>Ga0136557_1000208_pt1 | contig 49001 bp, 43 predicted proteins | sample AntRauTorckE6832_FD_104796 | JGI IMG/M metagenome (GOLD analysis project Ga0136557, IMG submission 104796) | Saline lake microbial communities from Rauer Islands, Antarctica - Metagenome Torckler E6 #832 | ecosystem: Environmental > Aquatic > Non-marine Saline and Alkaline > Saline | place...
ACGGCAGCAATGTCATTACCCAGATGGAGCTGGAAACCCAGCTGAAAGAGGGGAGTTTCAAGGCCAACAGAGTTGTCATGATCCAATGTGCCGGGGCCAGAAACGAGCAACGCGAGTACTGCTCGAGAATATGCTGTGCCACCGCCGTCAAGAATGCCATGATCATAAAGCGCTCCTTCCCGCTGGCAAATATCCATATCCTTTACCGGGATATGCAGATGTATGGTGATGTCAAGGAACAGATGCTCTGGGATGCCAGGGGGCTGGGGATCAGTTTTGATGTCTATGATCCGGAAAAACCACCGGCTGTGTCGCCCGGCAAGGTGAATTTTTACCAGTCGGTACGTGGTACGGAAAAAGAGTTGAATACCGATCTGGTGGTACTGTCCACCCCACTTGTTCCACGCGAGGATGTAGCCGATGTGGCCGGACTGATGCGGGTTCCCACGGACAAAAACGGATTCTTCCTGGAGGCCCATGCCAAGCTGCGGCCGCTGGACTTTGCTGCTGAAGGTATATTTGTCTGCGGCAGTGCCAGATATCCCAGCACCTCCGTTGAGGCGCGCACCCAGGGAATGGGGGTGGCTTCACGGGTTGCGGCGATTCTCTATAAGGATAAACTGGTAAAGAGTTCCATTGTCGCCGAAATTGATGACGAGTCATGTGTCGGCTGCATGGGGTGTCTCAATGTCTGCCCCTATGATGCAATCAGCTATAACAGGGCAACAGGCGTGTGCGAGGTCAAAGAGATTCTGTGCAAGGGCTGCGGCAATTGTGCTGCGACCTGCCCTTCCCACAGTGCCATTTTGAAAGGCTATAAACCTGAACAGCTGTTGGCCCAGATACGGGCGATATAAGTTTTGAAGGATATAACGTCGGAGAGCTAGGATAGAGCGGCAAAGAGGATGAAGGCCCGTCAGTTGCTATAAAGATAGATGATGGATTCGGGCCATAACCACATTTTATAAGGAATTGACATGAGTGACGACATTTTTGAACCCAGGATCGTCTGTTTTCTTTGCACCTGGTGAGCATACGCAGCTGCTGACCTGGCTGGGGTCAGTCGTTTACAGTATCCGGCAAATGTTCGTACCGTCCGGGTAATGTGTAGTGGAAGCGTGTCACCGCACCATATTCTCCTTGCCTTCCAGCGGGGGGTCGATGGAGTATTTGTCGGTGGCTGACACTTGGGCGAATGCAATTACCTGTATGGTAATTATTCCACCAAGAAACGTGTAACCGTTCTCAAGGAAATGCTGCAGTTTTCCGGTATTGAAGAGCAGCGGCTCAAGGCGAGTTGGGTCTCGTCCGCCGAAGCACCCGAGCTGGTGCATGCATTCAAAAGCTTTATCGAAGAATTGCGTGAACTGGGGCCATCTCCTCTGCACAGCGATTACAGGAAAGAATTGGCGTAGGGCCCTCAAAGGAAGGGTGAGTTATGATTGAGACGATCACGAAAAAGGTAGGTGAGCTCCTGGAGTCCGGCACAATAAAAGGGTTCCTTGGGCTTGCCATGCAAAATGGCCATGTTGCCCCCCATCTCTACCAGAAGGGGGATGATCTCGGCGATATGGTTCTGGGCGACGGCGAACGCACTGGTGATTCCCGGTACCCGTTGAATAAATATCTGATGAATATAGCACATGCCTATCCCGATGAGATTTTCGGGGTTTTGGTCAGGGGCTGTGATGACAGGGGGTTGAAGACCCTGTATACCTGGAACCAACTCAACCCTGAAAAGGTTGTGGCGGTGGGCTTGGCCTGTCCCCAGGAGTTGGCGCAAAGGTGCGAGTGCGTCCAGCCCTATCCCGACGAAATCGTGGCGGGAGAGGCAGCGGAGCCGGTGGCTGCTGCATCGGTTGCCGCCATTGATGATCTCGTTCTCACCGAGAAGTTCAGTTTCTGGATGGATGAGTTCGTTAAATGCATCAAATGCTACGGCTGCTCCAATATCTGCCCGATGTGTTTTTGCAACGAATGCAGTCTTAAATGCGACGACCTGGTGAAAAAGGGAGAACTTCCTCCTGAGATTCCGGTGTTCCACCACACACGGGCCATGCATATGGTGGGAAGGTGCATTGACTGCGGCCTCTGTGAAGAGGCATGTCCGTCCAACATCCCTTTGCGGACACTGTATAAAAAGGTCAATGCCATCATGGACGAGAAATTTGATTATACAACCGGTGTGCGACGCGGCCAGAGATCGCCATTAAATATGATTGAGCCTGTGGAAGGTAAGGAATAGGAAGGGAGCTATTATGGATTACAGGACAGTACTGACAACATGTACATACTGTGGCTGTGGCTGCAATTTTTTTCTGGAAGTGCTTGATGGCGAGCCGATTGGTACGATTCCCTGCAAGACGAGTCCGGTAAACGAGGGAAAACTGTGCATCAAGGGCTGGAACGTCCATGAATTTATTCGCAATGAAAAACGGCTGCAAAAACCTCTTGTCCGCAAAAACGGTGAACTGGAGGAGGTCGATTGGGAGGAGGCGCTGGACTATACCGCCACCAGGCTCAAGGAGATACAGCAGCAAAGCGGACCTGACAGCATCGGGTTTCTCACGTCTGCCAAGGTAACCAACGAAGAGAACTATATTCTGCAGAAATTTGCCAGAGCGGCGGTGGGGACCAACAATATTGACCACTGCGCCCGGCTCTGACACTCTTCAACTGTGGCAGGTCTTGCCGCAGCGTTTGGCAGTGGAGCGATGACCAATTCCATTGAAGAATTTGAAAATGCCGACTGCATATTCATTATCGGCTCCAACACCTCGGTTGCCCATCCGTTGATCGCTACTCGAATATTCAGGGCAAAGAAGAACGGTGCCAAGATTATTGTTGCCGATCCGCGTAAAGTCCATATCTCCGAGATTGCCGATATCCACGTCAATCATAAGATGGGAACAGACGTTGCGCTGCTCAACGGCATCATGAGCCACATTTTTGCCAATAACTGGCATGACCAGCAGTTCATAGATGAGCGCACCGAGGATTTTGACGCCTGCAGAAAAACCATCGAAGCCTTTACACCTGAAATGGCCGCGGAGGTTTGCGGTGTTGCCGTTGACGACATAAAGGCAATCGCCGAGTGCTATGGCAAGGCAAATCCGGCATCCATTGTCTACTGCATGGGAATCACCCAGCACACCACCGGGGTCGATAACGTCAAATCCCTGGCCAATCTGGCCATGCTTACCGGTAATCTGGGCAAGGAGTCCGCCGGTGTCAATCCGCTACGTGGTCAGAACAATGTCCAGGGGGCCTGTGATATGGGTGGCCTGCCCAACGTCTTTACCGCCTACCAGCCGGTGACAAGCGCGGCTGCATCCGAAAAATTTGCCAAGGCATGGGGCGTTGACAAACTCTCCCAGCAGATTGGTCTTACCATACCCTACATGTTGGAAGGGTTGGAGGATGAGAGTGTCAAGGCGCTCTATATCATGGGAGAGAATCCGGTAGTCAGCGATCCCGATGTCAACCATGTAAAAAAGGCTCTGGCCAAGGCTGAATTTCTGGTGGTTCAGGATATTTTCCTGACGGCCACGGCGGAGATGGCCGATGTGGTTCTTCCCGGCGTTTCCTTTGCCGAAAAGGACGGTACCTTCTCCAATACGGAACGGCGTGTCACCAGGGTCAGGCAGGCGGTTGAACCACGTGGCGAGGCACGTCAGGACTGGCGGATTATCCAGGATCTTTCCACCAGGTTCGGCTACACCATGAATTACGCCTCTCCGGAGGAAATATTCGATGAGCTTACCGGTTTAACTCCCTCCTACGCTGGTATGAACTACCAACGCCTCGAAGGTGATGGACTCCAGTGGCCCTGTCCGACCCCGGATCATCCAGGTACCCGGTTTTTGCACAAGGACAACATTGCTCGAGGTAAAGGGTTGTTCCACGGCATCGCCTTCAAGCCTCCGGCGGAGGTGGTCGACGAGGAATACCCCTTATGGTTTTCGACGGGCAGGGTTTTTGCCCACTATCACACCGGTACCATGACCAGAAATTCACCAACCCTGGATGCCGAAATAAAAGAAGGTTTTATCGAAGTGAGCCGGGATGATGCCCGGGAACTCGGCATCAAGGATGGCGAAACAGTTAATGTATCATCGCGGCGCGGCAGCGTTGCCACTAAGGCGATGGTGACCGGTCGAATTGATAAAGGCTCTGTCTTTATGCCGTTTCATTTCATCGAGAGCTGTGCCAATATTCTCACCAACCCCGCGCATGACCCGATCTGCAAAATTCCAGAGCTCAAGGTCTGTGCCGTCAACGTAGCCAAAATTTCCTGATCCCGCCTATCCCCTCCCCTTTGTCCGAAGCATTGGACAGAGGGGAGCATTTTCATCTCCCCTGTTGTATGCCCTCAATGTCTATGCTCAAAAAGAAGCGCAGAGGACCAATCCATTAATGTGCAGGCTACCTTGAAAAATGGCCCTCTCGGAGTCTTCGCTTACCGGGAGTCTACGCTTACCTCTCCAATCTTTTCGTTGCGCGAGAAAATTTTATCCTCGAAGGTAAGCGTAGACTCCGATATCAACTATATGTCTCCGCTACAATTCCCTCACGCGCCTCGACTTTGGAGAAAAAATCTCATTTTTCAAGGTAGCCTGCAACATATGTGTTGCGAGAATTCGTCCGTGTATAGCTGTATATCTATATAATTACTTAATATTGTGATATAAATAATTTTTGAGACAGTATTGTTGCAGTAACAGGAGTGAGTGGATTTCCAGCGGTTTTCTCTCCAATCGCCATAAATGTCACTATAACTTTTGATTGCCGCTCTTTATTACAGAAGGTGGTGCATCAAAAATGTTGCCATGCCCCGTCGACCTGGCATACTGTACAAGGAAAAACTATGATAGACTGTCGAAAGAAATTGTAGTCAAATAAAAAAATATAATAAAAACAATCCAATGGCAAAAAATAATTATCAGGCATGAAACGTGTATATACCTATGGCGGCGAGGTCCATATGAAATCAAAATGTATTGTACAGTTATTTATCATTGTCCTGATCGTCGGCATGGCCGAAAACTGCTGGGCGCTCCAGTCGCATGGTCCTCCAGAGGGTTCATATGTCCATCAGATGGCGCATCTTCTTTTCAGTGGCGCCCTGGCCTATCTGTTTTGGCATACTCGCAAAAGGCCGGCACTTGAAAGTAAAGGTTGGAAGTATCTACAGATATTCTGTGTCGCCCTCATTTGTTGGAACATGCTGGCCTTTATAGGGCATGAGGCCTATAGCTTTCTGCAAGCTGAAGACTTTGTCAACACAGACAGCCTGCAGGGGTTTATCGCCCCACCGGTGAGCTTTGTCAAGGTGCTGTATTATGTGACGAAGATGGATCATTTTCTCATTGTTCCTGCTCTGCTGGCTCTTGTGGTCAGTCTACGTATTTTTTACCTGGAAGCGTTGCGGGAGGAAGACAAATGAAGAATGGCCTGCCCCTGCTTCCCGCGCTTAATGTGGAGTTCTTCGGTGCCGCCCTGGCGATACTCTTGTCTTTTGTTGCGTTGTGGTATGCCTGGCGCCTGGTAAAACTGCAGCCCAATAATTTTATCTGGGGTTTTCTGTTTTACTTCTGTATCGCCATGGCCGCATTTTCCCTTTCCCGAGGGGTGGGGCATATGGTCCGCATTATTCTGGTTCTTGCAGGGGAGGGTGATACCTGGAGCACACTATCACCGTTTTCCGGAGGGTTCAACACCATGCTGATGATTTCCGCGGCGGCGGTAACCATCTACTACCATAAGGGGTTGGCGGCGTTTCGAGCGCTAGGGGGTGAGGCGGAAAAACTTAGTGACGCCAATACCCAACTTGCGGCCACAGCGAATGAGTTGCAGCGACTTAATTCGCACCTTGAAGACATGGTGGCGGAACGAACCCGCAACCTTTCCAAGTCCGAAAAAAAACTGCGCAATTTTATAGAGAATTCAAAGGATATTATTTATTTTTGCGACCAATCAGGTGATATCACCAGCATTAACTCCAGCGGCAGGGAAATGCTCGGTATTGATCCTGCGCAAGCGGCGATTAATTTTCCCTCACTCTTTGTACGAGAAGAAGACAAAAAGGAGTATCTCACTGCGCTTCAGGAGAATGGTTTTGTCAGTGATATAGAAATAGAATGCAAGGCGGGAGCGGCAAATATCCGGTACATCCTGTTGACGGCCAGTGCAGTTTATGATCAGGACGGCGTAATAATAGGATGCGAAGGTATCGGCAAGGATATGACTCGTTTAAAAAGAATGACGGAACATCTCATCAATAATGAAAAGATGGCTTCAGTCGGACAGATGGCAGCAGGTGTGGCCCACGAAATCAATACGCCTCTGGGGATAATACTCGGCTATACCCAGTTGATGATGGATGATTACGACAAGGATTCGGAGTCCTACGCCAATTTTGAAATTATGGAGCGGCAGACCAGGGCCTGTCGCCGTATCGTGGCCGATCTTCTCAAATTCTCCCGGCAGTCGGAAAGTGCAAAGACCTGCATTGATGTCAATAGAGTAATTCAAGAAGTCCTGGCTGTCTCTGAACATACTCTCAATATAAATAATATTACCGTTGAGCGCAGCTTTATGTCTGAGCTTCCCTTGGTCATTGGTGATCCTGAGAAACTCTACCAGGTGTTTATTAATCTTTTCAACAATGCTCAGGATGCCATGGAAGACGGCGGGGCCATTATTATCACCAGTGGCCGGGAGCAGGGGACTATCGTGATAACGGTGCGTGATACGGGAAGCGGCATTGCCGAAGACGTCAAAAAGAGGATTTTTGATCCATTTTACACCACTAAGGATGTCGGTAAGGGGACGGGATTAGGACTCTCGGTGACCTATGGCATACTGCAGGAGCATGGCGGCGATATTTATGTGGAAAGCCCTGTGTGTGACCCCGAAAGTGGTGAGATGATGCAGGGCAGCGCCTTTCACATACGACTGCCCGAGTGTGATCCTGAAACTGAAATCTGATTACCCAAAACGCTCAGTGTATGATCCAGGAGACTTCACATGTTGGTGTCATGGGACGCCATAAACCCATCCCTGGGGGCTTAGCTGCAGCCGACCAGGCTTACAAGATACCCATGACAACAACATGTGAAGTCTCCTTACTTTTCAGTACGTAGAACCGGGTATTGTGGGCAAACAGGAAAGGAAACGACAAAGGAGATACAAGGATATGGCCGAAATAGTTGTGCTTGATGATGTTTTGGATGCGGTGGTGCTGGTGGAGAAGATTCTTTCCAGGAAGGGTCATTCCGTGCACAGTTTTACCGATGAGGAAGAGGCCATAGCATATGTGAAAAACAATGTGGTCGATCTAGCTATTCTTGATATTAAACTCAAAAAGATGAGTGGCGTAGAGGTGTTGGGCTATATGAAGGAAATAAATCCCGTGATCAAGGTTATAATGCTGACCGGCTACCCAACCATTGAAACGGCACAGGAGTCCATTGAGCTTGGTGCCGGTGAATATTGTGTCAAACCCATAGATAAGAAGGAATTAGAGGATAAGGTGAGCGATGTTTTAGGTCGTTGAGTTATATCCCGCAAAAATTTTTGGCTGCCTTCAAAACAACAGGTGAAAACCCCTTTCTTCTCGCACTTCGAGCTGAGCTTTGACGGTAATTAGCAAAATTTTTTGTGATAGCAGGAGAAGTTTTTACATATCCATTATACGAGATCAGAACTAAGGAGAATTGCATGAAAAAATCAGTTTACTCCATTTGCGGAATGTGCACGGTTCGCTGTCCTATCCGCGTTGAGTCCGAAGACAATCGGGTGACGTGGATAGAAGGCAACCCCCATTTGCTCGGTGGAGCTCTGTGCGCCAAAGGTACCGCCGGGATAGCACTCAGAAACGACACGGAACGACCCAGGCAGCCGCTGATCAGGGCAGGAGCCCGGGGTGAAGGAAAGTGGCGGGAGGCATCCTGGGAGGAGGCACTTGATTATGTTGCGCAAAAGATGGCGGCGATAAAAGAAAAATATGGCCCGGAGTCCGCTGTCCTGTCCTCCAGAGGCGGCCCGTGGCAGGGGATGTACAAGGCCTTTATCCATGCCTTCGGTTCACCCAACTACACCAATCATGACAGTACCTGCGGCCGCAATACCCACCATGCCAGCCTTTCCATTAACGGTGTCGGACGCAAAGGGTTTGCCTATGACATCAAAAATGCCAAACATCTGGTGCTGTTCGGTCGGGATATGTTTTCGGCGCTGCGCATAGCCGAAAATCACCAGACACTCGATATGCTCGACAAAGGCGGTCGGCTGACCTATGTCGATGTCCGTCAGACCATGACCGGAACTAAGGCAACCCGTTTTTTTCAGGTCCGTCCGGGAACCGATTATGCCCTGGCACTGGCTACAATCCAAGGTGTTATTGAAAAAGGGTATTACGATGCCGATTTTCTCCAGCGGTATGTTACGGGATTTGAAGAGTTATGTGCTTTTGTCAAGGACTACACCCCGGCCTGGGCGGCCAAGGAATGCAATGTCCGGGAAAAAGACATCGTCGCCTTTATCGAAGAGATAGGGCAAGATCGGCCCAATGTCATTTTTCATCCCGGCTGGAATCTGGCGCGCTATAAAGATTCCTTCTACGCCAGCCGGGCCATGCATATCCTCAATGTTTTGATGGGCAATATCGAGCTCAAGGGAGGTCTGTTTATCCCCAAAGGTGCGGGAGACTGCAACGTCAAGGGGATTCGCCAGATCGACTGCTCCAAGCCGGATGTCAAACGCGGCGACGGAGTGGGCTGGCAATATACCCACTTTGATAAAGGACCGGGACTTGCCCATCTGTTTTTCAACAGAATGATCAGTGAGGATCCCTATCCCATCAAGGCCTGGATCGCCATGCGTCATGATCCCTTTTCCGGTATGCCGGACCCGCAAAAGCAGAAAGAGGCCATGGATAAATGTGACCTGCTGGTTTCCATCGACACCAATTACAGTGAGTTCGGGTGGTTCAGCGATGTTATCCTGCCGGAGTCAACCTATCTGGAGCGGGATACTCCCATCGTTTTGCAAAAAGGGCTTAAACCACGCCTTACTCTGCGGCGCAAAGCCGTTGAACCGCTCTATGATACACGATCATCCTGTCAAATCTTTATCGGCCTGGCGCAGCGGCTTGGCCTGGAAGAGACCTTTCCCTTCAAATCCATGGATGAGTTGTGGAATTGGCAGCTGGAGCCCACCGGCTATACCATGGCGGATTTTGAGGACAAAGGGTTTATTGAACTCAGTGAAAGTCCTCTCTTCTATGACCGTGACGCGCTCTATGGTCAATTCAAGACACCAAGCGGCAAGATTGAAATTGTCAGTGAGAAATTAGAGAAAGCAGGACTTCCATCGCTCAAGCCTTTTGAGAGCCCTGATGTTCCCGATAGCGGCATGTTCCGGCTGATCTATGGTAAGGTCGCCGTGCATACCCAGGGGCACACCACCAACAATCCCATGCTGTCCGAGCTCATGCCCACCAATACAGCCTGGCTCAATACCAAAAGGGCGAAAAAGCTCGGTGTGGCAAGCGGGGATCTGGTGGAACTGTCCTCTGCCGACGGCTCCTACCGTGCCACGGTTCAGGCCCATGTCACAGATCATGTCCATCCCGAGGTGGTTTTCACCGTTCACGGGTTCGGCAAGGATATTCCACGGCAGACACGAAGTTTCATGGCGGGAGTAAGTGACCAGAAACTGATGGTCGGCAAACTTGACGACTGGGATCAGGCCGGCGGAGGTGTCAATCTCTGTGAGGTGTTTGTTCATGTAGCCAAGAGTATACGCAATAATAAGAGGAGAGTTGAACTGTGAAAAAATATATGATTCATTTGAACAGCCGTCGATGTATTGCCTGCCATGGCTGCGAGGTGCACTGCAAAATGAATAAAGAGCTGCCGGTAGGCCCCTTTCTCTGCGATATCAGCTGTACGCCGCTGCAGAAGGTCGGCGGCGTACCAAAAACGGAGATTATATTTACCACCTGCCGTCACTGCGATGAACCGCTCTGCGTGCCGGTGTGTCCTGCCGATGCCATGGTTCAGCGCGATGACGGTATCGTCTATGTTGATGCTGAAAAATGTATCGGCTGCATGGCCTGCCAGACCGCCTGTCCCTGGTCGATTCCGGTGCAGAACCCGGATGACGGCAAGGCGGTGAAGTGCGATTTCTGCATGGATCGACTGGATAATGGCCTTAAGCCGGCCTGTGTGGCCAAGTGTACGACCCATGCCTTGCAGCTTGTTGAGCTGGCGGTCGTGTAAGCTTTTATAACTTTTTCCGGCTCCAGCGGAGTCGCGAACTGGTGCGCCTGGAGCCGCATGTATTATGAGCGCTTCGAATCGATTGAAAGAACAGGATTATCTTGATGTATTTCAAGAGGTGACCCGGCTTATCAGCAGTGTGCATGATCCCCAGCAGGTCATGGACCTGGTGGTCACGCGTCTGCCGGTACTGCTTGAAGTGGACGCTGCCACCATCCGCCTGATTGACACGGTGAGCGGCGGCTTCGAGCTCGGTGCCGCCTCGGGGTTGTCCGAGGAATACCTGTCACGTGCCATCATCGATTCAGAGGAGGTCATGGCAGCGCTGCAGCAGGGACACCCCATAGCCAGAACCTATTTGGACCGGCACTGTCATGAGAGCAGCAGCAGTTATATCTGCCGCGAAGGGGTGAAAGGCGTCATGTCGCTGCCCATACTCTATAAAAGGGAGAATATCGGGATCCTGCGCCTTCTCACGAAGAAGACACGACAGTTTTCCAACAATGAGATTGGTTTTGCCATGTCCCTGGCTGAACAGGTCGGTGTGGCCATTTCCAATGGGCATATGTTTCAGGAGATGGAAAATCAACTGCAATTTTTCAGTGAACTGCGTCAGATCTCCAGGCTGGTCAATTCCACACTGGATCTTGAGACAATCCTGCAGGCCATTGTCAACAAGCTACCCCATGTCATGAAGGTCAAGGGGTGCACCATACGGCTGCTCGAGCCGGCCACAAACCGGCTCAAGCTTGCGGCGGCGTCCGGTTTGTCGAAACGCTATCTCGACAGAGGTTCCGTGGGTGGTGAGGATTCAGTTTTCAAGGCACTCAAGGGTGAACCGGTGGCGATTTACGATGCCGAAAATGATCCTCGGGTAAACTATCATACAGAGATACATGAGGAGGGAATCAAATCCATACTTGCCATCCCCATCAAGAACGATAAGGAAATTATAGGGGTCCTCAGACTGCTCACCGACAGGTATCATCAGTTTTCCAATGCCGAGATCCACTTTGCGGTGACTGCAGCCGAAGAGGGGGGAAATGCCATTGCCAAGGCACGCCTTTACAGAAAGATAACATTGCTTTTTAATCAGATAGAGGAGCACGAGCGCTTCCTGCAGACTATACTTGATTCGTTATGGCTGCAGCTGCTGGTCATTGATCGGGATCGCCGGGTTATTATGGTGAATAAGCGATTTCTTGAGCTTCACACCATCGCGGAGAGTGAAGTGCTGGGCAGACATTATGCCTCGGTTGTGCCCTGGTGCAAAAACCAACAGGATATTTCCAACGTGGATTGGGTTTTTCGCCAAGGGCGGCGCAAGGCCATAATGGAATCACTCGAAAATGGGGAGCAGGAGGAGCAGTCACAGTGCTATGAACGACAGTTGTTTCCAATTTTTGACAACGACGGTGCGGTCGATTTCGTCATTGAAGCGGTCCGGGACATCACCGATCAGAAGCTCCTGGAAAAGGAACAGATGGAGCGTATGAAGCTCGAAGGTGTTGTTGAAATGGCCGGCACGGCGGCGCATGATCTCAATACTCCGCTCTTTGCTGCATTGGGAACCGCTCAATTGCTCCGCGATGATCTCGATAGCGCGGAGATGGTGGCGGAGGTCGATACCATTATCAGCAATCTTCAGAAAATGGGAGAGCTGACCAAAGAGATGACGGCGGTCACCGGCTTTGAAAGCCGGGAGTATGTCGGTGATAGAAAAATAGTCAGGTTACGGACCAAAAAATGACAGGGATTGCATCATGTCAGTCGAATGGGGTATTATAAAAGGTTGGATACCACTATTCCGAATGGAAACTCATTAAAAAGACTGGTGACCAACAAAGCTCAGCTAACCGACCCAGGGGTACTCACATGTTGTTTTCAAGGGACGCCATCAACCCATCCCTGGGGGCTTAGCTGCAGCCGTCCAGGCTGCAGATACCCATGAAAACAGCATGTGAGTACCCCTTGCCTTTCGTGTTTTGAACCGAGTTTTTTGGGTAATCAAATGAAAAATACTCCCCATGCCTAACTCTACAGATACATCTTTTCCGCAGCAGAACGGCGATGACAGGCAACTGGTCATGGTGGTCGATGATGAAATTGACATGCTTGCCATGCTGGAACAGGTCATCAAAAAAAAATGCGGATGTGATGTCATCACCGCCATTTCCGGTCGCGATGCGCTTGCCAAATTAGAGGAGCACAGCCCCGATATTATAGTTTCCGATATCAAGATGCCCGATCTTGACGGTCTGGTCCTGTTGAAGAAGATACGAGAGCGTGATACTTCCATCTCAGTGGTGATGATGACCGGCTACGGTACCATCGACATGGCCGTCCAGGCCCTCAAGGACGGTGCCTTTGATTTTCTCCAGAAGCCCTTCGATAAAGACCATATTGTCAATGTGGTGAGAAACTGTCTGGAACGAACAAATTTGTTGCGGACCAATGCCAGGCTCAAGGCCCGTCTTGATGGAATGGGTGCATCTTCCGGATTTATCGGTCAGAGCCCTGCCCTGAAAAGGGCTCAGGAACTGCTGGGCCAGGTTGCCAACACCGATGCAACGGTGCTTATTCGTGGAGAAAGCGGGACAGGCAAGGAGATCGCAGCGCGTTTTCTACACGGCATGAGCAACAGAAAGCAGCAGCGCATGATCACGGTCAATTGCCCGGCATTGCCGGAAAATGTTTTGGAAAGTGAATTGTTTGGGTACAGCAGAGGGGCTTTTACCGGGGCAAACCAGGAGAAGAAGGGACTGTTTCTTGAAGCGCAGGGTTCGACAATTTTGCTCGATGAAATAGGTGATATTCCGGTTTCCTTCCAGACAAAATTATTACGCGTCCTGCAGGAAAAAGAAATCCAGCCGCTGGGGCAGAACAAAACCATCAAGGTAGATGTCCGCGTTGTGGCTTCAACCAACCAGGATCTCGAGGCCAAGATAAAAAGTGGTGAATTTCGGGAAGATCTCTTTTATCGCCTTAATGTCGTTACCGTGGAGATGCCCAATCTTGTTGAAATGAAGGAGGATATCCCGTTGCTTGTCCATCACTTCCTGTCTCGTTATACCAAGGAATATGAGCGCAAAGATCTGGAAGTGCCAAGTGATGTGCTTCGCCGACTCTATAAGCGACATTGGCAGGGTAATGTTCGTCAGCTGGAAAACAGTATTAAGCGAATCGTGCTTTTGGCAACGCAGGGCCGGGTAACGGTGGATGACCTTGAGGCCCTTGAAGAACAGGGTGAGCCGGGGCTTCAATCATCCGCCGGTTTTGATGAGTTGTATACACACCCCTATAATGATGCCAAGGCGGAGGTGCTCAAGCGCTTTTCGGTGGGCTATTTGCAGAGCCTGCTGGCCAGCCATCGGGGCAATGTCACCAATGCCGCCGCCGCCTGTGGCCTTGAACGCCAGGCCCTGCAGAGAATCATGCGACGGTATGGTGTTGTGTCTGCCGATTTTAAAGTGTAGCCTGATCGCGGGAAGATCTGGTGCCCTGTGAGCAGTTACGCCTGATTATCCATAAAGCTCAGCTGATCGATCCAGGGGGCTTTAGGGTCTCAACCACCCCAGGGCATTTGAGTATATTCATGGAAGACTTGGTCGTGCAGTTTTTTGAAAAAAGCTTCATGACCGCGTTCCCATGAAGCCAGCTGCTTAAAGGCAAGCTGGGCCATGCCGGATGATTTTTGTGCCGCCATTTCGTAAAATTCGGAAAGATCGCGCTCGATCAGATATGCCGTGCGCAGCACGGCAACATCCGGGATCATTGATTCGATGAGCGACTGGTCCAAGAAATCTTTTTCAGCACGTTCTTCGAACCAGTCGTCTGCTTCCAGTTCAGCGGTGCTGCTACCGGCTTCTTCTTCCGGTGACGCCATGAGTTCCTCAATATATTGAATATGCTTAAGTTCTTCATCAGCGAGCTTCCGGAAGATTTCCCCCGCGGAGGCATGGGTGGCGTTGTCCGCATTCTCCTTAAAAAATTTGTACCCTTCTTTTTCCCTTTTCAGGGCATATTCGTATATTTTTTGCAAATTCATTCGAACTCTCCTTGAGTGAGGTGATGCTTTTCCAAAATACGTAGAGTGTAATGTATGGCTACCTTGAAAAATGAGATTTTTTCTCCAAGGTCGAGGCGTGTGAGGGAATTTTTCCGGAGACATAGAGTTGATATCTCGGAGTCTCGTCCCTCGCTTACCGGAGGATAAAATTTTCTCGCGCAACGAAGAGATTGGAGAAAAGGGCCATTTTTCATGGTGGCCTTATGACAATCAAGCCGGTGAAGCACAATCTATTCCCCAATAATACCATTTTTGTTCGTTCTCTCCATCATTCTGTTGTATTTTTTTGGGCAATGATCAAAAATCCATATAGATTCTCTGCGACGGAGGAATTGGAAGGAATTCTTTAGTGTTGATGGTAGAGTGGAACACAAAGGGACAAAGTAACTACTATACAGAAAAGAGAGTAAAGATGCAGCTCAATTCCTTATTTAAACACTGGAGTTATCGTATTTTGGCACCGGGGACGCTGTTGCGGGAAAAATACGAGGCGCTCAAGCGGCTACTCAATTATGATATTTCCTGTCACGAGCAGATGGCGGAGTTTCAAGAGCTTTTGTATGGTGGGCAATACGAAGACCTGGCGGGCGTGCGACGCCGCTTTGCCGAGTTTTCCAATGGAGTTGCCGGCATGATCGATGCGCTCGATGCCATGGTGCCGGGTCGTTATAGTGCGCTGCGAAGCTATCACAAAAAGTTCGATTTTTATACCCGCTTTCTCCTCGCCCCTCCCAGAATAGCATCCAGTCCTCCTTTTGTCGTGCCTGTGCCGGATATATCGGAGGATGATACCTTGATCGGTAACAAAGCCAAACATCTCGCTATCATACAACGGGAACTCGGAGCACCCGTGCCGCGGGGATTTGCCATCACTGCCGCTGCCTATCATCACTTCATAGAATATAATATTCTTCGGCCGGAGATTGACGCGCTGCTGGCAGAGCTGGATATTAGAAGCTACCTTTCGCTGGACAAGGTTTCGAGCCATCTCCAGGAGCTGATCGAGACAGCGGAACTTCCCCCGGATATCGAAGAGGCCATTGATCATGGTTGCGCTGTCTGGCGCCATACTTCCACGGAGAAAGAGGTTGCCGTACGCAGCAGTGGTGTCAATGAAGATGGTGCCTCTTCCTTTGCCGGACAATATGTTTCCTGCCTTCATGTCAAGCGCCATGCCATCGGCAAAAGCTACAAGAAGGTGCTGGCCTCGAAGTATTCCTCGGAATCACTGTTTTATCGCATCACCCAGGGTTTGGGTGACGAGGAGACGGCGATGTCCGTTCTGGTGCAGGAAATGGTGGCTGCCCGGTGCAGCGGTGTCGTCTACAGTCGTGATATTGAACAAGAGAACAGGGAGCAGAGGGGCAGGGAGCAGGAGCATTTACATATTTATGGTGTTGCAGGTTTAGGCGAAGCGCTGGTCGGTGGTGCCGCGGTTCCGCATCATTATATTCTGAATCCACAAAATGAGGTAACTGTTGTTGAGCCGGAGCAAAACGATGTGCTGCTCTCTGCCCAACAGGCATGTCTGCTTGCCGACTGGGCCCGACGCATTGACAAACATTTCGGGGCCCCGCAGGATATAGAATGGGCGCTTGATGATGATGGTGAGTTGCGCATATTGCAAGCCAGGGAGCTGCATGCCCCCAACGAGGCTGGCCCGTTGGCTGAGGTGGTGCACCATGACCATGAAGTGTTGTATGAGGGAGGAGAACGGGCAGCAACCGGTGTTGCCACCGGCCCGGTGTATGTAGTCGACGGCGATCATGGCATCGGTCAACTGCCGGCGGGGGCGGTCCTGGTGTGTCGGGATACCCCGCCGCAGTATGTGACGGTTTTAGACAGGGCCACCGCCGTGCTGGCCGAGCGCGGCAGTCGTGCCAGTCATTTTGCCACCGTGGCCCGGGAGTTTAGAGTGCCTGTGCTCTGTGGTATCGCGGATGCGGTTCGTCTCTTTGCTCCAGGAGATGAGGTCAGTGTCGATGCTGATCGAGGTGTGGTGTATGCCGGACGTGTCGAGGCCATGGCCGGTAAACATCGCGATCCTGTTGAAAATACATACATGCAGCGATTGGGTGAGGTCTTAAAATTTATTACTCCGCTGGAACTCATAGATCCGGCGGCGCGGAATTTTATGCCGGAGGGTTGTCGGTCCATGCACGATATCATCCGTTTCTGCCATGAAAACGCGCTGCTTGCCATGTTCAGTGCCGGCAAACCGGGGTCCGGGCGCGGAGCATTGCGGCTGATTGACGATATGCTTCTTGATGTCTTTCTCTTTGATGTTGGTGGGGGTATTCAGGCAAATGGCCATACTCCTGAAGGGGTAGAGCTTAGCCGGGTCCAATGTCGACCGTTTCGGGCGTTGTGGCAGGGATTGAACCATCCGGATGTGCAGTGGAAGCAGAAGCCGTTTGACTGGGATGCCTACGATAAAATTGAACTGTCAGGCGGTGTGCCGCCTAAGAAAGATAGTTTCGCCTTTGCCAGTTATGCTGTTATCGGGGCGGAGTATCTCCATTTCAATATACGGTTTGGCTATCATTTTGCCATAGTTGATGTGCTGTGCGGCGATGATCCCGCTAAAAATCACTGCATGCTGCGATTTGCCGGCGGTGGCGGCGATTTCCATCATCGTTCGCTGCGCCTCGAGTTTCTCTCCCGCATCCTTGAAGATATGGGCTTTACCGTTGAAAACAAGGGCGACCTGTTGGAGGGTAGGATGTTCAAAATAGAACATGATGATATGTACCACGCGCTCGATATGCTTGGCCGTCTCCTCGGGGCGACCAAACTGATGGACATGGTACTGGAAGACGAGGATATGGTGGAGAGCTGTGTGGCCGATTTTCATGCCGGTGTGTACTCTTTTTCCCAGGAGGGGTAAGGCGCGATCATAACAAAGGTAGAGTTGGAATGTCTGATTATCAGTTGCGATGGATTACTGAAAATATTGCCACCGGACGTGCGCCCATGTCCTACGAGGAACTCGACGATATACGGAGGCAGGGGATTGGAGCAATTGTCAATCTCTGCGGGGAATTCAGCGACCTGCATGAAATTGAGGAAAATGCAGGTTTTGAAGTGCTCTGGATCCCCACCGCCGATGAAACGGCTCCGGCCATGGAGGCCATGGAGCAAGGCTTGGAGTGGCTTGATGAAGCCGTTTACCTGGGCAAAAAGGTGCTCATCCACTGCCGCCACGGTATCGGCAGGACAGGAACTTTTATTACTGCCTATCTGCTCCGCCGCGGCTTTACTCTGAAGAAGGCGGGCAAATTGCTCAAGGCCACCCGCTCCAACCCCACCAATTTTTCCCAATGGTGGCTGCTCAGAAAATACGGGAAGAAGGAAGGTCGGCTCACCCTTGCGGACCCGACGCCGTATAATAGAAAGAGCGCTGATGTAAGCAAGTTTTTCGATCAATACGAAAGCCTCAGGCAGAAGGTTGATGAGCTGGTGGCGGCAGCAGCTCCAGATGTTCCAGTAGCATCATGCTCCTGCGGGGGCCAAGGCACGTGTTGCGATGGAGTGTTTTCTCTGGAATTAATCGAAGCGTTATATATTAACACCAAGGTGAATACCGTTTTGCCGGCCAAACAGCGGCAGGCGATTATTGCCGGAGCCACGGCCAGGGAGGATGAGGCCGGCAGCGAATCTTCCCGGGTATGCCCCCTGCACCACGGTGGCGTCTGCCTGTTGCATGACTACAGGCCGCTGCATTGCCGGTTGCGCAATTACAGCGGCAATTCCGCGGAAATATTCGCCATTAATAGCGAAGTTGGCCGCCTTTCACACCAGGTTTTCGAGAATTTTTTCGGCTATACATCAAAAGAACCTCTGCCGCAGGTGAGTTACAGAGATGCTCTCTCGGGAAAATTTGTTCAGAGATATTTTCAATTTATTATGGCCTGCAGAGCCTCGGTCAAGGAGCAATGAATCTTTCAATTCTTGACAATAAAGAGTAAACCAACTAAGGGTTCGCTCAAAAATAAGTTCGCAAATGTGAGGTGCAAATGTGACTTAGATTGTGGTGATCGGCAGGCGGCAAAATCGCAGGAATAGCAGCGCTCTTTTGAGGATTTTGCCGCCTGCCGATCGCCGCTAGGTATGTTGCAGTTCCGCCTCAAAATGTGAAGTTATAAGATACTCAGGGAGGCATGGTGTCAACCACCTTTGGAACCCATGCAAAACCTGTTGTGTCAACCCGCTATGGTGGCACAATCAATGAAGATGCCGGCTATCGCCTCTATGCCAAGGGATTCCGGCGGGATAACTTTGAAGATGGCACAGGGGCGGACAGCCACGATGCCTGGGAATCCTATCGTACCGGTTTTCGCCTGGACAGCACATTTCGGGAGGAGGACAGCCTTTCACTGCAGGCCGAGGTCTTTGACGGAGAGGCTGATTTTACCTCAATGGCCACCGGCCGGCTCTCTTGTGCAGCCTTTTGTCAGGATTGCCGAGAAAACCGAGGAGTTTTCCGGGGGCCATATTCAGGCCAACTATCAGCGGAGCCTGTCATCCGCCTCATCGCTAGAGGTGGGCTTCTACTACGACGGCTATCGCCGTGATTTCACCATTGTCGAAGTTGAAAATCTTTCTTGGCTACTCCTGGGTTGATCTTGATTTGCGCCGCAAGAGCCCTGGTTTTGCCGGGGAAATCGAACAAGAGCAGAATTTTCCCCGGCATCAGTTTCAGGCTCGAGGGTACTATGATATCACCAGGTATTTTTCCTGTAACACTGAATTGTACTGGGTTGATGCCTATGAGGCCCAGGAAGTGGATGCATACCTCCGCTACGATTTGCAGGTAAGCTGGAATCCTTCCGAATCTTTTGAAATACAAGAGAGTACAGCGGAAGAACCTGTGGAAGAGCTTTTTCAAGGCGCTGGGTAGACTGTACACGTGGTTGATGATGTCGAGGAGCAGCGCCAGATTGCCTCGGAGGTGTTTTGTCGGCTTGGGTGCACTGCGGACTGTGTTGACAGTGGTGAAGCGGCTGTGGCCTTTTTAAAGGGCCATTCGGTGGATCTTGTTGTACTCGATATGCTCATGGCTCCCGGCATCGATGGTCTGGAGAGCTTTAAGCGGATAGTGGCCTTTAAGCCTGAGCAGAAAGTCGTCATTGCCAGCGGGTATTCCCAACCTTCGGATATGAAAGAGGCTAAACGGCTCGGTGTGCTGGACTATATTATGAAGCCATACACTCTTCAGCATATCAGTCGGGTGTTACACCGAGTTTTTCCATGATCGCTGTTTGTGCCGTAGGAACTTCATGTTACCGAATCAGCTGAGAAATCAGATGAGCAGGTCCTTCCTCCCTTTCTTCCTCCCCATGCAGCACAGATACGTTGTTTTGCCGCCTCCCATGACCCTGGAAGGCATGCCATGTCTGTTTTCGCGGCTCTTGAAGCGCTCGGAAAAGGTGTTGCGCTGCCATCCCATATTTTTTCTTGACCACGATACCGATTCCGGGTATAAATGGTACTACCATTGTAGGTTGTTTTCTGATATGTTGTTGCTGGAAGAAGTTGTGTGCTTTGGGTAAGGATATGATTAATCGCTTATTGTTGCAAAATAATTGAATATTGTCATGAGAAAAAGGTACTACCATAGTGGAAGATATGACGAAGCCCTTATTGTTCTCTCCGGTGAATGTGGGACGGGCCGGTGAGGATATCGCTTTACAGATTGAGGCCGCCATTGTCGGCGCCCAGATAGTTCCGGGGGAGCGTTTGCCCAGTGAGCGCGAACTGCAGAGCCAGTTCGGTACGGGGCGGGGGGTTGTCCGTGAGGCTTTGCGGGCTCTGAAGCAAAAAGGTCTTGTCGAAATTCGTAAAGGTGCCAAGGGCGGAGCCTATGTCAAGCAGGTTGAAGCGACCAACTTCGGTGAGTCACTGGCAATATTTTTAAAGCAAAAGCAAGTTGATCCGGATCAACTGATAGAATTTCGTGAAAGCATCGACCGTGTAGTGACCACGTTGGCAATAGCCCACGCCGGTTCCAAGGAAAAGACGGATCTTGTCAGGATAGCCGGCAGGCTGGAAGAATTTGTGGATGATGCAGCACCAGACATGGAGGCGTTGGCCGAAGTTGACCGTCAGCTGAATATCCAGCTTGCTAAAATGACCGGAAATCCAATATTTGAGTGGATTATGCAGGCGGTGCAGCTGGGCTTTAGTTCGCACGACTTCGCTCTCTATGATGATCCTGGCTATCGACGGGCAACAATAGTGAACTGGAAACAGACTGTCAGGGAAATCTCCGCCAATAAACCTAACAGGGCACTCTCCTCCATCACCTATCATTATATTCTTCTGCGGAATTGTCTGGGCCAGAGGGAGGATCAAGGAGAGAATCAGCTAGAGATTATTGCGCAGTAAGTATTATATTCGATGGATAGTTACATTTCATGATACTATTTCAGTAACTACGTATGGGATAGGCGACGTGGTTTGGCTAACCTCGATATTTGTAACTGCCTACACGGTACCGGAGATTCACGCAAGCCGACTGGTGTGGAGTATTGATCATACGTAAACCAGGCTGATCGCGGAAAGATCTGGTGCCCCGTGAGCAGTTGCGATAGATCTTTCAAAATTATACAGCACGACCACAACTGGTTTGGAACGTAGTGGCAGTACCATGCATGTATTGCCCCAGGCCTGCTAATCAGGGGTGTTATTGTATTTTATTATTGTATGGGTCGGCGTTTTTCCGACATACGAAAGCACTCTATTTTCTCAAACAGAAGGAGGATCGTACGATGAAAAAATTTTGGAGAGTGAGCGTTTTTGCACTATTGCACTATGTATGTTCTGCATGGTGGCGAGCGTGAGTATTGCCCAGGCTGCCGACAAAAAAGAGGTGGGTTTTGCCAGCGTCAGCTGGACCGGAGTGACAATCAAGACGGAACTTGCCGTCAAGGTCCTGGAGGTACTGGGGTATGATGCATCAAACACCGTGCTGCCCGTACCGATCGTTTATCAGTCCCTTAGCACGGGGGATAGGGATGTCTTCCTCGGTAATTGGATGCCGTCCATGGCAACCATCGCCAACAAATTCTTCGACAAGGGCACGGTAATCAAAACCGTCGCCAATATGCCGGGTGCCAAATATACCCTGGCAGCTCCGACCTATGTCGTGGATGGAGGTTTGAAGGATTTTGCCGATATCGCTAAATACGGTGAGGAGCTTGAATATAAAATTTACGGTATTGAACCGGGCAACGACGGTAATGAGGTAATTCACACCATGATTGATAATGATATGTTCGGACTGGGTGATTTTACACTTGTTGAAACCAGTGAGCCGATGATGCTTTCTCAGGTCATGGCCTATGCCACTGAAGAAAAATGGATTGTCTTTCTTGGGTGGGCGCCCCATTATATGAATGCCAAAATCGATATGCAATATCTCACCGGCAGTACCGCGGAAACCTTCGGTGACGATAATGGCACGGCAACGGTGTATACCAATGTCCGTAAAGGGTTTGCAGAAGATATGCCAAATGTCGCTCATTTCGTCGACAATCTGGCCTTTTCCGTTGATATGATGAACGAAATCATGGCAATGATGAAGGACGATACAAAATTGAAGCATCTCGGTGCAGGTCTTGCCTGGCTGAAGAAGCACCCAGAGGTCTACAGCAAGTGGCTCGATGGCGTAAAAACCGCCGATGGTAAAGAGGCACTGCCGGTTTTTGAGTCGTATATTCAGAGTATCTAGGCGATGACGGTTCGCCCACATTAAAGGGGGCTTGTGCGGCATGGTCGACCGCTATGGTCCGCCATGCCGCAGTTGGTGAAAGGGATGGTAAAGTTTGTTATATTTCGAAATGTTGTCATTTTTGTTCTGGGGGTATGGTTTTTCGAATTCCATCTTGATTATAAGCTTCCCGACGAGAATAATCTGCTCCTCTTCTTTGTCGCCATCCCCGTTATCTGGGCCACTATCAGTCAGCTGTGGACCTCCTACAGCTATAATGAAATTACCAGCAAAATTATGCTGTTTTGCACCCACCTGCTCAGTATCATGATGCTTTTGGGGACAGTCTTTCTGGTGTCCGCTGTCTTGAACACCATATCTGATATTCTTGATACCACGGGGATTTATCTCTTCCACGGTGTTGGCTGGACGGTTATTGGTGCGATGATCATGTACGATATTGTTGATTCGACCAGGTAGCCATTGCCCTGAGAAGAGGGCCGGCATCCAGCATGGCGGAACAAAAAAAGGCGCTTTCGTCAAAGGACGAAAGCGCCTTTTGCCTTACAATGGCGGGGCGCTCTTTATTGTGTCGGTTTTTCTTCTAAAAATGTGGAGGCTCGCTCGGCAAGAAGGTCGTCAAGCCAGTCAGGGTCCATTTCCGGTATGGAGGCCAGGAGCTTGTCGGTATACTCGTGGTGCGGCGGAGAAAGAATTTCCTTTTTCTTGCCCTGTTCAATTATCTTCCCTTCCAGCATGATAACTATCTTATCCGCTATAGCTTTGACGGTAGCCAGGTCATGAGTTATGAACAGGTAGGATATGTTGGTTGTGTTCTGTAGATCCTGGAGCAGGTCAAGAATCCCCTCACCGACCAGCTGGTCAAGCGCGGAGGTTACCTCGTCGCAGATGATGAGGTCGGGTTCAGCGGCCAGGGCCCGGGCAATACAGATTCTTTGCTTTTCACCGCCGGAGAGTTCCGTAGTCATACGGTCGATGTAGGAATCCGGGTCAAGCTCGATACTGGTGAGCAGCTCCCTGATGCGTTGTTCCGCCTTTTTGCCGTGCATGCCGAAATAGAACTGGAGCGGCCTGCCGATAACCTTGCGGACGGTCTGTCGCGGGTTCAGGGCGGTGTCGGGCATCTGGTAGATCATCTGCAGACGCCGGAGATTGTCCTTAGAGCGGTTTTCCAGATCCAGTGAGAGTTCTTCGTCGAGAAACGTAATGCTTCCACGGGTGGCAGGCAGCAATCCTGTGATAACGCGGGCCAGGGTACTTTTTCCCGATCCTGATTCACCGACAAGGGCAACGGTTCGCCCCCTTCGCACGGTCAGGTTGATGTCTTCCAGGACGTTGACCTGACCGGTGTAGGAGGCGTCCACATTCTCTACCCTGAGGATCACATCGAGTCTGTCCGATTCGTTTTTATCTTCCCGCAGGGAGCGTACATTAAGCAGTTCCCGGGTATAGTTTTCACGGGGGCTGCGTATCAGTTGCCTGGTTTTGCCTTCTTCAACAAGTTCACCGTTGCGCAGCACCATGATGCGGTGTGCCACCTGGGCCACCACTGCCAGGTCGTGGGTGATGTAGAGAGCGGCCTTATTCATCTTTTCAGTAATCTCTTTGACTGCTGCCAGCACCTCTATCTGGGTAGTGACATCAAGGGCCGTGGTGGGTTCGTCGAAGACGATGATTTCCGGGCCGCAGGACATGGCCATGGCGACCATGGCTCGCTGGAGTTGGCCCCCGGATAATTCATGGGGGTAACGGTACCCTATTTTCTCGGGTGTGGGCAGAAACAGTCGGCGATAGATCGCTATCGCCTCTTTTTCCGCGTCAGAGTAGCTCATCAGGCCGTGGTGGACCGGCCCTTCGGTGTACTGTTTTATGATCCGGTGAGATGGGTTGAAAGAGGCCGCGGCGCTTTGGGCCACGTAGGCTATCTTGGAGCCTCTGACCCGTCGCAGGTCTTCATCTGTTGCGCCAAAAAGTTCCTCGCCGTCTAATGTGATGGACCCGGATGCCAGCCTGCAGCCCTGTCTGGTGTATCCCATGGCGGCCAAACCGATGGTTGATTTGCCGGCTCCAGATTCGCCTATGAGTCCCAGGACCTCGCCTTTCTGCAGATGCAAGCTGATATCTTTGACGATGGGCTGCCAATGATCTTCGCAGAACCCTTCAATGTGGAGATTAGTGATTTCAAGAATGGTGTTCTTCATGGTCTTGTCCTCTCTATTCGTGGAGACCGGAGGACAGGTGGAGAAACCAGTCCACGATCAAATTAACCCCTACTGTTAAAAAGGCAATTGCTGCAGCCGGAATCAAAGGGGTGAGTATTCCGAAAGTAATGGCGCCGGCGTTTTCCCGGACCATGCCGCCCCAGTCTGCCAGAGGCGGCTGAAGTCCCAGGCCGAGAAAGCTGAGCGAGGCAATGAATAAAAATACAAAACAGAAACGCAGGCCGAATTCAGCCACGAGCGGCGGTATCGCATTGGGCAGTACCTCCTGGCGGATAATCCACCACAGGCCTTCTCCGCGCAGTCTGGCAACTTCGACAAATTCAAGAACTTCTATATCCATGGCGACTGCCCGTGATAACCGGTAGACGCGGGTCGAGTCAAGAATGGCAATGGTAAAAATCAGGGTGGGGATGGATGATCCCAGCACCGATAAGATCATCAAAGCAAAAATGAGAGTGGGGAAGGCCATGACCACATCAATCATACGGCTGAGCAGATTGTCTATCCAGCCACCCTTGACGGCGGCGATAAATCCCATGATAGAGCCGAGCAGGAAGGACAGTGCCGTGGTGATAAAGGCCAGCGCTATGGTGTTTCTTGCACCAAAAAGCACACGGCTGAAGAGATCGCGGCCGATGTGGTCGGTTCCCAGTAGGAACTGGGAGGAAATAGTCTGCCAGACATCGCCCACCACCGCCGTTTCACCGTAGGGGGCGATCCAGGGAGCAAAGATTGCCACCAGGCAATTCAGGGTGACAATGCCCATACCGATACGGGCGCTTAATGGGGACTGTTGCAATACACTCAACACATCAGAATTCCTTGTATTATAGTTGCGATTGTCGCAATCTCGGATTGGCAAGCATGGAAAGTATGTCTGCCAGGAGATTCAACCCGATATAGGTAATGGAAAAAATAAGCCCGGATGCCTGAACCACGGGGAGGTCCCGCTTGGCGACGGAATCCACCAGAAGTTGCCCCAGTCCGGGGTAGACAAATACAACCTCAACGATAACAACCCCCACCACCAGATAGGCAAGGTTTACCGCCACAACATTGATGACGGGAGATAGAGAGTTGGGAAAGGCGTGGTGAATAATGATGCGCAATCGCCTGATTCCCTTTATTTCCGCCATCTCTATGAAGGAGGACGACAAGACATTGATAATGGCGGCCCGGGTTTGCCGCATCATGTGCGCCGTGACCACACAGGTCAGGGTTAAGGCCGGCAACATGATGGCATAGAGCCTTTCGCCGATATTCATGTTTTCATTGATCATAGCCATGCTGGGGAAGATGTTCAGCTTGACGGAAAAGAGCATGATCAGGATATAAGCAATGAAGAATTCGGGAAACGAAATAAACGACAGGGTGGTAGTCGAGATTATCTTGTCATACAGGCTGTTGCGGTAAAAGGCAGCAATGATACCGAGCAATATGGCAAGCGGCACGGCGATGGCCGCCGCGGTCATTGCAAGGAACAGGGTGTTGCCGAAACGCCAGGATATTAAGTCGGTAACAGCTCGCCCATTGGCCAGCGAGGTGCCGAAATCGCCGTGGACAAAGTCGGAAAGCCACGCTATGTAGCGGGTATGGGGAGGCAGGTCAAGTTTGAGTTCTTGGCGGAAGGCAGTCACCGTTTCCTCGGTGGCCGATTGGCCGAGAACTGTTTCCGCAACGTCCCCCGGCAGGAGCTCGACCCCAATGAAAATAATCAGAGAGATGACAAAAACGGTCGCCAGGCTGCCGCTGGTTCGTTTGAGAATATGCCAGATAACATTTTTCATAAAAATAGTACCGCTGAATGAATTTGTTTGCTATTAATATATTGTATACGAAGCATATGTCAATAGTTGAGTGGAGCTCATTGTCCTGATAAGATACTAAAAAGTTGTTATTGTGGCTATTGTTATTGCTGGTAGAAGTATCGTGTACGAACTAAAAACGCACATCGATTGACATTGATTGGGAAGGTGGTGTTGTGCAGCGTATGCAGTGCTATGTTTAAGCCGGTCCAGTATGGTGTGGTGCTGGTGAGAAAGTTTCAGGACGTAGTTTCAGGGTTTAGAGAGAGGGTTGCGATGGCAACGAGCAACGATGAACGTTGTAGGAATTTGCTTATTTGTTTGCGCCAGATTATCCAAACCATTGATCAGCATTCCATGGCTCTGAAAAAGCGTTTTGGTCTGACCGGTCCACAGTTGATTGTTCTCCAGGCTGTTTCCGCCAACGCCCCGATTTCCGTAAAGTATATTTCGAAAATTGTCAGTTTGAGTCAGGCGACGGTGACCGATATCACCAAGCGTCTTGAAAAAAGCGGATACCTGACACGGACCAAGAATGTCAGTGACAGGCGGAAAACAGCCATTGTTCTCACGGAACAGGGGGAAAATGTATTGGATGAGGTTCCGCCCCTGCTCCAGGAACAGTTTACCAGTCGCTTTTCCGAACTGGAAACCTGGGAACAGCTCATGATCGAAAGCGCCTTTGAGCGAGTGGTGAAATTGATGTCCGTTGATGATCAAAGCTCCCTCCGTTAGGGGCAGAGGTGCTGTTGCCACCGATGATTCGTAAGGCCGCTTTGATCGGCTTGCACATCGTCGGCTGGTCGGCATAACATCCGCAACCATGTCATTGCCTTTTTCGTGGTTTTGGCGTATCCTCATGGTAGTTGTTTATTCTAATATCCGGCTTTCTTCCAATCCATGCAATGGTTCCCCTGAATATGAATAGTACTAAAAGCATACTTAAAAAACGCATACTAACACATTTCGATATCTGTACAGGATGCAATATCTGTCAACTTGCCTGCACCATGGTAAAAGACGGCGGATTTAATCCGGACTTGGCCAGGCTTGATATAATTAAAAGCAAAGATAATCTGTATAACCAGCCGGTTGTTTGTAATCATTGTGATAATCCATACTGCATGAATGTTTGCCCTGTCGGCGCGATTACCAGGGATGAGCGGGGTTTTGTTGTGATAGATGACGAGGTTTGCATAGGTTGCGCCTTATGTGCCCGGTATTGCCCTCTTGATATGTGCACGATTCGCAGGCAGGGTAAAAAGGACAAGGCCTTCAAATGTGACTTTTGTGGTGGCGATCCCCAATGTGTGCAGGAATGTCCCACGGGAGCCCTGGAACTTGTTGAAATACAAAGTGCTGAAATAAGGGAGGACCGTTAATGGATTCTTCATATATGGGGAAATTTCTGGTAATAGACCTTGATACCGGCACAACAGCAACACTGCCGCTGTCCGACGAGTTGAAAACAGCTTTTATCGGCGGCAAAGGATTTTGCGCAAAACTCCTCTACGATCTTGTTCCCGAGGATACCGATCCGTTTTCTTCCGAAAATGTGCTGATGTTTCTGACAGGGCCGTTAACGGCAACATCCGCTCCTTCCATGCGGGGCGTTGTCGCAACAAAATCACCACTTACCGGAACATACCTTGATTCCTTTTTTGGCGGCCATTTCGCGCCGTCCATCAAATATGCCGGGTATGACGGCATAATCATAAAAGGCAAGGCCCGTGAGCTTTGCTATATAGCAATAGAAGACGATACGGTTGCAATCAAATCAGCTGCACGCATGCAGGGGCTTGGCACCCTGGAAACACTTGAAGCTGTAAAGGCCGAGCTTGGTGATCCAGGCTTTAAGGTGGCCTCTATCGGCCCGGCCGGAGAAAACGGCGTACTGTACGCTCTTATTGGATGTGAACACAACCGCCAGGCCGGACGGGGAGGGGCGGGTGCCGTAATGGGGGCCAAGAACATCAAGGCCGTTGCCGTCAAGGGCAGTAAGCTGGTGAAGGTCAAAGATCCTCGGAAGTTTATGGAGGCGGTGCAGGCCGCCAATGAGGAACTCAGGAATAGCCCGGATGTGCAGGGGCTGGTAGCGGCGGGTACTGCAATGGCGGTTGATTTTGCCAACGAAGCCGGAATTCTGCCGTCAAAAAACTACCAGCGATCTACCTTCGCCAAGGCCTCAAACCTTGGCGATGAGGGGCAACGCAAGCATCTCTGGATCAAATCATCGGCGTGTCTGGGATGTCCGATTCGGTGTACCAAGATGGGGGCGGTGCGAACGGGGAAATATAAGGGCACCATTACAGACATTGTTGAATATGAATCGGCGGCGCTGATGGGATCAAACCTGGAGATAAGCGATATCAGGGCCTGCGCCTATCTGGTAACCCTCTGTGATGAACTTGGCCTGGACTCCATGTCTGCGGCATCCTCCATCGCTTTTGCCATGGAGGCGGGGGAGAAAAAGATACTCGATACGGAGGAGACCGCTTTGGAATTCGGCAATGTTGCCACCGTCGAATATCTTCTTCAGGCAATAGCGGAGCGCAGAAGCGGTCTGGGCAGGCTCCTGGCGAGGGGAGTGAAACGGGCAGCTGAAATCATCGGCAAGGACAGCGATGTCTTTGCCGTACATGTCAAGGGAATGGAGGCTCCGGCCTGGGGGCCTCGCGGTGTGTCGGGAATGGGGCTTGCCTACATGACGGCGGATCGGGGCGGATGCCATCAGAGAGCCTTTCCCGTGGCCTACGAAGTTGGTGGAGAAAAATGGCAGGGCAAAACGCTTGATCCGACTGGTGTTGAGGGCAAGGGTGAGCTTGTTTTTCATCTGCAGAACTATCAGGCGGGAACGGATACCCTGACGAAATGTGATTTTGGAGGTTTCGGTGTTTCTCCCGCCACATATGCCGATCTTCTGGAGGCGGCAACCGGCCTGCATCTTGACCCGAAAGAGTTCGATACCATCGGCGAGAGAATCTGGAATGTGACGCGGCTTTTTAACCTGCGGGAAGGAATTGATCCCACTCAGGATACATTGCCAAAGCGTTTTGTCAACGAAGCTCTTGAGGATGGTCCAGCTAAAGGACACAGGATCTCGAAGGAGGATATGCACTTTATGCTCCAGGAGTATTACCGGGCCAGGGGGTGGACTGAAAGGGGGATTCCAACCAAGGCCACGCTGGTGAGACTCGGTCAGCAGGCGGCAGGCATTTGACTTCACGGGTGGTTTGAATAATTTTTGTTGTCAAGGTGAAAATGGTATGGTACCGGTTCTACATTCAAAACGAATACAATAGAGTACAATAGAGTACGAGAGGGTCGATGCACAGAGGTGTGAGCCATTTACAAGAAACCGTGAACGGGTAATCCGTAATGTTACCTGTATGGTAACTGCTCACAGGGCACCAGATCTTCCCGCGATCAGCCTGGCTTACGTATGACTATAATACGCTTCACCAGTCTGATCGTGAGAATCTCCGGCACCCTGCAAGCAGTTACAAATACCGGGGTTAGTTATATTACGTCGCTTCCCCCATAAGCAGTTACCCTGTATGAAGTACTTGATATACCTTGCTACAGACATGCTTTTCCGCAGTTCAGTCAAATGCAGAGGAGATTTCAGCACAGGGGATGTTCGTAAGCGTTTCCGGTGTTGAGGAAACGCCCGGGAGCCGAAGGAGATCTTGCGGCGAAATCCTTATGAAGGCTGAGATGAGACTGTTTTGCTGACTGTTTCAACCCTTAAAGAGGAGGCAGGAATATGAGGAAGTTAGCGTATCTTGTGGTAGCATCTTGTGCAATCGCGTTGTGTTTTTCGACACAGGCGTGGAGTTTTGGAAGAAAGACGGTCATCAAGGTTGGGATCAACGCCCCCATGACCGGTGATATCCCCAAGGTCGGTGAGGGTACCAAGTTTGCCGCCCAGATGTGGCTTGTCGACATTGAAGAGGCAGGCGGTATCGAGGTCGGTGGAAAAAAATATCCCGTCGAGCTGGTCGTTGAAGACAATGAGTCCAAGGCGGAATCCGCGGTCAAAGCCAACACCAAGATGATCGCCCAGGACGAGGTGCTGGTGATTATCGGCCCGCAGTCCTCCAAACAGGCGGTTCCCGCCGGTGATGTGGCCAATAACTATGAAACCCCGATGATCAGCCCCTGGTCCACCAATCCGGCAACCACTGCCGATCGTCCATATGTTTTCCGCGGCTGCTTTCTCGATCCATTCCAGGGCCCCGTTGTGGCAAATTTCATCACCAATGAATTTGGGTACACCAAGGCGGCTGTGCTCTATGATGTAGCCAGTGATTATCCCAAAGGGCTTGCCGAATTCTTTAAAAAAGCCTGGGAGGAAAAGCATGGCGAGGGCAGCGTTGTTGCCTATGAAAGTTTCACCACCAAGGACACCGATTTCAGCTCGCAGCTTACCAAAATTATCCGCTCCGATGCTCAGGTGCTCTTCACGCCCCAGTATTACAACGAGGTTGCTCTGATTGTCCAGCAGGCCAAGGACCTTGGTTGGGAAGGACCCATTGTCGGCAGTGACAGCTGGGGGTCCGCCGAAACCGTAGAGCTGTGCGGCGAAGCATGTTATGGCCAATTTTTCAGCACCCACTATGCCGCCGCCGGTGCCCAGGGCGCGACCAAGGCCTTTATCGACCGCTATACCAAAGAGCATGGCTATGTACCCGATGATGTCGCCGCACTTACCTGGGATTCCCTGCGTCTTGCCCAGAGTGCCATCGAATCGGTTGGTGAGTTGACCGGTAATATCAAAAAAGATCGGAAGGCTGTTCGAGACGCTCTTGCCAAAATCGAGGATTTCAAAGGAATTACCGGTGATATGACCTTTACAGAGGAGGGTGATCCCAAGAAATGCGCCGTTATCGTCAAAATCAGCGACAAGGGTGAGTACGAGTTCTACAAGTCAATCTGTCCTGAATAACAGTTTACGCGTTGTTGTTCATCATCAATGACCCTTAGTCTGGAGTGCAGGTCTGTTAACGCACTCCAGACTTTTTATTGGCTCGGTTTCCGTGGTGCACCTGCACCCGGGCGGACGTTTCACGATTCTGTCAAACAGGAGCTGTGTAATGGAATATTTTCTTCAGAACCTGATTAACGCCTTGCAGTGGGGGAGTTTTTACGCTGTAATATCGATCGGTTATTCGATGGTGTATGGCGTTCTCATGCTGTTTAACTTTGCCCATGGAGATATCTTCATGGTGGGAACCTATATCGGTTTCGGAATTGCCTCCCTGTTGCTGGCCTTGTGTTCAGCCTTTCTGCCGGGCTGGATGATTTTCGTTCTCACCGTCGTTATCACCATGTTTCTGGCGTCCTTTGTCGGCGTCTTTGTCGAAGTGGTCGGCTATCGGCCGCTACGAGGCGCCCCGCGTGCTTCGGCCGCTATCACCGGTCTGATGATCGGTATCATCTTCGAAACCGGCAACCTGATTATCCTCGGTGCCCAGCGTTTCAGCTTCCCCCCCCTGATGGAATCGATCTCCTATAATATCGGCGGAGTCTATTTTACCAATGTCAAAGTGTTGATCATCGTGGTTTCACTGGTGCTTATGCTGGCATTGCACACATTTATCCAGAAAAGCAAATGGGGGATGGCCATGCGGGCCATGTCCTACGATTTCCTTGCGGTCCCGTTGATGGGTGTTTCCATCAACATCATCGCGCCACTGACCTTTGCCATCGGTGCGGGTCTGGCTTCCGTTGCCGGTATTCTCTATGGCCAGGCGTATCCGGTACTTGATCCCTACATGGGCATTCTGCTTGGCTGGAAGGCTTTTGTCGCTGCCATCCTTGGCGGCAGGGGGTCCATTATGGGGGCTGCACTTGCCGGCTACTTACTTGGATTTATAGAGATATTTGTTGCGATGGTGTTCCCGTCAACCTTTAGGGATCTCATTGCCTACTCCATTATTCTTGTCATTCTTACCTTCAGGCCACGGGGATTTTTTGGTATGGCGCACAGTACCCGCCTGCGTCTGTAGAACATGGAGTTGCAGGCACTCTTTTTACTTAAGCACACAGGAATCTCGCATGGATAAAATTAAAAACTTTTTCAGGATGTTCTCTGTTGTCCCCCTGGCCGGCTGGCTCTTTGGAAGCTTTGTTGCCGTTTTATTGGAGTACTATCTCGGAGATGCCATCTCCTATTATCTCTATCTGCCCAAGATCCCCGTTTTGTTCGGTACATTGATTATGCTCAAGGAGCCGATGCTCATTCCCAGCGTTCTGGCCTACGATCTTATAATCTATGCCCTGCCGATACTCCTCTTAGGCAAGATGCTGGCACCAATTGCCAATACCATAGCGGCAAGGCTCGATCGGATGCCCCTGTGGGTGGCGACCCTGGTTCACCTTGTCGCCTTTTACGGTATTCTCCATCTCTGGGCGGGCATTAATGATTACAGGGTCCTGGTGGTCAAACTGACCATGGTTTCCATCATTCTCACCATCAGCTTGAATATAATCAATGGCTACCAGGGCGAGTTTTCCTGCTCGCACCCTGGTTTCATGGCGCTTGGTGCCTATACAGCTTCAGCGCTCACTCTGCTGTTGTTCACCGATGACAAAATGTTTGGCGAAGCGTTGTTGCCGGCCGCCATGGGACCGTGGCTATTTCCGCTGATTCTCGTTGCCGGCGGAGCTGTTGCCGCCATAGGTTCGCTGGCGGTCGCCATTCCCTCCTTTCGCACCCGCGGTGACTATCTGGCTATTATTTCGCTTGCCTTTATGTTTATTGTCAAGAGTGCCGTGGAGAATCTGGAAATCCTTGGAGGACCGCGGGGCTTGAGCAGCCAGCCCGATTACGCTTCCCTGCCGGTGGTGTTTATATGGGTGGCGTTGTGTGTCTGGATCATCCATAACTTCACCACCTCCATTATGGGCAAGGCCTTGAATGCGGTGCGTGACAGTGAAGCCGCAGCCCATTCCATGACGGTCAATACCCGTAAAACCAAGGTTACCGCCTTTATGTTCGGGGCCTTCTGGGCCGGCGTTGCCGGCGGCCTGTTCGCCCATGTGCTGCGCTATGTCAATCCCAGTACCTTCGGCATACAAAAGCTTGCCGAAGTCCTCGCCATGGTCTATTTCGGCGGTTTGAATTCCATCTACGGGTCCATCGTCGGAGCGGTCAGCATTAGTGTCTTGGGTGAAGCACTACGGCCACTGGAGCTTTTCAAGTGGATTATAATCCCCTTGATTCTTATCCTGGTGATGATATTCAGGCCGCACGGTCTGATCTCGTTTACCGAGTTGAATGTCAAGGAAATCATGCGGCCCAGGGACAAGAAACCTTCCGAAGGAGTTGAATAATGGCGCCATTGCTCGAAGTAAAAGACATGACCCACTATTTCGGCGGTTTGCGTGCGGTCAATAACTTCAATCTCAGCATCGAACCGGGGCAGATCTGCGGTCTGATCGGCCCCAACGGGGCTGGGAAAACCACAATTTTTAATCTTATATCAGGTGTATATACACCCACTGAAGGAGAAATTGAGCTTGGAGGGCACAATATAAAAGGCGTTGAGATCCATCACATCGCCTCCATGGGCTTGGGCAGGACCTTTCAGAACCTCTTGCTGTGGCGCCATATGAATGTGATCGATCATATTCGTATGGCCCATTATTCCCAACTGAACTATACCCTCTTTGGGGCATTTTTTGGCACCCCCAAGTGTCGACAAGAGGAGAAATTGGTTAAGGAAAATTCCGAAAAACTCCTTGAGGTGTTTGATATCAAACAGTTTGCCTATAATCTGGCGGGCAATCTTCCCTATGGCGCTCAGCGCCGTGTCGAGATGGCCAGGGCCATGGCCACCAACCCCAAGATCCTTTTTCTCGATGAGCCGACCGCCGGGATGACACCCGATGAACTGATGCGTATGATCGAGATCATTCGCCAGGTTCATCGTGATTTCGGTGTGGCTATTTTTCTCATCGAGCACAGGATGAGATTTGTCATGGAATTGTGTCAGTATATCCAGACGCTGGTATTCGGCGAGGTTATCGCCGAGGGTCCGCCGGAAGAGATACAAAATAATCCGAAAGTCATAGAGGCCTATTTAGGCAAGGAGGATGTTCACTGATGCAACTAGTCGTGGAAAATCTCTCCGTTTCATACGGGAAAATCAAGGCGCTGCACGGAATAAGCTTCTCCGTCGAGCAGGGTGAAATCGTCACCATCATTGGTGCCAACGGGGCGGGTAAAAGCACCACTCTGCGGGCCATTTCGCGCATGATCCCATCGGAGCCCGGTTCGAAGATCGAGTTCATGGGCGAATCCATTCTCAAGTATAACACCGACAAGGTGGTTTCCAAACTGGGTATTTCCCATGTTCCCGAGGGGCGCATGATTTTTGGCAATCTGACGGTGACGGAAAACCTTGTTTTGGCATCCTTTGCGCGGAAGGACAGTGACGGTGTGGCCAAGGATAAAAAATGGGTGTTCGATCTCTTTCCCAGGCTCGATGAACGTAAAGATCAGCTGGCGGAAACATTGAGCGGCGGCGAGCAGCAGATGCTGGCGGTGGGACGGGCCTATATGAGCGGTAGAAAGATTATGATACTCGATGAGCCATCCATGGGACTTGCCCCTATCCTGATGCTTGACATGTTCGATGCGCTCAAGGAGATTAACAGCCTGGGGACCACCATCCTGCTGGTGGAACAGAACGCCAGGCTGGCGTTGAAGTTTGCCCAGCGGGGCTATGTCCTGGAAACCGGCCAACTGGTTCTTCAGGGAGCGGCCGATGAGTTGCTTAACAATCCGGAGGTGAAGAAGGCCTATCTGGGCGCTTAGAAAATGACCTGGAGTGCGTAACTATTCAGGTGGGAGCACCAAATTGGCATAACCACCGAGTTGTAACTGTTCAAGAGTGCTACAATTTCTGGGCGAAGATGTAGAGGTTTTCCGGCTGGGGGTGCCACCTTCCGTTGTCCCACTCCTGTTTGATCCGGCGTGCCAAGCTGCGAATCTCGGCTTCCGAGCAGAGTTGCCGGTGATCTTCTATCAGTACTTCCGGCGGTGGGGCCTGCTTCACTATTCTGCAACCCAGCGCTTCAAAAATCGCCCCGACCTGGGGCTGGGTGATATCATAGACATCACGGCGCATCTCGGGTGATGCGCCGAACTCTTCAATCCACGCCGCGGCGAGCGGCTCGCTGAGAAAGGGAATCCAGGGGATCTTGCAGTGGCCCTCCCACCCGTTGCGGGCATCCTGGGCTCGTATAGCGATTATCCCCCCGGGACGGGTGACCCGCACCATTTCTCGAATACAGGGCGCTGGATTTTGTATGTGCTCGAAAACATACCAGGAACTCAGCGCCGTAAACGAGTTTGCGGCAAAGGGAAGCTCTTCGCCGCCGGCCACAATGCAGCGCTGCTGCCAGGTTGTGGGGCAGTTTGTAAATTCAACCAGCAGACGGTAGCGCTGTACCTTGCCCGGCAGAATATCCACCCCCCATATATCCATGTCTCGCCGCAGCCCTTCCAGGACAAAGTAGCCGACGCCGCACCCGAAATCGAGCAGGGGGCCGTGTAAGGCCTTCTCCGCTATCCCCGTCAGTGTTTCACTAAACTGATTCCATCGGGTTTTCCCTTTCTTGATTTTCCCCGCATTGAGAAGAACCTTCCGACTATATTTTTGTGTGTTTGTTCTGATGTTGACACCGGAGTTTTAATAGTGTATATGGCCCGCCATGCCAGAGCACTTGTACTGCAGACTAATCTGAATGGTCGTAGTAGGCGGGCAGGATCAGAAGTGTAACTGCGGTATGGAGAAAAGTCTAATCCACTCTGTGTTTTACTGCGCTCGTTGCACTACGATTTTTATTTCTATAGAAGACATTTTGTTTGCTATTGTGGTTGTCAAGGTACTCTTTTTGGTAATGCAACAGCGGAAGGTTTGATGAAGCCGGGAGATACGTTGTCTCCCATGTGAAAGAACAGCGCTAGAGGGCATCTCGAAAATGCGCAAATGCCTTAAATAGGCGGTGAGTTATGGCACTATCAACGAAGATACGAAGAAAGTTGTCTCTCAATAAAAAGGAATTGCTGGTGCGCGTCGGCACCCAGCAATCCATGATTGCTATCGGCGCAATCCTCTCGGCCCTTGGGTTTGTCGTCTTTCAGGTACCCTACAATCTGGCTGCCGGCGGAGTTTCTGGAATCGGCATTATCGTCAAGCATTATACCGGGTTTTCGGTAGGGTATTTTATTTTGTTGTCCAATATTCCTCTGTTTGTATTGGGGTATTTTTACCTGGGCAAATGGCGTTTTATCTGGTCCAGTACCCTGGCAATGCTGATTTTTTCTCTGGGGACGGAGTATTTTGCTAATGCGCTGCCTGACTACAACGGCCAATTTCCTCTGACGAATAATTCTTTGCTGGCCTCTATTTATGCCGGGGTGCTTTACGGTATCGGCTCCGGCCTTATTTACCGTTTTGGCGGTACCATCGGCGGGACATCGGTGCCGGCACGGATTATTCATAACAAAACCGGTTTTCCCTTGAGTCAGTCCTATCTAATCACCGATATGGGCATCATCGTTGTTGCCGGTCTTGTCTTCACCATGGAGACCTCCATGCTTGCTCTCATAACCCTGGTGCTCACCGGTATTTTTTCCGATTATGTGCTGGAAGGCACGGCGCAGACCCGAACGGTGTCCATTGTCAGTAAGAACGCGAATCGCATTCGTGATGCCGTGGTGCATGAATTGCACCGCGGGGTGTCGCACTGGGATGTAACCGGCGGCTATTCAGGAGAGCATCGGACCATGCTGTATTTCACGGTTTTGCGTTCACGGATTTATGATGTCAAATTTATCGTCTCCCGTATTGATCCCGATGCCTTCATGGTGGTTGGCGTCTCCCAGCAAACCTGGGGTGGTTTTAATGGCCGGAAGTTGTAGGTGATTGCTGTCCGGAAACAATGCGATAGGTTTTTTCTCCAAAGGTTGAACGAATTTTGGTATGCTGATAATATGAATGGAGATTTTTAAGCGGTTCCTAAGTAAATGGCATACGCTCAAGAGGCGTTACAGCGATAAATTTCAGCGTATGTGGCGTTAATGCCTGCTCTCCGTGGCTGGCGCGTTCAGAGCCAGAAACATGCAGGTATGGCAGGTGATGCTTTCTCCGGAGGGTATTCCCGGCGGGTATCAGGCATTGCGCTGCCAAAAGTGCCTTGAAGAGTAGGGGGCATGGTTCAAAACTCCACAGGAGGTGTATGTGACATTGAGGCGTGCAGGATTTAGGTGATATTTAATTCTCTCACATTTATCGTCTTTCTTGCTGCAGTCCATTGTATTTACGCCTTGCCGCTGTCCTGGGAAAAGCGCAAGGTTCATCTTTGGCTGTCCAGCTATATCTTTTATGCGGCCTGGAACCCGCCGTTTGTCGTGCTGCTCTGGATTTCGACCTGTATTGACTGGTTCGCCGGTCGTAAAATTGCTGCAACCGATTATCGTGCCAAAAAGCGTTTGTTTCTTCTGCTCAGTCTGGCCACGAACCTGGGGCTGCTTGGCTACTTTAAATATGGCGGCTTTCTCCTTGAAACATTCACCGCCATCCTTCAAAATTTCGGTGGAGAATACCAACCGCCGGCACCCAATATCATCCTTCCCGTGGGGATCTCATTTTACACCTTCCAGTCGCTCTCCTACTCGCTTGATATTTATCGAGGCAAGCTCCAGCCATGGTCAAAATTCCATGATTTTGCCTTTTTTGTCACCTTTTTTCCTCAACTTGTCGCCGGACCCATTGTCCGTGCCGTCGATTTTCTGCCGCAGTGTCTGACTCCACGGCGCGCCACACCCCGGCAAATGGGCTGGGGAATGGCGCTTTTGCTCCTGGGGTTGTTTGAAAAGGTCATTTTGGCCGACACCATCATGGCGCCGGTGGCTGATCATGTCTACGGCAACAGTGCTGTGGCAGGCACCGTTGATGCCTGGAGCGGTGTGCTGGCCTTTTCCGCCCAAATATTTTTCGACTTTTCCGGGTATTCACTCTGTGCCATCGGTGTTGCCATGACCTTTGGCTTTGTTCTGCCGGACAACTTCCGATTTCCCTATGCTGCCGTCGGCTTTTCCGATTTCTGGCAGCGATGGCATATATCGCTTTCCACCTGGCTGCGTGACTATCTCTATATCTCCATGGGGGGGAATCGCAAGGGGGAGTTGCGCACCTATATCAACCTCATGCTCACCATGCTGCTTGGCGGTCTCTGGCATGGCGCTGCCTGGACATATGTGGTGTGGGGAGGGCTTCATGGGCTGTATCTGGCGGTGGAGCGCTATCTGAGCACAATGGTTGGAGATTCTGCAATATTGAAAAACAGCGTGGTGCGTTTGGGGCTGGGGCTTGTTACTTTTTTCCTGGTGACCATCACCTACGTTTTTTTTCGAGCACGGCAGTTTGGCGACGCCTTTGAACTGCTTGGTGCCATGTTTTTTTGGCGCCCGGCGGAACTGGTCGAGGCGGGGGACACGCTGCAGGTGTTTGTTGTTACGGCGGCACTTTTGGCCGGACATGGTCTGTTGCGCAATACCAGTCTGGAATACGTGGCGAGCAAGACACCGGTTGTTGTGCGCATAGCAGTTGTAGTAGCCGCCCTACTTACCTTAAGCCTGCATACGGGAGGGGAGCGTGCCTTCATCTACTTCCAATTCTAACAGCAGGGCCGCCAAATATCCGGCGGATTGGCACTGGCCTGGCCTTATGCTGCTGGCTGGCTGTGTCTTTTTTAGCATCCTGGGTGGCTGGGAGATAATATGGCGTTACCAGGGGTTCAGCCCCAGTATAACCGATGACTGGCCCATATGGAGCCAGATCCGCCGGCAGGCCAATGGTGATGCGGATGCTGTGGCGCTGGTTGGAGCATCTCGAATCATGCTGGGGCTTGACCCGCGGATTCTCCAGGATGAGATTGGTGGTTCCGCCCATATGCTGGCCATCGACGGCAGTAATCCATTGCCCGTGCTCGCCGAGCTGGGGCGTGATCCGGATTTTATCGGGAGTGTCATCTGCTCAATTGCCCCACTCTGGCTTGCCGCCGAGGTAGATTCCTCCGGCGACAGAACAGCCAAATGGCTGCGTAAATATGGTACGCAGCCGCTTTCATCCCGGTTGGAAACCCGCCTTGCCTTGCAGGTACAGGCCCACCTGGTGTTTCGCAACGGCGGTTTGGCACCGGAAAAACTGTGGCGTAAATGGAGCCAGGGCAGGCCGGTCAAACCACCCTATGCTCCCATGCGGGCGGATCGATATCGCCGGGCCGATTACTCCCTGGTTGATTTGCACTCGCTGCGCGCCTCCAGAGTGGAACGTACCCGTGAGCTGCACGACAAGGCTGTCATACTGCAGCGCCAGGACTTTCTCCAGCGTGTAGCGGATATCGAACACTCCGTCGAGCAGATTCAGCAACGCGGCGGTGCAGTTGTCTTCGTACGTTTCCCCTCGTGTGGCGCAGTTCGCCGCATTGAAGAAGAGACGGTACCGCGGCGACGCTACTGGGATGTGTTTGCCGATGAAATATCGGCAAACACGTTGCACTTTGCTGATTATGCCGGGCTTGATACTTTTGACTGCATGGACGGATCCCATCTTAATTATGATGATGCCGTCCGCTTCACCCGCAACCTTGCGGCGCTCCTAAAGCAAAAAAAAATCCTTACGGACTGAAACAGTGCCTGATGTTTACTCCGTGTGCTTTAATACATATGATGTAACTATTCAGGTGGGAGGACCAAATTGGCATACCCACCGAGTTGTAACTGTTCAAGAGTGCTTCATATTGGCTCATTTGGGACTTTGAAGCATACTTGTGCTATTCGAGAAGGCTCAAATGGGACAAGATGGGGTGCTCCTGAATAGTTACCATATGATATCGTTTGGGTGTTGCATAAAAGGGAGTGGCGATATACTGATACCGGAAAATGAGTGTCAACGGAAAATGAGTGTCAAGGATATAGTGCTTTAAAAAAAGATATTGTCAGGAGTAAGCATGCAAAAGAATATACGATGGCATGAAAGTCTGACTGTTGGCAATGAGCTCATAGATACGCAGCACAAAATCATGTTCGATCTCGCCAATGATCTGAATAGTGCCGTATATACAGGATCAACCAAGAGGGTCGTGGACGCATTGTTTAGTGTCATCATGGATTACGCCTTTAAACATTTTGCCGACGAAGAGAGGTTGCTGCAGAACAGTGCCGACTTGCAGTCCCATTGTTATGAGCATTATCAGCTTCTCAGGCAGCTTCATGAGTACTCGGTGAAGTATCGCAATGGACGCAGTGTTGTTCAGGAACCAGCTGAATTCATGGAGGAATGGCTGACCAGACATATCCAGAACTACGATATAAGGTCGTTGACCAATATCGATGATGATGCCTTAGCTATGGAGGAGGTGGGCAGCATCGATGACTTCGATCACCAGGACATTGAGAGGCGCCGGCACAAGCGGGTACGCTACGAGGACCTGGTCGATGAAGCTGTCGTCGGCTACTGCTACAACACATCCACGATGAAATCAGGTAAGGTCAAGGTTCTTGATTTCTCCGGCGGTGGTTTACGAATTTTGGCCCAGCAGAAGATTGATATTGGCGATCTTCTCATCATCAGTTGCCGGGTGGGCAAAACTTTTAAGATGAAGGAGAAGGTCCAGGTCAAAAGCTGCAGAGAAAAAAATTATGGTGTTGAGTTTGTCGCACCGGATGCGGAAACGGTACGCTTTTTGACCCAGATCTGCGGAGCGGTGCGATTGACACGAGAGCACTGAGCCTATCGGCATGGTTTGCTAAAAAAAATGTCACTTTATTCAACCCTGGAGTCGTGTGTCACAATGTGGTATAAACAGGTGACATCAGGGAGTACAATTGGTATATTTAGGCAAAAAATATACAACGTCTTTCAACAGCGAAACGGCAAGTGGTGACAACGGAGAATTGCGCAATGGAAAAAGAAGAGCAGCAGAAACTGGAAAACATCTATGATACATCCGTTGCCGGCGGTGACAACATCATCGCAGTGCTCCAGCAGGTCCAAAAGGTATTCGGCTATGTTCCGGAGGAGGCAGTTGACTGGTTTTCCCGCCGCATGAATATTTCCGCTTCCAAATTCTATGGTGTTATCACCTTCTATTCCCAGTTCCATCTCAATCCGCGAGGGAAAAATATTATCACGGTTTGCTCCGGAACCGTCTGCCATGTCAAGGGGGCGCCGCGCATAACCGAAAAACTCGCCGGCGATCTGAAGTTGAAGGGGGGATCCGGAACCACCAAAGACATGCTCTTTACCTTGGAAAACGTCAACTGTGTCGGGGCCTGCAGTATCGCTCCGGTGGTTATCGTCAACGACAAAGTGTTTGGCAAGCAATCGCCTGGTTCCATGGCGAAAAACATCAAATCCTATAAGGAATGACCCCGTGGGCAGCGAAATTACCATAAATGTGTGCATGGGCACCGGGGGAATTGCCGCCGGTGCTGTTGAGGTGATGGAGGCCTTTCGCCGGGAGCTGGAAGACGCCGGTATCAAGGATGCGGTGGTGGAAAAACACTGCAAGCTGCACAAGGTGGGGTGCCGTGGCTTCTGCGCCCGCGATGTTCTTGTCGATATCAGTGTCGGTGAGGATACCGCCACCTATCAGTACATCGAATCCGGCATGGTCGGGCAGCTGGTCAAAGAGCATGTTGTCGCCGGCCGGCCGGTGCAAGAGTGGCTTGTTGGTGAGGATTATTTTCAGTTTCACGATAAGCAGAAAAAAGTCGTTCTCGCCGATCTGGGCAAAATTGATCCGGAATCCATCGACGATTATCTGGCGGTCGATGGTTACAGCGCAATCGGCAGGGTGCTTGACTCCATGTCGACCGCCGATGTTATCGCAACCGTTAAGGATGCCGGCTTGCGCGGCAGAGGCGGCGGCGGTTTTCTCGCCGGCGTGAAGTGGGGATTCTGCGCTGCCAGTGATAGCGCGGAGAAGTATATCGTCTGTAATGCCGACGAAGGTGATCCCGGTGCCTTTATGGACCGCTCCATTATTGAGGGCAATCCCCATGCCGTTCTAGAGGGTATGCTCATCGGCGCGTATGCCATTGGGGCCGCCACCGGCTATATTTATATCCGCGCCGAATATCCGCTGGCCGTTGAACGGCTCAAAACGGCAATCAGTCAGGCCCGTGAACGAGGCTATCTCGGCAAAAACATTCGCGGCTCCGCTTTTGATTTCGAGATTACCATAAAGCTCGGCGCTGGAGCATTTGTCTGCGGTGAAGAGACCGCCCTCATCGCCTCCATTGAAGGTGATCGCGGAATGCCGCGGGCCAAACCGCCGTTTCCAGCCAATAGCGGCCTCTGGGGGAAGCCGACGATCATAAATAATGTCGAAACCCTGGCAAACCTCGCCCCGATTATTAACAACGGTCCGGCCTGGTTTTCCTCCATCGGTACCGATACCAGCAAGGGCACCAAGGTTATCGCCCTCACCGGCAAGATACGCAATACCGGGTTGATCGAAATTCCCATGGGAATGACGCTCAAGGAAATTATATACGACATCGGCGGCGGAATAGAAGGTGACAGATTGTTTAAGGCCGTCCAGACCGGCGGCCCTTCGGGCGGCTGCATCCCCCAGCAGTATATCGATCTCGAGGTGGACTATGAAGGGCTGCTGTCGGTTGGCTCTATGATGGGATCGGGCGGCATGGTGGTGCTCGATGAGACGGACTGCATGGTCAATATTGCCAAGTTCTTTCTTCAGTTCACCAAGGAGGAGAGCTGCGGAAAATGTGTTCCGTGCCGGATCGGTACCAAGAGGCTGCTCGAGATGCTGACCCGGATTACCGAAGGCGAGGGCCGGATGGAAGACCTCGATCTGCTCCAGATGCTTGCAGAAGATGTACGCGACTCAAGCCTCTGCGGCCTCGGTATGTCGGCGCCAAATCCGATCATCAGTACTCTCAAATATTTCCGTCATGAATACGAAGCTCATATCAAGCAAAAAAAATGTCCTGCCCGGGTATGCAATGCCCTGTTGACCTTCTTTATCCGGGAGAATCTCTGTGTGGGCTGCGGTATGTGCAAAAAGGCCTGTCCGGTGAATGCGGTGAGCGGAGAGATGAAAAAAACGCATAGCATCGATCATTCACTGTGTATTAAATGCGGAGCCTGTTATGACGCCTGTAAGTTTAACGCGGTGCTAAAGGAGTAGAGGGACGCTATCATGATTCAGCTCACCATAAATACTACCGATGTGGAAGTCCCCGATGGAACGACGATTCTTGAGGCTGCGCGAAAACTCAAAATCAATATTCCCACCATCTGCTACGATGAGCGCATGAAGCCGCACGGCGGCTGTCGTCTCTGCCTAGTGGAAATTGAGGGGATGCCCAAGCCGGTGCCTGCCTGCACGACACCGGCCGTCAATGACATGGTGGTGACCACGGAAAGCGACAGACTTTATCGGCTGCGCAAAAATGTGGTCGAACTGCTCATCTCCGATCATCCCAACGACTGCATGGTCTGTATCCGTGCCGGCGACTGCACTCTGCAGGAGCTGGCCTATAGATTCAATGTTCGGGGGAACAGGTACAAGGGAGATATGCGTGATCACGACCGTGTCGATGAAAATCCCTTTGTGCTCCGCGAGCAGAATAAATGCATCCTCTGCGGGCTCTGCGTCAGGGTCTGTGACGAGGTGCAGGGAGTGGGGGCCATCGGCTTTGCCGGCCGGGGGTTTGATGCCAAGGTCTGTCCCCCCTTCGAGCGTGATCTCGACTGTGAATTCTGCGGCCAGTGTATCTCGGTATGCCCCACTGGAGCGTTGTCGGCCAAGATGTGGGCGGGGCAACCGCGCCATGAAGGCGTGGAGCAGACCGAGACAACCTGCGGCTATTGTGGTTGCGGCTGCAATATCACGGTGCATAGCCACGGCAATCAGGTGACGAGAATTTCCTCCAGAGCCGATAATCACAATCGCGGCTGGCTCTGCGTCAAGGGTCGGTTCGGGTATGAATTCATCAACAGTCCCGATCGTCTGACCACCCCCTTGATACGGCCCGACAAAGGGGCTGAGCTGCAGCCCGCCACCTGGGAAGAAGCCTTGGGCCTCATTGTCGAAAAATTCACAGGCATCAAGGAAAAATACGGCGGTGATGCTCTTGCCGGACTGGCATCGGCAAGGTGCACCAACGAAGAAAATTATATGTTCCAGAAGCTGTTCCGTGGAGTAATCGGCACCAACAATCTTGATCACTGCGCCCGCTACTGACACAGTTCGACTGTGGCCGGGCTGGCCGCAAAATTTGGTTCCGGGGCCATGACCAACTCCGTTGCCGAGATCGCTGCTGCCGATGCCATGTTCGTTATCGGCTCCAACACCACGGAGAATCATCCCATCATCGCCCTGCGCATGAAGGAGGCGGTGCGCAACGGCGCCCAACTGATTGTTGCCGATCCGCGCCGTATCCCGCTGGTTGATTTTGCCACGCTCTGGTTGCGCCATAAACCCGGCACCGACTCCGTTCTGCTCAACGGTATTATGCATGCCATTCTCAAGGAAGGCTTGGAGGACAAGGAGTTTATCGCCGAGCGGACGGAAGGGTTCGAGGAGTTTAGTGTCGCCTTGAATGAATTTACCCCTGAGTTTACCGCCAATATTACCGGTGTCGCGGTGGAGGATATTATTCGGGCGGCCCATATCTATGCCACGGCGCAAAGTGCCGGTATCTATTATGCCATGGGTATCACGCAACATGTCTTTGGCACCAACAATGTCCATGCCGTGGCCAATCTGGCTATGCTGACCGGCAACCTGGGCAAACCCTCCGCCGGCGTCAACCCGTTGCGGGGGCAGAATAATGTCCAGGGCTGCTGTGACATGGGGTGTCTGCCCGATGTCTATCCCGGCTACCAGAAGGTTATTGATCCGGCCGTGCGGCACAAATTCGAGCAGGCCTGGGGAGTGAATACTCTCTCCGCCCAGCCCGGCATTCCCGCTTCAGAGATGGCTGGTGCCATACTTGCTGGAAATCTCAAGGGGATGTACATTTTCGGTGAAAATCCAGCAGCTTCGGATCCCAACTCCAATCATGCCGTCAAGGGGTTTAAGAGTCTTGAGTTCCTCGTGGTTCAGGATATTTTCATGAACGAGACTGCGGAGCTTGCCGATGTGGTCCTGCCAAGTGCTTCTTTTGCGGAAAAGAGTGGAACGTTCACCAGTTCCGAGCGCAGGGTGCAGCGAGTACGACCCGTAGTCGATGCGCCTGGCCGGGCGCGGGGTGATCTCTCTATTTTTCAGGATCTCTATGAGCGCCTCAGCGGGCGTAAAATCGTCGAGAAGGCGCCGGCGGCGGTTTTCCGGGAATTGGCCTCCCTGTGGCCCGCCATGAGCGGGATGAACTATGAACGGTTGGGCCGGGAAGGGCTGCAGTGGCCCTGTCCGACGGCCGATCATCCGGGAACTTCCTATCTTTTTAAAGATTCGTTTACCAGGAACGAAGAGGGCAAAGCGCTGTTTACCAAGGTCCCCTATGTTCTCTCCGATGAATTGCCCGATGCGGAATACCCCTTTATTCTGACAACCGGCAGGCAGCTCTTTCATTACCATACCGGCACCATGACCAGACGTTCCAAGGGGATCAATGCTGTTGCCCCTGAGGCCTTTGTCGAGCTTAATCCTGAAGACGCCGCACGCCTCGGAGTTGTCGACCGTCAACGTTTGCGGGTATCATCACGCAGGGGAGTAATTGAGCTCAAGGCCAGGGTTTCGGAAATTGTTCCGCCCAAGGTGGTATTTATCCCATTCCATTATGTGGAGGCGGCGGCCAACAAGCTGACCACAGATGCCCGAGATCCGGTGAGCAAGATCATGGAGGCCAAGGTCTGTGCTGTGGCCATTGAACCTCTTGAGGAGTGAACGGCTTGCCCTTGAGCGGTTCGAGCTGAATCTCGCTGGTAAGGGGATTGGAAAATGGTCAATGCTGCGATAGTGGTGCATCGATTTTTTTTAGGGTGAGAAACATGTTTTTTGAAAAAAAGCTTGTTTTATTGGTTAAGATGACGTATGATTCCTATCACATTGGTTGAAGTGTTCTATTCATGATACCCACTGCTATACCCTTTCACGCATCATGACGGATCAGCGAAAATACCCCCTTTACGCAAATTTGGTTACAGGCCGGAACGCGTAGCTTGCTCGCGAGGTATAGAGCGACGCAGGTGGTCAAGGCGGGAACAGCCGAGTTTAATAAATTGTCAAATACCCTTATGAAGGGGTGTGGCAGTTGAAGTGGTTCTCTTGTAGAGCCGACATACAATCGTGCATAAAGAATGCACAACGAACAAGGAGTAGTACAATGACTGAAGGTACAGTAAAATGGTTTAACGACGCTAAAGGTTTTGGTTTTATCGAGCAGGACGGTGGCAGTGATGTTTTTGTGCATCACACCGCTATCCAGGGTGATGGATTCAAAACTCTTGATGAAGGTGAGCGAGTAACCTTCGAAGTGGTTGAAGGAGCTAAAGGACCAGCCGCAGAGAACGTCGTTAGAGGCTAATTTTGCGCTAGAGTAGTATTCAGGCCCCTTGTCGCAAGACAAGGGGCCTTTTTTTTGCCTGATTATCCAACAAACTCAGCTGATCGACCCAGGGCAGCCATGTGGTTTTCATGGGACGCTATAAACCCATTCCTGGGGATTTATCTGCAGCCGTCCGGGCTTGCAGATACCCATGAAAACAACACGGCTGTCCTTGCCTTTGAGTGCTTCGAGCTGAGTTTCCTTGGTAGTCAGGTTTTGTCTTGGGTTGGGCTTTCAAGTTTGAATTCAGGCAGCTTCTTTTTCTGCCTGATGATCCCGATCCAGGTGAAAATTTATCCATGACGAGGTGCCCTTCAGTTCCCACAGGCGGGGAGGGACAAACTCACCAGTGAGTTTGTCGGTCTCACTGTAGCGTTTCATGCGGTAGTAGGCTCGTACCCAGACGCATAACTTGTCGTCATTGACTTCACAGTATCCCTTATTGCTGCCGCCACAGGGGCCGTTTCGGGTGTGCTTGGGACATCCCGATTCCGGGCAGAGAAAACCGACGTGCTGAATGCCGCAGTCGCCGCAGCTTTCACAGGAGAGCATCAGCTTCTTGAAGGGGTCTTCGAGGAACATTTTCAGGGCCCAGGAGGTCTTGGTGTTGGTCAACGAGCTCGAGATCTTTTTGTAGACGGGCGCCAGTGTGGCATTTTTATCGAAAAACCAGTCGTGGGCCGTGCGCAGAAAAAGATAGTGGCAGCTGTCGCCGACGTTGAGCTTGATTTTTTCTTTGTATTGCTCGACTCTTGCCGGATCTTTCCGGCTGGTATACATGTAATAGGAGTTTGGCTCTCTCTCCTGGAATTCCTCCCTGTAGTCCTCCCAGTTATGCTCTATCGCATCCATGCGGTCAAGAACCTTCCCGACGGTGTCAAAACTGTCGTGAATGCCGCCGATGTGGATGCCGTTATAGCCGATCCCCTTGAGCACAACGCCAAGCCGTGCGGTTCGTTCAATGGCATGTCTTTTGCCTTCCCCGGGTGTTTCATATTCCTTGAGAATTCGGTTGAGGAGCTTATCGGAGACATGTACTCCCGGTACCTTGCCGGCATTCATGGGGTGGGCTGGTCTCTTGCCAAGCAGATAGAGGGAGGCAAGGGTGGGGATGTTGATGGCATGATCCCGGCTGTAGAGCAGCAGTTCCTCATACTTGTCGATGTCGTAGCCCAGCTGGGTAATGGTGAAAGAGGCGCCGGCATCGACTTTTCTTTCCAGTTTGCGGTATTGCACCATGGCTTCCCCCTCGGTGTATTTGAAGGGGGAGACGGCACAGCCGGTGCGGAATATCTCCGAGTGCCCCATTTTTATAAGACGATTGTTGAGATCGTTGATCATGGAGAGGAGGATGACGGAGTCGAAGTCGAAGACCGGTGTGCCGCGTCCTCTGTAGCCGGTACCGGAGTAGTCCCCGGTGAGGGCGAGAATATTTTTCATTCCCATATGGGCCAGTTGCAGGGCTCTGCTTTCCATGCCCACTCGGTTGGTATCCCGGCAGGTGAAGTGGACGATGACATCCAGGCCGTAGTTGAACATCTCATGTCCAAGGGCATCGGGGCTGAGAGCGGGGTTACCTCCGGGATTGTCGGTGATGGAAACCGCGCTTATACGACCGTCTTCATGAGATTCCCTGGCTATGGCCTTTATCTTGTCGAGCTTTTGCCCGTTCACTTCGCGACCGGGGACGAGTTCCAGGGTTACAACAAATTTTTCAGGAGTTGAAATATCATCATTGAAGTTGCGATTCACTGAGGCCACCTTGGATCTAATGGTTGATTTTTTTTCAGGGCTAATAATAAATAGAACAAACAGCTATTTTATATTTATGCTAAATTGTAAATTACGCCTGACTGTTAAAAGATTCTACGCATAAAGGCATAATATCTACTATGTAGTATAATCATTTCTGCCGGGTGTTGTTAGTAATTCTTCCCATATGTTCTACTGTGTTGTTATTACAAGATTCGCTGATATATTTACAGTGAATCGCTTGGAAATAAACACAATTAATATTGAATAAAAAGTTAATGTCTTTTGAAGAGAGGCTCGAAAGACGGGAAAAGCATTTGTTTGCAGGGTGTTACGATGTGGCACTGAGGGAAGATTGTGAAAAAAAACAGCGGGAATTTTTTCAAACCTGATTACCAACTCAGCTCGAAGCACTAAGGGGCAAGGAGTTTGCCGTGTTGTTTTCATGGGTATCTGCAGCCCGGACGGCTGCAGCTAAGCCCCCAGGGATGGGTTTATGGCGTCCCATGAAAACAACACGGCAGACTCCTGGG
>Ga0136557_1000209_pt1 | contig 48951 bp, 44 predicted proteins | sample AntRauTorckE6832_FD_104796 | JGI IMG/M metagenome (GOLD analysis project Ga0136557, IMG submission 104796) | Saline lake microbial communities from Rauer Islands, Antarctica - Metagenome Torckler E6 #832 | ecosystem: Environmental > Aquatic > Non-marine Saline and Alkaline > Saline | place...
AAAGCCCCACTCGAAGGTGAGGAAGATGAGGGATTGTCCCTGCCGCGAAAGGGATTCAATTTGCTGCACGCCGCGCACCCCGGAAAGCATGCCCTCCAACTGCTCGGTAATGCGGAATTCCACCTCCGAAGCCGGAGCCCCGGAATAGTCGGTACGCACCAACAGCGTGGGCCGGTCAATATCCGGCATCAGCTCTATGGAAAGACGTTCTAGTGCAATGCCCCCGAAAATGAGCACCGCCAGAACTAAGATCACAGACGCTATAGGTTTTTTAAGCAGCAAATGGAGAAATTTTTATTACTTAGCGGAGGATAGTAAAATAATTTGGGATATGAAAACTATGGTTTTAGTAGTGGATGGTTTCTTGGTTTATGACGAGTGGAATTGGGGGATAGTTTTGGGTTGGCTTTGATTAATTTCTTATTGGGACTGGATGATTAGTGACAAGGGAAATGTTATAGATAGAGTTCTTTGAGCAAACAGACATAGCATTAAAAATCAATTTTTACAAAATATAAGCTCGGGATACTGTCAGGAATACGCCACGAGTCTGAGTATTTAGAATACAGCTATTACTTTCCCCAAAATACGATCCTCATGAATAACCCCGAAAAAACGACTATCCATACTTTCATAAGGATTGTCGCCTATTAAAAAATAACATTTATTTGGAATGCTATAAATCGTACTACTTACTTTAACTTTTGCTTTAAAACTATTCTCTTTTTCACATTCTTTAGACTCCTTCATTAAATAGTTAATGTATTCTCTACTCTTCGTTTTTGCATTGTCTGACATTAAATAATATATCTCATCATGTGGATAAACTTTACCATTCATTATTAATTCCTCAGAATTTACTTTGATTATATCTCCAGGTCCAGCAGTAATTCTTTTTACGTATATAATATTTTCGTCATTCAACTTTTTATTAAACAACACGATTTCGTTCTTCTTAAATACTTTTGGGAGATTATTTTTTTCCCAAACTAGAACAGAATTGCCACTATGAATAGTTTTAAACATTGAATTACCTTGTATTCTGTAAATACTAAACCAGGTAATGGTAAGTATGACACAGCACAATATTACTATACTCAAAAGAAAATTTATCAAAATTTTCATGTGATTTAGCTCACGTATATTAAACTTTCCAAACTTTGTTCAATAAATATTTATTATATCTACTTATACTCGCTTTCTATCTGTTTGTTTATCACTTATAGAAAATTAATTAGTGACTATATTCAAGAATTAAATACAAGCTTATTTCTTATTTATTCTATACTCTGATAAGTAAATTTCTTTATTATCATAATTATATTCTAATGTGTAAATTTTATTCCCTGAAACAGCAAAATTGCGAGCCGGATTAGGTAATCGGATTGAAGATTTATATTCTCCATTTTCTGTATATAAATCAATAATTCTCATCCACCTGTCATTCCTATTTGATATACCGGCATATATCATGTTTTCAGTTGTCTGAAGATCAATAGTAGCACGTAATAATTCTTTATTTCTGCTTCTCCATTTTTTTTCATGGATTAGAATATTTTGGATATTTTTAAAACCTACAATCCCTCTTGAATAAATTAGCTCACCCTTGTTTGAATACCTTCTCATATATGGTTTTACCCGCCCTGACAATACCAAGTCTTCACCAATAGTATCCATATCTCCTTCAAAATATAGAACAGATCTATAGTCTCTGACTTCAGGCCTTTGAAAAGAGGTGATTTTTTCTCCTTTTGATGTATACTTATAGATTATTCCTTCCGGTGTGTATTGTTCGGATAATATATATATAAACCCCCTATCTGTTATAGCTAGCTTTGCAGGCCTGGCATATTTGTCTATTTGAAAAGATTTGACAAATGTGCCATTTCTAGACCAATGCTGAATTTCCATTCTCTCCACATCAGCAAGCCATATATCGCCATTTTTGTCGAACTTTAAATCAAAGGGGTTTCTAAACTCTCCGGGGCCACGTCCTTCTCCATATCCAATAGATCGTAAATCATCAATACGCCCCTTTGGTAAATAAATTAATTTAGATCCGATCACATCATAAAATACCAAATTATCTTCGCTATCAATTTCAAGAAAATATACCTCATAAAATCCATATTCTGATAGTCTAACACTACTTAGATTAACTAAAGTGTCTAAATACTCCCTTTCTATATCAATTCTTTCGGAAAACTCCCAATCAGATAAGCTCCCTATAGTTTGACTATAAACACTTGTTGTAAAACTTAAAATCAATAGCATTAATAAACTTCTCATTTTAATCTTTTTAAAAGGGAGGGATAATTTTTCCCTCCCAAGTTTCGGACTGCTTTTATTTACTGTATCGGTTCTGTTCCATCACTTTTATCTTCGCCATGACATTCTTTATCTAGTTCCCAATCTAGAATTTTAATGACGGTGACTTCTTTTCCGCAGTATCCCGTTTTACCTACACAACCGGCAGCTCCACAAGGTCCGGCATATGCTGTTTCTATTCCCACTATTCCTTCTATTGAAGCGTCATCAGATTCTGAAAATTGAATCTGAAACCCACTTACTAGAACTACAAGTGTTAATGCTGCTATAATGTTGGTAATGTATATTTTGAACTTCATTTTATCTCCATTTTATTTCTGTTTAATTTACCCCTATTGGAGTCTCTTTAATTTTAAAAACTGAACTACTGATATAAGCTGCCATTCCCACTAAAACAGCATTTCTTATGACCATCACCCCATCAAAATTCCCGTAAGTAAATTCCCCTAAGCAACCACATACAATCTCCCAATTATTGAAATATCCTACCAGACTTATTATTAAAAACATAGTGCAGAGCACACTAACCAATGTAGCCGTTACACGTGGTACAATTTGCAAGAAAAGATTAATAGCAAGAACAATTTCAAATATCGAAGCAGTGTAAACAAAAACGTAAGCATTAGTTTCACTTAGTAATTCAAAAAATAATAGCACTTCGACAAGATTGTCTGGCATTATCATTTTTAGTACACCTGCTATGAAAAGGACTGCGCCTAATATCCACCTGAAATATTTTATAATTGAACCCCTCATTATTTTTATTTTTTGTTAATTTCCTTTTTATTTTAATTACTAGAAACTGATGAAGCAAAAACTTTTAATCCCTTTTTTTACTCCCCATTTCTACTCCCCATTTTTCCACTCTGTAGGTGGTTTTCCAGTAAATTTTTTTATATATCTGTTTAAATCTTTCTCATCTCCTATACCCAGTTCCAGTCCAATTTCAAAACAACTTAACGCTGTATTTTCTTTAATAAATTGATGGAATTTTTCGATTCGAAGTTCCACAAGTTTTGGTTTTGGTGAGACTGTGTAGTATTTCTTAAATCTCCTGGAAAAATACTTCGGACACTCATACCCCATCTTCTCTGCCCACTCTGTAACCGTTCGTATTTCTTTTAAATTTCCCCGCGCAACCTGCAGCGCCTGTTTCATTGGCTGTTTCATTATAGAATCAATTAGGTTAACACTTTAGACTGCCCATTGCCTTAGCAGCCTTATATATGTTGTGTCCTTCCAATGGATGAATTACCCCATCTTTAGCGTTTCACCGCCAACGGTTTTCCCGTGTTTATAGAAGCAAGAGTGTTAAAGCATGTAAATGTTACATTTTTGGGGAAAAATTTGCACTCGTGCTACAGCAGAGCGGCGGAAACAGGTAAAATTCGATGAACTTATTTCCGAGGAAAGATTTTCCTCTCTTCTTACTCTTTCTTCTTTGAACCGGGACTAACTGGATTTCTGGAGGCTAGTGCGGTACGGTGAGTAGGGCAAAAACCCTGCTCCATAGGAGCACCATGTTTGTAAAACACCGTACCCCTGCGAGCCTCCCCGCGCCGTAGGTGCGATATGTTTCCGGAGTAGCGGAAGCTCGAATCCAACAAAACATAACGTCCCTAAGGGACGTGGCTTTGGAAGCTGACATTTTTTTTACAAACATGTTGTCCCTGACGGGACAGGTTTTGGTATTATAATGTCAGATCCTATTCCACCGGCTTAAAAATATACCTTTCATCAAAATCCACATTAAACTTTTTGAGAAGTTCGAGGTATTCTTCCATGAACGTTTTCTTTCGGTGATGTTCTTTTTGATTTTGGATGTAATGATATACCCGATCAATCTGACTGCGGCTGTGTGAAAAGGCTCCGTATCCTTCCTGCCACTGAAATCTGCCCTGTATTAGTCCCCGGTCTTTGATCCACTTTGAAGATTCTCCTTTCACAACTTTGATCAATTCCGACATTGCTTCTTTAGGCTGGAACCCTATAAACATATGGAGATGATCTGGCATGCCATTAATAGCGATCATTTTGTGGGTTTTGTTTTGGATGATACCTGTTATGTATTTGTAAAGTTCTTCTTCCCACTCGGGTTGAATCAGGCTGATCCTGTTTTGCACCGCAAAAACAAAGTGGATATAAAGTTGAGTGTACGTGTTCGCCATAGCTTTTTTTCAGTAAGAGCAATTAAAAAGCAATTCCTTACAAACTTTTTTTTTAAAAAAAGTAGAACCACTCATCCTGCTCCATCGGAGCAGCATGTTTGTAACAGCGTGCCCCCGACATGCCTCCCGCACCGGAGGTGCGATATGTACCTGGAGTAGCCTGAGAAACCGAAGCCAACTCAACATAACGCCCCTAACGGGACGAACTAACTGTGCTATACTCTCTTTACAAACATGCTGTTCCTAACGGGACAGGGTTAGGGTTACGTCAGACCGAAAGTGAAACTCAAAACTCATCACTTAAAACTCAGAACTCCATCTACTCTAACCCAATCCTCTGAAAAATCACATCTACATTTCGGTTATGATATGCAGGTCAAAGGCTTTTTTGATTAGCAGTGTTTAAAGTTTGAGGTGGAGCTTCCATAGGTCATTCCTCACCTAAGCGGCGTAATGAGATAAATGCCGATACCTCTCCTGTGGCGACTTTCGAACGAAGTACATCCCGCTTCCCGTTGTAAGGATTGAATGTAAATCACAGAAAAAGAATAACACATGAAAGCAGTTCAGATAAGCGAAGCAGGCGGAGATTTTGAAGTTGTAGATCGCGAAATCCCATCCATAACCGATGATCAGGTACTTATTAAAATTCAAGCCTGTGGGGTGTGCCACAGCGATCAATTTGTGAAGGAAGGCGTTTTCCCCGGCATGGAATTTCCGAGGGTTCCCGGACATGAAGTGGTAGGGATTATCGATAAAGTTGGAAAGAACGTAACGGCCTGGAAGAAAGGACAGCGCGTGGGGGTCGGCTGGCATGGCGGACATTGCTTTGAATGTGAACCCTGCCGACGAGGCGATTTCATCAATTGTGAAAATGCGGCCATCACCGGTATTTCTTTTGACGGAGGGTATCAGGAATATATGGCTGCTCCGAAAGAAACGCTGGCTTTAGTGCCTGAAGATCTGGAATCAGCTGATGCGGCTCCCCTGCTTTGTGCCGGAGTTACTGTATTCAACGCCTTGCGAAATACCGATGCAAAGCCGGGCGATGTCGTTGCAATACAGGGTATTGGTGGACTTGGTCACTTGGGTATCCAATATGCCAAGAAAATGGGATTCAAAACGGTGGCTATTTCCGGAAGCAAGAGCAAAGAGAAGCTTGCCAAAGAATTAGGGGCTGATGTATTTCTCAGCGCATCTGATAATAATGTAGTGAAAGAACTGCAGAAAATGGGCGGTGCGAAGATAATTCTCGCCACTGCGCCAAGCAGCGAAGCTGTTACGGAGGTATTCAACGGATTGGGTCCCAACGGAAGCGTGGTTGCCGTAGGTGCTGATATGGAACCGGTAGAAATTGGAACCATGCAGCTCATAACCGGAAAGAAATCATTAACGGGTCACGCAAGCGGAACTGCTATGGATTCGGAAGATACACTCAATTTCAGTGCACTTTCAGAAACTACTCCCATGATCGAAACATATTCTCTTGAAAAGGCTAGCGAAGCTTATGATCGAATGATCAGTAACGAAGCACGTTTCCGTACCGTATTGGTTATGGACTAAACATCATAAACATTGTCAAAGATTTAATGCCTCGGTTTTTGCCGGGGCATTTTGCTTTTGCACTTATTCCGATACTCCGCTGCAGAATGATGGTAAAACCTTACTGCTTACATCCCCACGCAGAATGTGATTCCAAACCTGCCTCTCTTCCGAATGCGGGAGGGCTAAATAAGAGAGTTATCCCTTTTTCAGGAATATCCTGATCAGTAAAAATATCCAATTTCCTGCAATCGGTGTTATCACTGAACAGAGTCTCCTGCTCAATTTTTTGCAGATATCTTCCATAATCATCCGCAAAACTGTCAATATAGTTTTTAATGACATCCAGATCATACACCCCCACTGTCACCAGGGTTTGTAGCTGAGAGCTCAACCTGTTAAATGAACGCTGAGCAATGGAGTCGGCTAATATTTTATTAGAGACCGAGGGGTTTTCTTCAAGCAGTTGCAATGACTGAGTGTCTATATAAGATAAGTGAAGGTTACGGGGTGAAGCGATCAGATATTTACTTTTTCCTGCTAATGCAGCCGCCATTAATAGGTTTCCATTATTACAGGTAGAAAGCAATACGATATCAAAAAGGTCTTCAAATAAAGAAATATCTTCAGTAAATATCTCAGTATTAAAGGTCAGCTCCGGTTGAGAGTTATGGTAAGCAAAAGAGGACTTTGACGGCACTTCATGACCGAAATAAAAGAACATTTTGCGTCCCCCTTCCCCGGCCATCTGTTCATAAAGTTTAGCTTCCGCCTTAAACCCACCGCCTTGTGGAGAATAATTTCCTTTTCCAACCAATTCTCCTCCCCGATAGTGATACCACACCCGATCTTTCTTCGAAAAAAACAGGAATCTCTTGCGCTCAGGTTTCTGGTGAAAGATAAATACCTCTCCACTTGCGGATGCTTTTCCCCTTGCGATGGCTTCTTCTACTACTTCCTCATCTGCTTGCAACCGGTCACCGTTTATATGATAGGTATAGTTCGCATCCCCATGTATCATATACACGGCCGTATATTCCACATCGGTGATCTTTGTTTCTGTGACTATATCCACAGTAGAACAACCCGTCAACAGTATCAATAAGAGAAGAATTAGACTTTTATACATTCCTCAAACATAAAAAAAGCGTGGCTGAAACCACGCTTCAAGTTTAAATTTAGCTCTGTTTAAAGAAGTAACAATATAATGATGATCAATAAAGCAGTCGTCAGACTAATTGTTAAAGCATCCGCTTGCTCTATATCCTGCTGAACAAAATTGGCGTATTGGTTCAACTGACTATTGGGAACTTTGCTAAAGCCATTGTTTCCGTTTAGCTCATCCTTACGCTCATTCAACATTTCTTTGAACTTGGCTAATCCCTTTTTATCTGTATCTGAAACCGATCTTCTTTCACTTACCCGGTCGATAGCAGTGATCATGTCTGTAAGCGATTCATCTAATAGGATTCTTTTTTGATCCGGCTGTTCAGCCTCTTTTACTTTATCAACTACCGTATTGATCTGCTTCTTTAATGCTTCATGGCCATCAGTAAGTTGGGCCTGCAACGGATTTATAAAACCAATTAAACCTAAGAAAATAAAAGATAGTATTAGCTTCTTCATGTAATTAATTAATTTATTTGTATTCATTATTCTTACCCATAAAAATGCATTGTGTTCCGATTTAGTTCAGTTTAATGACTAAAAAGCTATCCCTGAACCATTGGTAAGGCTTATTTTACACTTCTAAGACTCGTTCAGGTGCCCAACCCCGGAATGCTTCATCGAGGCCCTGCCGCATTCCAGCTAATCCATATGAATTCACCAACCCTGTTATTCGGGGGCCCTTGTCTATGCTACTTCCACATCAACAGGAAGCCGGAGCTTCTTCTACTCTAACCCAACCCGTTTAAAGATCACATCTACATTACGGGTATGGTGATCCAGATCGAAGGCCTCGTCGATCTCTTCCTGGGTCAGTTCGCTTTGAATGGTTTTATCGGCTTCCACGATAGGTTTGAAAAGCTTTTGCTCTTCCCATGACTTCATAGCCAATGGCTGTACGGTATCGTAGGCTTGTTCTCTCGGCATGCCCTTATCAATAAGTTTATGGAGGAGTCGCTGGGAGAATACCAGTCCCTGCGTTTTCCAGATGTTGGCTTCCATGTTGTCTTCAAAAACCACCAGGTTCTCGATCACCCCGGCAAAGCGGTTCAGCATATAGTCCAACAAAGTCGTGGCATCGGGAAGAATAATTCGTTCTGCTGAGGAGTGAGAAATATCACGTTCGTGCCAAAGCGGGATATTTTCGTAAGCAGTTACCATATATCCGCGCAGCACCCGGGCACAACCGGAGATATTCTCGGAACTGATAGGATTTCGTTTATGCGGCATGGATGATGACCCCTTCTGCCCTTTTCGGAAGGCCTCTTCAGCTTCCCGAAGTTCACTGCGCTGCAGGTGACGCACTTCCACCGCCATCTTCTCCATCGTTGAACCGATCAGCGCCAGTGTAGAAAGGTAATAAGCATGACGGTCGCGCTGTAAAGTTTGGGTTGAAATAGGCGCCGGACTTAGTCCTAATTTCTCACAGGTATGTTCTTCTACTTCCGGCGGAATGTTGGCAAAGGTTCCAACGGAACCGGATAGTTTTCCAAATTCCACATCGGCTGCGGCTTTTTTGAATCGCTCCAGATTGCGGTTCATTTCGGCATACCAAAGGGCGCACTTCAATCCAAAGGTGGTTGGTTCTGCATGGATGCCATGAGTGCGACCCATCATCACGGTATATTTGTGAGCTTTGGCTTTTTCGGCAAGTACATCGGTAATACGTTCGAGGCCTTCAAGAAGAATAGCATTGGCTTTTTTCAGACGAACACCCCAGGCGGTATCAACCACATCGGTAGAAGTGAGCCCGTAATGCACCCATTTTTTCTCGTCTCCCAAGGTTTCGGAAACGGCACGGGTAAAAGCTACCACATCGTGGCGTGTTTCCGCTTCGATCTCTTTGATCCGTGCTACATCAAACCCAGCATTTTCGTAGAGTTTGTCCACGTCTTCCATGGGGATCTTTCCGAGCTTAGCCCAGGCCCAGCAGGCAGCGAGTTCAACATCGAGCCAGGCTTGAAATTGCTGTTCATCCGTCCAAATATCGGACATTTCTTTTCGGGAGTAGCGAGAGATCATTTGAAAATATTTTCGATTAAAAATTACCGATCCAAGATAGTGTTTTTCTATTTGAGGTATAAGACTGAATCTGATCGAATTTTAAAACCCATTTCCTTCAAAAGTTAATTTCATGGAAGCGTTTCCGTGAAATTATTTACGTATTTAGATTAAATACAATATTTATTAAATAAAACTTGCTTAATTAATTAATTGTTTATGTTTAATTATTAGTTACTACTAACTATTTTAATTCCGGATTAAGCTAAAGCTTACAACACTCACTTAACTCAACCAAATACAGACATGGTAATGAAATCACGATACGCAACAATATTAACCATTCTCATTGTATTAATCGGTGGAACAGTTCTTGCATTCAGCGGATCCGAAAGCCCACCTGAAAATTCAGAGGCCATCTCAACTACCATTCAAACTGATGGTGGCACCTATGCCACCATGGAAGAATTCGAAAACTCGATAGATTACATCAAATTCATAGCAAATAATCTTTGGATCCTCATCGCCGCATTTATGGTCATGATGATGCATCTCGGGTTTGCGACGGTTGAAAGCGGACTCACTCAGGCTAAAAATGCCGTCAATGTAATTTATAAGAATGTATTTATCCTGTGCTCAGGGATATTGATCTATGCCTTAATAGGCTTCCAGATCATGTACCCCGGAGATTTTAATGGATTTTTAGGGTTCGGAGGATTTGGGATCGGCTTCGATAATTTAGATCCCATTGGTATGCTTACACCGTCTTATGGAATGGATATGACGATATGGACAGATTTCATATTTCAGGCTATGTTTGCAGCTACTGCCGCAACTATTGTTTCAGGATGCGTGACCGGGCGGATAAAACTCTCTTCATTTATGATCTTTGGGGTGCTCCTGCTCGCCTTCTGTTACCCCGTTACCGGAAGCTGGGTCTGGGGAGAAGGGTGGCTTTATGAGCTTGGCTTTTACGACTTTGCCGGATCTTCATTAGTACATGGAGTGGGCGGAGCGGCCGGACTAGCATGCGTGATCTTACTCGGGGCCCGTACCGGTAAATATGAAGGTGGAAAGATCCATGGTATTCCCGCGCATAATATTCCTCTGGCTACTGTTGGTGTATTTCTGTTGTGGCTTGGATGGTTTGGATTTAACGGAGGGTCTGTTTTAAGTGCTGACCCTGCCGGTGTCTCTTTTGTATTTGTAACCACTGCCTTAGCCGCCTGTGCCGGAGCACTTACCTCTATGGTCACAACACAGCTTGTCATGAAAAGCCTGGATGCCCCCATGGCTTTAAATGGGATATTGGCCGGCCTTGTAGGTATTACTGCAGGAGCCGATGCTGTATCCGTTATGGAAGCCGTATATATTGGGGGGATATCCGGCATCATTGTGGTCTTCTCTATTCTTATGTTCGATAAACTCCGACTTGATGATCCTGTTGGCGCAATTTCGGTCCATGGAGTTTGCGGAATATGGGGAACACTGGCCGTTGGCATATTCTCCAGTGAAGTGGATTTCGGAGTTCAGCTATTGGGTACTTTCTCCATTATAGCTTTCACTTTTATCTTTTCATTGATCGTATTTGGGATCATAAAAGCAGCTGTTGGAGTCAGAGTATCAAAAGAGGTTGAATCTGACGGACTGGATATCTCGGGACATGGCAATCACGCCTATCCTGATTTCTCTCCTGTAAAAACTTCAGAACTTGGAGCTTTTGCTGACTAATAATAAAACAGATCTAAAAGGGAATCACCTTAAACATCATTTAATGGGTTCCCTTTTACTTTTATTGAACTGGAATCTTTAAAACGGTTCCTGCAGGAATATTCTGATCCAATTCCACCTGATTGATAATGGCTACGTCGATAGGTTGAATTTCCATCGGAAGTTCACTGGGTAAGAAACTAGTGAAAACTGCTGAGCGTGAGGTTGTTACCAATTGAAGCCGAACAGGCCTGACGTTCAGAATGGATGAATCTGTAAGTTCGTTGAAGCCATCTGGAATAGAATTGAATCTTGCTTCATAGCCATCATATTGGGCAGATGAGGTATAGCTTAAGAACCGATAGATATATCCTCCGTACCCTATGGCTGTAAGCTGCACTTTCAACTGTGTGCCATCTTGCGCCGCGGCAGTGGCAACACCCTGATATCCATTCGTTCCACTTGCTGTATAATTTGAAGTGCTTTCAATAGTTATCCCCTCCTGGGCTAAAAATGCTTCCACTGAAGCTTGCGGAGTTTCGTTTTCAGAATCTATGGTGAATTGTGAAATAGCGGTTTGCTCCTCATTAACCATAATAACGGCTGAGGGCTGATTGTATAATTGAAACCCATCGGGTACAGGAAACTGGAATTTAAGATCAGGATGATAAAACATGCCATCCGAACTAAAACCTTCTCTGGGATTTTCGCCAAACATGATATCATCTATCATACCCATAAATTCTTCTTTATCAAGAATGGTTTGTTCATAACCTTTCTCAGCCCATTCCTGAGCAAGTCTTGGAATGGTCTGCTCGCGCTCGCCCGGATCAGGGTGACTGGAAAGAAGTGTTGGAATTCCACCGCCCTGGCTTTCAGAAATTCGTTTCAATGAAGTAAAAAATGCTGCGCCTTCGGCTGCTTTATATTGTTTCATTGCAGAATATTCAACCCCAAGCTCATCTGATTCTCTTTCAGCATCACGGCCATATTTTAGAAACAACAGCTGTGCTGTTTGGCTGCTGAGTTGTAAAATACTGGCGCCATCATATCCAAGTGACTGTCCCAATATGGCACCGCCAATTACGGCAAGCTGTCCGAATTGTTGTGTTGCAGCTCTTTGAGAAGCATGTCGGGCAGCGACGTGGGCAATTTCGTGTCCCAACACTACCGCCAACTGAGCTTCATTATCAAGATGTGCAAGTAAGCCCCGGGTTACATAGATATATCCACCGGGCAATGCAAAAGCATTTACAACCGGACTATTTAACACCCGGAACGTAAATTCTGTTTCTCTAAATTTTTCTTCAGTATCATCTCGCCTCAGGTGACTGACTTCAAGCAGTGCTTGTCCAAGATCAGAAACATAGGTTGAAAGTTCTTCATTTTCGTAGAGCCCATATTGAGCGATGATCTCACTGTCGGCATCTTTACCGATCTGGACTTCCTGTTCCCAGCTGTAACCAAATGCGCGTTTATTTCCGGATACAGGATTCACTCCTACCTTCATGCATCCTTCCAACACTACGGCTATCACCAAAATGAGCGTAAAATAAAATGATCGTTTTTTCATGATTTTTGAATTTTGAATATGTCCTGATATTCCAACTATATATCTTAATAATAAATACAGACATTTGTTCTAATTAGTAAGAAGTCTGTAACAATGAATAATAATTATGTAACCACATTTACTTCCGGGATCAGAGAAACCCCAAACTTTTCTTTTACAGAACTTCTGATCCGCTGAGCAAGATCCCAGATCTCTTCACCGGTGGCATTTCCGTAGTTTACTATCACAAGAGCCTGCATCTTATGAACACCGGCGTCTCCAAATCGTTTCCCTTTCCAGCCACATTGATCAATAAGCCAGGCTGCAGGAATTTTAACTTTATCTCCGACCTTATAATTTGGAATATCCGGGTAGTTACCTTGGAGTGTGGTAAACTCTTGTTTTGATATAACCGGGTTTTTAAAAAAGCTGCCTGTATTTCCTATTTCAGAAGGGTCCGGCAGCTTGCTTCTGCGGATATCGATCACTGCCTCACTTACCTGCTTAATGGACGGATCTTTAATCCCATCACGTTCCAATTTTTCTGATAACGCTTTATAGGATGTATTTACCTTCGGCTGTCTCTGAAGCTGTAAAGTGACTGAAGTGATCAAGTATTTCCCCTTCAGCTCGTTTTTAAATATGCTGTCTCTGTATCCGAATTTACAATCTTCTTTACTGAATGTTCTTAAATTTCCTGATTCGATCTCAACTGCTTCCAGACATTCAAACACTTCTTCCAACTCCACGCCATAAGCTCCGATATTTTGTATAGGGGCGGCACCAACAAAACCTGGAATGAGGGATAAGTTTTCAATTCCACCCCACCCTTTTTCCACGCAATACATTACCAGTTCGTGCCAATTTTCACCGGCCCCGGCTTTAATATGCACTTCATGCTGATCTTCGTGCACAATTTCTTTTCCCTTAATATCTGCATGTATGACAAGTCCACTATAATCTTCAATAAAAAGCACATTGCTTCCTCCGCCCAGCATAAACATTGGTAATGTATGCAGCTTCGGATCTTTTAAAACTTCGGACAACTGTTTTGCTGATCGTATGGATACAAAATAACGGGCTTTTGCAGCTAACCCCATTGTGTTAAATTCAGAAAGGTCAAAATTCTCCTTAATGGAAATAGACTGGCTCATATATTATTCAGCGGGTGATTGTGCTTCTTCACGTTCTTCTACTTTAACCCTTACCTTTTTGATCCGATTGTTTTTCACAGAGTGAACGGTCATTTCTAAATTTTTGAAGGTCATTCGCTCTCCTACCATCGGCAGGTTTTCTGTAAGGTGATAGATCAATCCACCGAGGGTCTCGTATTCATCTTCTTCGGTAGTGATCTCGCAATTAAGAACATCTTCCATGTCATCAAGATCGATCTTGGCATCAAAAATATATATCCCTGATTTAAAACGGGTGTATAAGGTTTCTTCCTCTCCATTGTCATCGGTGATATCACCCACGATCTCCTCAAGAATATCATCCATGGTTACAATTCCCTCAGTTCCACCATATTCGTCAACCACGATGGCAATGTGGGTTTTCTCCTGTTGAAAGTCACGGAGAAGATCATCCAACTTCTTGGTGGCCGGAATAAAAAGTGCTTTCCGCGAAATAGTTTTCCAGTTCAGGGATGGCTCCTCTTCTTCGGAATGAAGATAGGGCAGCACATCTTTAGCATATAAAACTCCCAGAATATTGTCGAGATCATTATCAACTAAAGGCATTCGGGATAGCCCGTTTTCACGGATCTTAGTAAGTACGTCCTGAAGAGAATCCCCAATAGAAACAGCCACAATATTTACCCTGGAGGTCATGATCTCACGAACCGTAATGTTACCGAAACCGATCACGTTCTCAATGATCTCCCGCTCATCTTCTTTTATAGACCCTTCCTGCTCACTTACTTCTGCCATGGTTCGAATATCATCGGAAGTCATTTTACTGGTCGGTTTGGGCAAGTAACGTTCCAGACTTATAGTGCTGTCGGCGATAAGCTTGGCAAAAGGCTTCAGCAGAATAAAAAGACTGTAAATAAATGCACTGTTTGTTCTCGAGACCTTAAGAGGGTTATTTATAGCTATGATCTTTGGGGTGATCTCACTTAGGATCAGTATCATAAAAGTCAGAACAATAACTTCAATAGAAAATACGAGCACTTCCGAAAGTCCAAACGCAGCAACTATATCACCGGTGATAACTGCTGCCAAAACGGATGCCACAATATTGGCAAAAGTATTTCCTATCAAAATAGTTGCGAGTAAGCGCCTGGGTTTTTCCAGCATTTTAATGATGCGGTCATCCGCAGAACCGAGCGACTCATCCTGTTTCAGGTCTTCCATTCGGTTTGCAAGTGAAAAGAGTGCAACTTCAGAACCGGAAAAAACTGCTGAAAAGGCCAAACCAATGAACAATACTAAAAGCTGTATTCCTAAGACCAAGGGGTCCATTCCCGGAATCAGTGTACTGTCAGCCAAAGTAAGAAGAGAATCTTGAGCCAAACTGAAAGGATCTTCGAGTGTATCCAATGAATAAGATTATTTTTTGATTGTGCTAATTATATGAAGACTTACACAGTTCCTAAAATATAAGATTTTAGTTTAACCTGGGCATAAATAAAAAACGGCACGAGATATCTCATGCCGTTTGATATATAAGGAGTAAGCAATGTGAACTAAAATGGAAGATCATCATCCATATCGTCAAAGTTGCTATCCAGCTCTACATTACTGTTCATCGGCTTACCACCGCCTTGACTTTGATTTTGAGGCTGACCGCCACCTTGACTACTGCCGCCACCGCCTTTGCTGTCGAGCATGACCATGCGGAGAGCTTTAATCTCAGTAGTGTACCGTTTTTGGCCATCCTTGTCTTCCCATTGTCGGGTTTGGATCGGTCCTTCAATATATACCTTGGAACCTTTGGTCAGGTATTGCTGACAAATCTCAGCTGTTCTTCCCCAGGCAACTACACGGTGCCATTCGGTGTTTTCCTGGTATTCTCCATTACTGTCTTTGTAACGCTCACTGGTAGCAATATTCAATGTTGCCACGGCTGTGTTCGCTTGAGTGTACCGTACTTCCGGGTCTTGTCCCAGATTACCTATTATCATCGCTTTATTAAGTGAACTCATAACGTATCCTGTGTTTTTGATTATTTGTTTGCAATGTAAGAGTTAGTTCAGAACAATTCCTTACAAAAAAATTTCAAAAACTTTCCATCATTAAGTTTTACTTAATGATAAAATTACCCTCCTCTCCTTTCTTATTGATAATTCCGGAACGTTAGAAATACACAGGGCAGGAACCTTTCTGATTTCAATGCCTATAAAAAAACTGTTCGGAATTTTGTAACAATTCATGCACCACTTTTCTCTTGTCATTACAAAAGAGGACGAAACTACAGAGCATATGATTAGTAAAGAGGTCAAAGAGGACTATGGAAAGTCTTCCATCATAAGTACTACTAGCCGACACCAACAGTTAGCAGGCTTAGAACCCTATAATGGAACGTGGGGTAAAACTCAGGCGTCACATTTAGTGAGACGCACCCATTTTGGCCTTAAAATAAACACCCTCAATTACGCCCGCAGTTTTAATTCTGCTTCCGATGCTGTAGATGCTATCGTAAATAACGCTCTCAGTAATCCATCTCCCGATGACCCTCAGTGGTTTAAAAATGGTAATTCCGGTGATGTTCAAGACATCTATGATATTCAATTCCGTTGGATGGAAGGAATGTATAGTGGTGGTCTTCGAGAACGTATGATTCTGTTTTGGAGCAATCATTTTGCGGTTTCCTATAGTAACATGAACGCTCTGCCCGATAAAGCTGGTAACAGCTATGCAAGCCATATGTATAAATATTGGAAGCTGATGCACCAATACAGCTTCGGAAATTTTAAGGATTTTGTGAGCGCTATGAGTAAGAACTCAGCTATGCTCTACTACCTGAATAATTATAATAATCGGGATGGCCAGCCCAACGAGGATTTTGCCAGGGAGCTGATGGAGCTCTTCACGTTGGGACCTCAGGATAAAGACGGAAACACTAATTATACCGAGAATGATGTTGCGGAAGTTGCCAGAGCCGTTACCGGATGGCGAGTGAATGATGCTACTTTGAGCGGCTATTTCGATCAATCCCGGTTTGATAACAACAGTAAAACCATTTTTGGTGTCGCCGGTAATTATGACATGGACGGAGTTATCGACCTGATAATCTCCCAAAAAGAGGAAGAAGTCGCTTACTTCATCTGCCAAAAATTATATGTGTTTTTTGTTTCTGCTAAACCCAATAAGGCCATTATTTCTGAATTGGCGAGCCATTGTATTTACCAAAATTTTGACATGGCAGCCGTCCTTAAAAAATTATTGAGCTGTGCTCATTTCTATGAGGAGCAATTTTATGGAAGCCGGATAAAAAGTCCCACTGAAGTTTTTATGAGCTACCTGCGCGAGCTTGAAATCACACCTACTTCACAGTTAAAAGAATATATCCGGTTAAGAATGCAGGAGCTAAATGAAGAGTTGCTCCGCCCCGAATCCGTATTTGGATGGGCGGGATATAATCCACCCTATTCTGATGGTACTCCAGGGCATTATTCGTGGCTTAATACTAACCTCATGCCTTCACGGTGGAATAATCTCACGGATATTATTTATGGATCTGATGGCTCAGGAAGCAGATACAATCCTATCAGTATTACCCAGAAAATTTCAGATCCCTCTAATCCCTTTTCGATCGCCGAGGATATAGCTGAACACCTCCTCGCTTCACCCTTAGATACGGTTGGGATCCGTGAAGTGGAAGAAGATTTTGCGGGTGGTCTTGCCGACCCAGACTTGTCAGGAATGCCGGATCACAAGATCAACCTGACTAAGATCTTACTTGGAACTATTCCCTGGTACGAATTCACCGCAAATAGTGATCAGGATGGGAACCTCTTTTATGAAGAATCGTTCGCTGAGGCAGTGCGCCAATACATTTCGTACCTCCAGCAACTTCCGGCTTATCAGCTCATTTAATCAAACCGTAAAGTAGCATGTGCAAGAAAGATCATCATCACAATCCAAAATTATCTCACGATCGCAAGGGAGCAAGTCTTGATGACAAAGAAGCTCACAAAGATGATCACCAGAACTGGAGCCGGCGTAGCTTTTTAAGTAGCCTGGGATTTGGCGCTATCGGCTCCTCTATGCTTTTGGGTAGTACATCGGTGAGTACTTTTGCGCGATCGAAATTCTTTAACCGATTATCAAGAGCTGATAACGACAGGGTATTGGTACTTATACAGCTTAGCGGTGGGAATGATGGCTTAAATACCATCATTCCGGTAGAAAATGATATTTATTACCAAAAACGCCCAACCATAGGGATTCGAAAACAGGATTCCATTCTCCTCAGTGACGACATTGGCATGCACCCTGCTATGAGTAACCTCCAGTCTTTCTGGGGGGAAGGGAATATGGCTGTCATTAACAATGTGGGCTATTCTGACACCAACCGATCGCACTCCCGTGCTACCGATATTTGGACTACGGGAAGCGGAAGCAACAATATTGAAAATTCCGGATGGGCCGGTAGATTTTTAGTGGAGGACAATCCTGATTTTATTGCAAATCCCCCTGAATTCCCTCTGGGAGTTCGAATAGGTGGATCGGCTACCTTATTTCAAAGTGAATTCGGCAACCTTGGAGTTACTTTTGGTGGTGCTAATCACTTTACTCAGTTTTTAGAGCAAGGTGGTTTTTATGACGAGAACAATGTCCCTCAAAATGATTTTGGGGACTCTCTGTCATTTGCCCGAAAAATCGCAAATTCTTCGTTTAAGTATCTTGAATCAATTCAGGCAGCGGCTGACAACGCAACCAATATCGGTGAATATCCTAATTCTTCACTTGCTCAAAGTCTTTCCGTAGTGGCGAGACTGATCCGCGGCGGATTAAATACAAAACTCTTTCTCGTTTCAAAGGGTGGTTTTGATACTCACAATAATCAGGGTGGACCTGAAGGTGGACATGCCAACTTACTTGGCGACATCGCTGATTCGGTAAATGCTTTCTATGCTGATCTGGGCAGTGATAATTTAGATAATCGTGCGTTAACGATGACTTTCTCTGAATTTGGTAGAACCCTTGACGAAAATTCATCCAACGGAACAGATCACGGCTCTTCCGCTCCGGTAATGGTATTTGGGCCGGTGAATGGTGGGCTCTATGGGAACCATTCTGATCTTACAGATCTCGATAATTCCGGAGACCCCGTATTTAGTACCGACTACCGTTCTGTTTATACATCCATCTTAGATGACTGGTTTGGTTTGGGAGATAATGAAACTGATGCCGTAATCGACGGCAACTTTCAAAATCTTGGTTTTGTAGATTCTCTGGCTACAAGCAGCGAGCCTTCCCAAAAAACTGCCAGATCATTCCGGCTTCACCAAAACTATCCAAACCCATTCAACCCCACTACAACAATTTCCTTTTCCCTGGCCCAGGCTGCCGATGTGAAAATCAGGATTTATGATATCAAAGGGAGTTTAGTTCAAACTTTGGTAGATCAAAAAATGCAGGCTGGTGATCATAACGTTCAATTTGATGCGAATTCCCTGCCAAGTGGTACATATCTATACAAACTTGAAACCCCAACCGGAAACCAATCCAAAAAAATGACTTTAATCAAATGACAAACTCATTACATCAATACAAACAAAAGGCATTTAACTGGATATTGCTTGGGCTCTTTACTTTAGCATTACTTACCGGTTGTGACTTGGTTAATTCTATCACCGGAAATGATAAAGAACAAAAAGAAAAAACCGTTCATCCTATACTTTTGAATGGAAGCTGGGGATTTATAAACAACACTGGAACCATTGTTATTGATCCAATATTTGAACTTGCTCGTGACGAATCTGATGGGCTAGCTGCTGTACGTGAAGGCACACTTTGGGGGTTTATACGATCCGATTCTGCACGTTTAGTTATTGAAACTCAATTTAGCAGTGCCGGAGACTTTGAGGGGGGACTTGCCCCTGTGCAGCGCCCCGGAGAAGCATATGGGTTTATTAATGAAAACGGTTCCTTTGTGATAGAGCCGCAATTTGATTTTGCACAACCAATTTCTGAAGGTAAAGCAGCCGTAAGAATTGACGGACTTTGGGGATATGTGGACACTTCAGGTAATACAATAGTTGAACCCAAATATAGTGATGCACGACCTTTTTCAAGTGGATTGGCAGCGGTTGAAACATTTGAAGGCTGGATCTATATCGATGAACAGGGCAATGAGAGTATCAAACCAACTTTTCAGATCTCTACTGCAGGTGAATTTGTGGATGATCTCGCGCCCATAGAGACTGGTGATGGCTGGGGATTTATCGATAAGTCTGGTAGTCCTGTGATCACCCCGAAATACGCTGAAACAGGGAGGTTCTCAGAAGGACTGGCCTGGTTCAGGGATGGTGATTATATAGGGTTCATCAACAAAAGCGAAGAAATTATAATCGAGCCACAATTTGCTGAAGTCAAACCTTTTTCAGAAAACATGTCCGCAATTCGCTTGAATAACGATTGGTTTTATCTCAATAAAAAGAGCCGCCTTATTACTATTACTTCCCCCTTTGAAAACGCCGAGAGTTTCAAAAACGGAATTGCCCGAGTTCAGCTTGGCAATGATGAAAATGTACGCTTTGGCTACATCAATCAAAAAGGAGACTACATTTGGTACCCAACACAATAAATCAAAATATCATGAAAAGATTATTTTTAGTTATAGTTTTATTAGCAGTTTTCAGCTCCTGTGATCTGGTAAATTCCATTACCGGAAATGAAAAAGACAGCACCGTAAATCTTTATCCGGTTTTGGTAGATGGAGATTGGGGATATATTAACAGTAAAGGAGTTATAGTTTTAGAACCACAATTTCAAAACGCCTCTCCTTTCTATGAAAAACTGGCAGCGGTTCGCCAATCCTGGGGGTGGAAATACATCAATGCTAACGGAGACGTTGTTATTGATGGCAACTTTAACAACATTGGCCGTTTTTCTGACGGCAAAGCGGCAGTTCAGTTTGATGGGAGATGGGGCTATATAAACAGATCAGGCAACTTTGTTATTAACCCAAGGTTTAGAAATGCCTCCAGCTTTTCCGATGGACGTGCTTTTGTACGAAGCGTTGATTATTCCAGCTATTTTTATATTGACGAAAATGGCCAGAAAATTGAATCTGTAAACATGCCCGATATCGATTATGTTGAATATAATGAGTTCAAAGACGGAAGGGCTATGATCCGCGATAACGATCTATATGGCTATATCGACAAAAATGGAAATACTGTTGTTGATTTGAAATATGCTGAGGCACGCCCCTTTTCAAATAGCCTTGCAGCTGTTAAAATTAGTGATCGCTGGGGATTTATATCCGGAAGCGGTTCGGTTTCAATATCTCCACAATTTATAAGCGTGGGTGATTTCGGCAACGGCCTTGCTCCTGCACGTGCTTCTTCCAATTCATTTGGGTACATCAACAAATCAGGTGAGTTTATTATCAGTGAACAGTTTCAAGAGTCCGGTTCTTTTAGCGAAGACAGAGCTCCTGTGATGCTTAATAACAAATGGACCTTTATCGATAAATCAGGAAATCAAATTACTGCTCCTAAATTTGACGAGGTTCAACCCTTTTACAACGGACTAGCTCGTGTTACTATATACGTTCCAAACGGTGATGAAATTGATGAATTATATGGTTATATCAATAAATCAGGGGACTATGTTTGGTATCCCACCAAATAATTTTGTGCACTTAATTTGTAACAAACAACACTTTTTCTACTCTTTTAAGTAAACAAAGGACAAAGTAATGATCTCAGAACAAATCATAGAAGAGTACCTGGAACAAGAAAATAATTCCTCTCAAATTGTTGCTAAACTAAAGGTCACCCTGCTTCTCATTTCTATTGCAGGCTTATTGATGTTTTCGTTCTAAACCACTGTTTAAAAACTCCATAATTTGTAAACTTTATTCGGTATTACCCGAAGTTGTTGGTATAATCCAACAATGAAGATTTCAAAACTTCCATATTGGGTAAAGATCGGAATCGGTATCCTCATATGTAATGGTGTTGGCTTGCTTGCCAGCAGCGTTACCCTTGATGCTATTCCAGAGTGGTATACTCACCTTAACAAGCCATTTTTCAATCCTCCAAACTGGCTTTTTGGTCCGGTTTGGACTATCCTCTATACCTTGATGGGAATTTCTGCGGCAGCCATCTGGCAGGCAGGACTTGATCAGGAAAGAGTTAAAAAAGCACTCTATGTATTTGCCACTCAGCTTGGACTCAATGCTATGTGGTCTTTTTTATTTTTTGGATACAAAAATCCACTCTTTGCTTTTATTGAGATCCTCTGCCTTCTCGTTGTAATAGTAGTGACCATTATTCATTTTAGAAAGATCGTACCGTGGGCCGCCTGGTTACTGGTACCCTACTTGATCTGGGTTGCTTTTGCATCACTACTTAACTTTTCTATATACTTACTCAATTAATCTTATGACTTTCTGTAATGAGTAAAAATTCTAAAAAAGACTTAACAGGGCCCTCAGGTTGGGAATACTATGGCCAAAAAAGACCTGATTTTGCGATAAAGCCTAAAGAAGGACAAGAATCGGTTTGGGACTATCCAAGGCCTCCAAAAATTGTAAAAGATGAACGGGAAATATTGGTCATTTTTGCCAACAAGATCATAGCCCGGTCAACAACTGCTTTTAGAGTTTTAGAAACAGCCAGCCCTCCTACTTTTTACATCCCAAAATCGGATATAAATATGGATTATCTGAATAAAACCATTGGTCAATCAAAATGTGAGTGGAAAGGTGATGCTATTTATTGGAATATTGAGGTGGAAGATGAAATTTCAGAACATTCAGCCTGGTCCTATCCTCAGCCAAAATCTGAATTTTCGAAGATCAAAGGATATGTCTGCTTTTACCCTTCAAAGTGTTTCTGCTACGTAAATGGGGAACATGTAAAACCTCAACCAGGAGGTTTCTATGGGGGTTGGATCACCAAAGAAATTATAGGCCCTGTAAAAGGCGAATCGGATGAGACTTTTTTATAAACCCTATTTTATTTCTGCTTTTAATATTGACGGATTTAATTCTCTATCGATTGTAATTCCATAAATCATACTTTCATCATAGTTCACTGTTATTATAAATAAGTCTTCATCGAGAATAATTTCCTGAATTTCATTTCCATTAAAATCAAAAACTTTTACACGATTAGTAAAAGCCCTCCACTCTGCACCCTCTGTCATCTCTACATCTTCAGATGTCTTACCTGAATACAAAACAAAATAATGAGATTGACCTGCTACAGGAGAGGCAAAAGCTGCCTTATATTCTTCACCTGTTTCTAAATACGAACTTGATCCAAAATCGATAACTTCAAAGTCAGGTAAATAAGAATAAGTATTTTCATTTATAAGTCTTAATGAATCTGAATCTAATTCATAAAATAATGACCAGTCAAATGAATCTGCAAAATAAGCAAATCTATCTCGTTTATAATTTGCTGTGATTTTTCCAGTGCTAGCTAACGATGAATGTATTGGTCTTTCGTACTTTTCTTTAAGTTTGTTAGGGGCGTCTTTTAAATATCTGACAATAACTTCTTTTTCACTTTCCCACAAAATACCATCTACCGAAGAACCTTTATTAAAAACCATCTCACTTTCATTCGAAAAAGTAAGAGCTTGACTAGTTGCTGAGTTTGGAATTGAATATATAATACAATTTGTGAGGGTCTCTAGAGATAAATTTTGCTTAATACAAGAAACATCATAAATATCATTTTTTCTATTTGCGGAGTCAGTTATCTCTAATAAATTTTTTCCAGGTCCTTTTTGTATAGAGAAATTTAAATACTCTGCCGGTCCTCTTCCTCTTCTTCCAAATTTAAATATTTCTTTCTCTAAAGTTAAATCATAAACCACAATTCCATAGTCTTGTTTATCAATTTTGATGAATAAAAGGTCATCAATAATTACTAATTCAGACAGAAAAAAATAGCTTCCAATATCTATTTCTTGAGTTTTTGCTTGATTTAAAAAATTTTGGCTATACCCTTCATGATTTATAGAAAAGCATAACCAAACTATTAATAAAATAATATTTCTGACACTCATAGATTTTCATTCGGGTTCTTCGATGCAAGGCTGATTTATTACCGTTATATTCCCAGGTGCAGAGTTAAAAGATTCAGTTTCAACTGTTCCACTGCAATATTCAATTCTACATGAGCTTCCTGCACTCCACTCACAACCGCCTGCTGCAATACAACTACAAATTTCTGGGTCTTCACATACTAAATTTGTTTTAACTTTATTATCATTATTTATTGGTATAAAACTAAGTGACAGTAAAATTGGCATTAATATTATTTTAGTCATAGTAACTAGATTTGATTAATGTTAACAAAAATAATTAAACGTTTTTTTTTAAATTGCAAATAAACTTTGCCTTATTTTAAAATTAAATTTTAATCTCTTGTCTAATTTAGCATTAAACTGTTAATAATTAAGACATCCTTAAATTTCCCTACATGAAAATCAGAAAAATATCTCTTCTTCTATTTCTATTTGTCTTTTTCAGCCTCTCTCTTTCAGCCCAGGTTGATAAATCCTATTTCGACTATATGGATCTCTTTGACCTGCAAATGGTTTCAAGCCCTGAAATTTCCCCTGATGGGAATACGATCATTTATGAGCGCGTTCAGTATGATGTAATGACCGACCGGCGTTTTGTGAATCTATGGACTATGTCCTTTTCCGGAGAAAACCACCGTCCTCTCACTTCTGGCAAAACTGGATATGGCAGTGTGAATTGGTCACCAAGTGGAGATCGTATCGCTTATACTTCTTCAGAAGAAGGCTCAAACCAGATTTTTATCCGATGGATGGATACCGGTGTTTCTTCTTCTATCACCAACCTTACCGAAAGCCCGGGCAATCTAAGCTGGTCGCCTGACGGAAGTATGTTGCTCTTCTCCAAATTCGTACCCGGTTCTTCTTCCGTAGTCCGACCTGATATGCCCAGCACTCCCGAAGGTGCTAAATGGGAAGAATCAGCACAGGTGATCGATAAAGTGAGTTACCGTAATGATGGCGGCGGATATGTTGAAGACGGGTTCAGACACATTTTTGTTATTTCTGCAGAAGGCGGAGCTCCGAGAAAGTTGACGTCCGGAGATCACAACTACGGCTCCCCATCATGGACACCCGATGGAAATATTATTTATACCACCGACTTATCTGAAAATGCCGATATAGATCCCAATAATGAGCAGATCTATGAAATGAATATTGAGACCCGACAAACCACTCAGTTAACGGATAAAAGAGGTCCGCATAGCAACCCAAAAGTTTCACCTGATGGAAACCTTATCGCCTACACCGGATATGAAGACCAGTTTTTAGGATATCAGCTTACTGATCTCTATATCATGAACCGTAACGGCTCAAACCTTCGCAAGATCTCTGATGATGTTGCACAGGACATATCTTCTATTACCTGGGCTGCAGATAGCGAATCTATCTTTTTTCGATTTGATGAAGAAGGAAACAGTAAAGTCGGAAACATTCAGCTAAACGGTGACAATAGTGAAATTGCCGAAAACCTCGGTGGAGCTTCAACAGGAAGACCTTATGGCGGAGGCTCATATTCTGTTGCTGATAATGGCCGCTTTGCATATTCAGAAGTATCCGCAACAAGACCATCAGAATTGGCAGTTGGACATTTTTCAACCCGAATGGCAAATCATAAGATCACAAACCTAAATGAGCAGCTTTTTAAAGCCAAAAAAGTTGGTGAAGTAGAAGAATTCTGGGTAGAATCTTCTGTGGATGACTTTAGAACACAAGGTTGGATCATAACACCCCCGGATTTCGATCCCAACAAGAAATACCCGATGATCCTTGAGATCCACGGCGGACCTCACACTAATTACGGACCAAGATTTTCCCCTGAATTGCAGTTTATGGCAAGTCGCGGATATGTGGTTGTTTATACCAACCCAAGAGGAAGCACCAGTTATGGAACTGATTTTGCCGCTTACATCAACCATAACTACCCAAGCGAAGATTATAATGACCTGATGGATGCTACCGATTACGTGATCGATCAGGGATATATTGATGAAAATAATCTGTTTATTACCGGTGGCAGCGGTGGCGGAGTTCTAACTGCATGGAGTATTGGAATGACGGATCGATTCGCAGCAGCTGTGGTAGCCAAGCCGGTTATCAATTGGTACAGCTTTGTACTTACCGCAGATGGTATCCCATTCTTTAGCAAATACTGGTTCACTGAAAAACCGTGGGATGATCCTGAGCAATATCTCGAACGCTCCCCTATTTCACTGGTTGGCAATGTTACTACGCCTACCATGTTGCTTACCGGGCAACAGGATTATCGAACACCGATGAGCGAAACCGAGCAGTACTATTCAGCCCTCAAGCTACTGGAAGTAGATGCAACCATGGTTCGTATTGCAGGTTCCGGACACAGTATTTATGCCAAGCCAAGCAATCTTTTTAGAAAAGTTGGCTACATAACCGGCTGGTTTGAAAAATATAAGAACTAACTTTTAGCTGTCAGCGTTTAGCTTTCAGTTCATATAGTCATTCCCGCGAAGGCGGGAATCTAATAATTAAAAAAGAGTTCAATTTTTTTTCAACATTGAGATCTCAGGCATTCAGTGTGAGACGACTTGAAATAAACTGAAAGCTGAAGTCTGATAGCTTCAACCAAATAAGGCTTCTTAAAACACACACTATTCAATATCTTCATGATAAAGAAATTTCAAACTAAAAGACCTACATGCTATTTGCGGTAAGCCTTCCATTTCTAAATGAGCTCGTCGGATTATTTCTTGTAAGTGTACTTATTGCCTACATTTGCTACAGAATTAAACTAGTTCCCATTGCCGGATTTTTAATTGCCGGAGTGATCATTGGCCCAAATGCTTTGGGAATAGTTCAGGATCAGGAATTGGTAGATATGCTGGCTGAGATCGGTATAATCCTCCTTCTTTTCACGATAGGTATTGAATTCAGCCTCGATAAGTTATCGCGAATCAAGAATGCCATTTTCGTGGGAGGTGGCCTTCAGGTTTTATTGAGTGTAGGTGCTGTGGTAGGCATACTTCTGCTCTTTGATGTTGACTGGAAAGTAGCTGTTTATACCGGTTTTTTAGTAGCATTAAGTTCAACTGCCATCATTTTGGGGTTACTCAGTGAACAAGGCAAAACAGATACTCCCGTTGGCAGGCTCTCACTTGCCGTACTTATTTTTCAGGATTTTGCCATCATCGCGATGGTACTTTTGGTTCCCATTTTATCGGGACAAAGTGATTCCATTCAGGATGTATTCATTGTACTAGGAAAAGCTATTCTGCTTATTGCCGTTGTCGTGCTTTTAGCCCGTAAAATTGTGCCCTGGATCTTGGAAAAAGTAGCTCAGACACGCCGACAAGAATTATTCTTACTCACTGTTATGGCTATCTGTTTTGGGACCGCCGCTTTGACCAATCTTGCCGATGTAAGTCTGGCTCTTGGGGCATTCCTTGCCGGTTTGGTTGTAAGTGAAAGTCATTACAGTGATCATGCTCTAAGTGAAATTCTTCCCTTAAAAACTATCTTTAATGCTGTTTTCTTCGTTTCGGTGGGCATGCTCCTTGATCTTCAATTTGTACTCGAAAATCCCCTCCTGCTACTTGGGATCGCAGCCGGAGTTTTGGTTCTAAAATTTATTCTAAGTTCTGTGAGTTTGCTTGTGCTTGGATATCCGATTCGAATTGCTGCCGCTGCCGGTATTGTTTTAGCACAGATCGGAGAATTCTCTTTTGTTTTGGAACGAGCCGGACGTCCTGCTGGATTAACTCCGGGAGGATTTGGAGAAATGGGCTCGCAGGTTTTTATAGCCACTTCTGTTTTGTTAATGCTCCTCACCCCCCTATTTCTAAAAATAAGCCCAAAGATCGGTGAATTATTAGCTAAAACTCCATTACGGAAAATTGGAGAAAACAGAAAAGAAAAAGTTTCAGAAGAAGAAAAAACAGACTTGGAAGATCATGTGATCTTAATTGGATATGGTCCTGCAGGAAGAAATCTTGCCAAAGTTTTTAAAGAGACCGGAATTCCATTTGTAGTAATTGAAATGAATCCACGATCTGTAGATGAAATGCGTAAAAATGATATTAATGCGATCTATGGGGATGCCTCCAGAACACATATTCTGGAACATGCCGGGGTTTACAAGGCCAAGCTTTGTGTGATCGCTATAAATGATCCGAATATCAGCCCTCGTATTACCAAATTAGCGAATTACCTGAATCCAACCATACAGGTTATTGTACGAACAAGATACCTTTCAGAAGTGGATTATCTTGAAGAAGCCGGTGCCCATCAGGTTGTACCTGAAGAGATGGAAACTACCGTTCGCCTGTTCTCTAATGTGTTAAGTGCGTATATGATACCAGAGCAGGAAATTCAGCAACACATCAAAGACATGCGTAAGGAGGATTACCAGATAATGCGGGGAAGTATACAGGAAGCCCATCTCATGGTATTACAAGGACTTGATGATGAGGGACTTCATACACGCGCAGTTCTTGTCAGGGAAGGCTCCTATGCCGCTGGGAAATCTCTTGGTGAATTAATGCTTCGAAATAAATACCAGATCACCGTTCTTACCGTCAACAGGGGCGATAAAAATATCGGAAATCCTGCCGGTGAATTTACTTTGAAACCCGGAGATCGATTAGTTATGGTTGGCTTAGCAGAACGTTTTGCTGATGCAGCAGAGATATTCAGAGAAGCTAAACCACCCGAGGAATTTCAAAATTAATAAACCCTTGTTCCTAACCAGAACAGAGGTTTATTTAAAATCAGTATATTTACTTCCAGGCCCCTAGTATAAGCCCCATTACAGTAAATACAACGGTCCAGAAACCGCCATTAATAAAGATATATTTCCAGGACTTTTGCTCATATAGAGCATTCACTCCAATGGCCATGGTAACCCAGCCGAAACCGGTAAGAAATCCATAAAAAGCTCCTTCTTGTCCATTTACCTCTCCTCCATAAAACATAGCCAGACAGAAAGCCATGATAAATTGAAATATAAAAGTAAAGCCAAAGATCTTAGCCATATTTCCTTTTTGAGCATCTTCTTCAGTCATACCAACCGAAGCCATCCAGGGTTTACCGAATAAAGGGCCATACCAAATAAACCCTATAGCAAAGCCTACTAATGAAGCGGCTACTACAGCCAGCCAGTTAATTGCTACCGTTTCCATATTGTTATCCTCATATTTATTGTTGAAAGTACCTAACCGAATTCTATTTACTTACTGAGTCACAATGAATTAACAAAATTTAGTTGTTTGTAACAATATCCCGTTATTTAATTATTCAGAAGTTGGTGGATGTCCCAAGCTTTTCATTAAGATTTCTTACCTTCTTTGAAAAGAGTTTCAGAATCAATTGAACAGCATGAAATATCCTGATTTTAATCAGACCATACCCATTGATGAGATCGGTGTGAACGAACGTGTATCACGCCTTAATTCCCGAAGTATTAAAAAAGACTCTAAGGTGCAGGCTCTTAAACTTGCCCTTAGCATGATCGATCATACTACCCTTGAGGGAAGTGATTCCCCGGGTAAGGTGATTCAGCTTTGCAAGAAAGCACGACAGCCCCATTCTGCTATTCCTGACTTACCCACGGTTGCAGCAGTTTGCGTGTATCCCAGAATGGTTGGAGTAGCAAAAAAAGAGCTTAAGGGAACTGATATACACGTTGCCAGTGTAGCAACTGCATTTCCAAGTGGTCAGGCTCCCCTGTCTATGCGATTGCAGGATACTAAATTTGCTGTATCTGAGGGCGCTGATGAAATAGATATGGTGATCAGCAGGGGCGCTTTCCTAAATGGCGAATTCCAACTGGTTTTTGATGAAATAGCTGCTGTAAAAGAAGCTTGCGGTGATGCTCACTTGAAGGTGATCCTCGAAACCGGCGAACTCCATACCTTGGAAAATGTCCGGAAAGCAAGCGATATAGCAATGCATGCCGGTGCTGACTTTATTAAAACTTCAACCGGAAAAGTGAGTCCTGCCGCAACACAGCCTGTTACATTGGTTATGTTGGAAGCCATCCGTGATTTTTATTACGAAACGGACAAAATGATCGGGATGAAACCCGCCGGTGGTATTCGAACGGCGAAACAAGCTATCCAATATTTAGTTATAGTGAAAGAAACACTTGGAGCTGCGTGGCTTAATAAGGATTACTTCCGTTTTGGTGCCAGCTCCCTAACCAACGACTTGCTCATGCAGATCGTAAAACAACAAACCGGACACTACCAATCGCTGGATTATTTTAGTAATGATTGACCCATTCCAGCCAATTAAGAAAATTTTGAACTAAGTAATAGCATCATGTCCAACGCCGAAACTAAAGAAACCACGTACAAACCCACTTCACCAAATTCTAAATTGGATTTTGAATCGGTCTGGGAATATGCCCCTGCTCCTCAAGATTCAGATTTTGCAGAAGTTAAAGACCGCTATGAATTGTTCATTGGCGGGAAATTTGTAAAGCCATCCAAAGGCCGATACTTCAAGAGTACCAATCCGGCAACGGAAGAGGAAATCACAGAATTTGCAGAAGCTACTCAAAAAGATATTGATAAAGCTGTAAAAGCTGCTCGAAAAGCCTATGAAGGTGAATGGTCTCGTATTTCAGCCAAAGAGCGTGGGAAATATATCTATCGAATTGCACGCATGTTGCAAGAACGGGCTCGTGAATTCGCCGTATTGGAAAGTATGGATGGAGGAAAACCTATTCGTGAATCTCGCGATGTTGATATTCCTTTGGTGGCAGCTTATTTCTTCTACTATGCCGGTTGGGCAGACAAGCTGGAATATGCTTTCCCGGGTAAAAAGCCTCAACCCTATGGCGTTTGCGGACAGATCATACCGTGGAACTTTCCCTTGCTGATGCTGGCATGGAAAATTGCTCCGGCTCTTGCAACCGGTAATACCGTAGTTCTGAAACCGGCTGAAACTACTTCCCTGACAGCATTGAAGTTTGCTGAGTTAGTAAAAGATTGCGGAATCCCTGATGGCGTTGTAAACATTGTAACCGGAGCAGGACAGACCGGGGCCGAGATCGTAAATCATAAAGATATTGACAAGATCGCTTTTACCGGATCTACCAATGTGGGCAAGATCATTCAAAAATCACTGGCCGGTACGGATAAAAAATATACGCTTGAGCTTGGCGGAAAAGGTGCCCTCGTTATTTTTGAAGATGCACCGATCGATCAGGCTGTAGAAGGAATCATAAATGCTATTTATTTCAACCAAGGACATGTTTGCTGTGCAGGTTCCCGCCTGTTAGTTCAGGAAGGTGTTGCAGACAAAGTGATCCAGAAACTGAAAGACCGATTAGAAACGCTAATAGTCGGTGACCCCCTTGATAAAAACACGGATATCGGCGCCATCAACTCCAAAGAGCAGTTTGAAACGGTTAATAAATATCTGGAATTGGGTGTGGAAGAAGGAGCAGACGTCTACCAAAGTAAATGTGATATTCCAGAAAATGGATATTTCATCCGCCCTACCCTGTTTACTAATGTATCTCAATCAAACCGCGTGGTTCAGGAAGAGATCTTTGGACCGGTACTTACGGTTCAAACCTTCCGTACTGCGGACGAGGGCATAGAAAAAGCCAATAATACGCCTTATGGGTTAGCCAACGGTGTATGGACCGACAAAGGATCCAAGATCTTCAAGATGAGCAGTAAAATGCGGTCCGGTGTAATCTGGGCAAATACCTATAACAAATTCGATCCAACTTCCCCATTTGGCGGCTACAAAGAGAGCGGAGTCGGACGCGAAGGCGGGATGCACGGACTGGCTGCATACATCAAAAACTAATTGTAAATAACTAAGATCATGGCAGAAGAAAGAATTGACGTAAAGAAAACTTACAAAATGTATATCGGGGGAGATTTTCCCCGCAGTGAATCCGGACGAACTTACAAAGCCGTTGATAGCGAAGGCAATTTGTTAGCCAATGCTTGTCAGGGTTCCCGAAAAGACTTCAGAGATGCCGTAAAAATTGCACGAGGTGCATTCGGTGGATGGAGTAGTCGCAGTGCTTATAACCGCGGACAGATCCTCTATCGCATTGCTGAGATGATGGAAGATCGTCGCGATCAGTTTATGCGGGAATTAGGTCCCATTGGTTTTAAAACTGCTGAAGCTGAAGCCGATATCAATGCGGCTATAGACCGCTGTATTTACTACGCAGGATGGACGGATAAGTATCAGCAGGTTTTTGGATCTATCAACCCTGTGGCAAGTTCTCACTTCAACTTCAGTATGCTGGAACCAACAGGTGTAGTAGCCGCTTTTGCTCCGGAGAAAAGTCCATTGCTAGGATTAGTTTCCGTCATCGCTCCTATTATTGCCGGAGGTAACACATGCGTGATCTTAGCCTCGGAAGAGTATCCCCTGCCGGCTATCAGTTTTGCAGAAGTATTGAACTCTTCAGATGTGCCCGACGGTGTTGTAAATATCCTCACCGGATCCCGTGAAGAATTAGCGGAACATTTTAGTACACATATGGATGTAAATGCCATCTGTTATACGGATGAACTTCCCAAAGACATGAAAAAGATGATAGACGAGAATGCTTCACTGAACGTTAAACGTATCGTAAAACGTCCTGTAAAAGACTGGTACAGTGAAGAAGCTCGTTCTCCCTATTTTGTAACAGATTTCCAAGAAACTAAAACTACCTGGCATCCCGTTGGATACTAAAATTATATTATGAAATATTTTTCCCTTTTTATGATCATGATCCTGGCTATAGCTTGTTCAACTACTGAGCAGGCTATGGAAGAAACCATGGAAGAGATCAAAAACAACTATGAAGAAGAAACCACAATTTCAGGCTTGAGCCTTAAGCAGCTCAGAACCACGCTGTCTGATTCATACACTTATCGTGAGAACCAGATTCCGGAAGCATTCAACCGTGTAAAGGTACAGCAGGAAGAAGAAAAAGATCTATATGAAGGATATCGTATTCAGATCTTTTCCGGACAGGATGTAACAGGGGCTGATACAACGGCAGCTAATTTCAGGGCCTGGGCTGATACCACGATCGCGGGCTATCAACCCGAAACCTATGTGTTTTTTAGAACACCTTACTACCGTGTGCATGTGGGAGATTTTCATGAACGGGATAAAGCGATACAGTTTTCTAACATCGTAAAACGGTATTTCAGAGATGCATGGGTAGTATATGATCGGGTAATACCGGAAAATGTTCCTACTGATACCACTAAAATTGAATTGAAATAGCTCTTGATTCAATTTCTTAAAGGCTGACCTAACTTTGATTTCATCATGAGGGGAATAAAACATAACTTTTTAGTTATAATTACGAAGAAGCAATAAATATCAAATTAGATCAGGCACTTAATTGGGTTTAAAAAACGAAGCACAATCCGGCTACGGTACTAAGAAATTTTATCAGGAATATGTTTCCGGGATGAGTCGCGAACGCTTCTCTAAAGAACTGACCGCTGATACCGAACGACTAAAGTTGGTTTATAAGGAAGCTGTTGAAGATATTGAACGGCAACAGGGACAGCAGCTTCCAGGACATGTGAAATTTCTCCGGCTGTTTTCGGATCTCACTCAAAGACTAAACCCGACACGAAGATTGATCTTCGGTTTGGGATCTGTAAGCTTTGTAGCCTATTATCTTCTCAATTTTTTTGGGGTAATTGAATTCTTCCTGATCGGGAATCTACTCCTCCCCTTTGGTTTCATATCCATGTTTATGCTGCTGCTTATTGAACTGCTTGAAAAATCTGATGTTCAAAAGGAAATTGATCTTGCCCGTGAAATCCAACTTAGTCTTCTTCCCGGTACTTCCCTCAATAAGAAAAACCTTGAAGTCTACTCTTTTGCTCATACTGCCAAAGAAGTTGGAGGCGATTATCTGGATGTCATCGAAACTGACAAAGGCACCTATGTTATAATTGCCGATGTTTCCGGAAAAGGATTAAGTGCAGCTCTCTATATGGTTCGCCTTCAGGCTCTCGTAAGTATGATAATTGAAAAGGAAGAACCAGCTCCTAAAGAGCTTTTACTTCAATTGAATAATTACATAAAGAGTAATAGCAAAGACAAGACGTTTGTAACAGGATGTGTGGCATTCTTTCCAAATGACGAAGAACATTTTGAGTATGTTCGGGCAGGACATAACATCCCCATCTATTACAACAGTGAAAGAGATACTACCTTTAAGCTCAAATCAAATGGCTTTGCCCTGGGGATGACATCTACCAAACTGCTTGATAAGAATATGGAAGTGAAAAAATTCCACTTTAAACCCGGTGATTCGGTGCTCTTCTATACGGATGGATTAAATGAAGCCCGAAATAACCGAGAAGAAGAATATGGCGAGGAGCGAATTGAATCGCTTATGGAAATATATGGTTCACTTCACGCCAAAACCATCATTGGTAAACTACAGTCCTCTTTAGAAACTTTTATTGGCTCTGTAGATCCACTGGACGATGTTACATTCACATGCATCCATCGCCCTACAAAATAGCGAATCAATTCAGCTCAGTCTTTACTTGCCAAGTGCGGCTTTAACTACAGCATCAGTTGTGATTCCAAAGTGCTCGTAAAGTTCTTCATAAGGTGCTGACTCACCAAAAGTATTCAACCCAATGGATTTCCCTTTTGGCCCCACATAACGCTCCCAGCCAAATGTTGATCCCGCTTCAATGGATACACGGTTGGTCACTGAGGATGGGAGTACAGACTCTTTGTAAGCGACGTCCTGCTTCTCGAACAGCTCCCAACTCGGCATACTCACCACTCGGGCGTCTACGCCTTTATCTGCAAGCTCTGCTTTAGCATCAACAACATACTGAAGCTCTGAACCTGTCCCGATCAGGATAGCATCCGGAGTTTCCTTATCTGAATCTGCGAATACGTACCCACCTTTTTGCACAAGATCCGCACCGTTACTTTCATTTCTAGCTTGTGTTGGAAGGTTTTGACGGGTTAAAACAAGAAGTGTTGGTCCTGTGGTGTTCTCAATAGCGGTTTTCCATGCATAGGCAGTTTCATTAGCATCTCCGGGTCGCAGAATGGTACAATTCGGCATTGCACGCAAACTTGCAAGGTGTTCAACCGGCTGGTGAGTAGGACCATCTTCCCCTAAACCTATACTGTCGTGAGTGAGTACAAAAATTGAAGGCGCTTTCATCAAAGCCGCTAACCTAATTGCGGGACGCATATAATCTGTGAACACAAAGAAAGTAGCTCCATAAGAAATCATTCCCCCATGAAGAGCCATGCCATTTACAGCAGCTCCCATCCCATGTTCACGCACACCGAAGTGAACGGTGCGTCCTGTTGGCTTGTCCACGATGTAGGATCCATATCCTTCAATATCTGTTTTTGTACTTCCCGCAAGATCAGCGGACCCACCAAATAGATTTGGAACTGTATCTTTGATCGCATTGATCACTTTTCCTGAAGCAGCACGACTTGCCATTCCTTTTTCATCCTCAGCAAACACCGGCAAGCTAGACTCAAACTCTGAAGAGAGTTCCCTATTCATCCATTTTTTGAAAGAAGATGCTTCTGCTTTATTAGATTTTTCGTATTCAGAGAACTGTTTATCCCATTCCTCTTCAGCTTTAGCACCATTTGTTACCGCTTGTCTAAATTTCTCAAGTGCTTCATCAGGAATGTAGAATCTCTTATCAGTATCCCATCCATAAGCTTCTTTAGTAAGTTTGATCTCATCTTCACCTAATGGAGACCCATGTGAAGACTCACTGTCCTGCTTATTTGGACTTCCAAAACCGATGTGTGTCTTGCATACAATGATAGAAGGTTTATCAGTTACTGACCTTGCTTCTTCAATAGCAGAATTAATTGCATCATGATCATGCCCGTCGATCTCAACAACATGCCACTTGTAAGCTTCAAAACGTTTCGCGACATCTTCAGTAAAAGCCAGATCAGTTGAGCCTTCGATAGAAATTCGATTCGAGTCATAAAGATAGATCAATTTCCCTAAACCCATATGGCCTGCCAAGGAAGCTGATTCATGTGAAATCCCTTCCATCAGGTCCCCATCACTTACAATAGCATAAGTATAGTGATCCACTATCTTTTGATCATCCTTATTGAATTTGGCTGCCAAGAAATGCTCAGCCATTGCCATCCCAACTCCGGTTCCAAATCCTTGTCCCAGGGGCCCTGTTGTAGTTTCAACTCCGGGTGTCATTCCATACTCTGGATGGCCGGGAGTTTTACTTCCCATCTGGCGAAAATTTTTGATCTCTTCAAGACTCAAATCATAACCTGTTAAGTGCAGTAAACTGTAGATCAACATCGAGCCATGTCCGGCAGAAAGAATGAACCGGTCTCTGTCGAACCAATTCGGGTTCTTTGGGTTATGCTTTAGGAATTTGGTCCAAAGTACATAAGCAACATCAGCCATACCCATAGGCATTCCGGGATGGCCTGAGTTAGCTTTTTCAACAGCATCAATGGATAAGGTTCTGATTGTATTAACACAAAGATTATCAAGTTTTGAAGCGGGCATGAGTGAGTGTTTTTTTTATTGTTAAAAAAATTTGACTACGTGAGGTCGGAAAGATACCAAAAGCCGAATTTGTATAAAAAAGGAATAAAAATTAATTATATAAAAAAAGCCACGTCCGGTTAAGAACGTGGCTTAATTTCATTTTATAGCAAAACGCTTAGTCTGCTGTTGAGTCACATTTAAGCTCAAACTCCATCTTATGCTCTGCTGGTGACCTGAATGATCCATAAAGCGCATTTGTAAATGCATCACAAGCTTCTGATTTATTACCTAAAGTTTGGTGTGCATATCCCAGTTCATAATAGATCTTAGCCTGGTCGGTTCTTCCACCACTCTCGTATTCAAGAGATGTAGTGGCGGCATTAACCGCTTCCTGTGCGTTCCCGGATTTATTGCGTGCTTCAGCAAGTCGGTAATACACATCTGCTGATTCGCTGTCATATTCCAATGCTTTGTTAAGCATCTCAAGAGCGTACTCTATGTTGTTATCTTCTGAAGCTCTGGTACCAACGGCTAACAATTCATCATGAGCAGATTCACGAGCTCTTTCAACAATGTCCGGCTTGTTAGTTGATTGACCAACTTGAATTGCACGGTCAAACCATTCCAACATACCTTCTATATCTTCATCAATGATACCATCTCCTTCGGTATCTTTCATTTTCTTGAAATTTCTGGCTTTTTGAAAATAAGCAGCTGCATAATTTGGGTTAGCATTCAGAGCATTATCTACTGCTTCATCAGAGAGTTCATACTCCTCTTGTCCATAGTAAATGACAGCTTTACTGTATTGCAGTTGTGGTATTGCGCCACGTGCAGTGGGTAAATATCGGTCATCACCATATTCCTCACTGATGTCAATTACATCACGGAAAGCTGAGATCGCTTCATCGAGCGATTCAATACTGCGTTCTGACTGGAAGTTTTGATAAGCACCACGCGCCATTGCATAGTACATTTTTGGGATTTGAGATTCGGCATTTCCCTTAATGTCCTCACCTTCAGGTCCAAGTTGCTCTGCAACTGAAATTACCTGAGTAAATGTAGAAACAGCTGATTCGTACTCATTGGCCTGAGCTTGCTCTAGTCCTTGATTATAAAGCTGTACAGCTTGTGTTCTATCTTGTGCTTGTACTTGGAATGCCACAAGAGCTAACAAAGCGGCACATAAACTTATTTTTAAAACCTTCATATCGTTTTTTGTTTTGATCGTTAGTTGCAGCGCCGAATTTAATAAAAAATGACACTGAAATTAAAATTATAACTGCCTTTCTAATGAAATAGTATTTATTAAACTTAACATAGTGCTTTCTTGTTCCGATTTAGAAGTAAAAATTGGGCATTGGTTCTTTTTTACTGTAGAAATCACAAATTATTTTCACGGCCTCATCGGTTGAATCTGTCACATGAAACAGATCAGTATCTTTGTCTGAGATGGTTCCCCAATCTTTCATGGAGCCTTCGATCCAATCAATCAACCCTTGCCAATACTCACTTCCAAAAAGTATGATCGGTATTTGATCGATCTTCCTTGTTTGGATAAGCGTAAGGCTTTCGAATAATTCATCGAGCGTTCCAAATCCCCCAGGAAATACTATAAATCCCTGGGCATATTTAACAAACATCACCTTGCGCACAAAAAAGTAGTTAAAGCTAATACTAAAATCCGGATCAACATGCTGATTTATGCCCTGCTCAAACGGTAAACTGATTCCCAGACCAACTGACTTACCATTGGCTTGTTCAGCTCCTTTATTTCCGGCTTCCATTATTCCGGGTCCTCCACCTGTGATCACTCCAAATCCTTTTTTGGTGATCTTTTCAGCCGTTTCAACTGCAAGTTTGTAATACTCATTATCAGGAGTTGTGCGGGCTGAGCCGAATATTGAAATACAAGGGCCTATCTGGAAAAGCTTATCATAGCCTTCCACAAATTCTCCCATAACTTTGAAGACGCTCCAAATGTCACGGTCAAAGCCACTGCTATCTTTTCTTTTTTGAAACTCTCTTTGCTCGTTCGTCATATGTTTAAAATATAAATACTGTCAAAATTTTATGGAGAATGAAACAGACGGCGCGGCACTATAGTTATTTACCGCTAATAATGTCGGTTTCATATCAATTCTCATTGAAAGGTCATCTGAAACATCAAATGAACGAAGGTGTGCAAACACATAGGCATCAATTGCATTTAATGCATATGAAAGCCCAATAAATACAAAAAACAGGTCCCTCCTGTTACGAAGATTATCTCGAACTTGTCTTATAGATTCCAAGTTCGCATCCGGTGAAATGTATCCTGGAGTTGGCCCAAATCGATTATCATTTGGTGTATTAGGATTTAAATTATAATAAGCAGCCCTGTAATCTTTATATCGGTTATTCAGATCAATACTATAATATGTTAATCCACCGATGAGACCATAAACAATAGGAACCTTCCAAATTTGTTTGTTGGTAACCTGTCCCCAGCCCGGAATAATCAGTGATTGCCGTAAAACTCTTTTCGGATCGGGAAATTGAGTTTTTACTGAATCACTATTAAAGGCCTGTTTCAGTGAATAGTTTTGAGGAACAAAATTCTGCTCAGATGAAAAAGCTTGTGAAATCCCCTCAACCGTAAATAACACTCCAGCTAAAAGGGCAATGCTAATCGATCGAGTCAAAAATACCGAGTATTCTTTCAAGGTCATCTTCAGAATAGTATTCAATCTTAATTTCCCCGCCTTCCTTTTTTGGGTTGATCTTCACTTTGGTACTGAATGTACGTCGTAAACGGGCAGAGATTTCGTTATAAAATGGATCCGATTCATCTTTTTTGGGTCCTGACTTCTTCTTAGAGGAAGACGGTTTGGAAACATCACGTACGGCCTCTTCAATTTGCCGAACCGATAATCCCTTGTCAATAACTTTATTAAGGATCTTCTTCTGAATTTCCTCATCCTCAATAGTGATCAATGCTCTTGCATGCCCCATTGAGATCTGATTTGATTTCAGCGCTGATTGAATGAAATCGGGCAGATTTAACAACCTCAGCATATTGGTGACTGTGGTCCTGTTTTTACCAACCCGCTCAGCAACTTCAGCCTGAGTGTAATCAAATTCTTCTAACAAACGCTTGTAGCCTAATGCCACTTCAAGAGGATTTAGTTCTTCACGCTGAATATTCTCGATCAGAGCAAACGCCATGCTTTGCTCGTCATCAGCTTCACGAATAAAAGCCGGGATCTCCTTCAAGCCGGCTAATTTAGCAGCCCTTAATCTTCGTTCACCACTGATCAGCTCAAATCGTTTTTCCCCAATATACCGAACAGTAATAGGTTGAATGAGCCCATGCTTCTTAATGGAAGCCCCCAACTCATCCAGTTTTTCTTCATCAAACTCTTTTCGGGGTTGGTGAGGGTTTTTCCGGATATGCTCAACCGGAACAAATAATACGATATTGACACGGTCTTCCGGCTTAACTATACTTTTCTCAACGCCTTCCTTTTTAAGATTGCCTTCTTCTTTTTCATTTTCCTGATATTCCGGGAAGAAAGCACCTAAGCCGCGCCCTAATACTTTTTTAGTAGCCATAATTTGTTTGTGTTAATCTGAAAGAACCGGGCTGTTCTTGAATAATTTCTTATTTCTCTTAATTATTTCCCGGGCCAGCGCCAGGTAATTTTTTGCGCCAACACTTGTTGAATCGTACAGTAAAGCTGGTTTCCCAAAGCTTGGGGCTTCTGCAAGGCGGATGTTGCGGGCAATTACTGCTTTAAAGACCCGGTCATCAAAATACCGTTTTACTTCATCCGCAACCTGATTAGATAGCCTTGTTCTGGTATCATACATTGTTAACAGAACGCCTTCAATATCCAGCTCAGGATTCAAATGTTGGCGTACGATTTTAATGGTATTTAAAAGCTGCCCTAAACCTTCAAGTGCAAAATACTCGCACTGTACAGGTATTAGGATTGAATCTGACGCTGTTAGCGCATTAATAGTCAGCAAGCCTAAAGATGGCGGGCAATCTATGATGATAAAATCGTATTTGTCTCGTACGCTCTCGATTGCTTTTTTAAGGATGCGCTCCCGTTCCTCACGGTCGATCATCTCAATTTCAGCACCTACCAAATTTATGTGCGCAGGCACAAGATCAAGAAAATCGAGTTCGGTCTGGCGGATCGTATCTTCAATATTCGTGCTGCCGATCATCATTTCATACACCGAATTAGTGACCGTTTTTGAATCGATTCCAAGCCCACTTGTAGTGTTACTCTGAGGATCGATATCTATCACCAAGGTAGGATGCTCTACGGCTGCTAAGCTAGCAGCTAAATTAATTGCCGTAGTTGTTTTTCCTACTCCACCTTTTTGATTGGCAATTGAAATGACTTTTCCCATTAAATCCTGCTTTATGCTTGATATCGTTTTATTATAAAATCTAATATAAAGCGAGGTGCACTGCCATACAAAAATACTTATTCACATTAAATCCCAAAGTTTTCCACATTAATGCTATAACTTATTGCCTTTAAATAAGTTAATTGGATGAACCTGTAAGTAAAATACTGTTACCCGAACTATTACCACTTGTTGGATCATTGACCAACTGTAGCTTTTGATAGCTTCTGTTAAGATCCGCCTGAATGGTTGATGACTGATCAACCTGCTCACCTTCCGAGAATTTAAGGATCTCGTTTCTGTCAACCCAGGGTTCTACGGTATCCGTATCAGTTACTGTTGACTCCGGCTGTGTTTCAGCATAGCCGGAATAGTATACATACCCCCCAGTGAATGCCGACAAAAGAATGGCTGCAGCAATTCCTCTTTTAATAAAAAAGGTGATATGAGATGTACTCGATTTAGTCCGTGATCTTGTTTGTACCGCCTGTTGTGTAATTGCTTTTGTTAACTTTTCAGGGGGATTTTTAAAGGGAAGATCTGAGAGCTTCTTATTTGAAGCCCTCAAACTTTCTACTTCTATCAATAGATTCTCATCCTCCCGCATTTCCTTTTCAAACTCCATTTCCTCTGAAGGATCCATCTCCTTCATCAGATAACGGATAGCGTTGTTTTCATACGTGTGCATGTTTTTGCTCTTCTTCTCGTTCTTCCTCAAAATACTTTCTAAGATTTATGAGTGCATATCGCATACGACCAAGAGCCGTATTAATAGATACATCGGTAAGTTCAGCAATTTCTTTGAATGGCATTTCGTAATAATGCCTCAATAAAACAACTGAACGCTGCTCTTCTGGAAGTTTAGCTATGTGTTTCATCAGACTTGACCGAGTTTCTGTTTCGATCATTCTTTCGTCTGCATCCACAACACTGTCATCTTCCATCCGATCGAAATAATCGGTTGAAGAGTCCTCGTCACTCCATCCACTAACGTCAATATATCGTTTTTGTTTCCTTAAATAATCAATGGTTGCATTATGTGCAATTCGCATAACCCAGGCGATCCATTTACCCTGTTCATTATACGTATCATCCATTTTTGTTATGACTTTCGTAAAAGTAGTCTGGAAAAGATCGTTGGCAATTTCAGGATTCATAACCATACTGTAAATATATGAATAGATCTTTTGTTGATGACGATTCATCAATTCATTAAAAGCAGACTCATCCGCATTTTCGCGAAAGAACTTTACAAGCTCTCTGTCTTTGAGGCTCTTATAATTTGTTTTTTCAACGTGTCTTTTGATCAATTTCATAATAGTCACCCTAAAATTTGGGATTTTGCTCCTAACAGTCAAACCAGGATATCAAAGTTATGTTTCAATAAACCTTATGATTGTTATCAGCGTTTCAGAATGGTGCTTCTTTCAGCATTCCGTTCCGATACTATTTTACCATCACTGAACCGGTATTCATATAACATGATAATGTTAGCATCTTATAACCACTGAATAGTGAGATGAGCTACTCTGAGAAAAAGTTGTAGACATTCTCACCTACTGAATTCCCTGCTACTGCCTGAATTTCAGCTTTTTTGGCTTTCTTGATCTTCTTAACGGATCCAAATTCCTTGAGTAACTTTTGCGCCGTTTTCTCCCCCACTCCACTGATATCAAGTAACTCAGTTTTAACTGTTCGCTTGCTTCTTTTTTGACGATGAAAATTAATAGCGAAGCGGTGAGCTTCATCACGGGCCTGCTGCAACAGTTTTAAAGCTGATGATTTCTTAGGGATCATTATCGGATCTTTCATTCCCGGTAAAAATACTTCTTCTAATCTTTTTGCAAGCCCGATGATCTCACATTCTCCATAGAAATCGATCTCTTTCAACGCCTCGACAGATGAACTAAGTTGCCCTTTTCCTCCATCAACAATAATCAGATCCGGGATATGCTGTCCTTCTTTTTGCACCCGGGAATAGCGGCGAATGAGGATCTCTTTCATTGAGGCAAAATCATCCGGACCTTCCACCGTTTTTATGTTGAACCGTTTATATTCACTTTTTCGCGGCTTCGCATCTACAAAACACACCATTGACGCAACCGGATCGCTTCCCTGTAAATTCGAATTATCAAAACATTCGATCCTTCGCGGAAGGCGATCTAATTTGAGATGTTCTTTAAGCTCCTTCACCGCATGTGGAATTCGGTCCCGCTCGGCTTTTTCTTTCTCAAGTGCCCGTTCATTAAGATGCAATCTAGCATTAGCCTGCGCCATCTTGATCAGCTGCTTCTTCTCTCCGATCTGCGGTACATGAACCGGCACGATCTTCCCACGTTCCTGTTGAAGATATTGCTCCAGTGGCTCCACATCAGGCAATTCATGACTCAGGTACACTTCATCAGGAATAGCAGCCATGTATTGCCCGGTGTAATAATCCTCCACAAATGATTGCAACATCTCTCCTTTTTCAAGTCCTTCTATGTTTTTAAGGAACCGATGAAATTTCCCGATCATCTTCCCTTCACGTACTTTAAATAAAACCCCGCAAGCTTCTCCAATTTCTTCATCTTTACGGATAGCAAATACATCGCGATCCACTTTTTGGGAAACTACCATTTTCATCTTCTGGCTGTAATGCTGAACGGCTTCCAGGCTGTCGCGAAGCTGAGCAGCATCTTCAAAAGCCAGGGCATCCGAAGCGATCTGCATTTCATCCTTTAATTCCCGGATAAGCTGATCGGTTTGTCCATTCAGCATTCGGTCTACTTTTTTGATGGTAGCCTGATAAACTTCATCGTCCCAATCACCGGAGCAATTTTCGAGATAATCATCAAAACAGGAATGCCATTTTGGAACTCCCCGGGTTTTGTCGATGGTTTTTTGAGAAACGGCACAGGTACACAGTCCGAATGCTTTTCGGATGGTTTCCAGCATTCGCTTCATTGCTCCCACACTATCGTAAGGGCCGTAATATTTACTGCCGTCTTTAATCACCGTTCGGGTTGGAAAGACCCGTGGCTTCATTTCTTTTGTGATACAGATGTACGGGTAGGACTTATCATCCCGATACATAATATTATATCGGGGCTGATATTGTTTGATGAGGTTGTTTTCCAGAATCAGGGCTTCTGCTTCAGAATCTGTTACAAACACTTCCAGGTCGTCGATCTTGGAAACCATGGTTTTGATCCGGCCATCCTGAGTCCTGGAATCCTGAAAGTATGAGCGAACCCGGTTCCTAAGCTTTTTGGCCTTCCCTACATATAACACAGAATCCTTGGCATCTTTGTAAATATAGACACCCGGTGAAGTTGGGAGATTGGCTACTTTTTCTGATAGTTGTACTTGTCCGTCGTTGCTCATGCTCTAAAGATAATAGAAATGAACCGCTGATTACACTGATTGTGTAGATTTTTATTGAATTCATTTCATTGTAACTTTGTCCTGTAATTTTAAATTCAGATTTTTCTTTTGAGCACATATTTCACTGGCACAAGGCCAAACATCCCAATTATTTACGAAGACAATCACCTGTTAGTGATCGATAAACCGGCGGGCGTTCTTTCCCAGGAAGATCACACAGGAGACCCTGATGTATTGAATCTTTGTAAGGAGTACATCAAAAAGAAATACAACAAACCCGGGGATGTATTTTTAGGCTTGGTCCACCGTTTAGATCGTCCGGTAAGTGGCGTAATGGTATTGGCAAGAACCTCAAAAGCTGCTTCCCGGCTCTCCTATCAAATTCGGAATCGGACCATTAATAAAACTTACTGGGCTTTGGTTGAAGGTCAGGCTCCTGTATATGGGGAATTTGTGCATTTCCTGGAAAAAGATAGCCGAACAAATACCGTAAAAGCATTTGCATCACCAAAAAAAAATGCTAAAGAATCGCGACTGAAATTTATCACCATCAAGCAAAGTGCAAAGTTTAGTGTGGTTGAAGTTGATTTGATAACGGGACGTCCTCACCAAATTCGGGTGCAGTTTGCCAAAGAAGGACATCCGCTTTGGGGAGATCACAAGTATGGAAATCCAAAGGATCGAGGTGATCAGGACATTGCCTTACGATCTGTAAAAATGGAGTTGGAGCATCCAACCAAAAAAGACCTCATGATCTTGAAAGCTCCAAAGCCAAATGGGAAACCATGGAATATGTTCGAATACTAAACTACCTATTGTTGCTATATAGCAACGTGAAAGTTTGAACCCGTCTTTGCTGTGTTAATTTCAAAGCTTAATTCATAATGAGTTCCTTCATCAGTTGAAATATTTACTTCTGCATCAATTTGATTGGAATATGACATAACTAGAGTGGTTCCCAAAGTCGGACTTTCTTCGAATTTAAAACCTTCAGGAAGCCCAATCCCATCGTCTTTGACGCTCATATGAATATGATTGTTTCTCTGTTTTAATCTCACCCAAATATTGCCCTTTTCCCGACCCTCAAAGGCAAATGTATAAGCATTGGAAACAAGCTCATTGGTGATCAATGCAAGTGGAACTGCTTGATTTAAATTCATATAAACTGATTCTGATGAGATATGCAGTCTGATATTTTTACCTTCAGGAGAGAGCTTATCTTGAATAACAATCAGTATCTCGTTTAGATAATGCTCGAAATCGATGCCCGTAAAATCTTTTGCCTTATATAATTCTTCATGGATCAGCGCCATAGATTTCACCCTCATATAGTTAGACATGAGGATAGCTTTCACTTCCTCGTCTTCGGATATAAGTTCCTGGAGCTGTAGAAAACCGGATATAACGGCAAGATTGTTCTTTACACGGTGATGTACTTCCTGAAGCAGCACATCCTTCTCATGTACCATATTTTCCAGATTGGTTTGATACTCCACCTGTTCCGCCACAGACTGACTTGAACCAATCAAAAAATTCTGCCCTTTATTCTCAAATGCAATGGCATGAAAAACATATGGCTCGGTTGAACCATTTTTCATTACCAGATCAGCTTGTATGGAACCAATGAATCCTTTCATGGCTTTTTCTACATACTCATAAATGCGCTGCACATCCTCTCCTTTAAAAAAATCAAGGGGAGTCATCTCTGATAATTCTACTTCGTTATATCCGGTAGTGTCAATGATATTTTGATTCCACCGAACAAATTTCCCATCTCCATCAAACATATAAAAATGACTTGGAAGTGCATTTATGATGGCATCACTTAGTTTTTTCTCTTCCACCAGCTGTTGTTCAGCTTCTTTTCTTTTGGTTCTATCCTGTAAAGTGACCAACCACTTACCGTATTTTTTGGTGGTATTTATTTCCAAATAAATTTTTTCACCACCTTTTACCTCAAGCGAAGTTTCCATTCTAAATGATGGAGCATCACTTTCTTTATCCCAATTTCTAAGTGAATCCAGATAATCCCAGTTTGGAAAAATTTCGTCTATAGGACGCTCCTCCCCTTCATCTATAAGTTTTGACAACAGGGAATTTCCATTACTGTTAGAATGTTCAACTTTGAAGGTCATCGGATCAACGATCAGCATCGCCTCAACAGAAGCTTCAAGGAACGCAGTTAAAGTAGCAAGGTCTTTATTTTTCCTCTTTAGCTCTAATCTGGATTCTACTTCGCTTGCCAGAATATTTAGAGCCTCAAGCTGAGACTCACTCAGTTTTTTGGGCTCCTGCCCCATCACACATATAGTTCCCAAATTTTGATCATTGCTTTTAACATTGACACCGGCGTAGAATCTTACATTTGGGCCCTCTATAACAAACGCCGAATTCTTGAACCGTTCATCTTTAAGAGTATCTTCCACCACCATGTGCGTATCATTCTGAATAGTGTTATAACAGAATGCCATTTCTTTTGGTGTTTCCTTAACATCGTTTCCATAGTTTGCCTTACTCCAAGAGCGTTCCTCATCCAGGAAATTCAATTTTGCGAACGGAACATCACAAATCTGTGCTGCTAATTTGACCAGGTTATCATACTCTTTCTCTTCTTCGGTATCCAAAATATCATAAGAATACAAAGCCTCTAGCCGTTTATCTTCTGATAATGTATCTGATTTCGACATTTTTTCCCTAACTATTTTCTGTACTATTCACTATATATATTTCAGATTATCGGCTCTACATTTTAAAAATTAAGCGGATTCTGAATGTTTTACTGAAGTCCGAGTGTATCTGCTGTAGTGTCTGCAGTAACGGAGTCAGGAATTAACGAAGATAAGCTGTCAATATCAGTACTATCGTTAAGTATCATTAATTCAACAATTTCTAATGAGTCTGCAGTAATATCGGAAATATTCCTGAGGGTATCTCTTCTGGGCAAGAACTGAAGTCCACTCAGCTGTTCCATATTCCTCAGTATCCATTCACTTCTATTAAGTACGTATTCGGATGGGGGCTGGGGTTCAATGAGTTTTGGGTTTGGAAGTACAGTCACCATCCTGGCAGATTCTTTAGGGGTTAATTCTGAGGGTAATTTATCATAATAAAAATCTGTGGCTGTACTGATCCCATACATCCCCGGACCAAATTCTGCAATATTCAGATATACTTCCAAAATTCGTTCCTTGCTCCAAAAAATATCAATAATCACAGCAATACCGGCCTCTATTCCTTTTCTTAAATAACTTTGGGATGAAGTCAAAAACAGATTTTTAGCTATTTGCTGGGTTATGGTACTTGCTCCACGAGTCCTTTTACCACGCTGATTTTCTTCAACTGCCTCTTCAATGGCTGCCAGATCCAGTCCCCAATGCTCGTAAAACCGCTGATCTTCTGAAGCTACCAATGCCAATTTTAAATGATCGGGAAGTTCTTCTAACGGTGTCCAGGTTTTCCGCAGGTTATATCTTTCATTACCTAACTCTTCCCAATTTTCTTGTAAAGTAAAAGCTGTAAAAGGTGGATTAACCCAACTAAGGAAAATGATCATAAGACAAAACCAAAACACCCAGCCGAGTATAACCCCTCCGGCTATTTGTGCATACCTTTTCCAGGAAATTGAAGTGCGTTCTTCCATAAACCAAATGTATCCTTTTTGGGCACAAAAACTGTTTTTAATGGAGAATGTTTCTATCCAATAAAAAAATAAAGCAACTCTTTATCCTATTATTCGGAATCAGGGTTTTCTTCAAGTAGCTCTTCATCCTCTGAAACCATTCCATTGGGAAGCTGTTTGGAAGTCTTTGCACCAAGTTTGCGTATCATTTCCGCTTGTCTTACCAAATTACCCGCACCGGTTGAAAGCCTACCCATAGCTTCATCATAACTATCTTGCGTCTGCCGGATACGCTGTCCGATATCATTCATACTTTCTACAAATAGCACAAATTTGTCGTACAAAGCCCCACCACGTTTCGCGATCTCCATGGCATTTTTATTCTGATATTCCTGCTTCCAAACACTGTCGATAGTAGCAAGTGTCGCTAATAAAGTAGACGGACTTACGATCACAATATTCTTATCAAACGCCTCATAATACAACTCAGAATCATGTTGGAGTGCCAAGCCGAATGCAGGTTCGACCGGGATGAACAGAAGCACGAAATCAGGACTTCGGTCGCCATGAATATGCTGGTAGTTCTTCTCGCTGAGACCTTTCACATGTGCACGAATGGAATTGATGTGCTCTTTCAGTGCTTTTTCCCGATCAGCCTCCTCTTCCGCAGAGCTGAACTTTTCGTATCCTGTCAATGAAACTTTAGAGTCAATCACCAGGTACTTTTCGTCCGGTAGACGTACGACAACATCCGGTCGAATACGACTCCCATCTTCCATATTTACGCTTTGCTCGGTATAGTATTCTTCATCTTTTCGCAAACCTGATTTTTCCAGAATTCTCTGTAAGATCACCTCACCCCAGTTACCCTGTGTTTTGGAATCTCCCTTTAAGGCTTTGGTTAGGTTTTTAGCATCCTCACTCATTTTCTGGTTGAGCTCTCCCATCTGTCTGATCTGCTCTTTGAGGGTAGCACGTTGTCGATTTTCTTCGTTATACGTCTCTTCAACTTTCTTCTTGAAAGACTCCAGCTTCTCCCCCAGAGGGTTAAGCAACTGATCGATTTGTTCCTTGTTCTGTTTGGTAAATTTCTCTGACTTCTCCTCGAGGATCTTATTGGCCAGATTTTCAAACTGCGTAGTGAGTTGCTCCTGCATTTCGGCCAGCTCTTTTTTCTGTTCGCTCAGCCGTTCCTGTAAACCCTGATATTCAGTATCACGTTTAGTGAGCTGTTTGTCCAATTCATTGGCTCGCTTTCGTTCTTGCTCCAGCTCCTCTTCTTTCTTTTGTTGAAGCTGGCCCAGCTCGGTTTCTGTCTCTTCCAGCTGCCCTTTTAAATTCTGATTGCGTTCTTCCAGTCTTGAACTCTCAGATTTGGACTTGAA
>Ga0136557_1000212_pt1 | contig 48878 bp, 34 predicted proteins | sample AntRauTorckE6832_FD_104796 | JGI IMG/M metagenome (GOLD analysis project Ga0136557, IMG submission 104796) | Saline lake microbial communities from Rauer Islands, Antarctica - Metagenome Torckler E6 #832 | ecosystem: Environmental > Aquatic > Non-marine Saline and Alkaline > Saline | place...
ACCTCTGATGCTAAGTTATATGCACTTGATCCAAATACTGGCCAACGCTGTCAAGATTTTGGTGAAGATGGCGCATTAGATTTGATGCACAATATGCCATTTACACAGGCGGGCTACTACTATTCGACGTCGCCTCCGATAGTGGTAGGCAATACTATTGTTGTGGCAGGTGCCATCAATGACAACTATGATGTAAATTCACCTTCTGGTGTTATCCGTGCTTATGATGTCAATACTGGTGAGCTATTGTGGAACTGGGATTCAGGCGACCCTGACAACACCGCGCCTTTTGATGTCAATGATCCTACTCAGACGTACAAAACCAGCTCGCCAAATTCATGGGCGATCGCTAGTGCTGATGAAGAGCTTGGTTTGGTTTACTTCCCTATGGGTAACCGCACGCCAGATCAGCTGGGCAGCTACCGCAACGCTGCTGAAGAAAAATATGCAACCTCTGTGGTCGCGTTAGATATTAATACAGGCGAAGCGCGCTGGGTACAGCAGTTTGTCCATCATGATCTTTGGGATATGGATACACCTGCTCAGCCAACGTTGCTTGACTTAGATACAAATGATGGCGTCCAACCTGCTTTGGTTGTACCGACCAAACAAGGTGATGTCTATGTCTTGAACCGCGCAACAGGCGAGCCTATTGTACCAATCAAAGAACGTGATGCACCGCAAGGCTATCTCATTGCAGGTGAACACGCCGCACCCACTCAGCCGTATTCTGGTTTGAGTTTTGAGCCACCGATGTTGAAAGAAAAAGACATGTGGGGTGCCAGCCTGATTGATCAGATGATGTGCCGAATTGAATTTAACCAGCTTAATTATGATGGTCGTTATACACCACCATCAACGAATGGCAGCATAGTCTATCCTGGTAACTTTGGTACCTTTAACTGGGGCGGAATCGCCGTCGATCCTGAAAATGGCGTGATGTTTGGTATGCCAACTTACCTTGCCTTTACGTCAAAACTCATTCCTAAAGAAACACTTGGTGATGTTGAAACCAATAAAGGTGAGCAAGGTGTGAATGCCAATGAAGGCGCAGATTATGCGGTAGAAATGGGACCGTTTTTATCACCGCTTGGCGTACCTTGTCAGCAGCCACCATGGGGCACAATAGCAGGTGCTGATCTGGCCACAGGTGAGATTGCTTATCAACGCAAAAATGGTACCGTACAAGACTTATCTCCTATTCCATTAAAATTGGAGTTAGGTGTCCCTGGTATCGGTGGACCTATCATTACTAAAGGCGGCTTAGCATTCTTATCAGCGGCGACCGAAGACAACTTCCGCGCTTATGATTTGAAAAATGGTGATGTCCTATGGAATGTGCGTATTCCAGCAGGTGGTCAAGCCACGCCTATGACTTACTTGAACTCTAAAGGTGAGCAAATGGTAGTATTAGTTGCTGGTGGACATGGTTCAGTGGGTACAACCATTGGTGATTATGTCGTGGCGTATAAGCTTGGTGACCAATCTAAATAGTCATTCAACCAAATAACGTCATGTTGATAAAGTATTAATGATTTGATTCATTGCCACTTTATCACTAGCCAATCAAAAAAACAGGTAACTTAGGTTGCCTGCTTTTTTTAGTGCTGCAATATTGCTTGTGCCCTATTCATAATGTATTACAACTTTATAGGCACGCCTTTATATCTATAAACGCACATTGATAATTGTTAAGTGAGCTTAAATACTGAGTTAGTCTACTTTGTTATGATTCATTAACACTGACTAGAGGTACTTGAAACTATCACTGACTATAAGCATATCAGTGGAAAATAATTAATACACTACTGGATAATTTATGAGTAACAAAATCCCTTTATCTTTCCTAGATCTCGCACCTGTCCCTGAAGGTAAAAGCATTGCTGAAGGTGTCGCCCAAACCGTTGAAACAGCGCAGCAAGCCGAAAAATCCGGCTTAAATCGCTATTGGATGGCAGAACATCATAATATGCCCGGTATCGCTAGTGCAGCGACGTCAGTGCTATTGTCGCATATTGGTGCTCAGACCAAGCGTATACGTATTGGCGCAGGTGGTGTGATGTTGCCCAATCATGCCCCGCTCGTCATTGCTGAGCAGTTTGGTACCCTGCAAGCATTATATGGCGACCGCGTAGATTTGGGTTTGGGTCGTGCGCCCGGTACAGACGGTGCAACTTTTCAGGCATTACGTCGCCAGATGCAAGATGCTGATCGCTTTCCACAAGATGTGCAAGAGTTGATGTACTTTTTGGGGAATGGCACAGATGATAGTCCCGTACAAGCATTTCCGGGTGCAAAATCCAATATTCCTATTTGGATACTAGGTTCTTCCCTTTTTGGTGCGACCTTAGCAGCGCACTTAGGATTGCCATATGTGTTTGCTTCACACTTTGCACCGCAAATGCTTGGGCAAGCCATCAGTGCTTATCGCGAGCAATTTAGACCCTCGGCTTATTTAGACAAGCCTTATGTCATGCTAGCGGCAAATTTATTGCTTGCGGACGATGATGCGACCGCCCATTATCATTTTACCTCAGCACAGCAGAGCTTTGTGCGTTTACGCCGTGGTGAAACCGGTCAAATGCCAAAGCCTACACATGATATGGATAGCATTTGGAGCACTGCTGAGAAAATGATGGTGGATAGTGCGTTGTCGGTATCGTTTATCGGTTCTGTTGAAACTGTCAAGCCAAAGCTTGCAGCGTTTCTTGCTACTCATCAGCCAGATGAGCTGATTGTGACAGCAAACATCTATGACCAAGCAGCACGTTTGCGCTCACTTGAGCTTGTCTCTGAGCTTAATTTGTTTGATTTACAATCAACAAAAGCATTTGTATAACTAAAAAAACCTCCCCTTCTTAAACGATGAGGAGGTTTTTTAATCAGGGTTTGATAAATTCTTAATAACTGTCTTTTGATTTAATCACTGTTTTATAAGTATGTAGTCATTTATCAAACAGTGGTTAAATTAGCCCCATAGCGCGTAATATTGCCGCGCCAATCGCCATGCCAAACATCCCAACTACTGTCGTAAATGCCAAAATATTGGCCGCTAAAATATCATTACCGCCCATCGCTTTTGCCATCACATAGCTTGCTGCTGCTGTTGGTGATGCAACCATCAAAAACAGTACGCCCATATGTACGCCCGTTAAGCCAAAAGCAAAACCAACCGCTATAGCAACCAACGGTGCAATAACAATGCGTCCAATGCTTGCCTGCATAGAAAGTCCAGAAGGATGCAACATCGACTTCAAATTAATACTGGCACCGGCACAAATCAGGGCAAGCGGTAAAGCAACTGCTGCTAATAACCCACCGGTGATATGAATCACACCCGCTATCGGTGGTAGTGGCAATGCTTTATAAGTAAAGGCTGCAACGAGTGCAATGATGAGCGGATTGGTAAATAGCTTTTTAATAATCATGGTACTACGACTGAGCCAAGTATCCTCTATACTCTTAGACACTCGGCTGAGCGTAATCACCGCTAAGATATTAAACAGTATTGTCACCACACCCATATATACCGCGCCAATACTTAAGCCAGTCGTCCCATAGGCGTTGGCAACGGTTGCCAGTCCAATAATCGCCATATTGCTGCGAAAGATACCTTGTACAAAAACCCCTTGATTAGCAGGGTCACTGATAAAACGCTTGGCATAGAGCTCAGAGCCGATAAACAATATAAAGGTCACCACAATACCAGCGCCTATCAATACCACTTGCTTCGCATAATCAACATCACTATCGACCACACTAAAAAACAGCAGACATGGCAGACAATAATTGAAAACGAAACTAGAGGCCTGATCGATAAACACCTGATCCGCCTCACCACGTCTTTTCATAAAAAAACCTAACCACATTAAGGCAAGGTTGGGCAAGACGATGGTCATAGCAAAAATAATGGCATCAATCATAAATAGGCTCAATTTAGTGACAAGCCCATCATAATGTGGACAATAGCGAGGTAAATTAATAAAAAAGATGTAAGTAATAACAATAGAGTTGGTAATTCGTAGAGCCAGTATAAAGAGAAAGCAGCAACCAAGACAAGTGAGTACACCTCTTTCTTTTAACAACGGTAGTATTTTGGCAATAAAAAAGCCCATAACGACTTCTCGGTATGAGCTTTTTGCTTTTCTATTTTTTAAGTCATTGATACATTATTATGACACGTTTAATGCTGCTTTCACTTTTTTCTGTTTTTTGACCGTCATTGCTAGTAGCTGGATAGCAGCCGGTGTGACACCACTGATACGTCCCGCTTGAGCCAATGTTGACGGACGGACTTGCGCAAGTTTTTGGACAATCTCATTAGACAACCCAGATACCACACTATAATCAAAATCTATTGGTAGAGCTGTATTCTCCAATCTCTTCATCTGATCAATATCTTCTTGCTGACGATCAATATAGCCTGCATATTTGACAGAAATTTCAATCTGCTCTCCCACTTGGGCATCGACTTTCGAATCAGTAATGGCAGCGATATTAGCAAAATGAATCTGCGGACGCTTGAGCAAATCAAAAGCTGTTGCCTCTTTGGATAGCACCTCGCCCGTTTGCTCTGTGACTTTTTTGCCCAATGCATTGGCAGGGGTTGCCCACATATCTTTGAGGCGCGCGGTTTCTGAAGCAATGGCTTCCATTTTTTCTTCATACGCTTGCCAGCGCACATCATCTACTAAGCCAAGTTTACGACCAGTTTCAGTCAAACGTTGGTCAGCATTGTCTTCACGTAGCAATAAGCGATACTCTGCACGACTGGTAAACATGCGGTATGGTTCGGTCGTGCCATGCGTAATCAAATCATCGACAAGCACGCCAAGATAGGCTTCATCACGGCGTGGTGTCCAGACATCAAACTCATTGTTCTCACAAGTGACTAGAGCGGCATTGGTACCGGCTAATAAACCCTGTACGCCTGCTTCTTCGTAGCCAGTTGTACCATTGATTTGACCGGCAAAGTACAAGCGGTCAATCGATTTGGTTTCAAGCGTTGGTTTTAGGTTTTGCGGATCAAAATAATCGTATTCAATCGCATAGCCTGGACGGGTAATATGAGCGTTCTCTAAGCCTTTCATACTATGAATAAATTCTAACTGCACATCAAACGGCAAGCTGGTTGAGATACCGTTTGGATATAGCTCATGAGTGGTCAGACCTTCTGGCTCAATAAAGATTTGATGACTGTCTTTGTCAGCGAAGCGATGTATTTTATCTTCAATAGATGGACAATAACGTGGACCTACGCCTTCGATTTTGCCAGAGAACATCGGTGAGCGATCTAAGTTTTCACGAATAATATCATGGGTACGCGCATTAGTATGAGTGATATAGCAATTGACCTGTTCAGGATGCATGGACACATCGCCCATATAACTCATGACCGGTAGCGGTGTATCACCCGGCTGTACCGTCATCACACTAAAGTCAACACTACGCGCATCAATACGGGCGGGAGTACCTGTTTTTAGGCGACCAACAGGGAGTTTCAGCTCACGTAAACGATCAGCAAGCTTGATAGAAGGTTGATCGCCTGCGCGACCACCTTTTGAGCTCTCAAGACCAATATGAATCACCCCGCCTAAAAACGTACCTGATGTTAACACGACCGTTTGCGTATTAAAAATAATACCAGTAGCAGTCACAACCGCTGTGGCACGACCGTTTTCAACTAGAATATCATCGGCTGCTTGTTGGAAGATATCAAGGTTTGGCTGATTCTCTAACGTATGACGAATGGCGGCTTTATAAAGAATACGATCTGCTTGCGCTCGAGTGGCTCGTACAGCGGCACCCTTACGACTGTTAAGTACTCGAAACTGGATGCCAGATTTGTCTGTTGCCAGTGCCATTGCGCCGCCAAGTGCGTCAATCTCACGCACCAAATGCGATTTACCAATACCACCAATCGCAGGGTTACAGCTCATCTGTCCCAGCGTTTCAATATTATGCGTCAACAGCAAGGTTTGCGCGCCCATACGTGCGGCCGCCAAAGCAGCTTCTGTGCCAGCATGACCGCCACCGATCACCACCACGTCGTAATTTTTTGGGTATTGCATGTAATGCCTCACTTGACTGATCACGCTATGCTTAGCGACAGGCTATTATTTAATAACAGGAACTGGGTAGATAAGTGTCAGTCGAATTTAAAAAAGAAATAGCGACTAGAATATAGAACAAGCCGCTATTAGCTGAATAGATAACCATTAATTATAACAATTTTTTATCATTTAAAAAACGTTATACGAAAAACTATTGAGATTAACGATCAAGAAGTTTTGATTAACGTTGACAGCATTTACCAATGCTCATTCCCAACCTTTATGTGTCAGGGCTTATTTGCCAGGACTAAGCGGCACAATACGATCCGCCTGCCCACTCGCCAGCATATGTTGGCTGCCATAGCCTTCTGGATTAATCTGTAAATAAGCATTCATCTGCCCAATCGCATCGCCATCATCACTCGCCAATATATACTGTTTAATCGTCTCAACAGGTGGTAGTGGCAAGTTTTTAAGTAATGCCAAACGCTGCTGGTTGTCGCCTTTATTAACGACCAGTTCAATAAGTTGACGCGCATCAATGGGTAAATCTGGCGTATTCTGTGCCAATAACGCCAAATGATAAGCGCCCGCAGCATCTTGATCCGCGACGATACGCTGTTCAATCGCAATATAAGTGCCTTCTGTTGCGCCGCCTGCCACGCTAAGCTGATGAATACATTTCAGCGCTGAATGTGGCTCATTGCCAGCGATTTCAATAATGCGCGTGGATTCATTTTTTAAGTGCTCGCGACGTTTTTCAATCGCAGATTGCTCGGCATCTTGTATTTGAGTGGCTTGGCTATTTAATTCGTTAGTCATAGAACTCTCTTATTATTGATTCAATGTTTCTTAATGTTTCGAGGTATTGAACATCGATATTAAGAGTTATATGGGGATAAAGCTGACAAAAACAATTGAACTTGCTGACTGTCAATATTAAAAAATAAAAAATCCGAGCAACCTTTAATGAGGCGACTCGGATTTGGGTACTTAGGCTCGAATGTCAATTATATCAACATCTTAATGCCACTTAAATATTTAAGCGTTAAACGTCGATATAAAGTGCTCTCGATATTAAGCAGCTGGGCTATTTGCTTCAACCAAAGGCTTAAGCTCGCCTGATTGGTACATTTGTAAAATAATGTCTGATCCGCCCATCAATTCACCATCAATCCATAGCTGCGGAAAAGTTGGCCAATTAGCAATTTGTGGTAACGTTGCGCGGATTTCTGGATTTTCTAAGATATTGACGAAAGCAAATGGGCGACCAATTTGTGTCAAGACTTCAATCGCTTTGGCAGAGAAACCACACTGTGGGAACTGCGGTGAGCCTTTCATATATAGAATGACTTTGTTGTCTTTGATTTGGTTACGAATCAGTTGTTCAATATCGTTGGCAGCAGTATTTGGGGTTTGCTCACTCATAAAAACTCCTATTAATTAAAACTATTTATAAAAAAGACAGGTAACATTAAATTTATCATGTGGCTGCTACATGGGGCAATCTTAACCACATTGCAAGCAGTTTGGAAAGCTGACAGCCATAATCATACGCACTGATATACTATTGAGAATTAAACGCCAAGCGCATTCGGCACCAATAATACCACGGCATTGGCCATAATACCCTCTTGCCGACCGGTAAAGCCCAATTTTTCAGTAGTGGTTGCCTTAACACTGATATTGCCCACATCGGTCTGCAAATCACTAGCGATATTAGCGCGCATGGCTAAATTATGTGGTGCCAGTTTTGGGCGTTCACACATTACGGTAATATCAGCATTCCCCAACATATAACCTGCGGCCAAAACTTTGCCATATACATAACGAAGTAGTACGCGTGAATCTAAACCCGCATTTGCCGCATCGGTATCTGGAAAATGTTGCCCGATATCGCCGAGTGCCAAGGCGCCAAGCAAAGCGTCAGCAAGTGCATGCAGTACTACATCACCATCAGAATGCGCAAGTAAGCTGTGCGTATGATCAATAGGCACACCTGCCAGCACCACATATTGCTGCTGTTGACCATTATTATGAAACGCATGAACATCAATACCTTGACCAATTTTTATCATTATCATTCCAAGTAAATTAATGGTGATTAGGATAATTGAAAACCATTATCTAAATTTTTAAAGCGATTTTACCGCCAGTAAGATGCCATAGCTCGCCACCAGTTTCAATTAACTGGTATAATATGACGCTTATTTTATCATAATACCCAATCCAAAAGATAAGCCGACGTCGTTCTGCTGAGACTACGCATGGTAGTCATTGCATAATTTTGGCGTCAATATGTATTTTGGAGAACGTATAAATAGTTGAGCCGCTTTATGTCAGCCATACCAAACGCTTCTAACACATCAGCTTCTGCTTCTTTTGACGCCCATCGCCCTCTAACGCTTGCCGATATCAATGATCCTAGCACTAAGCATGTGATTGTTGGCATGTCAGGCGGAGTCGACTCTTCTGTGTCTGCCGTATTGCTTCAGCAGGCAGGCTTTGTGGTCGAAGGTCTGTTCATGAAGAACTGGGAAGAAGATGACGGTACCGAATATTGTACGGCGATGGATGACTTAGCAGATGCGCAAGCGGTGTGCGACAAAATTGGCATAAAATTGCATACCGCCAACTTTGCCATGGAATACTGGGATCGCGTCTTTGAGCATTTTTTAGCGGAATACAAAGCGGGTCGCACGCCAAATCCCGATATTTTATGTAATAAAGAAATCAAGTTTAAAGCATTCTTAGACTATGCCTTAACGCTTGGTGCTGATTATATCGCGACTGGTCACTGTACCCGCCGCAGTGTGAACCATAAGAATAATGACGGTATTGAAGTGGCTCAATTGCTACGTGGGCTCGATAATAATAAAGACCAAAGCTACTTCTTACATGCGGTTGGTGGTGACAAGCTTGCCAAAACCCTGTTCCCAGTTGGTGAGCTCGAAAAACCAGTCGTTCGTCAAATCGCTGAAGATCATGACCTTATTACCGCCAATAAAAAGGATTCAACTGGTATTTGTTTTATTGGCGAGCGCCGTTTTAAAGACTTTTTACAACAGTACCTGCCTGCCCAAAAAGGCGATATCGTCACTGACGATGGTATTACTATCGGTACGCATGATGGTCTTATGTACTATACATTAGGGCAGCGCGGTGGTATTGGTATTGGCGGAGTGAAAGATCGTCCCGAAGAACCATGGTTTGTACTCGCAAAAGACTTGGATAACAACCGTTTGATCGTTGGACAAGGTCACGAGCATGCCATGATGCTGAGTAATGAGCTACAAGCTTATAAGCTCGATTGGGTCAATGGTTTACCGCCTGCAGATATCTTTACCGATGAAGGTTTACGTTGTATGGCAAAATCGCGCTATCGTCAGCCTGACCAAGCGTGCCGAGTGTTTGCTGTTGATGATAAAGGTTTAGAAGTACGAGTGATGTTTGATGCGCCGCAACGTGCAGTGACGCCAGGTCAGTCAGCGGTGTTTTATGTCGATGAGGTTTGTTTGGGCGGTGGCGTCATTGCCTCTATTGATGCGCCTTGCGGAATTTGACATCTCAGTTAACATTAATTAATACAATGATTTGTCTTTTTTTAGGATACTGAATGACCGCTCGCCTTTTCGCCTTGCTGAATATCTCATTTTCTTGTTCGATATGGGTAAAGAGAGGTCTTACGCTTACTTTCATTGCTGCGTCATTTAGTGCACAGTCAGCACCAGCAGAGATGGGTAGTATTACGGTGACCAGCTCTAATGCTTCGACTGGTAGTGCTTCTGGCACCTATATCGCAGCAGGTTCTGGTGCTACCGGTCGTTTTACTTTGGTGCGCAATGAAAATATTGGTTATAACAATAGCGCTGAGATAACACCAGCTAGTGGTACGCGCACCAATGGTATTGAAATCAGGAATGATTCTAATACTAGTATTGATAGAGATAAGTTCAAGTACACCTTTACTATTACTCCTGATGACAATGCTTCTATACATACCATAAAAGTTGGTCAAGCTAGCTATTCAATAGGTGGTAACTCAGAGATTGCACGTCAAACATTAAGCTTTACCCAAAATAGTCAAATTAGTACACCTGCGCAAGCTACCATCAGAAATAACCCAAACGTCTCCTATTTTTATAATGCCATGGGTGATTATTTTATGGGTAAAAAACTGGCTGGAAATAGCTTTAGCTCTAACAATATGGTTACCTTGCCACAGCTACGCTTCGATAGCTCAATTGGTGGAGATAGCGGCTTATATTATTACGGAATCACTGCGCTTAACGGTAGTGGTAATAGTAGCTCGTTTACGCCTACTACCAATAGTAGTGGACAAGTATCTTTTGCATCTGGTCAAAAAAGAGGCACCTTGCCCCCTATGCCCACCTTTACCAATATTCTAAAAGAAACCTCTACCAGTCCCAATAATCAGACGACTTATCGGGCATTGAACGTAAACGACATCATAGCTAATAATAGCAGCTACGTCAGCTATGGTATCGCTAATGCAGACAGCAACTATGTTCTTGCGGTTAAAAATGCCAAGACTGTCACCTTAACTTACGAAGGCATCATGAGAGGTAATAGTGCTATTGAAGCGGATGTGGTTGGAGAAACCTATAATGAATGGATCAGCTTCGGGGTAGAAAGCGAACCTCTCTATTATGTTTTTTCAGGAACAGTATTTAACGATAATGGTGGTAATACCAATCCACAAGTAAATAACTCTGGCTACTTTAACGGTATTTTTGATACCGTCTCCGAAAGCGGAATTTCTAACAGTACTATTAAACTAGTCGATTGCAACAACTCAGATATAGTTTACGCTAGTGAAAATTTACCTATGACTGGTGTTGGGCAATATCAACTTAGAACGCCCATTGCCAATCTGAGCGGCAAAAACACTGTCTGTTTGATAGAAGAAAACAGTACGAATACATACCCTATTCGCACTACTATATAGTAAAAAACAAGTGGATTTAGTGACGAACAAATATTTTTATGATACCAATAATTTTGGTAGAGTCGCTGCTGAAAATGCTGCTCTAGTACTTATAAAATACCAATATGTAAATAGCTGTCCGGCGACTATTGATTACCCCACTATTAGCAATACCGCTGCTGACAACCCTAATAGTGGTTTTAGTACTAAACCTATTGATAATATTGAGCCTGGAAACTGTATTGCCTATAAAATTACGGCAACCAATCGCGCCAACCTTTCTATTGATAACTTCATAATGCAAGATATGCTTCAAAAGAAGGGAGAAAAAGGGGCCGTAGTCGACTCAAAACTGATTGCACCACTTTATAAGCCAAATGACTATGCTTCTGATAGTGTGGCTATCGATAATAATGGTTTAATTAAAACCAAAATATCTACTCTAGCGGCAAAATCATCTTACGACTTTTACTTCAATACTAAGTACGGTACAACGCAATCTAATTAATACATGATGATTTTTCAGATTAAATCATTTTTTACATTTTTTTAACCAGCTGTAATTTCAATAACTTTTTGAGGCAATGATATGAATCTACTTACCGCACTCTCCCCAATCGATGGTCGCTATGCATCCAAAGCCGATAGCTTGCGCCCTTATTTATCAGAATTTGGTCTGATTAAAGCGCGTGTGACCGTTGAGATTCGCTGGTTACAGTCATTGGCTGATAATAGCGCGATTGGTGAGTTGGCAGAATTCGATACCAATACCAATGCGTTTTTAAATGCTATCGTAGATAACTTTAGCGAAGCTGACGCGCAAACGATCAAAGACATCGAAGCGACGACCAACCATGATGTAAAAGCGGTTGAATACTTTATTAAAGATAAATTCCGTGGTCAGGCAGCACTTGAAGATTCATTAGAATTTATTCATTTTGCTTGTACCAGTGAAGATATTAATAACCTATCTTACGCACTCATGCTCAAAGACAGCCGCGAAATCGTCGTTGCTAAAATGCAAGAAGTAACGGATAGCATCGTTAATCTAGCAATTATCCATGCTGATCAACCGATGCTTTCACGTACTCATGGTCAAACGGCAAGCCCGACGACTCTAGGTAAAGAGATGGCAAACGTTGCTTATCGTCTAGCGCGTCAAATTAAGCAAGTCGGTCAGGTAGAGTTGCTCGGTAAAATCAATGGTGCGGTCGGTAACTATAACGCCCACTACGCCTCATATCCTGACGTTGATTGGCAGAATCATGCTGAAAAATTCATTAATGAACGTTTAGAATTGACCTTTAATCCTTATACCACGCAAATTGAGCCGCATGATTATATCGCTGAATTGTTTGACGCAGTAAAACGCCTTAACACTATCTTAATCGATTTCAACCGTGATATTTGGCAGTATATTAGCTTAGGCTATTTTAAACAGCGTCTAAAAGATGGTGAAGTGGGTTCTTCTACCATGCCGCATAAAGTCAACCCGATTGACTTTGAAAACTCTGAAGGTAATTTGGGTGTAGCTAATGCCATGCTTGCTCATTTGGGTGAAAAGCTACCGATTTCACGTATGCAGCGCGATTTGTCTGACTCTACCGTGTTGCGTAATATCGGTGTTGGTCTAGCACAAAGCATGATTGCTTATGATGCGTGCCTCAAAGGCGTCAGCAAACTTGAATTAAATGCGCAGCGCTTAAATGACGATTTGGATAATGCGCAAGAAGTATTAGCAGAGCCGATTCAAACGGTTATGCGTCGCTACCGTGTTGAAAACCCATACGAGAAGCTAAAAGCATTAACTCGTGGTAATGCCATGACTCGTGAAGCGATGCTTACTTTTGTTGATGGCGATGAACTATCGGCAGTCAGTGAAAGCGATAAAAACAGTTTGCGCGAAATGACGCCTGCTACTTATATTGGTAATGCGGCTGAACAAGCACGCACGATTAAAGAATGGATTGCTAAAATTTAACTGGCAATCAGCTCATCTCTATCAAATGCAAAAAAGATATAAATGAGCACTCATTTATATCTTAATAAGAACCTTACTCTAAACACTATTATTTTTTAAAATACATAGTTGATGGGTGAGGTTTTTATTCTTTATCGTCTTTATCATTGCTATCGCCCGGTATGATAGCTTTACCCACAGCGACCGTACCTTTAACCACACCTTTAGTGGTTTTATAAGCGATTTTAGCAGGTACAGTAACAATTTTATGTACACAAGCTTGCAGCAAAAACATACTGGCAATAATAACGATAAAATGCAATTTTTTCATAAATATCCTAAGAATAATTATAGGCTCTGATGACAGTCATCAGATAAGCAATAATCATAAACTAATAAATCCTGCCTATAAAGCCATCATTTCTATTAATCTTATAACCAGTTAACCATACGGATTTATCCATGACTTCTATCCCCCTTTGTTTACCGCATACCATTACTCCTGAGCAATTCTTAAGCGATTATTGGCAAAAAAAACCCCTCTTGATTAAGCAAGGCTTACCGCAATTAATTGGTATGTTTGAGCCGGCAGATATCTTAGGCTTAGCCATAGATGAAGACGCTACTGCAAGACTACTGACTCAAGCTGCGAGCAAACAAGAAGGTCAGCCGCAATGGCAACTTAAAAAGAACCCACTAACTGAAGCCGACTTTGATAACTTACCTGAGCAATGGTCAGTACTGGTACAAAATCTTGAGCAATGGTCGCCGGAACTTGGCGCATTATGGCAGGCGCTTGATTTTATACCGCAGTGGCAGCGCGATGATATTATGGTGTCTTATGCGCCAAAAGGCGGCTCGGTTGGCAAGCATTATGATGATTACGATGTATTTTTAGCGCAAGGGTTTGGCTCTAGGCGTTGGCAGTTAGGTAAGTTTTGTGATGAGCAGACCCAATTTGTTGCCGATGAGCCGATACGTCTATTTGATGATATGGGCGAGATTATCTTTGATGAAATCTTAGAAGCCGGTGATGTGCTATACGTGCCACCAAAATTAGCACATTTTGGCGTAGCGCAAGATGATTGCCTAACCTTTTCCTTTGGCTGCCGTCGTCCAAACTTGATGCAAATTATTGACAGCCTTGCCGATATCGCGACCAATGACAGCGCTTTATTTATACCGATGTTCTTACCACAAGCTATGCAAGCGTCAGGGGCATTAAAGACTGACAGCATTGAGGCGATTAAAACTCAATTATTACAACTGCTCCAATCTGAGCGCGGTGATACGATTATTCGCCAAGCCGTGTCTGAAGTGGTCAGCAAGCGTCAATATGATGTGCTTGTCCCTGAAGAGTCGCTGACGACTGATGAGATGATAGCAGCATTGGCAACTGGCGCGACGTTGCAAGCAGATTATAGCAATCGTTTATTATACACCCAGACAGATAATGACATCGTTTTATATGCCAATGGGCAACGCCTAGATGATTTGCATGAAACATCGATAGCACTACTGGTACGCTTATCTAATGGCGAGCATTTAAGCCTTGACGATATGGAAGGGATTGACCCTGATGAAGTGATGGAATGGTTAGAGAATGGTTGGATATGGATGAATCATCCAGAGTAATGCCATAGTTATTAGCCAGTTTTTATAGTACATTGGCTATTATGCATTATTTAAAAACCATCAGCGCCTATTTACTAAGATTTAAATGTCTTAATAAATAGGCGCTGATTTTTATGTAAACATTCTAAATTAAGCAAAAAAAATACTTTCAATACTTCCCTTTATCCAGCAACCGCTTTTTTATAACGACTCACGCCAGCGATAATCGTTTCTTCAATCACCCTATCATCACCTAACATCATCAGCACAAATAACTGCTCATCAAGCGACTTGGTCTGTGTCATACGGCGCTCCATTAAATCAGTGCCTCCCATATCTATCACCACAAAATCTGCTTCTTTATTTGGCATAAAGTTACCGATTTTATCGTCTAACAATAATGACTGCGCGTTGCCTAAAGTAATTTGATATAAGCCTTGATGCGCTGATAGCGGATTACTCTGTAATTGCTGAACTTTATAGGCTTCTGATAAAGTGGTCAGCATCGATAAGCTAGTACCTGCACCCACGTCGGTTGCGATACTAACGCCGGTATAGCTTAGAGTTTTGGACAAATCAAACAGTCCACTGCCTAAAAATAAATTGGACGTCGGGCAATGGGCTATTTGGGTGCCAGTATCACGTAGCACTTCATATTCTGATGTCGAGAGATGGATGCCATGCGCCAACGTCGTATATCTGCCAAGTAAGCCCATATCATGATAAACGTCCAAATAACCTTTATGATTGGGATAAAGCTCACGTACAAAAGCGATTTCATCAAGGTTTTCAGCCAGATGTGTTTGCAGATAAACACTATCATAACTACGATACAGCTCACCGGTCATTTGTAATTGTTTTGGCGTTGACGTAATGGCAAATCTTGGCGTAATCGCCACATGCTGACGTCCGCGCTCATGCCATTTATCGATGATATTTTGGGTATCACGGATGCCCTGCTCTGTTGGCACACACAGATGCTCAGGCGCGTTTTGATCCATCAATACGTTACCCGTAATCATACGAGTATTCAGACGGCAGCTTTCGTTAAAGAATGATTCTACTGACTGCGGATGACTGGTTGAAAATACCAAGGCGCTTGTTGTGCCATTAGCAAGCAGCTGGTTTAAAAAGAATTTTGCGGTATCATCAGCAATCTTTGTATCACCAAAATTGGCTTCGGTCACAAAGGTATAATTGTTCAACCAATCAAGTAATTGCTCGCCAAACGCAGCAATCATATCTATTTGCGGATAATGCACATGGGTGTCAATAAAGCCTGGCATGATAAGCTGATCTTGGCAATCATGAATCTGTACTGGCGCTTGACCCTCTTGGCGACTGGCGTTGCCGTACTGCGACATCATTGACGCACAGCTGCCATAATCTACGACGCGACCAGTCGCATCATCGACCACCAAGGCACCATTAGCGATATATTCAGGATAAACCTTGACGCCTGCCACCACTGGCAGCAAAGTAACGTTTTTATCGACCACCGTAATGCTAGGACGCTCAGCATTGGTTAAACTATCATTAGTTAAGTCAGCCGTCTCTACATGGGTATGCTTGGCTCTTGCCGCCAGATTCTCTTCCGTTAAATAATGCAATAATTGTGCTTGATAAATATGTATGGTCATAAAAAAATCTCACAATAATAGATAAGTATTTTGGTTAAAAATTCATCCATATTATGTGTTTACCCTAATGCAATCAAAGAAATACAAGCACAAAGTTACTGAGCGCAGCCTATCTCGTATGACGGCTGACGAAGCTAAGAACGATGTCTTAATGCATTTAAGGCAGACAGATAAATAGAGAATTAAAAATTTTTTAATTGAGATAAATGTTAGTTATAAATCATGATAAAGCTGCATCATTTGCGCCGCGATAGAGATAGCGACCGCCATTGGCTCTTTTCCGCCAGTATTAAGACCGATTGGCATGGTCAATTTATCGACTATTTGCTCATTGTAGTCACGCTGTAGTAAGCGATCTCTAAAACGCTTGGCTTTGGTCGCTGAGCTTATACAGCCAAGATAAGGCACTAAGCTGCTATCTATGCCAGTTTTCCCATAAGTATCAAGCGCGGCACGTACCAAATCAAAATCAAGACTGTGATCATGAGTCATGACCAAAATAAAATACTGAGTGCCCTTTTTTGTTGATGCATTCAAAGTGCTTTGAATGCTTTTAGCGACAAACGGTTGGATAAAATCGACTGGATCTTCATCAATATGCGGGCGAATGTGAGTAGGCAACTGATAAGTCACTTGCCCCTCTACAGTATCCGGATTATGGGTTAGATAACGCTCAAACATTTCAGCTCGGCTGTCTACCCAGTCGACTTGACAAGGTAGCTCAGCAAGAATGGTCATTAGCGCAGCTGCTACGTGCCCTGCACCAAACACCAGTAACGACATGGGCGGCGTTACATTAAAGCATTCAAACATGACCGTGACGCTACCGCCGCAGCATTGAGCCAATGTAGCGCCCAATGGATAATGCTTGGTATAAACGGCATCGCGGCGTACTGCCTGCGCCTTTGCAGACTTACCTTCTTTTAACGGTTGCATGCTTCTAGCGTCAGTGGCATTAATTTCACCATTTAGCAATTGCCTAGCGGTTATCGTCACGTCATGTTCAAGGCTACCGCCGCCTAAGGTGTCACAACATGCATCAAGCGTCACGATCATTTTGGATTGAAGCTCACGAGGTGCTGAGCCATTCACCGCAACGACCGTCGCCAAAACGTGCGCAATACCTTGCTGCTGATATTGCGCCAGTCCGTTATACCACTTTGTTGGTGGCATCGGTGTGATTAGTGACTTATTCACTATGTGCCGGTCCGCGAGCCGTTGATACATTTGGGTTTTGTATCGCTTCAGGCTGATCATCCGTTAGCTTACCTTCGACTTCTGTTGGATTAATATCTTTACCGTGTGCGACTTGCTGCAGCTTGACTTTATCATCATCAATACCGCAATTATCATCGGTTACTGTTAGGCTAGTAATCGTGTCTGTATCCGCTTTAGAGGTGATTTCCCACGCTTGACCCTGCATGCGCATGACCGATTTTAATACCGCTTCTGGCGTTGCCGGCATGGTCAGCTCAGGGTTTCTCTGATAATTACCTAAGCTTGCAATCGCGTTATTAATCGCGCACCAAACGCTAGCGGCAAGCATAAATGGCGGTTCGCCAACGGCTTTGGAGTTATAAATAGTCTGCTCTTCGTTTTTACGCTCGAACAGTTTGACGCTCCATTGTTTTGGTAAGTCATGCGCCGTTGGAATTTTATAATTGGCGGCACTGTTTGACGCAAGGTTTCCTTTTTTATCCCAAACCAACTCTTCAGCAGTAAGCCAGCCCATACCTTGAACAAAACCGCCTTCAATCTGACCGATATCAATTGCAGGATTAATCGACTGCCCAACATCGTGTAAGATATCGCAGCGCAATACTTTATATTCACCCGTTAAAATATCAATCTCAACCTCAGAACAAGAGGCACCCAAGGCAAAGTAAAAGAATGGGCGACCCCATGCTTTTGAGCGATCATAAAATATCTTTGGTGTTTTATAGTAGCCAGTAGACGATAAGCTAACGCGGTGCTGATATGCGAGTAACACCATTTCAGCAAAGGTCAGTGTTTCTTTATCACCGATATGGACATGATTGCGCTCAAATTTGACATCCTCTGCACTTACGTCAAAATGTTCAGTAGCAAATTCAACCAAGCGATCTCTAATAGTAATACAGGCATTTTGTGCTGCTTTACCATTCATATCAGTACCTGACGACGCCGCTGTTGGCGAAGTATTTGGCACTTTATCGGTACGAGTTGCGGTTACTTTTACGGTATCTAAATCTACATCGAATTCATTGGCAACGATTTGGGCAATCTTAATATATAGCCCTTGCCCCATTTCAGTACCGCCGTGATTGATTTGAATGGTACCGTCGGTATAGATATGAACCAAAGCACCCGCTTGGTTTAGCGTCTGTACCGTAAATGAGATACCAAATTTGACCGGCGTTAAAGCCAGACCAAAACGTTTGTCACTGCCCTCAGCTTCAGCTTTTTGATTAGCTGCTGTGATTTGCTCACGGCGCTTAGCATAATCGTTATCATCAGCTAACGTCTGCATAATAGTCGCCAAATCAAAATGCTCAATTGGCTGCCCATAATGGGTGCTTTGACCATTTTGATATAGATTTGCCAAACGTACCTGCAGAGGATCTTTGCCCAAACTGTAGGCGATATCATCCATCATATATTCAGCGGTCAGCAAACCTTGTGGGCCACCAAAACCTCGATAAGCGGTATTAGATACCGTATGTGTCTTGCAGCGATGACCAGCGATCTGAGCCGCTGGATAATAATAAGCGTTGTCACAATGGAACATCGCCCGATCGACAATGGCATCGGACAAATCTGGTGAATAGCCACACAATCCTGATAGCTGCATATCAACGCCAAGCACTTGACCAGCATCATTGACACCGACATCGTAGCGATTGGCAAATTCATGACGTTTACCAGTTACGACCATGTCATCTTGACGGTCTAAGCGCATACTCACTGGCACATTATGGCGTTTGGCAACGATACCGCACAGACACGCCCATGCCGCGGCTTGCGTTTCTTTACCACCAAAGCCGCCGCCCATTCGGCGCACAACTGTCGTCACGGCATGAAAAGGTAAATCGACCACTTCGGCGACCAGCTGCTGCACTTCACTCGGATGCTGTGAGGAAGTATAGACTTCAAGCCCACCATCATCGCAAGGAATGACGTATGACACCTGCCCTTCCAAATAAAAATGCTCTTGCCCTAGCATACGAATATGCCCTGCAATACGAGTAGGTGCATTTTCAAGCTCAGCCTGAGCATCACCGCGCGTCATAAAGTGACTTGGACGTACAAACTGCTCTTGCTTTAGCGCCTCATCAATAGTGAGGATTGCGGACAGCGGTTCATATTCCACAATGGCTTTGAGCACGGCTTTTTTTGCTGCACGGTGACTGGTGGCAACCACCGTAAATAGCGTTTGACCGACATATTCTGTGATCTGATCGACCATGAGTGGGTCGCCATCAAACACTGCTCCGATATCAGTCTTGGCTGGTAAATCTTTAAAGGTGATGACATCGATGACCCCGTCTGCTGTTCGTACGGCGCTCAAATCCATATTCAATACACGAGCATGCGCGTGAGCACTTTTACCAATTGCTAAATGCAGGGTGTTTTGTGGTTTTAGCATATCGTCCACATAAGTGGCAGTGCCCATAACGTGACTAATAGCACTGTCATGCTTTGCTTGGGTGCCAATCTTGTCTTTTGGTGGACGCTGTCTGCGGGTACTGTAGCTATCAAATAATGAAGAATGGTGGCTCATAATGGCTCTCTCTCTTATATTTTTAGCAAAACCTATCTCTCTAACAATAGCGTTTTGACTGTATCTTTTAGCGATGCGAAAGTTAGGTGAGTTAGCATAATCAAGCAAGTTCAAACGCTAGGGCCGTCTATTTAGCTCTTGCCGAGCTTACTTGCTATATGTTTACTTACGCATCTACCGTTTGCACATCAGCAACCAATTGCTTGCCACACTTAATGATTAACCGCTGCATCACATGCATACGATACTCACGGCTGGCTCTCACATCGGTCATCGGCGAGACATCATTAGGTAGCCTTTGTGCTGCCTGCTCGAAACTGGCAACATTTACTGCTTGTCCAATTAGTGCCTGCTGACATTCTGCTGCCAATAAAGGTATCGCCGCCATGCCGCCAAGTCCAAATTTTGCATTTTGGATAGTCATGCCATCCGCTGACAAATCAAGTCGCGCAGCAAGCAAGCACGCTGAGATATCATCTTCGTAACGCTTACTAATCTTATGAATATAGAGATACTGATGATCTTGCATTAGCGGAATATGAAGGGCAACCACGTAACTACCAGCACGTAGTTTGGTCTTTTTATAATCTAAAAAGAATTTAGATAAAGGAATGATTTCATCAATACTAGATACTTGATTTGAATGGACATTATTAACATTGATATTGTCAGTAGCGCTGTTACTAGCAGCACAATGACGCAGATGAATATGAGCATCTAATGCCAATAGAATGGGAGGCAAATCGCCAATCGGTGAAGCGTTAGCAACGTTACCGCCGATAGTGCCCATATTACGGATTTGCGGAGAAGCAATACGTTCAAACAAATTGGCAAACGCAGGGAAATGCTGTTCAAGCGCAGGCAGCATGCTCTTATAGCTCATGCCAGCACCCAATACTAAAGACTCTACTTCGCTATCGCCTTTAGACTGCTCATCGGTATTTAAGCTTAACGCTTGTAGTGACCAAGATTTTAGCTCGTCAATCGCTGACAGTTGTACGATAATATCGTGATCAACCAAGTGTTGCGTCACACTCAAACCTAAGTCCGTACCACCTGCCCAAATGGTCGCTTTTGGATGGGCAGCGAGCACTTGATTGAGCTCAGCAACAGACTGTGGAATGAATAACTTACGTGACCCTTGAGTAAGTGCAGGCTCAATAGTGCCCATTTCGCTTGAAACGGTTTGTCTGCTATTTGCCATCGCATCTGTCGCTAAACTGATGGTCAAGTCTTTGGCGATCGTCTGATCAGCATCGCGTTGTCTACCAATCTCACTCATTGCCAAACCAGCCTCGATAATCGGACGATAGCCTGTACAACGGCAAAGATTCCCACCAATTGAAGCCACGATATCATCGTAGCTTAAATCATCTTTAATGGTTCCCTTTGCGACTTGCAGACGATGATTCTCGTAGGTGCTGGCCAGCGTCATCACAAATCCAGGCGTACAAAACCCGCACTGCGAGCCATGGCATTCGACCATTGCTTGCTGCGCTGGGTGCAATAAAGCACGTTCTGGATGATGTTCAGGATTGTCCGCGATATAAGCTGACGTCATTATATGATGACCATCCATCAATGACAGTAGCGTGATACAGGCGTTAAGGGTATAAAAAGGCAATTCAGAAAAATCTTCACCACTGCTAGGTAAGCGCTGCGCCATTACCGTACAGGCTCCGCAGTCGCCACTGCCGCAGCCTTCTTTGGTATCAGTCTGGCGTTCGTGCAAGCGCAAATACTCAAGCACCGTGGTATTCGGATTGAGGTCAGTTAATTGCTTATATTGACCGTTCAAATAAAAATGAATCATAGCAATGCTCAGCTGTCAGAATAAAAGGAAGATAAAAAACTGCTTTATCTTTAATCGAATCATAAAATCTTAACAATCAGTATCTTAAAGGATAACTGCATGCAAATGCGCTGCCCTTAAGTGAGTACTTAATTACCATGTTAATAAAATTTATACGATGATGATCATCATACCTACATCAATACTGAGAGTTATAACTGTATTGAATAAGCTGACTGCCTATCTGACTACTGACTTGCTCAGGCTTAATCTGTTTGCGGTTTGAACTTTTTAATTTACCTATAATGTATGAGCATCTTTAGTAAATACAAAAGCATTATCAAGGGTTTGGGTATCGTCTTAATGACGACTACTCTATTGGAAAATCGAGGAATATAAGCACCGTTAAAACATGCTTTCGAGGCTTAGCTTACGTCAACGTTCCGTGTTAAAGGGATTTATTAACCATTTAGTGAATAATTGCTGACTAAACGGTTAACTTATATTATCACCATCTTTGTTTAACTTACAACTCAAAAAATACCTTATTTTGGTTGAAAAGCCAAGAAACTTCATTACTAAAGTGAGTATTTACTAAAATACCTACCTATCCTACCTCTAAATTTAAGCATAAAAAAACGACCAGCAATTACTCACCAAGTATTTGGGAATAATGACTGATCGTCATTTTTACTATTCGAGCTATTTCTTTATTGGCAATAAGCTAATCTTTTAACTTCTTATGAGATTATTGGTTGCCTGTACTAAATTGTTGCTGTTACTTCTATGTGCCAAGCTCTAACAAGCTTGCATTTCCGCCAATGGCAGTGGTATTAATGGTCTTTACACGCTCAGTGACGAAGCGGTATAGATAATCAGGCGTTAGCATCTCTGATAAGCCGTCCATATCAGTGACGCTAATAACTTGCGTCAACATACCATCAGTTTTGGCAAGCTCTTGACTGACCGCTTGCACCTCTTGCCGATTACCAGAAACAGCCACTTGCGCAAGGCGATCGATGTATAAAAGCGTGACGGTTTGCGAGTCATTGGCGACACTCAGCACATCATCACTGATGCCACTCTCATAGAGGATTTTTGCCGCTTCAATGCACATCTCATCTTGGCTTGGGCAATGCAATATCACCTCATTACCCGTTAATAATGCTGCTAGCAATTGCCCAAGTACTGCCATAGCGCGAGCAGACTCGCCGCCAACAACCATCGTCTTACCGCGACCCGTCACGTACAAGTCATTTGACTCGCCCGTCGCACCAGTCATACGGTGCTCTTCGTCAAGCATGGGTGCGGCGCTCAATAAATGATTGAACAGACGCTTTGCCTTATTGGCATCACCGGTCAATAATGCCAGTCTTGGTGCGGCTTCTTGCAGATAAGTGGCACGATTCACTGCGCCAAGCAAACGCCAAGTTTCACAAACTTGGCCATGATTTTTTTTGAATTCAGTCGCCATAGTGCTACTCCTTATGCGATTATTGTTTGAGTACTGGTTGCAGCGGTATTGTCTATCAGAGCCACTTGCTCATTAGCCAACTGCTCTGTCGTTAAGCTCATCAGACGGGCGACATAATGTGGACCACCTGCTTTGGGACCTGTGCCCGATAGACCGCAGCCACCGAACGGCTGTACGTTGACGACCGCGCCGATTTGGTTACGGTTGATATAAGTATTGCCGACAAAGGCACGGCGCTCGATATACTCTACTGTGTTTTCAATACGGCTATGGATGCCCAATGTCAAACCAAAACCCGTCGCATTGATCGCATCAATCAGCTTATTTAGATCACGTGCTTCATAACGCAGTACATGCAAAATAGGACCAAAATGCTCTCCGCCGATCACATCGATACTTTTTACTTCTATCGCCGTTGGCAATACAAACGTTGCTTGATCTTGACTGACCTCTGAGCTATCACTCATCGGTGTCTGCGCCAAAATCGTAGCCGTTGGCTCAGCACGCATGCGTTCGATATGCGCTTCAAGTCCGCGCTTGGCGTCAATATCAATCACAGGACCCACATCTGTGGTCGCATATAACGGGTTGCCAACGATTAATTCAGCCATATTGCCTTGCAATAGCTCAATCAAATCATCTGCCATCTCTTCTTGTACACATAAGATACGACATGCTGAACAGCGCTGACCTGCTGAACCAAAGGCAGATAATACCGCATCTCTAACCACTTGCTCAGGCAATGCCGTTGAGTCCATAATCATGGCATTCTGTCCGCCAGTCTCGGCGATAAAGACAGGCAGCTCACCGCTGACTTGAGCATGGGCATTTAGGCTTTGGTTGATGCGCTGCGCCGTTTGGGTCGAACCTGTAAAGATAACACCTGCGATATCGTCCGCAGCAGTCAATGCAGCACCAACGTCGCCCGCGCCAATCACGAGTTGCAATGCTTCTACTGGCACGCCAGCTTGATACATAAGCTGCGCACCGAAATGAGCAATTAAGCTCGTCTGTTCGGCAGGTTTTGCCACTACAGTATTACCTGCAGCCAGTGCTGCAACTACTTGACCGGTATAAATAGCCAATGGAAAGTTCCATGGGCTGATACAAATAAACGTGCCGCGTGCTTTATAAACTTGACGCGACGGCTTGCCTGCCAAATCGGTAAACTCATAAATAACATCATCTAAACGCTCAGCTTCATCAGCATAAAAACGGCAAAAATCAACCGCTTCTTTGATTTCATCAATGCTGTCTTGTAAGGTTTTACCAGCTTCCACTTGGCATAATGCCATCAGCTCTGCATAGTTTTCTTCATACAAGTCCGCTATTTTACGTAGTATCGCCGCACGTTTAGTAGCAGCAACCGCTTGCCATGTCTCTTGTCCAGCGACTGCCGCCGCAATTGCTTGCTGTGCGATAGTAGCATTGGCATAAACGACTTCACCTGCGATGACTTCGTGGTTCCAAGGCGCACGTATTGCTTGACTATCAAGCAGCTGAATCTTGCCATCTGCATCATAGTCATTAATTGCTTTACCATTAACGACAGAAGTCGCTGACCATGTTTTGTGTATATGCGTATCGATAGCCGCTTTAAACGGTATCCACTGCGATTCTACAAAGATATTGGGACCAAAGCTGGCACGGCGTGCGCCATAGATAGCTAACGGTAATGGAATATCAGGATTATGCAGCGTTGCATTGGCTAATAGCTTGTCATACGGATGCACAGTCAGCTTGTCAATTGGATAAGACTTGTCTAATAACTGATGGACAAATGAGCTATTGGCACCGTTTTCGAGCAATCGACGTACCAAATACGGCAGCAGATCTTTATGAGCGCCAACCGGTGCATAGATACGCACAGGAATTTGATAAGCTTGTAAGATATGGTCATAAAGCGCATCACCCATACCATGCAGACGCTGGAACTCAAAGTCTCTGTGCGAGCTCATGGTCATGATTGAAGCAAGCGTGTGCGCATTGTGCGTTGCAAACTGTGGCCAAATAAGACCACGCAAATGCTCTGATAATAAGAAACGCGCGCAGGCAAGATAAGCGGTATCCGTGCCTTCTTTACGCGTCCAGACCGGATAGCCTGAGAGACCTTTTTGCTGCGCCAACTTGATTTCTGTATCCCAATAAGCGCCTTTTACTAGACGTACAGGAATACGGTCGCCAACCTCAGTTGCCAAGCGTGCCAGCCAAGCCAAAATAGCAATTGCACGCTTTGAGTAACCTTGTACAACTAAGCCAAGACCATCCCAATCCGCTGTTAGATTGTCGCGATATAAAGACTCAAATAGTTTTAGCGATATCTCAAGACGATCGGCTTCTTCGGCATCAATACTGATATCAACATTCACCTCACGCGCAGCTTCAATTAACAGTAAGCAGCGTTGACGCAACAGCCCCATGACTTGCGCTTCTTGCGTGGCTTCATAACGCGGATGCAATGCAGACAGCTTGATCGAAACTGATGGCTTCGGCATGCCCTCTTTAACTTTCACACTTGCAGTGGCTTTGATAGCATGCAAATAATCATTAAAGTATTTTTCAGCATCTTTATGAGTAATTGCCGCTTCACCCAACATATCAAATGAGTAGGTATAACCTTTATTGCGATACGGTTGGCTATTTTTATTAGCGCCTTCAATTGTTTCGCCAAGTACAAACTGGTGCCCCATGATACGCATGGCTTTTTGCATAGCACTACGAATAACAGGCTCACCCATCTTTTTGGTCATACGATCCAAAAATCCAGATGCCGTGGTCTCACTATCGATGCTCACCACACGACCTGTCATCATCATGCCCCACGTTGAGGCATTGACCATAAAACCATTGTCATTTTTTAGATGTTTTTTCCAGTCAGCGACGCTCATCTTGTCATGAATCAACGCATCAGCCGTATAATTGTCCGGCACACGAATCAAGGCTTCCGCCAAGCTCATGAGCAAAACACCTTCTTGGGTATCCAAGCTGTACTCAAGCAATAATGAGTCGACCATTTTTACCGCTTTACCATCATTGCGCACATGCTCAACCAGCTGACGCGTCTGCGTAGCTGCACTGTCACGCTCGGCATCTGTCGGTTTGGCAAGTGGCAATAACTGCGTCAACCAGCGCTCTTCATCCACGCTATACAAAGGCGATATACGCGTATGTAGCTCTGTTGATGACTGAGCAATATATTCTGGTGATAACAAATCAATAGGATTAAATAAAATCGGCTCTTGCGGGGTAAATTGCTCTACTGGGTTCATAACAACTCCATAACTTGAAAATCCATCATAAGTGATGCGCTGAGGCTTTTTAACATTGAAAATTTTTGATATTGAAACTTTTAAATATTGAAACTTTTAAATATTGAAACTTTTAAATATTGTGGCGCTAAAACAACGTCGTAACGCTAAAGTATTGAAACGGTTTATCATCTACCCTATCGAAAACAGTAATCAATCACAATCAGCTAGTAAGCAGTGTGAGTGATTCGGCGTCGATAACATACATAACAATGAACAGAACACACGACAATATTAAAAAACGAGAAAATCCAGCATAAGCTGGAAAAGGTCAAGTAGATCGTTTGACTGTGCAACGGACTACGTCAACAATACAAAGGCAACAACATAAAACTAAGCGGCATTAGTGCCTTCTTCTTGTTCGTAGTGAAAGGAGAGTGTTTGCAATATAAAGTGGCAATATGCAATGCTGATTCACTGATAAGAAAAACCTCTACGGCGTTGATTGAGGTGATGCGCTTAATATCCGCATATTACCATGAAATAAATTTTCAAACTAACAATATTATGCATTTTAGCCAATTATAATAGTGTTAAAAAACAAACAGTTATTAACGCATTCACAAACGTGACGCTTTGGTTATAATTTCTGATTTACTATTTATGATTAATTGTTTTAGGAATCAAACAGTTGGCACGACTATCTTGAAACAATAGGAAAATTAAGCATAAAAAACCCTTCTTATCATTTAATAATAAGAAGGGCTTAAACTATATTTCTACAGCAATATCAACCTTGCTTAACATTGAGCATTAGTCAATGTAAAAATCTAGATAAAGACGATCTTGGCCAGTAATACTACTGTCAATATCCAAACCGGAATACTGATGTCAGAGAATTTACCAGCGACTACCTTGATGGCAGTAAAGGTGATAAAGCCAAGTGCAATACCGTCAGCGACAGAATAGGTCAAAGGCGTAAACAATAGCACTACCACAACCGGAGCGGCTTCTGTCAAATCATTCCATTTGACGTCTTTTAATGTTTCCATCATGAGTACTGCTACATAAAAGATAGCGCCCGCAGTCGCATATCCTGGAATCATACCGGCAAGTGGTGAAAAGAATAAGCTGAGTAAAAATAACACACCAACTGTCACAGCCATCAAACCAGTACGACCACCTGCAGCAATACCTGAGACACTTTCAACAAAACTGGTTGTTGATGAGGTACCAAGTACTGTACCTGCCACAGTCGCCGTCGAATCTGCTAGCAATGCTTTGCCCATATTTGGGATTTTACCATCTTTACCAATCAAACCTGCTTGAGTGGTAGTGGCAATCAGCGTGCCTGCTGTATCGAATAAATCAACGAATAAGAAAGCAAAGATAACACTAATCATGGCTACATCGAACGCACCAGCGATATCAAGCTGCATCAGGGTTGGTGCAATAGGCGGCGGCGCTGAGATAATACCTGAAAACTGCGTATTTCCTGTGAGCAGACTGATAAGCGCGACTAGTAAAATACCAATAGTGACCGCACCTGGTACTTTTTTATGTGACAAACCTACGATGACAATAAAACCAAGGGCTGCCATCGCAGGTGAAAACGAGGTCATATCACCAAGTCCCACCAGCGTCGCATCATTATTCACGATAACGCCTGCGGTTTGGAGCGCAATAAAGGCCAAAAATGCACCAATACCAGCGACAACCCCTTGTTTGATACTGGTCGGAATAGAATTAATAATGATTTCACGGATTTTAAACAAACTTAATAGGATAAAGATACAACCTGACAAAAATACTGCGCCAAGCGCCGTTTGCCAAGCATAGCCCATTCCTAAAACCACGCCATAAGTAAAGAAGGCGTTGAGTCCCATTCCAGGCGCTAGGGCCACTGGCAGGCGGGCATAAATACCCATAATAAAACAACCAATGGCCGCGGCAAGACAGGTGGCTACGAATACTGCGCCTTTATCCATACCGGCATCAGCAAGTACATTAGGGTTGACAAATATGATATAAGCCATCGTTAAAAACGTGGTTACACCCGCTAAAATTTCTGTTTTGATCGTGGTGTTCTGACCATTGATTCCAAAATATCGTTCAATTGCATTCATAGGAGTCGCTTCCAAATTGCAGTGAGTAAATTATCATTATCAAATGGTATTGATAAATGTCGCTTCCAAATTGCGACGATAAATGTCGCTTTTAACTCAAACATAAAAAAAATACACCCAAATTGCGACGATAAATGACGCTTCCAAATTGCGACTGTAAATGACGCTTATAAACTACAGTTAGAGATGATGTTTTTAGTCCTTTAGCCACACATGATTTGCCAAAAATAGAACCACTGTGAAAAATTACAGCAACAAATCATGACATTTTATTGAAATGAATAGATAATTTCAATGAATGATATGATTTGTAAGTGAAAGAGCAAAAAATAGTTGACCATATGGACAATATTATAAAATGACAGTGTCGTCATCATAAATTTTAGGAAAAAACTGTTCGGTATGTAATAACAAATTATTAATGATATTTACCAAGATTAGCAGTACACTAAGGGGCTGATACGAACGCCCCACTTCTAATGACTAAAATTAATTATCCATGAGTCCTTTACATGCCTGAATCCTTAAATATTATCGACCTTATTACTCAAGCGAGCCTGCTGGTTCAGATCGTGATGGCTCTATTATTATTAGCATCGTTACTCAGTTGGGTGATTATTTTTCGTATGAGTGAGCGACTTGGCACTGCTAGAAATTTTGACCAACAGTTCGAGACGTGGTTTTGGTCGGGTGAAGATTTGGCAAAACTGTACCAAGGCATTCAGGGCTCACCTGAGCGCCAAGGGCTTGAGCAGATTTTTTATGTTGGCTTCTCTGAATACTTAAGAATGCACAAAAAACGTCAACCAAAAGATGACATTATCGATGGCGTTGAGCGTAAGCTTAGGGTGGGTCTTGGTCGTCAGCAGCTACTTTTGGAATCAGGACTTACAACGCTTGCCAGTATCGGCTCCGTTGCACCTTATGTTGGTCTGTTCGGCACCGTTTGGGGTATCATGAATGCCTTTTTGGGCTTGTCACAAAATGAACAGGCTACCCTAGCCGCTGTAGCACCAGGTATTGCAGAAGCATTGATTGCCACCGCTATGGGTTTGTTTGCCGCTATTCCTGCGGTATTGGCTTATAACCATTTTACCGCCAAATCTAGTCGATTATATGATTCACGTGCCTTATTCTGTGATGAGATGACGGGTATGCTGCAGCGCGAAACCAGTAATGAAAGCCCGCAGCCTAGCACTCAAGTAAGCCAAGCCAACCAGGGCACTCAGGTGGCTGGTCTATGAAACAAAGTCCCTATCGCCGTGAAAAAAAAGCACTGAATGCGGAGATGAACGTTGTTCCTTATATCGACGTAATGCTCGTGCTGCTCGTGATATTTATGGTGACCGCGCCGATGCTGATTACTGGCGTCGATGTTGATTTGCCAAAAGAGCAAACCAACACCATGAGTCAAAGCCAGCTACCAGTCATTGTATCTCTGACCGGTAACGGTGAGATTTTTATCAGTTATGAGAGCAATGTTGACTTACCTGTTAGTGAGCCTGAGCTGATTGATACCCTCTCGACTTTGCAAAGTCAAAGCAGTGATGCCGGTGCGCAACCAGTACAAGTGATGATTAATGCCGACCAAAACAATCAATATGGCGCTATCATGACTTTGATGGCAACGTTGCAACAAGCTGGTATTCAGAAGGTTGGACTATTAACTGGCGCTCCATTGCCCACACCAGCGGTTTAATCATTTTATAATATTAAAAAACAGCCGTTTTGGTGTAGCCGGTTATAATAAAGCAGATAATCTGATGTAGCTTATCTTTTAGTATCACGTTTTTGAGTATCACTACCATGCACAAGGCTCCAACCGTTTATGTACCAACTGAACCCGAAGGCAATGGGCTAACCTTACCCACGCTGCTCAGTTTGCTGGCACATGGTCTTGTCATTGGTATACTTATCTATACCTACCAAAATATGGACGTTGAGACCGCAGGTAGTATTGAAACGACCATGGTATCTCCTGAACAGTTAGCCGAGATGCAAGGTCAAATCCTTGCCAATCGCGCCGCCGCAGCCAGTGCCATGCAAGCGGAAAGCGGCTCAAGTAGTTCAGCTACGCCAACAGAAGCCTTTGATGGTAGCGTCAGCACTCCAAACCCTGTTCAACCAAACTCTCAGCAAGTGCCTGTCTTCACACGCTCGGATGAATCTGCTACTAGCCCGATGCTAATGAGTGAAGAGCAGCATCAACGCCTGCTTGAGCAAAACCAAGAGTATGAGCGTAGTATGGCTGAATGGGCCGCGCGCTTAGACGAATCCGTCTTAGAAGAACATGACCAAATTGAAAAAGAAAGACGACAGCAGCTGATTGAAGAGCAAAAAAGGCTTGGGGATTTCCGCAATAAACAAAACAATCCTCCCAAGATTAAGCGCCCAACTGCTACCGACCGAAATATAGAAATCAATACGGGCGGCTCTAGTAGTTCAGGTCAAACTCTTAGTCTATCAAACGATGGGCAGTCGACTTTATCCGGTGATAGCACAACCTCAAGCCCTGCAAAAGGCAACAGCCGCTCAGCGTCAGGTGGCAGTCGCGGCGCCAGTAATAGTGAAATCATTAACCTCATCAGACGTAACTATAACCCACCGACTGCGGCAAAGGGCTCAACCCAGCGTGCGACCCTCACAATTACGGTCAATGCCAGCGGTAATATCACCAATGTTACTGCGTCAGGACCGGATGAAGCTGTCAATGAAGCCGCCAAACAAGCCGTACTAAATACCGGTAGCTTACCAATCGATGCTGACGATCCCAAATACCCAACCTTTACTCTACAGTTTAAAGGTAGCAATTAATCAGTTGCTCATGTCTTATATTATTGATAACGTTACCTTAAACAGCTTGTACTGTAGAAGGGACTGCCTTATCTTTATGGCGGACTAATAACCTATAAAAATGATACTCATACTGCTTTAGGAGCTAAACTTACTCATGCGCACCCATAAAAAACTACTCATCTCGTTACTTGCTAGCGCCTCAAGCTTGCTGATCGCGCCAAGTGTATTGGCAGCGCCCATTGTTTTAGAACTCGATTACGATATTCCTGTGCAACAGAACCAAGTGGCTTTTGTGGCTTTTGCTGGTGATAGTGTGTTGTCGCCTATTATTTTAAATAATTTGAGCAAAACTGAGCTAAAAGTTACCAACCAAAACCTACCACAACAGCCGCATAGTAGCAGCGAGCTGGCTGGCACTCTACCCGTTTGGCAAAGTATGGGGGTTCCTTATTTAGTAGTCGGCAGCACACGCAGTAGCCGCGGTAAAGTGGTCACCGATTACGAAGTGATTGAGGTTAAGACAGGACGCGTGATCGAAGGTAAGCAAACCTTAACTGCTGATAAAGACAACATGCGCTATGCCGCTCACGTCATCTCTAATAAAGTCTATGAGCTGATTACTGGGATTCCAGGTGATTTCTCAGGGCGTATTGCTTATATCGAAGAAATTGGCACTGGCAAAGCAAAAGTCTCACGCTTAAAAGTCATGGATGCTGATGGCGAAAACGCCAAAACCATTACTGAGGTTTCAGGCTCTATCTTCTCTCCAGCATGGTCGCCCGATGGCAATCGTATCGCTTATTCAGTACAACGTGATAAATCTTATCCTGTTATTTATGTGCAAAGCGTGAGCGGCGGCGGTGCAACTCCATTGACGCCTTTCCCTGGTAGCAACTTAAGTCCTTCGTTCTCGCCAGATGGCAGCAAAATACTGTTTTCGAGTAGTTTTGAAGGCAGTGCTGATATTTATGAGATGAGTGCCAGCGGCGGTCAACCAAGACGACTGACCAATTGGCCAAGCAGTGAAGTACAGCCAAGCTACGCCCCTGATGGCAGATCTTTTGTCTTTGTATCTGATAAGACTGGATTTAATAAGCCGCAGATTTATCGTTATGAATTTGGTTCAGGGCGCACAACCAAAGTGTCTAATAGTGGTTATGCGACCAGCCCACAATTTAGTAGCGATGGCACGCAAATTGCCTTTTTAAATGGGCGCTCAGCGGCTGTTATGAACAGCGGCGGCGCGGTCACTGCTAATTTGGGCAATACTGGTATCGATGAAGCACCGAGCTTTTCACCAAATGGTAAGCGTGTTGTTTATGCATCAAAGCAAGGTGGTAAGGGCGTACTGACTATCAAATCACTAAACGGCGGCGAAGCCTTTGGTAAATCTGGGCAAGGTACGATTCGCTCACCTGTCTGGTCAGCCAGTCCCAGATAGAGCTAGAAATTCGTAATGTCTTAACCAAGAAAAGCGCCCTATCATCGATTGGGCACTTTTTTATATGAGAGTAAATTGATCAGCTTTTATTCTAAGGAAACATTGTTCACAGCAACACTATTCACTTGGATCATAACCGGGCGGATTGGCATGTCTGAGCTTGGCCACGTCTTCAGCGGTCACTGTATCCGTGTAACCATTTAAGTCACTGACGACGTATTGAGTCACTGCCGCCATTTGCGCATCATTCATCATCATATGAAACGATGGCATCCCGCGGAAACCATTGATCAAAATATTAATGATGTAATATTTTGACTGCATTTTGCTATTGTTAGCCAGTGGCGGGTAATAGCCTGCACCATAAGCGCCCTCGCCTTTATGCATATGACAGCCAGCACAGGAGTCATGATAGAGCTTTTTGCCATCGGTCGTAATAAAGGCATTTGACCCTTCAAACTTTGCTTCCCACTCGCTAATAATAGGGTCATTTTCCATATTGGGTAATGAGCTGTCATCAACGACGTTGATAGGCTGCGCTTTTAGCTCGTCACGGCTCATATAGACAGCGCCCCAGCTGCCTGTATTGCGACTTGCTTGATAGTCAACCGTTTGCTCAGCATCGTGTTTACTGGCTATCGTCTCTACATCGCCTGCTTTTTGACTACAGCCTAATAATGCGCTGCTGCTTAGCAGCATGATCATCAGCATCTTAGGTGTCATGCTTTTCATGATAGTTATTTTCATGATGATAGTGTTCATGATAGCCTCTGAATTTATAATAATTGTCTCTATTTTCGGCGCAACTAACCCAGCATTTTCGCCTTTTTATGCAAGCGTTTAGCTGCATCTATGCCAGATAATATAGCCCCTTCCTGCCACGCAGGAATATGAGAGCAATGCTCACCTGTCAGCACAATACGGTTGTCTATACTGCATAAGTTATCGTAATGCTGCTCACGACTCGACTCACTCCAAATACCGTAGCAGCCGAGTGTCCAAGGAATACGGTGCCAGACGACAGATGTTCCGGCGCGGAATTCCTTTGGGTACTGCGGATGGATATACTTACCGTAGGCAAGCGCCACATTGATACGCTCTTGCGGTGTTAGAGTATTAAACTTATAAGAAGTCGCGCCAAAACCATAGGCACCAAGCAATACACCTGAGCCATCTTTAAACATATTTTCTGACGGATAAGCAATTTGGGTAATAGGCATATTGGTATAGGTTAAACCGCCATAAATCCACTCGTCTTCTTCCCAGAAGCGGCGATTAAATTCCAAACCTACTTTATACGAAGTGTCATAAGGAACCGCTGCCATCGCCTGTTTCATTGGTTTTGAGACATTGATATCGAGCTGGGTTAATACGGTTAAATGTATGTTGCAGACACACCAGTCTGCCCGAATGGTTTTGGTTGCACCATCGGGACTATTACTGTCCACATAGTCGACTGTAACGCCAGTATCATCTTGATGAATCTTAGTGACTTTGGCATTAAACTCAATCATATCTCGACATTCGCGGGTGAAAGCGTCACCGATTTTACCCATACCACCAACTGGCTGAAACATGGTCGGCTGATGTCCATAGGTCATGTGATTGCTATAAATATCTCCCCACATGCCTGAATCTAGTATCTCACTGATTGGTAATGGCTTTGACGGCTTTTCATTTGGCATCAAACCGCCACCTGGGAACACACTAAAGCCACGATGTTTGGTAGTCTCATTACTGGCGCGGTAGCGATAGTCTTTATCGAGCACGCCCCACCCTTTTAGCCCTTCTAGCAGCTTCTCTTTGTCCTCAGTATTGACTGAGCGATCCAGACCACCCACGTTTACTGACTTTGATAGCAGTTCTGCCACATGACCTTGAATGTCATTTTTGATGTCACCCAAACGCTGCGGTACGCCATTGAAATGATTAGTACGGTGCAAATAAGCGCGGTCATTGGTTTGTATATATAAAGGGTTGCATCTCAACACCGAACTGTTTGCAATAATGAAAGACGGCATAGTGATGGCTTGGCAAACGCCATGGTCCACCATTGAAATAATTGCCTTCTTCAAAATCACAAGTGACCTCTTCGCCGCCAAGCTCGGTATATTTATCACCACTGTTCAGTGTCCAACTACGACCGCCACCACGATTTTGAAACTCAAGCACTTTGACATTGTAACCTGCTTTGCGCAGCTCATAAGCCGCTGTCAACCCACCAAGACCAGCACCAAGAATAACAATGCTCGCGCCAGCAGGTGCGCCTTTAAGGTCCATTGCTTCTTTAAAACTGGACTCTGAAGCAAACCCCAAGGTCGTCATTGCTTGATACATAGCGGTCGCGCCCGCTGTTTTACCAATCATCGAAAGCAATTGACGGCGCGTAGGTGATTGAAGCATGTCTTTCATAATAATATCCTTAAAGTAGACAATGGTGCAGGATAGTAGACGCATCTTTATCAATGTACTTGGCGTGTTGTTGTCTATAATTGCCAAACGATAACGCTCTATCTAATTGCCATAATCCTTGTCTTATAATCAGTATCTAACATAGCTTTATAGTATTTATTACTACGCTGTTTAATGAAAGGTGAAATGAAACCCAAATCAGTGACGGTACTTAGAGCGTATGATGGCTCGAATAATAAATATAATGACGGCAATAGCGACGATAATACCCAATATCGCCAGCAAGCCTGCGTATGTAATTAAAAATGGCTTTTCGGCGCTAGTGGCAGCGATGCGCTCGATATCGGCTGCACTCACATCACTGCTGGCAAGACCGCCAAAGCTGATGCGTACATAATTGGCGATACTGGCAATTTGCTCGCTGCTCAGCTCATCAGAGAAGGCCGGCATAATCGGTGACGTATTGGTGCTGCCAACGACCCCATGCAAAATCATATTGACGAGCACATCAGGCTTATCGCGGCGAAGACTGCTTAGCCCTACGATGGGTGAATACTGTGCATCAGGTTGCCCATAACCGTCTACGCCATGACAGCTACCGCATGTTGCCAAATACAAGGCTTCTGGTGAATTACTGCCCTTGCTCACAGCAGTTTTTGCTTGAGCCAAATAATCTTTTTGCGCAAGTAAATCATGGGTAATAGATTCGTTCACCCACGTAGGCAAACGTGAGACATCGATGGCAGATACCTTATCATCGGTTTGAATGGCAGGTACTGTTTTTAGATAAGAGGCAATCGCGCTTAAGTCTTCTTGCTTTAGATACTGAGTACTATGCGCGACTGCCTCACCCATTGGACCACCAGCATAAGCGCGCTGATCAAGCTCGCCGGTGCGTAGATAAGTAATGATATCTTGCTCACTCCAGCTGCCAATACCACTTGACTCGTCAGGAGTAATATTAGGTGCGTACCAATGCCCTAACTGCACTCCAGATAAATACATTTTTTTATCGAAGCCCATGGTGCTGTTACGTGGAGTATGGCAAGTACCACAGTGTTCTAGATTATTGACCAGATATTCACCGCGCTTCTGCGTCTCATTGAGGCCATCACGTCCCTCAGTAGAAGGAACATTTAAAAAATTCCAACCGAACATGAGCGCACGAATATTAAACGGAAATGGTAGGTCAGTTTTATGCTTTGGCGCTTCATCTATCACTTCTACGGTTTACAGATAGGCAAATAGCGCGCTGATATCCTCTTCTTTCATACCACTATAAGAAGGATATGGCATAGCCGGATATAGCATATGACTTGACGCACGACCTTTTTGTAGCGCATTTTTTAGATCTTTTTCAGTATAATTGCCGATACCATAGCGTTTGGAGGGGGTGATATTCGTAGAATAAATCTCGCCCATAGGGGTCTCTATTGCTGTACCGCCAGTATAGTCTTCGCCATGACACGCCATACAGTCCGCTGCACGAGCAATATAGGCACCTCGATTGACGAGCACGCTATTGGCAGGACTGATATTAGGTAAGGTCGCATTAGGTAAGCTTGTATTAGTAAGGCTCGTATCCTCAGCCATCGCAGCGCTGGAGGCCATACCAATGGCAAGCATCGATAACATCATAGAAAATCGCTTCATAATTCCCTCATTTCGCTAACATCTCATGTATTTTTATGATTGTTGCGCATAACTTCCACTGTTAAGCTGAATTCTTATCATTATTTTTTACTATTATCAGTACAAGATAAAACTGTAATAAAATACCCATTTATAGATCATTGCTAAAAAATGTCTGTTCACCTCACTACTGTAAGACTATTTCACTTCTATTACTTGTATATAGTTAGTTTGGTTTAAGAGCGTTACAGCGCGGCTGGCATTGATTTTTCGCAGCCTCTGTCGGCGTAGGCACAGCACGCAAGGAAAATTAATACCAGTCGCGCATTATAATATAGTGTATTTATTTTATTTAGTAACGACTATAGTAACGTATTGCTATCATTTTTTTACAAAACTTAAAAAGATAAATAATTGGATATATTTTTTAATAGACGGTTATACCTTTTTATATTATAAATTTAGGTAAAATAATTAATTCTTTATAAAACAATTAGTAAAGTTATAAAAGCTTGTTTTTATATATTTATAAACATAGATTACTGGTAAATTATGGCTAGATAATGAAGCCAACAGTTCTTCTTATCTTATTTTAGCTGTACATAATGGATACATAACGCCCATCCTAAACGCTTCTTACAGAGCGTACTACTTCAGTTTATAATGAGATAATATCTTGCACAATCCCGTGCATTGGTTATGATGAGCGCTATTTCACCGTCGCCGATTGCCTTTTGAGATATCATTATGAAGTCATTAACCTTGACCTATATATTCACAGTTGCCTTATTTATGACAGGTTGTCAGTCGTTTCAATTTGTCGAAAGCCCGATTCCTGTCAAAAACGCCCCGAGCAAAAATCTGTTGGTTAAAACTGTCCCAGTTGCAGATATTGCCGTTGAAAATAACGAGCACTAAGATAGATATAAAAAGCTGACAATAAAAAAAGCAGATATCAGTTTGATATCTGCTTTTTTGTATTTACTACTTAATAAATAGCTTTTGAATTCTTATGAGGCGGGCTGATGTTTTATGATGGTTTTTGCCAGATGATCACCAAACCAAATCGCCGTATCTATATCACCCGCGCCTGGTGTTTCTTCAGGTGGACCATCAAGCGACTGGGTCATCAAACCCAAATTACTCGATAAACGGTTTAGATCATGGGGCTCATGTCCGGTCGGTCTAAGTGGCAACCCTATCCAATTCATCCCATGCTGCATGCTATAAAGACAAATCTGTTGTAGTACAGCAAGCTTATCGCCGCTAAGCCCACCTGAGTTGGCAAAACCTGCTGCCCACTTGCCTTGCCATTTGCCATGATACCAACGCTTCGATGTCGCATCCATAAAAGTCTTAAAGCCTGCTGTCACACTGCCCATATATACCGCACTACCAAAAACCAACAGATCCGCTTGATCTAAAAACTCCCAATCGACGTCATTGACATCGACAGCCTTGGCTTGCGCTTCAGGTAGTTGCTGACGAGCCCCCGTCACGATTGCTTCTGCGACACGTTGAGTATGACCGTAGTTACTATGGTAAATAACGGCCATCGATATATTAGATACGCTAAGAGAAGTCTCGTCAGGAGGTAGTACAATAGACGGTGTAACAGATGTATTCATATAAACTCTAATAATGGCTATAAGTAATGAAATAAAAAATAAAAAGGTAAATTAGGCTTATGATTGTTAACGATAAGAAGACGCACTTATTATGTGCCAGTTACTCTTTTAAATAATCATGCTTTAGTTACTATAATCGGTCCTAAATAAAAGAAATCCAAATGTTATAAGGTACTACTGGGGTTACTTTTTCTTGCTTGCTGTGTCTACGCAGACAGAGGCTGCGAATAATTAACCCCAGTAGTTCTGTACCCTTTTAAAAGTGGATTAGCTATATATAGAAGCACTGCGCGTAATAATCAAGGCCATGCGTCCCGTTGCAGCTTGCTGCAAATGGGTTTGACGTCGATAAGAATAGTAATGCCCGTCAGCATAACTACAAGGGATAGAGGACTCATTGCATACGACAATCCCTGCTGCCTGCAACTGATCCGCGGCAATTTTTGGCAAATCTATCTTAATTTTTTCTGCATAGACTGGCGTATTGTCTGATAACTTGTCCGCTGTACTCGCTGCGTCTAACTCTCTAGTACCTGACGCCATCACGTAGCGCTCATCAAAATTACTTATTGCATCTGTCGTCAAAGCGTTATTCGCGATGCAACCTGCCAATAACTTATCTCGGACTTGGCTACCCACTTCGTAATTATCTTGACTGATACAAATGCCTATCCATGCCATAATCTCGCCGCTGTCGCTAAAGCGTTCAGCCGTTGCTTTGATTACGCCGCATGCCAGCCCTTGCCAGCCAGCGTGAATCGCCGCTATCTGCCCAGTTGCTGGCTGATAAAGAACGATCGGTACACAATCAGCCGTCATTATGGCAAGCCCAGTACCATCTTGTTTGCTAACCATAGCATCAGCTGCCATAGGCGCCATACTCAATACCGTAGCATCGGTATCATGTATATGATTACCATGGACTTGATTAACCCAATGTAGCGCTTTGACAGGCACGCTATGAACAGGTAGGTTTTGCTGCGCGATCATCTGCTCATTAATCGTAGCAAGCACACGCATCCGATTACTTAATACTACGCTTGCATCATCATTGACATGCAGCCCCAAGTTCAGCTCGCCATAACTTGCTTGCTGTCGTTGATGTGGCTGCTGATTGATTTCAGACCGAGATATATCAATACTTGCATAGTCTATATCAGAAAAAGCAGCCGTTTGAAACACAGCCACATCATCAAGCTGTGCTAGCAATGTCATGGGAAGCGTATTTTTCATGGCATATTTACCGTTTTAATAAAGCATTTTTTTAGCGCTTATTCTTCGTCATAACCGTCACTTAAGACCGCCATTAGCTGTTGCATATCTTCAGGCATTGGTGTAGTGACCTCAACGTCTTCACCAGTCGTTGGATGAACGAAACCCAACGTATAAGCATGGAGTGCTTGACGCGGGAAGTTATTAATCGCTTGACGCTGCGCTTCTGTTAGACCAGCACGTAGCTGACGACGACCGCCATAGACTCTATCACCAACAATAGGATAAGTAATATGACTCAGGTGCACACGAATCTGATGCGTACGCCCTGTCTCAAGCCCTATATCCAACAAACAATAGTTACCATTAAGCGCGGTTACATTCAACAGGTGAGTTACAGCTTCGCGTCCTGCCGTCATCACCGTCATTTTGGTACGCTGATTACGGTGGCGTCCAATGGGCGCGTCAATACGGCGATGACGAGATAGACTCGCTGCATCCCCTGCGACCACACATTGGTAATGACGATACACTGACTTGTCCTTTAGCTGCTCCATCAGTGCCAGCTGTGCGGGTTTGGTTTTACCAATCAACAATAGCCCTGAAGTATCTTTATCAATACGGTGGACTAAGCCTGCACGCGGCAAATGGTGCTGCTGCGGATAGTGATACAATAGCGCGTTTACCAAAGTGCCTGTTTGATTACCGGCACCTGGATGTACCACCATGCCGACTGGCTTATTGATGACCAATACGTCATCATCTTCATAAACCACGTCGATTGCGATATCTTCTGGCTGATCTTCGCTATGCTGCTCTAAAGTCGTCGACAGATGCAAGATATCGCCAGCTTTAACACGGATCTTAGGTTTTTGTATGCTACCGTTATAGAGCAAGCTGCCATCACTTACCCAGCCTTGTAACTGGACACGTGAAAAATCGGTAAATATTTTTGATGCCAGTTTATCAATACGCAAACCTGCTTCGTCTTCTATAACCGTATGCTTAACGTCAACCACAACAGGCACAGATTGCCCTGCGACCGAGACTTCATCATCGCCATGCTCGTCTTCGTCATTAAGCAGCTCATCATCTGACACGTTATCATCGTCCATATGCTCGTCAAATTGCTCATTGATGGTTAATAATTCAGTGGGTATCGTGGATTCTGGCACAGGTGAACCTTGCGTTGATAAGTCTGTCATTGATGAATCTTCAGTGGATTGGTTCGCGGGTAAATTGATAGTCATAGCATCATGTATTCATAGCAGATTTATATATGGTAAAGCCTCTGACAATGTTCAGTCGGAGCACTTCATAAGAAAACAGATTGGCACTTATAGACCATAAATAATAATCGTGGTCAAAAATGGCAATAATATCCCTCTAGTGTAACATGCTGAGCGTCTAAGCCCTATAGAAGCTGCGTGTTATCTGGCAATTTATAGCACTCATTAGCTCTCTAAAATATAACATGGCTGTAATTTACTGTATATTTGTCACTGTCAGCACTATTGAATATCGCCCGTTGCAACCGCTCATGCTAAACTAGCGAGCGCAATCATGATAAGCGTGGCGATTCAGACGTTGTACTATATTATTGGAATGTACTTAAGGTATTACTGAATAAAAATGCATTATAGAATAAGCCAGCAGTGCACCTAACTACAAAATAGCTCATGAAAAAATAGACGCAGCAAATGTTATTCTATAAAGTAAGCCATGTTTTGCTGTATGCTATGGCCCTGTGTCGTTATTTCAGCTCTTTTATAAAAGCTTTACATGTGATGCACGCCTTATTGCGTAACATGTTTACAGAGTAAATTTTTAATAAATTAATAACTATGTTTTTTAATGAGCATGTTTTTATAATAATACGCATGCTTAGTGATTGGCATGTAAAATGATAGACCATTATTGATGCACCAAGCATCGTTTTTTATCATCAATCTACTAAATAGTATAATAGCGTCGCTGCTATTATACGTCTTGTGTCGGAGAAGAAGTATGCAAGCTGTTGGCAATACGTTTATCAAACTGTCCTCAATCACTTTACTTGCCCTAAGTGTCAATTTAGTGGGTTGTCAAACCTTTAAAAACCTCACCGGCGGTAAAGACGTGGATGCAGTGGTCACTGCTGAGAAGTCAGAGCAAGCGTACTATAATGACGCGATTGCTCAGATTGATAAAGGTCGCTATACCCAAGCGATCGAAGATTTAACCAACTTGCGTACTTTTTATCCGACTGGACAATATGCCGAGCAATCTTTGCTCGATATGATGTATGCACAATATGCCAGTGGTAAATATGAAACTGCGGCTGCCAGTGCTGAGCAGTTCATTCGTCTGTATCCGTTTAACCCGCAAGTGAGCTACGCTTACTATGTGCGCGGCGTTGCCAATATGCAAGGCTCGTCTGAAGGTTTGAAACTATTTAAGCTCAATCAAGCAGAGCGCGATACTGCTTACTATCGTATTGCTTTCGCCAATTTCCAAGAGCTGTTGAACAAATACCCAAACAGTCCTTACGCACCTGATGCCGCTCAGCGCATGACTTTTATTTATAATCAGTTTGCCGAAAGTGAGATGAGCGCTGCTAATTGGTATATTGAGCGTGAAGCTTATGTAGCTGCTGTCAATCGTGCCAAATGGGTCTTTCAATATTATCCACTCAGCGAATCTGTGCCAGATGCGATTGCCGTCCTTGCTTATAGCCATGAAAAATTAGGTCTAACTGATTTAGCAAACGAGTATAAAACTTTATTGCAAATTAACTATCCAAACATGCTAAGTGCTGATGGACGTGTGAAGCTCAATACCAAACGTGAGCGTTCTCTAGTGAACAAATTAACTTTTGGACAGCTGAGTCGTTTTGATAAAGACACTTCAGTTTCCACTGCCAACTATAGCGGTGCGACCAAAACTCAAGTCATTCGCAATGCCACTCAACTGAGATTGCCAAGCGACAATGCTGCAAATGCTGCAAATACAGCAGCCCCAATCAGCACTTCTCCGCTGCGTCTGACTGATGACAATCGTCGTGTACGCTTAGGGGCGGTTGAAAATGACAGCATCGATATGACCGATAGCAATTAATCGTATTTTGGTATAATTGATTAACAGCGTTTATGCGCTTTAATCAATAACGCTGTCATGGCGTCAGACGTCAACTAAAAATAAGGTCAACGATACGGTTGGCCTTATTTTTTCTGTTTTGGTTTTTGCATTATTTTGAGCATCAACAATATTGTACCTATGGTAAACTGTTTTTCGCATGAGTATCCCAAATCACATTCTTGAACAATTAAATAGCCAAGCTGATTTAGTCAGTATCATTGGGCGTCATACTACGCTTAAACGTGCTGGTAGTGAGTTTAAAGGCTGCTGCCCTTTTCATGGTGAAAAGTCGCCGTCTTTTTATGTCAATCCACAAAAAAACATCTATCACTGCTTTGGCTGTAGCGTCGGTGGCAATGCCATCAGTTTTTTACGTGATTATGAAAATCTCACCTTTATCGAAGCGGTCAATGAGCTGTCAAAACAGACTGGCATTGAAGTCCCAAAAGAAGAACAGCAAAACGTCAGCTATCAGCGTGCCCCAGTTAAACCAAAATCCAAGCCAAAATCTGCTATTAAGCCAGCAACATCGGCAACGCATCTGCGAAAAAATGATAGTCAGCCAGTAACCAATAATCAGTCATCCATAATCATGCCAGCTGATGATACCCAGCCGCCCATTTATGATGACCACCATAGTTATGATAATTATCCACCGTTAGATACTTACGATGCCGTCCCTTATGTAATGGATGACTATGATGCTCATTATCAAGATGACAATAGCTATCCGCCTGCATGGTTAACCGGTGATGATAATACTGCTCTCTACAATGATAATAGTATCTCTGATAAAGATGGCAACTTATATGAGCTGCTAGAGCAGATACAGCAGTTTTATCAACATAATCTCAGTATTCACCCTCATGCTAAGCATTACTTCTTATCGCGCGGTATTAGCGATGAAATCTTCGAAACTTTTGGCTTGGGCTACGCGCCTTTTGGTTGGCAACATCTTGAGCATCAATTTCCACAAGATATCGAAGGTCTCAAGGCGCTTGGCTTAGTGCGGCGCTCAGAATCTGGACGCGATTATGACCTACTTCGTGATCGGGTTATTTTCCCTATTCGAGACAATCAAGGGCGTACCATTGGTTTTGGTGGTCGTGCGCTTGATGATGAGGTAAAGCCCAAATATATCAACTCCTCTGACTCGCCCGTCTTTCATAAGCAGCATGTATTATATGGCTATTATGAGTCACGCCAAAAACGTGCAAATGACTGGCTAGTGGTTGAGGGCTATATGGATGTCATTGCCCTATATCAAGTCGGTATTTATGGTGCCATTGCGTCGATGGGCACGGCAATTAATGAGAGTCAAATCTCACGTCTATTAACGCTAAATCCAACATTAACCTTAAGTTTTGATGGTGATAGCGCCGGACAAAAAGCCGCTTGGCGTACGCTTGAAGTGGCGCTACCGGTGCTCAGTGATGAAAAAGAGCTGCGTTTTTTAACGCTGCCCAACAATCATGACCCTGATACCTTTATAAAAAGTCAGGGCGCGGATGCCATGCGTGAGCAGATCACCAACGCCATGCCGCTATCACAGTATATCTTTGCCTATCTCAGTGAGCGTCATGATTTGACCTTGGTTGAAGGTAAAGCCAAGCTCATGTCACAAGTTCGCGCCTTGACTACTGCATTGCCTAAAGGCAGTAGCTTTCGCTATCTGCTCAATAATGACATTTATCAAAAGCTTGGCGGCAAACGTAGCCAAAACATCGAAGCCAAAGATGCCCTGCTAGATTTTGATGGTGAGATGACCATCAGTCAGCAGCTTCAACTGTGCTTTGTATTCCAGCCGCGTGCCTTGATTGATGATCCTATCGAAGCCATTTGGCAACAAGCCGGTATTAATGACTTACACCTGCCCGCTCATCTTAAACAAAAAGCCTCGGCTGATGTTTTACGCCCGCTGGCTTGGGAAGATATGCAGGACACGGCATTACTTGATGTCGTCAGCACTATTAAGCGCTGCCTGAAATATTTGCCAAAAGATGCCAATGCGGCGGCGCACTTTATTCTCTCCAACGTCAAACCCTTGACGCAAGAGACGCTTAGCCGTGATTGGGGCAGCTTTTATAAAGCCCTGACCAGTCGTAATATCTTGAGCCTCGATGGTTTGGTCGAAGAGTTGGTCAGCCAACTGATTGAACGCCATATGAAGAAGAAAACACAAGATTTAATTAAGAATCCTGACAATATAAAACTGGCGATTGTCCGCAAACAATCTCAGTTATTAAATGACTGGTTACGTGCACAGCAAGCAGAGCAATCAGCACAAATGGCGACGGTTAAATCTTAATATGATTATTAGATTTTATTTATAAAACAGCTGCCCTTTAAAAGGGTCGACATTGTCCCCACTATTAATGATTATGCACTATTGTCTTAGCTTATTAAAACAGCCTGTTATTAAAACTATGTTTAACATGGAATAGCTGGTAAATAATCAGTAAAAAACAGTCGGTAGATATCACTACCTCGTGCTTGATTACACTGGTCTGTGTTAAACTATGTCGCTAACTATTTATAGCATGGCTTAATGAATAACGACAAAATGATGATACGCCCGTATGATTGAGCACAGTTTTAGGTATAAATTTTTAAATGTTATCGTTAAAGCGTATTTTAAAATATTTATTTTTAGGTATTAGCCTTTTGAAAATTTTTGAGCGTTAGCGGTTTTATAACATTGTAATTGTAGTATTTTGAGCCTTTATTCATATCCACTCATTTTTGATATTATTGACTACCTTTACGCCATATTTTGATCAATCGATTGATAAGATCAACGCACTCAGCGAGCGATAGCCAGTCACAATATAAAAATGTCCGATGCAAGTAAGCGAGTATTTATGAACGATAAGTCAGTTTCTAAGTCCACATCTCAACTGGCCACCTTAATCCAAATGGGTAAAGAGCAAGGGTATTTAACCTATGCTGAGGTGAATGACCAACTGCCCGACTCTATTACCGAAAGCGATCAGATCGAAGATATTGTACAAATGCTAACCGACGTTGGCATCAAAATCTTTGAATCTGCGCCTGATGCCGATGACATCTTGATGAACGATGATTCAAGTGATGATGACATGGCAGCGGATGAGGCAGCAGCGGTACTAGCTTCTGTTGAAACCGAACCTGGTCGCACCACTGACCCTGTGCGTATGTATATGCGTGAAATGGGTACGGTTGATCTATTAACGCGCGAAGGCGAGATTGCCATTGCCAAGCGTATCGAAGAAGGTATTCGTGACGTACAGCATGCCATGTCTTACTGGCCGGGTACGGTACAGTTCGTCCTTGACGAGTATCAAAAAGTCCAAGATGGCGAGAAAAAACTTTCTGACGTTATCACTGGTTTCTTAGACCCTGAAACCGAAGAAGACAAAATCGCTGCTCAAGAAGCCAAAGAAGCAGCGAAGGAAGAACGCGAGCGCATCAAAGAAGAAAAAGAAAACCCGCCGATCATCAAAGAAAAAGCCAAAGTAAAATCTGGGCTTGATGATGACGAGGACGACGACGAGGAAGTGGAAGAGGACGCTGAAGAAGAAACCAGCGGTATCGATCCAGAAGAAGTACGCCTGCGTCTAGAAGAGATCGAGCATCTATTTATTAAAGCCAAGCAAGCCTTACTTGATTATGGTCGTGGTAGCACCCAAGCCAATGAAGCTTATGAGCAACTGGCTAGCCGCTTTATGATGCTAAAGCTGAATAACCGTCTATCTGATCAAGTCATGGCCATCATGCATGACGTCTATGACGACGTGCGTAAGCATGAGCGTCAAATCATGCGCTTGGTGATTCGCCGTGGTCGTATGCCGCGCGAAGAGTTCCGTAAGACTTTTCCAAGTAATGAAACCAACGTTGATTGGTTGATTGAGCGTATTAAAGGTAAGCCTGCTTTTGCTGCCACGTTAGAGAAAGTCGCCGACGATGTTATCTTGTTACAACGTGCTATCCGTGATTACGAGCATAAGCTCGAGATGGAAATCCACGATATGAAAGATGTGGCGCGCCGTATGGCTATTGGTGAAGCCAAAGCCCGCCGTGCCAAAAAAGAGATGGTCGAGGCTAACCTACGTCTGGTTATTTCTATTGCCAAAAAATATACCAACCGTGGTCTACAGTTCTTGGATCTGATCCAAGAAGGTAACATCGGCTTGATGAAAGCCGTCGATAAATTTGAATATCGCCGTGGTTATAAGTTCTCGACCTATGCGACTTGGTGGATTCGTCAGGCAATCACCCGCTCTATCGCTGACCAAGCACGTACCATCCGTATCCCTGTGCATATGATTGAGACGATTAATAAGATCAATCGTGTCTCTCGTCAATTGCTACAAGAAATGGGACGCGAGCCAACGCCTGAGGAATTAGGCGAACGCTTAGAGATGGACGAAGCCAAAGTTCGTAAAGTACTAAAAATCGCCAAAGAGCCTATCTCAATGGAGACGCCAATCGGTGATGATGAAGACTCGCACCTAGGTGATTTTATCGAAGATGGTACGATCTCAAGCCCTGTTGACGATGCGACGGCTGCTGGTTTACGTGAAGCGACGCGTGATGTATTAGGCAACTTGACTGAGCGTGAAGCACGCGTGCTCAAAATGCGTTTTGGTATCGATATGCCGACCGACCATACTTTAGAAGAAGTTGGTAAGCAGTTTGATGTGACGCGTGAGCGTATTCGTCAGATTGAAGCAAAAGCATTGCGTAAATTACGTCATCCATCACGCTCTGAGCATCTGCGCTCTTTCCTTGAAAATGATTGATAAGCCCCTTATAAAGACAGTAGCTTTTTAGCATACTCTCTTTATATATCGTAGATATATATAGCCCAAAAGCTGAGCGCGTCTCAGCTTTTTTGTGGTTAATCGATAGTCGTTTGTTAAAATACTAGCCAATTTTAAGACTCAAGCCCCATTATAAAATAGTACTAAGGACTCACCCATGAGCGATAATCAACAAAATCCTAAAAAAGATGTCAACGTCTCTCAAATATCGTTAGGCAATGACAAAATTAAAGGCAAAAAAACCGACATTCAAAATCCTGAGTTGTGGGATTTTCCGATGAATTACCCGATGAGTATTATCGGTAATGAAGGTGAACATGAGACTTTGTTGAACGAAGTCAAACTCATTTTAGGCAGCCAGTTTCCTGATTTTGACTTAGCGTCTATGCAAGTCAAACCTTCAAAAACAGGACGCTTTCATTCTATACGGGTGAACTTATACTTAACGACTGCTGAGCAAGTCAATACCCTATATGCGTCTCTTGATGCGGCTAAGACGGTACGCATTGTGATGTAACTTATGATAGGGTTGACAGTCTCTTGCTGCCCTCTATCAAATCCTACTATCATGGGCGTAAATTCACTGAAGATAATGACAATCGTCACTCATTTGGGTGGCGATTTTTTGTGGTTTGATGTACAATCTGCGCCCGCATTATTATTGCCGTGACTGCTTTTATTAGTCAACAATTTACGAGAAAATAAAAAGCAAAGAGTGATTATATTTTTACAAAAAATTTATTATTAAGCTCATTTGCGTCTAACCCTTATGCCATCGTCCTTTGCCCAAATTCGGACAACGCATAAGCCCTCAGCAACATAGTTTGCCGCTAAAATCAATATAGCATTTTCAAAATTTTCCCGCTATATTGTGTCCACCTATTAACAAACACGCTATATGTAGTGCTCAGTGATTTTAAGCATCACCATGAGCCGTGGCTAGCTTTTGCCTCAAAAAAACACTCTATCATGAGCATATATATCGCGTTATAAAGCATGCTTGGCGTCCTTACACCGCGCAGCATCACTAATAAGTCATTCAGTAAATAACTATTAAGCAATCAACTTACGAGGTCAGCATGACACATATCGATAAAATCCAAGTAACCAAACGTGATGGACGTTTAGAGCCTATCGAGTTAGATAAAATTCACAAGGTTATCGAGTGGGCAGCTCACGGTTTAGATAATGTGTCGGTGTCACAAGTGGAGCTAAAATCACAC
>Ga0136557_1000213_pt1 | contig 48647 bp, 41 predicted proteins | sample AntRauTorckE6832_FD_104796 | JGI IMG/M metagenome (GOLD analysis project Ga0136557, IMG submission 104796) | Saline lake microbial communities from Rauer Islands, Antarctica - Metagenome Torckler E6 #832 | ecosystem: Environmental > Aquatic > Non-marine Saline and Alkaline > Saline | place...
CAGATTTTTTGGAGGCTAGCCTCCAATCCAACGCTATTGACACAGCGCAAGAATATCCATACTGTACCTTACATCTTAACTAATAATCAATACTAACGGTCAAGCTAATTCAGGGATCGACACATCACCGAGTCCTCAATCTCCATTTGATTTCTAAACAGTGTATTGATGAAAAGATGTTTAGGCTGATCGGTTTTGATGATAAAATCGCCGGCTTTAAAACTTCTCGTTGATGAACTTGCATCCCAATAGCTGAAAGAGTTTCTCTGGTCAAAATCCTCAGTGGCTCTTTCGATCTCCACATTGTGCTTCATCAGCATATTCAGCACTTGATAGGTGTAATCATTTTCATTGTTCGGAAGGATGTACGCTTGGGTATTTCCTTTTTGACTAGATTGAGAAACGGAATTCTTAAAGTAATTCAGTAATCCTTCTTTATTCTCAACCGCCGTTTTCACGATTGAAACACCGTTAGTATAATGATCAAAAACACGCTGACGTAAGGTCAATACATAATCATCATCGGTTTTTACAGCGCGCCCACCTCTACTGTGACCGCCCTGCTCAGCCAGCATACCTATTCCGCCCATCACACTTGGGTACGAAGAACCGTATCCTGGATAAAAGAAATCGAAAGATTCGCGTGTGGCATAATTGACGTTCGCTTTATCAAACTCTTCAATTAAACCACGACCAAAAGCATCTGCCCACTCATCGTATTCGGAGGGTAATTCCAAATTTCTCGGTGTTGTTCCCGGCATAGCGAAGTAGTTGTTGTTGAAGCCCTGTTCGTGGAAATCCATATGAACCTGAGGCATCCACTCCTGATAGGCAGCAATACGCCCCTGAGATTCTGGATGAACCAGCCATACCCAGTCACGGTTCAGGTCAAACCAATAGTGATTGGTACGACCACCGGGCCAGATCTCATCATGTTCCAGATCATTGGCATCAGTGTTCAGGATATTTGCCTGTGATGATCTATACCAATACACATAGCGATCGCGACCGTCAGGATTCATCATAGGATCGATGATCACCACCGAATTTTGCAGCCAGTTTTGGGTTTCAGAATCTGTTCCGGCGACCAATCGATACGCCGTTTGCATGGCTGACTCACTGCTTGATGCCTCATTTCCATGCACGTTATAACTCATCCAAACTACTACGGGTTTCCCCTCAACTGATGTTGATTCCGGATTATTGGCAAGTTCCACATTGGCATTACGAATGGTTTCAATATCAGCCATATTATCTTCGGAAGTGATCACTGCGTAGTAGAGGTCACGTCCTTCATACGTAGTAGCATATTTGTGAAAAGAGATCTTATCCGACTCCTCTGCAAGATTTTTAAAATAATTCATGACCTGATAATGGAAGGTGAATTCCTCTCCAAGTTCATAGCCAAGATATTCGGCAGGTGAAGTGATGCCGGAATCATAATTTAGATCGGGGTGAAATTGAAAACGTTCAAAGGCATCCTGCTGAGCAAAGGTCAGTGTCGAAGCCATTAAAAAGGTGAGAATAGTAGCTATATATTTCATATTAAGAGAGATTGATTAAAGCTATGTAGCTTAAATTGATACTTAAAATAAAGTTATTTTACTAAGAATAAATCACATTTTGAAAGTGTGTGTGTATTTCACAAGAATTGAGCGATATTCATTTCTAGGCAATTCGGTTACTCCATATCGAGAACCATCTATTATGGTATTTATAGTCTGGTCAAAAACGATCCAAAGATCTTGTCCTTCACTGAAATTGTATCGAAATCTAAAGTTTGCCCCTATCAAATCAGCTATGTTACTATACTGGACAAAAGCACTGGTCGAGACCTTTTTATTGAAAGCGTATTCACTTTTTATCCGGGCAACGTGTACATCAAATTCCGATTGATCACGCCCACTAATTTCAGGGAAACGCAAAGTCGTGAACTGGTAGCTTCCCGAAATTTCTAGGTGAAGATTAGCCACCCACCTGGGGTCAATTTTGTATTGCGTCCGTGTTCCGTCAAAAAGCTCGCCATATTCAAATGTTATTCGACTCATAAGCCTTCTGGTACGTGGTGAACTATAGCTGATTGAGCCTTCAAAAAAGTCATAATTTGATACCGGAATATAGATTTGATCAACCAGATTAAAAGCCTCTGTTGGCAACAAATGCTCTTGATTATACTTAATTGAAGATCTTATAGAACCGTTATTCTTAAAGTTACTGTTCCAGTTTAATGCTATAAAACGACTCCTCAGATCATAAGACTCATTTTCCAAAATATTATAACTCTCAACATTAAAAGAGTGTTGATTGAAAGCTGAACTTTCACCCGGCCTCCACCCATATCCTAAACGATAGAAATAATCTGAGGTATTTATTGTTTTATAAAACCCCAATCCCGGGCTAAAATCTTGCCCGGTGCGGTTTACAAAAAAGCGGTACAAAAGACCCGTACTTGCTCTTCGTTCCCAAGCAAGCCTGAATATGCTATTGTCAATAAAATTATTCCTTCTGTTTGCAGGTACATCGCTATCCATAGATTGACTGACCCGAAAAGTCAGATAATCATCACCGTATAAATTCAAGTCGGTATCCAGTCCCAATACTACATTCGAATTGCCATTAGCTCCAATACGGCTGGTAATAATGCCTCCTGTATAAGAACTGGGATTTAAAACACTTTTTTTCAATCTTAAAACACCAAAATTTTCAGAAGGCAAAGAAGGGCTAGAGGCTGTTTGAAGATTTAAAAAACCTACATCCAGATCACTGATCCTTCCTGTTAAACGAGCTCCCCCATAAATTCGAACCGGATTACCACTATTATCCAGGCCGATCTTTCGGCTGTAAAAAAGCCGGGTATCACCATAATTAAAATCAAACAACCCAGATCTTTGCTGAAAAAATTGTCTTTTCTCAGGATAGGTAATAGAAAACCGGGTTAAATTAAGCTGCTGTTCATCATTCTCCACCTGAGCAAAATCGGTATTGGCGGTAAGATCCATCGTCAGATTATTTGTGACGTTGTACTTAATATCGAAGCCAAACTCATTTTTAAAGTCCTCATCATACACAAAAGAGTTGCCTGCTTCATTTAAAGTATTCGTGTTCTGCTGAAGAAAACCGGTCAGTGCATAGGGGGTAAAATATATAGGTCTCGGAGCATCCACATTGGTCAGGATAATATCCTTTGCCTTAGAAGGTTTGATTTTTCCCTCGTCCCAATTTGGCGGTATCTCGGGGTAAATATGCCTTTCATTGTGATAAGATAACCATCGATAAACGATCATCCCCATTTCAGCGATCCCATCATTACTTTGAAATCCGATACTTGAAAAAGGGATCCTCATTTCGACAAACCAACCATCTGTTGTTTGCGTGGTCTCTACATCCCAGTGTGTATTCCAACTGCTGTTAATAGGACGGTTTCCCCCAATGGTATTCGCATCATTTGAAATAGACTGATCAAACCGGGTGCCCACAGGGTTAGTAAAAAAACGCATTCCATTTTGATCATCGTTAAAGGGATCCAGTATCACTGCAAAAACATCGTCACCACTGTATCTGTCACGATACAAGCTATTGGCAGTAATGGTAGATGGGTTTTCAGTAAACATTTTAGCCGATATGTATAAATACTCATCATCATAAGCCGTTCTAACCTCTGTTCGCTCACTCATCTCCCCTAAAAAAACCGGCTCATACTGAACCATATCATAGGGCGAAATCTCTGCCCATGCAGGTTCATCTATAATTCCATCAAGTATAATTGGTTCTGATAACCTTTGAATTTTAATAGCAGATTGTGAAAAACTTTCTCCCATCAACAAGATTGCTAACAGGCAACTTCCTATAATTTTAAATAACATCTAAAAAGCTCACTTTTTGTTCCATAACTTACTCCCTAGCAATCAAATAGCGTTCATATCGAAAAAGTAAACAATTGACATATATTATTAGCGAGAGGTTTGTTAAAGTGTGAAAATTCATTCAGCTTAAAATCGTCTAAAACACTCGGAGAAAGTTGACTCTATAAAACCTCTACTATAAGTATTCCGGCTTCTTTATAAATATCTTTGCTTTTTGAGGATTAATCCCAATTTTGAGTCATGAAAAAATTTCTGAAAGTATTCTCCATTATCTTGGCCTCGTTGCTTTTGATCACAGTAGCAGCCGCATTCCTCATTCCTAATTATCTGGAAGAACCGATAAAAAAAGCCCTCATTGAGGAATTCGATGATCAAACCGAACAAAATTACCGGCTTGATTTTTCAGATCTGAATATCGGTTTGTTTAGCCGGTCTATTTCTGTGTATTCCATCACGGTTCAACCCGATAGCACCTCGCCACACGTTCAGCGTATTTCAGCAGCCTCCATTTCTGTGGAAGGGATCCGCTTGTGGAGTTTATTCAGCAAATCTTTCCCGGACTTCAGGTCCATAACCGTAAACCGGCCCGTAGTTGAGATACTCGAACGTGATCTTGCTTCTTCTTTATTTTCTGGAGCTTCATCAACTGATGAAAAAGCAGCGGTCGAAGACCTTGATACTTTTACCTTACATATTAAAAATGGAAGTGGAAAAGTCCATAAAACTGATGGATCCGAGCTATTTTCGATCAGTGAAATTTCGATTGAAGCGCAAGATGTGGATATCAACAAACTGCTTGATGGCTCAGAACTACTGTTTATGGATAACTTGCTTATACAAGGCGCCGGAGTAAAGTGGGCCGTCGACGAAGGTTTTTACGATCTCACCATTGCTAACTTTAATTTTGATAAAGGTGCCAATTCATTTTCCATCGCAAATATGGCGGTTACTCCGCTCATGCCAAAATATGATTTTTCACAGTCCAAAGGATATCAGCTCGATCGAATCAATCTGGAGATTCCTGAACTTTCTTTTTCCGGGTTAGACCTCAATTCTTTAGCTGAAGAGCATGTAAATGCTGCTGAATTACACATAAATGAAGCCTGGATGGAAGTATTCAGAAATAAGCAGATCGACCGCAGAGAAGGCTTAAATGTAAAGCCACTGCTCAACGAACTTGCCCATTCCATCGACTTTTCGATCGGGATAGACAACATCGGTATTTCAGATGCCACCATCATCTACGAAGAACATAAATCACCTTCTGATTCTTCTGCGGCTATTTCATTTGATGATCTTGATGCCTCCATTACAAATATCCGCACCGCAAGTCATCCGCAATTTTCTGAAGACACGTTAAAGCTACACGTCGAAACCCTTTTTATGGATACGGCTCCGTTAACGATTGACGTAAGCTACCCTGTTTTTAATGAAGCCGATGAACATACCGTAAAAGCTGAACTTGGCAGATTAGACCCCTATATAGCCCATAACATACTAAAAAGGTCAGGATTTGTGCGTGTTGAATCAGGAATTATTGAAAGTCTTAAAGCTGAGATCAAGCTTAATTCAGAATCCTCTTCAGGAGAACTATTGATGCTGTATCGAGACCTCAAGATCTCTTTTCTAAATGAAGATTCCGGCGAGCAAGGATTTGGAGAAAAATTCAAAGATTTTATCGCAAACAACTTTTCGATCAAATCCGAAAATACTGAGCCTGATCCTGACATAGGTCAAATTGATTTTGAGCGTGAGGTTGAAAAATCGCTCTTTGCCTATTGGTGGAAATCTTTACTATCCGGAATTCAAGACAGTATTAAATAATTTATGAATAAAACATTGACTGCTCCAACTATTGATGACATCAAAGCTGCTCATCATCGAATTAAAGAATATGCCCATCGAACCCCGGTTCTAAATAGCAAACAAGTTGACGAAAGAACCGGTGGACGAATTTTTTTTAAATGTGAAAACTTTCAAAAGGTGGGTGCTTTTAAATTTCGAGGGGCTTCAAATGCTATTTTTTCGCTGAGTGAAGAAGAGGCAAAGAATGGGGTAGCCACACATTCCTCGGGTAATCATGCTCAAGCCGTTGCATTGGCAGCCAAAATGAGGGGCATTCCGGCATATGTAGTTATGCCCGAAAATGCTCCAAAAGTAAAAGTGAAAGCTGTCAAAAATTACGGGGCTGAAGTAACCTTTTGCGAATCTACTTTGGAAGCACGGGAATCAACGCTGGAAGAAGTGGTTAAAAAGACCGGTGCCACTTTCATTCACCCTTATGATGATGCCCGTATCATCGCAGGACAGGGAACATCTGCTTTGGAATTATTGGAAGATCATCCCGACCTCGATATCATCCTGGCTCCCGTAGGTGGCGGCGGATTGTTAAGCGGTACAGCAATTGCTGCTAAATCCATCAAACCTGATATTATGGTGATCGGGGCTGAACCGGAAAACGCTGACGATGCCTACCGCTCTTTCAAAGCAGGGGAACTCATCCCCGTTAAAAATCCAGACACCATCGCCGACGGACTTCGAACTTCACTCGGTAAACTCCCCTTTTCCATCATAACCGAGCATGTGGATGATATCGTAACTGTGCCAGAAGAATCGATCGTGGAAGCAATGCGCTACGTTTGGGAGCGATTGAATATGATCATTGAGGCATCATGTGCCGTGCCCGTAGCCGCCGTTTTTGATGGCAAGGTGGATGTAAAAGGTAAGAAAGTCGGCATCATCATCACCGGCGGAAATGTTGACTTGGATAATTTGCCTTGGTGATGAAATAACAACTTTTCTATAGCAAGTGTTTAGCTTGTTTTCAGGGTTATGAATATCTTTATTTTACTTGACACGCTTGCCATGTTTGATAACCATATCCACATCGCTTAAAAGATTGATATGCCTCATGACATCGCCATCTACAGCAATGATATCGGCATACTTTCCTTCACTTACAGTGCCGTAATCTCCTTCAACGTTCATGAAGAGCGCCGGCCAGTAAGTGGCTCCGCGAATAGCCTTCATAGGATCTACCCCCAGCTTATTCACCCAAACGTCAAGCTCGGTCCACGTTGACTGACTGTGGAAAAGCATTGGCACTCCACTATCAGTACCAACCATCAGCACTACGCCTGCTTCCTGTAGTTGCTCAAATTTTCGATCCAGTGTTTTCTTTCGGATTGGGGTCAGCTGAAAATAGGGAAAGCGGTCAGGGTGTTGCAAGGAATTTTCAATATCTGCAATAATATTATCAGGCAAGCCTAAATGCCATGAGTCATCTCCCAAAAACAGCGGGTGATCTCTCATATACTCATAGTTATATAAAACTGAAATTGTAGGAGTCCAATACATAGGGCCTAAATTCATTTTTGCTGTACGCTCTTTAAGTGCATTCATCACATCTTCGGGATATTCAGGTGCCGATGACAATCCGGTATGTTCAAAATTATCCACACCTGCTTCCAGTCCACGACGAATTTCTTCAGGGCGATGACTGTGACCAACTACCTTTAAACCTTGTTTATGACTTTCATCTACTACTGCCATCACCTCTTCTTTTGCCATTTGATCCTGATCGATCAGTTTTATGATATCCACCCCGGCATTGGCTAATTCCCGTACTTTTTGGCGAGCATCATTGGTCCCGTTAATTCCCCAGCGAAATTTCTCTGTTCCGGGATAAGGCTGATGCTGCAGAAAAGGGCCTGACATATACATTGTTGGGCCCGGAATTTCTCCGTTATTTATAGCATTCCTCACATTTATAGATGCCTCAAGCGGCGCTCCCAAGTCACGGGCACTCGTCACCCCTGCCATCAAAAGCTGATGAGCAGAAGACGGCATGATCACCGACTCAAATTCGTCTATGTAGGTTGAATCCCAGTGCGCATAGTCGGTATGGCCGTTAAGCATCAGGTGAACGTGCATATCCCACAACCCCGGAAGTACACTCATCCCTTCTGTTGAAATTATTTCTGCATCCTCCGGAATATCAACAGCACCCATTACCCCTACTTGCTTGATTCTTTCCCCTTCGATTATAATTACGCTATTCTGGATAGGAGTACTCCCGAATCCATCTATTAAAGTTCCACCAACCAGGGCCTTTATATCTTGGGAAACAGCAGAGCCACTTAGTAAAATTATAGTCACTAAGGTTGTTAGAAGTGGTTTCAGGAATTTTAAAGCAGAGTTATGAAGAGACATAGTATTTTATTTTGTTAACTAGTACGAATGTATGGGTACTCAGATGTTATTCTAATTAATGCTAAATACCAAGTAAGGTAAAATAAAGTGCCAAAGTGAATGCATTCGAGTTTATTGACGAATTTTAAAGGTCTATTTCTTTAAGTTATTCTGAACCACTTTCTTTTTCCTTACTATATCTGAAACAATACCTTTCTTCTTTTCGTCTATGAAGAAACTTTTATTTTTACTTCCATGGAAAACAAAGGCAAGTACAAACAATACAAATTTGAAAATGATCTGGATCGCGGTAGTGATCCAGATTTTGATTTGGACGAGTATATACGTCAGCAAAGTATGGGCCAGTCGCAGTCAGCCGATCTTCATACTCCTGTAGATGAGGAAACATCCCAATTCAAAAATGCAATCCTCATGTTTTTGGTTTTTGCAGCTGCTTTTCTCTGGGCTAACGACTGGAGTCCAACTCAGGCTTGGGGTAGTATCTTTGGCAGCAACGATGCTGACGTAACAGCAACTGCTCCATCTGCTCCGGCTTTCGAACTGCCGGATATACCTAATGTCTCTGAAGTACCTTCTATTCCCGGCGTTGGGAATGAGACAGGTTATGTTAATTATCTAATTGAGATCAATGAATCCGGATTTAGTGATATTTTTTCAAGTTCTGCCCTGCAAGCATTTTATCAATCTGACGTTCCGACCTCTTATCTATCAGAATTGGTCGAAGCAGGATATCAGGAACTTTCCTATCCGGCAATTATCGCTTATTACAATTCAGACGTCTCCCTGGAATATCTAAATAGTTTAAATGAATATGGCTTTTTATCAGAATTTTCTTACCCGGAAGTTATAGCCTATTACAACAGTGATGTTTCAATTGACTATCTGAATACCTTAAATGAAGCAGGGTATTTAGAAAATCTATCCTACCCGGCAGTGATTGCTTATTTCAATAGTGGTGTGACCATCGAATTTCTTGACCGCCTCCGGGATAACAGCTTGCTCGATAACATGAGTTATCCAGAGGTTGTTTCAGCTTTTAATACCGATAATTAGACTATAGGCTTGTGCTCATCTAAATCACGGAACTGCAATTCATACAGATGACTGTATAATCCTTTCTTCTCTATGAGTTCCAGATGAGTTCCTTCTTCCACAATGCTCCCTTCATCCATCACTAAAATATGATCGGCATGTTGCACAGTTGAAAGGCGGTGTGCAATGACGAAAGTCGTTCGGTTTTCCATGAGTCGTATCAGTGCTTCCTGAACCTGAGCTTCGGATTCTGAATCCAACGAAGAAGTCGCCTCATCCAACAACAAGATCTCAGGGTTTTTAAGGATGGCCCGGGCAATAGCTAATCTTTGACGCTGACCTCCACTCAGTTTCACTCCTTTCTCCCCGATCATAGAATCATATTTATTCTCTGTTTCCATGATAAATTCATGAGCATTTGCAGCTTTGGCAGCTTGAATGATCTCTTCTTCTGTAGCATCCAATTTCCCATAGATGATGTTCTCACGAATCGTGGTTCCAAACAAATGCACTTCCTGAGGTACGATGGAGATATGTTCTCTCAAAGATTTAAACTTCACATCCTGAATATTCACCCCGTCCACATAAATAGCACCCTTTTGGGGATCATAAAATCTTGGTATTAAATTTAAAAGCGTAGTTTTTCCAGCCCCGCTTGGGCCAACAAGAGCTACCGTTTTCCCGGCTTCAGCGGTAAAGGAAATTCCTTTAAGAACTTCTTTTTCACCCTCGTAACTAAACCAAAGGTCTTTGACAACCACTTCTCCCCTTACATGTGTAATATTTTTAGCATCAGGATTATTTTCAATTTCAGGAGTTTCTTCCAACAGCTCAAAAATTCGCTCTGAGGCACCGGCAGCCGTGTTCACTGCAGTATACAATCTGGAAGTCTGACTGATAGATCTCGATATATTTAATGCATAAATAATGAAAGCAACGAGGTCACCTGCTGTCAACCGGTCTGCAAGTACTTCCTTCCCTCCATACCAAAAGATAATCACCAACGTACTCATGAACATGATGCCCACTCCGGCCCAAAAGAACTGAGTCAGTACCACTTTACGCCGAGCCGTAGTAAATAATTTTTCCACTGCATCCTGATATCGGCCAACCTCATAATCTTCTCGGACAAAAGCCTTCACAAGTCGGACGGCTCCCAAAGCATCTTCTGCAACAGCGGTAGAATCAGCCAGTTCATCCTGAATATCCTTGGAAAGGTGTCTAATTTTTTGGCCGAAATACCGGGTGGCCAGGGTCACAAATGGAACCGTAACAAAGATCACCATACTCAACCGCCAGTTTAAAACCACCATCAATGAAACAGAACCGATCAATGAAAAAGTAATAGTAAGTAATTGCGGGAGTGAATCGGTAAGTGCTGTTCGGATAGAACCGACATCATTAGTCAACCGCGAGGTTATCTCGCCCAACCTTCGTTCGGCAAAGAACTTAAATCCCAGCCGATGTAAATGCTCATATACTTTTTTCCGAAGATCTGTGATCACCCGCTCTCCCACCCACTCGAGGTGGTAATTTCCAAAAAAGGAAAAAGCCGCCTGTAATATAAAGAGTCCAAAAAGCCCGATCGCCAGCCAGTTCAAAAGCTCATTATCGCCGGATTCAAATACGGCATCCAGTAATTCACGCAAGCCCAGCGGTACCGTCAGCCACACAGCAGAAGCCAAAATCGCTGCCACCGTTGCAGTATAAAATCGAAGACGGTAGGGTTTGCTTAACGCAAATATCTGCTTCAGTGTCAGCCAAAGCGATTTGATAGATTTAGTTTCTTTATTTTCTTTTTTCCCCATGGTTAAATATAAGCCTTCGTTTAGAAAAAGCGTTCAGTTTTGAGTATTTAAATTTCCCTAAATAGAAAAGGCATACAGTCACCAAGTATTATTGCTTCAGGATCGTTTACTAACCTTGGTGACTCTGTGCTTTCGTGGCAAAATATCCGGTTTTATAGTTTGGAGAACTCAAACTTATTCCCAAAAAATAAATCACAAACTTTCAAGATTTTTTATTGTCAAATCCCTATCTATAGGGAAACAAAATCACGGGTTTGTACATATGGATAGTGAAATTCTTACTTGGATATTTTTGATCGGCGGGATACTGCTGATCTTTCTTGAGGCCATCCTTCCCGGTGGTGTTGCCTTCCTGTTGGGAGTCAGCGGTTTGGGTGTTGGAATTCTTAGATATTTTGGATTTTTGGAAGACCCACTGACTGCAACCTTCATTTGGTTATTTACTTCCACCATCCTTACAATAGCCATCCGCCCTTTTATAAATAAGTACTTTAAAGGAGAAAGTTCGTACAAGCTTGCAGATGAAGATTACGAAGCCATGGATCAGGTAGTGGATGTGATCGAACCGATCAATGAGCTGGACAACGAAGGACGTATTCGTTTTCAGGGAATTTCATGGCAGGCCCGCTCTATTGAAGGAAAGATACCTTCTGGTGTTCAGGTGCGTATCAAATACCGGGATAACACCACCTGGATCGTGGAACCCGTGGATATTATTGATGCCCAAAAAAATCAACTTAAAGACTCAAACAAAAACTGATATGTGGACCACACTTTTAGCCGTTATCGTTTTATCGTACTTCGTACTCACAAGATTATTTCAGATCGTGGAGTTTCGCGAGGAAGTTATTCAGGAGCGACTGGGTAAATATAAAAAGACCCTAAAGCCGGGATTTCATTTTCTAATCCCTTTTGTGGATCGCCCTGCATACAGTCAGGAAATGCGCGAACAGGTGCTGGACGTTCCCAGCCAAACCTGTATCACCAAAGACAATATTGAAGTTAACGTTGATGGGCTCGTTTATCTGAAAGTAATGAGCTCTCACAAAGCCAGCTATGGTATTTCAAATTATCAGGCTGCAGCAGTGAACCTAGCTCAAACCACCATGCGGAGCGAGATCGGAAAAATGACCCTGGATGACACTTTTTCTGAACGCGAGAAGATGAATGAAAATATCGTCCGTGAAATTGATAAAGCGGCCGACCCCTGGGGGATAAAAGTGATGCGATATGAGCTAAAAAATATTCGCCCATCCGCAGAGATCGTTGATACCATGGAACGACAGATGGAAGCAGAACGAGCCAAAAGGGCTGAGATTACCAATTCCGAAGGTCACCGTCAGGCGCGTATTTATGAATCCGAAGGGGAACAGCAGAGTCAGGTTTTGGTCTCTGAAGCAAACCGCCAGAAACGAATCAACGAAGCGAAAGGCCGCGCTAAAGAAATTGAACTCATAGCAACGGCAACGGCAACCGGAATTAGACGTGTGGCAGAAGCAATTGAACGTCCCGGCGGAGATATTGCCGTTAAAACCAAACTGGTAGAGCAATACATAAAGCAGTTCGGGAATATCATCAAGAAATCAAATGTATCCGTGTTACCTACTGAAACAGCCAACTTGAAAACGTTTTTTGAAGGGGTCAGTACCATGAGCGATCATACCAAAGGTGCCACTTCAAAAACAAAAACAACTAATTAAGGAGAGTTACCATGGAAATTTTAGAAACGATCAGTCAGGTTTTATTAGGGTTATTCTCCATCTACGTAATGTATCAATTTGTACGGTCATTGCGGCTGGTACCAAATCAATTTGCCTTCATTGTGGAACGGCTCGGAAATTATCACAAGACTTTAGGGCCGGGATTTCACGCACTCATCCCCATCGTCGACAAAGTAGTTTATAAACAAGATCTGCGAGAAGAAACTATAGAAGTGGAACCCCAGGAGTGTTTCACAAAAGACAACGTAAAAGTTGAAGTGGATGGCGTGATATATCTTAGTGTAGTTGATCCTGTGAATGCAAGTTATGGGGTTACGAATTATCGTTATGCTGCTGTACAGCTTGCACAAACTACAACCCGTTCGGTTCTTGGAAATATGGAGCTGGATCAAACTTTTGAAGAACGTGCATCCATGAGCCGTGAAGTAGTGAAAGTACTAAGCGAAGTGGAGCAGATCTGGGGAATCAAAGTCCACCGGTATGAGATCAAGAATATCATGACGCCGCGTACCGTACAAAAAGCCATGGAGCGACAAATGACTGCCGAACGTGATCGCCGTGCCATCATTGCTAAATCTGAAGGCGTGAAAGGCTCTAAGGTGAATGATGCCGAAGGTGTAAGAGCTGAGATCATCAACATTTCGGAAGCCGAGATGCAGCGCCGTATCAACGAAGCAGAAGGTTATGCCCAAGAGATCTTATCTATTGCCGAGGCTACCGCAAAATCTATAGAAGAAGTGGCCGATGCACTCTCTCAGCCAAAAGGTACCGAGGCCATGAAGCTCCAGCTTTCCGAGAAATACCTGGAAGTATTATCCGGTCTTGGTCGAGGTGAGAATAGCGTAATATTACCAAAAGACATCTCCAATTATGATGCTTTGATGGAAGGACTTTCTCTGAATGATCTGGATGAGGTTAAGGGCAAGAAATAGCTCGCACTAATGACGGTCTGACGGCTCCAAGTCCGTCTGACCGTTTGGCAGATTTTAACACCGAAGCCTTAGCCATCCATCAGACGGGTAATCCGTCAGATGGAGTTCGAGGAAAAAACCAGCTTTGGCTTGGTGTTGAACAACGCTCCATAATGAATTGGTAATTTGCAGTCCCGGGATTGCTTCGGCTGAGGAGTTATGAGTCCGACATTTAACTCGGTGTGCCTCGCAAAGGGATACATTTGCGAGGAGCCCGGTTGCTGAATCACGGGTTGGGAAGTTTAGCGACGCGGCAATCTCGCGTTCATGGCAAAGGGGAAGAAATAGCTTGCCCCAATCACGGTCTGACGGCTCCAAGTCCGTCTGACCGTTTGGCAGATTCCAGCACCGAGGCCTTAGCCATCCATCAGACGGGTAATCCGTCAGATGGAGTTCGAAGAAAAACCCACCTTCAGCCTGCTGCAAATTATATCCCCGAAAAACCAGCAAAGCCCAACCTCCGGTAACCGTCCAAGCCTCTTTTTAGTAAACGGGCGGAGGTTATCTTTTTGGTATTCATTCACCCCGCCCTAAAAGACGGGGCTATTCATGTATGATCCCTCCGGGATCGGCTCCGAAAAATCCTAAAAATCCTTCAAATCCCAGTTTAAGAAAGAGTAAGAAGCGAAACAAAACTTTAGTGTTTTAGTGGCAATAAAAAATCGAAAATCGGTCGTTCGGTTCATCGGTTCATCGCAATTCAATTTTATCCGCCTCATCCACATTCAAATACAGAGAGTTTACAGAGCTGATCAATTAATGCATTTATTCATGAATCAGCGAAGTTTATTAATTATATTCATAGCCTTGTTTTGAACAATATTCATCAACTATAAATTATAAAAGCAGAGATCATGAACGCATTAGATTCGGCCGTACAAAACAAAATTGACCAGTGGTTAAACGGGAGCTACGATAAGGAAACAAAAGATGAAATCCGTCAAAAACTGGATGACAAGAAATTTAATGAACTCACAGATGCGTTCTATAGAGATCTTGAATTTGGTACCGGAGGCTTACGCGGCATCATGGGAGTCGGTTCAAACCGTGTAAACAAATATACTTTTGGTATGGCTACGCAGGGGCTTGCTAACTTCCTGAAAAAGCAATATCCCGGAAAGGATATTAAAGTAGTGATTGCCCATGATTGCCGAAATAATTCTGATATACTTTCAAATGTAGTTGCCGATGTATTTTCAGCCAATGGAATTTACGTGTACTATTTTGATGCCCTCCGCCCCACTCCGGAGCTATCTTTTGCCATTCGTGAACTGGGCTGCCAGAGCGGGGTGATGCTGACTGCCTCTCACAATCCTAAAGAATACAATGGCTATAAAGCTTATGGTGCCGATGGCGGACAGCTTGTGGCCCCTCATGACAAAATGGTGATGGAAGAGGTGCAAAAGATCGCTTCTGTTGATGAAGTTAAATTCGACGGAAATAATAATCTGATCGAGACCATTGGTACAGAAATGGATGAAAAATATCTCTCCGAACTCGTAAAATTATCTGTTTCTCCGGATGCAATTAAACGGCAAAAAGATATGAAGATCGTGTTTTCTCCCATTCACGGGACCTCAAGAAAGCTCGTGCCCGATGTACTCAAACGATACGGATTCGAAAATGTAATATTGGTGGAAGAACAGATGTCACCTGATGGAAATTTTCCTACGGTAGTATATCCTAATCCGGAGGAAAAAGAAGCTCTGACTATGTCACTTGAAAAGGCCAAAGCAGTAGATGCCGATCTGGTGATGGCCACTGACCCCGATGCCGATCGTGTGGGCATAGCCGTTAAAAATATGGATGGCGAATTTGTGTTGCTGAATGGAAATCAAACCGGTTCACTCCTGATCAATTATATCCTTACGGCCTGGGAGCAAGCCGGTAAGATCACCGGAAATGAGTATATCGTAAAAACCGTCGTGACTTCTTATATCATCGACCGCATCGCTGATGCCAGAGGTGTTGAGTGCTACAATACACTTACAGGATTTAAATATATCGGTGAACTGATGACCAAGCTCGAGGGTAAAAAACAATTTATTGCCGGTGGTGAAGAAAGTTATGGATACCTTGTCGGAGAACATGTAAGAGATAAAGATGCGGTTGTATCCTGTGCCATGATCGCAGAAATGGCTGCCTTTTATAAAGATCAGGGGAGCAGCATTTATGAGGCCTTGCTTGATATGTACGTAGAATACGGCCTTTTCCGTGAAGACCTTACCTCGGTGACAAAAAAAGGAAAGTCAGGAGCTGAAGAAATCCAGAAAATGATGATGAATTTCAGAGCTAATCCTCCCAAAAAATTGGGTGGCTCTCAAGTGGTTTCCATGAAGGACTATCAGACTTCAAAAGAAAAAAACATAGCCACCAGGGAAGTAACTGATATCGATCTCCCGAAATCAAATGTGCTTCAGTTTATTACTGAAGATGGTGCAATTATCTCCGTCCGCCCTTCGGGAACTGAACCAAAGATCAAATTCTATTGTAGTGTGAACACCAAACTTATGAGCCTAGATGACTATGCCCAAGTTGCTGCCACGCTCGACAGGAGAATACAAGTTATGATCGAAGCTCTGAAAAATTGATCTGTTTGTAAGAAATTCGAACGTTGGCATTCCATACGCTATATAATTATCCATCGAAACTCACTTTACTTTGATTGATAAACCTGCTTACTTGATTGACAAGTATTAACAGCTTAGATGGAACACTGATCGCGTATACATGTTTTAATAAGTAAACAAGTTACATCTATTAAAAGGAGAAAATTATGAGTGTAGTTAACAGAGAAACTATTGAAAAGCTTATCAGCAAGACCCAAGACGTAAACGTTACCCTATTTATGCCCACTCATAAAAAAGGAGAAGAAGGGAAACAAGACTCAATCCGTTTAAAGAATATTATTCAACAAGCTAAATCTGACTTAATAGAAAAAGGCTGGAAAGAAGATAAAGCGAATGAGCTTTTTAAACCTGTGCTTGCAAAAACTGAGGAAAATCAGTTTTGGTTGCATCAGGATAAAGGACTGGCAATTTATGTTAATGAAGATTATTTCGATTTTTTCAAAATACCGGTCAGTGCTAAAGAGAATTATTACATTTCAGAAAACTTTTTGATCACTCCTCTGTTAGAGCTTCAGAATCATCACAACGACTATCATGTGCTGTTGTTAAGCCAAAGTGAGACCAAGATGTTTAAAGTAGCTCCGGATGAAACTACACAGGTTACCTTTGAAAGCGTACCTACCAGCATGGAGGAACATTTAAAATATCATGTTCATGAACGTTCTGTTCAGCATCACTCCGGAGCAAGCGGCGGCGGTACAGTATTCCATGGTCAGGGAGCTGATGTGGATGAAAACAATAAAGAGCTGGAGCTTTTCTTAAAGCATATTGAAAATAAAGTTACCAAATATCTTAAAAAGGTCAACGGCCCGTTGATACTTGCAGGACCAGATAAATTGGTTGCTTACTATAAAAAACATAACAAGTATTTCAATGTGCTGGACGAATCCATTTCAGGTAACTGTGATAGTAAATCGGTACAGGAAATTGAAAGTGAGTCCTGGGAAATTGTAGAGCCTTATTTTAGAGAAGAAATACACAGTGATATTGAACGCTTCAATAATCTGCTTGGAAGCGACCTTGTGTCTACTGATGTAAGTGATATTGTAAAAGGTGCTTATTTCGGAAAAGTAGATACCTTGTTTGTGCCTATGGAATTCCGTCAGTTCGGTATTTTCGACCCCGAGGAAAACAAAGTAGATATCTCGGATAATCTTAATGGAGAAGCCGTAGATCTGATAAATTATGCAGCGATCTCGGCTATCCGCAATGGCAGTACTTTATATGGATTGCCCCAATCTGAGGTGCCTAAGAATTCTGGCTTAGCAGCAATTTACAGGTATAAATCCTGATAGATCAATATGGGTCGGATTCGAAATTCATTGTAGCCTTTCTTTGAATGGATACAATTTTCGGATCCGATCATTTTATACTTTATCTATACTTCGGCTTTTAGCTTAAGCCACACCAAAGCTCCTTCTTCCTCATCCCCGCGTGTTTGAAGCATGCGCCCGCTTTCTTTTCCTATCCAGTAATAATAAATTTCCTCGGAATTCTCTCTTTTGACCGTATATGTAATTGCGTCGTATGTTTTTCCATGAAGTGTGACTTTCTCTTCACCTGTCTGATTTAGGGTGATTACATCTTTTCCTTGATTTGAAGAATAAACAGGCACGGTCCAGGAGGTGACTCCTTGTTTATTTGCAGCATAGATCAATGTGGGGATCCAGTGCGCATCATATCTCAAGCGATCGAATTCTGTAGAAAAGGTCGTATCCTGATTGACGTTGAAGCTTCTTCTTCTTATTCGAACATCCACACTTTCAGTTCCCGTATAATCAACCGAAATATTTTGTCTTGGTTGTATTCTGGAGCGATAAGCAATGGGCTGAAATGTTTTCAGATCTAACAACAAACTATCTCTAAGTACAACTCTGGGTAAATTCTGCTGATAAGTGATCAACATTCGGTCTTCTTGAATCTGAACATTTTCTGTAATAATACCCATTGCCGACTCTTCCCCATCAGCTTCTCTTACATATTCATAAATCTGAATTCCGGGCTCAATATTTTCTCCGGATAATATTGCATAGTTGTATTGCTGCGCCGCTAATTCTACAGAGCTAAAAGTTAATACAGCGGTAATAAAAAATAATAAAAGCTGTCTCATGATGATATAATTATTGTTGATTTATAGTGTATGGTAAGTACTTAAAATCAGACGCTTTAGATCTATTTTAGTTCAAAGATCTTGCCTGCCCTTTGCTGAACAAGGTCATCCATTTCAAGCTGAAGTAAAGTAACCAAAAGCTGACTCGTATTTATACCTAATTCCTCACTCAGATCATCAATTTGATAGGCTTGCTCATCTAATGCTTCACATATTTTGAGCGCTTTTTCATCGAGATCCTCCTCTCTCCAGTTTGGTTTTTCGGTATCTTCTTCCACCCTTTTATGTCCATCCTCCGAATGCTCCACCGGCAGTTCCACAATAATATCATCAACTGTTTGTACAAGCTTTGCCGCTCCCCGTTTGATCAGATAATTACACCCGGTACCTGATGGATTTCCCAAAGGATGGGGAACCGCAAATACTTCCCGATTCTGGTCTAGTCCGAGGTCAGCCGTGATCATACTCCCTCCTTTAATTCCGGATTCCACAACCAAAACTCCCAAACTCATTCCACTTACTATTCGATTACGAACCGGAAAGTTACCGGCATCAGGATTGGTGCCGAGAGGAAATTCAGTCAGTACTGCTCCCCCATTCTTCACGATATTATTGGCGAGTGGGGCATTTTTCTTTGGATACAGGTTATCGATTCCCGAACCTAAAACGGCTACTGTAAGAGCTTTATGTTCAAGTGCCGTTTTGTGGGCAATTGAATCAATTCCATAAGCTAATCCGCTGAAAATGCATAGTCCAAGATCAGCCAATTCTCCGGTCAGTTTTTCAGCCATCTTTCGCCCATAAGCTGAAGTATTCCTGGTTCCGACCACTGCCATTCCGGGTTTTGAAAGGGCCTCAGGATCTCCTTTTATCCAAAACAACACCGGCGGGTCATAGATCTGTTTTAACAGTGTGGGATATTCAGGATCAGCAAGGGTGATAATTTTTGAACCTGATTTTTCCGTTGCAGCAAGTATGTGATCTACCTTATCCCAGTCATCAAATGAAAGTAATGAAAGCGCAGAAGCTTCACCGATCCCATCTACCGTTCGGAGCTTTCTCTTACTAAGAGAGAAAATTTCTTCCGGGTCTTCTATGTGTTTTAGCAGATTGGATACGCGCCGGCATCCAAAGCCCGGAATTATTGATAGCGCCAGCAGTACCCTAAGTTTCTTCTTGTTCTTTTGCATGTTGAATCAATTCCCAAAGTTTCTCTCTCAGCTCATCGACCCCGTGACCGGTTGCTGCAGAAATAGGAATAACGGGAATTTCATCATCAAAGTGAAGTTCTTCTTCTAACTTAAAACCCTCTTTTAAATCCATTTTGGTAATAGCCAACACACGGGGCTTATCCAACAGGTCTTTTCGGTAAGACTTCAGTTCATTGAGTAATGCTTTGTATTCATACTCAATATCGGTCATCGCACTAACCATGAAGAGCAGTACATTGTTTCGCTCAATATGTCTCAGAAACTGAATTCCAAGCCCTTTTCCTTCATGAGCTTCCTCAATAATTCCGGGAATATCGGCCATCACAAAGCTCCGATAATCTTCAAATTTCACAACCCCAAGGTTAGGCTCAAGTGTTGTAAAAGGATAATCAGCGATCTTAGGTTTGGCATGAGAAAGGGCTGAGAGCAAGGTGCTTTTCCCTGCATTCGGAAAACCTACTAAACCCACATCAGCAATAAGCTTAAGCTCTAACTCTACCGTACGCTCTTCGCCGGGTTTCCCTTCCTGTGCATAATGAGGAGTCTGGTTTGTTGAGCTTTTAAAATGCCAGTTACCCAATCCGCCTTTCCCTCCTTTAGCGATCACCAGCTCCTGCTCATCCTCTGTGATCTCACCCAAGCGTTCTTTGCTATTGGCATCATATATTACAGTACCCATGGGGACTTCCAACCTCACCGACTCTCCGTCAGATCCGCTACTTCGTTGCTTACTACCGTTTTCTCCGGGCTTAGCTTTAATATATTTTCGGTACCTGAGGTCAAGAATGGTATTAAGTTGTTCATTGCCAACTAATATCACATCACCGCCCTTACCACCATCTCCGCCGTCAGGGCCTCCTTTCGGTACATATTTTTCCCTTCTAAAGTGAAGAGATCCATCTCCACCTCTGCCGGCTGTCACATAAATTTTCGCGTAATCAGCAAAGCGCATGTTGTGATCTTTTATTTAAATGGTTGATCGTGATCTATAGATTTTCAAGAATGAAATCTGTCATCAGGCGATATAGATGCCGGCGTGTATTTCCACCATAAATTCCATGGTTTCTGTCAGGATAGATCATGGTCTCAAAGTCCACATCCTCAGCAACCAAGGCATCTATCATATCAATAGTATTTTGATAGTGGACGTTGTCATCACCGGTACCGTGTATCAGTAAATAATTTCCTTCAATTTGACCGGCTTTTGTTATCGGCGAACCTTCATTATAGCCCTCAGGATTTAACTGAGGAGTTTGCATAAACCGCTCTGTATAAATGGTATCGTAATATTTCCAATGGGTAACCGGTGCAACCGCAATGGCTGTGCTGAATACGTCGGCACTTTCAACTAAAGCAAGTGAGGACATATACCCGCCATAACTCCAGCCCCAAATACCAATTCGACTCTCATCAATATAATCGAGCGCTGAAAGTTGCTTTGCAGCTTCGATCTGATCTGCGGTCTCAAGTTGGCCTAATTTTTTATAGGTCTGTTTTTTGAAATCACGTCCCTTAGCGCCGGTTCCTCTGTTATCTACGGAAACCACAATATATCCCTGGTTCACCAGATACTGATGCCACATTGGGCGCTGAGCACTTTCAAAATTCCGGGTAACTGTTTGGCTGCCTGGTCCTCCATATACATACATCAACACCGGGTATTTTTGAGTTGAATCAAAATCAGCCGGTTTCATCATGTAGGCATTCAGGTCAGCTCCATTTACATCCAGAGTCATAAACTCTTTTTGGATAAAATGATACTCATTCAGCTTTTGCGCCAATTCAGCATTGGCTTCCAGCATCCGTACTTCATTCCCATCTTGCCTGTGAAGTGAAACTTCAGACGGCTTATTATAATCAGACCATGTATCAATGTAATATTTAAAATCACGGCTCATATTGATCCCATGCCAGCCTTCACCTTCTGTTAGCTTGGCCTTTCTATTACCATCCACTCGAATACTGTATAAATGCCTTTGCAGTGACGACTCTTCTGTACCTACATAAAACAAGCGATAATTTCGCTCATTGTGTCCAATGAAATTAGTCACATCCCATTCACCACTAGTTATCTGCTGAAGCTCCTCTCCCTCTATGTCATACAAGTAAATGTGATTGTACCCGTCCTTATCGCTGGTAGTTATAAATTGTTCCCCATTATCCAAAAAGTATAGGTCGTCGTGAACATCGATCCAGGTTTCACTTTCTTCGGTTAGAATGATACGGGAATCACCGGTTTCAGCATTTGCAAAAAGCAGATCTTGTTTATTTTGAAGGCGATTCATTCTGCGGATCGCTAACATATTATTATCGTTAGTCCAGTTGATCCGCGGAATATATTGATCCGTTTCCTCACCGATCTCCATGTTTATAGTTTCACCGGATCCCACATGATATACATGGATCGAAACAATAGAGTTTTCCTCTCCTGCTTTAGGATATTTGAATTCAACGGCCTCGGGATATAATCCTCCCCATTCCGTCATGAAAAATTCGTTTACACGTTCCTCATCAAAACGGTAAAAGGCAATTCGATCTCCATCCGGTGACCAGAACCATGCTTTGGCAAATCCGAATTCCTCCTCATATACCCAATCTGCAGCTCCGTTGATGATCTTATTGAACTCCCCATCTTCAGTGATCTGAGTTTCATTACCAGTAGTAAGGTCGACCCAAAATAAATTATTATCCCTTACAAAAGCAGCTCGGTCTCCTTGCGGTGATAGTTCAGCATATTGTTGTTTTTCTTCTGATTCGGTCAATTTTGAAAGCTCTGAGGAATCAATATCATACACAAAGTAGTTTTCACGGGTGCTTCTTCTCCATATTTGTTCTACATCTGTACGGATCAAAAGTTTTGATTCATCTGCAGAAAATTGATATCCCTGAATATTGAAAGGTTTTTCGCCATTACTTCCCTCGAAATCAGCTCCATCGAATATCACCTGTTCCGTACCATTCACAATATTGTAGCGGATGATCTGATTATCTCTGGTTGCAGAATAGAATTCCCCATCATTCATCCAACGAACATTCTGAATACTATTCTGGGAAAATGTATCGTCAAAAAGGTGTTCAAACTCGATAGGCTTTTTATCTTGAGCCACTGTAGCAACAGAACACATTGCCAGCATCAAGAGGGTCAGTTTTAGTATCTTCATAAAGTATCTTGGGTTAAAACAAGAAAAGAACGCATCAAGCATTCTTTTCGGTAGTGAGTTTTGGCGTTTTCTTATTTTTTGTGAAGTATCACCTTCAATAATCTGGTGAGCTTTGCTTTCATCTTTGTTCTTGGAACAATGAAGTCCAGAAATCCATGATCAAGTAAATATTCTGAAGTTTGAAAGCCCTCCGGAAGATCCCGCCCTATTGTTTGACGAATCACCCTTGGCCCGGCAAAGCCGATCAATGCGCCGGGTTCAGCTATATTAAAATCACCCAACATCGCATAACTCGCTGTCACCCCACCGGTTGTGGGATCGGTCATATAAGAAATGTAAGGGACTTTAGCTTCTTCAAGCTGAGCCAACTTCGCGGAAGTTTTCGCCATCTGCATCAAGCTCAATACACTTTCCATCATACGAGCACCGCCGGTCTGAGAAATGATGATGAGTGGAATTTTATTTTCGCGAGCATGATCGATCGCTATACCAAGTCGTTCACCGACTACTGAGCCCATGCTTCCACCAATAAAAGAGAAGTCCATGCAGGCTACTACAAGATCTAGTTTGTTCATTTTTCCAACCCCGACCCGAGCTGCATCAGAAAGACCTGTTTTATCCTGATATTCTTTGAGGCGGTCTTTGTATTTCTTGCGATCTTCAAACTCAAGGGGATCGGTCGGTTTAATTTCTTGTCCCAACTCTTTGAATTTCCCATCATCAAATATGATCTCGAAATACTTTTCGCTTCCGATCCTGAAATGGTAGCCGCTAAGTGGATCAACCCAAAGGTTGTCTTCCAGCTCACGCTTATGGATCGTCTCACCGGTTGTTGGAACTTTGATCCAAACACCTTCCGGCATTTCCTTTTTGGTATCTGTTTGAATGTTTTCGTCTTTTCTTTTAAACCAGGACATATGCTACTTTTTGTGATTTTTTCAGAGAAGTAAAATAAAGATTCTAAGGCTTAATTCTGAATCTGTTTTGGTTAGAATCGAACCCTTAAAGGCTTGTGTTATTTACCTGACTACTCGTTAAATAATTGGATTCAAGCTCCTCAGCCGTGGTCTTAGTGAAAAACGTATCCCCACCGGCACTGTTAAAAAGTGAAATAAGTCCTTTTCCGGATATCATAGAGGAGTCTGCAATTTTAACTTTCTCCAGAGCTTCTTCACTCAATCTGTCAATTCCGGACCCAATGATCTGATCTCCGGGTGTCAGCTTACTTTCAATTTTTGTTAACTCCAATATCATGGAATCCGATATCGCCTGCAATGTTCCATCTTTTTTAAACTGTTGATGATACAAATGCTTTCTTCGGGCATTTATCACAGCATGAACCGTCCCCTTTTCAAGGGATTGGGCAAACCCGGCTAATGTATTGCCTGCATAAATAGCTACATCCAATCCAAAAAACATACCTTTGACAGCGCTTGCGGCTATTCTTAGTCCGGTATATGAGCCGGGACCTGTACTAACTAAAACGGCATCCAGATCGCTGAACTCAAAAGAATGTTCTGTCTTTAATTCTTTTACGAATAAAAAAAGCAGTTCAGAATGTGAACCTTTACGCTCCGTTCTTTTTTCATGGACTTCACCTGTTTCATCCTGAAAGCAAACGGAGCAAATATTGGTTGCTGTTTCTATGGCAAGAATTTTATCGAAGCTCATTCAGCACCAGCTGACCTTTGTTATAAATTCCAACGGCACGTCCCTGAAGTTTTTCATTCAAATAAGGAGAGTTCTTTGATTTTGATCGAACATTATTCGGGGTGAAGGTCCATTCCTCATCAGTATTGAAGAATGTCAGATTGGCTTTAGCCCCTTCTTTTATATCCGGAATTTCAAGGTTAAGGATCTCGCGGGGTTTATACACCAGCTTATCCATCAGTTGCTGCAGGCTTAGTTTCTTGGTTTGAAAAAGCCGCTTATTGGAGATCGCCCATGCTGTTTCCAGTCCTATAATTCCATTGGGAGCATAAATGAACTCTACCTCTTTTTCCTCGATAGCGTGTGGGGCATGATCGGTACAAATAGCATCAATGGTTCCGTCTACAAGCCCTTCCACCATCGCATCCACATCTTCTTGTGTTCTCAGTGGTGGGTGCATTTTGAAATTGGTGTTGTAGTTCGTCCGGTCGATCTCCTCATCGGTCAGATCAAAATGATGTGCGCAAACTTCGGTGGTTACTTTGATGCCTTTTTTCTTAGCCTTACGAACCAGATCCACACCTTCTTTTGTACTGATATGTGCAACATGAACATGTCCACCGGTGTATTCAGCAAGCAAGATATCTCGTGCGATCATCACTTCTTCTGCAATGCCCGGGGTTCCGTCCAGCCCAAGTCGGGTTGAAACTTTGCCTTCATTCATATGTCCGGGGCGGGAAAGTTCCAGGTCTTCTTCATGGTTGATGATCGGCATTCCCAGCATCGAAGAATACTCCAAAGCTATCCGCATCACCTGCGAATCGTACACCGGATCACCGTCATCACTGAATGCAACGGCACCACCTTCTTTCAGGTCCGCCATTTCAGCAATGGATTCCCCTTTACGCTCTTTGGTCACGCATGCAATAGGATGCACATCAACAGGTAATTTCTCTGCCTTTTTAATGATGTATTCAACCACATCACGGGTATGAGTAGCCGGTTTGGTGTTCGGCATACAGGCCACTGCTGTAAAGCCTCCAAAGGCCGCAGCATCACATCCTGTTTTGATGGTTTCTTTGTGCTCAAATCCTGGTTCACGCAAATGAATGTGCATATCCATCCAGCCCGGAGAAACATAAGCTCCGTTGAAGTCGTGAGATTCTTCTCCCTTTTTAGCTTTTAAACCGGAACCTAATTCCTTAATTACGCCCTCTTCAATACGGATATCAACCATATCTTTACCTTTATGAGAATTGCTGACGGGCTTTAGATTTTTGAGGAGCATAAGCGTGATTTTGGCTTTTGAGTTCGACCGCAAATATACCGTGATTCCATGCTAAAGCACAAAATGAAAACCGATTTGAATAGATGCTTCAGCTTGCCCTGTTTAATAGTGAAAAAAGTGACTGGTATTATCGAAAAAACTGACCAGCCTGAAGATCAGTGACTTTCCACACAATCTGAACATTCAACCCATTCTTCGGTCGGGATATGCCGAATGGCAGCGGGACTATTCCCCTTCTCAAAAACCGGTTTGAATACAATATTACCCTCAGAATGTTCCGTTCCACAACTGTGGCAGTTTACTTCATGATCTGTTCGGACGGTTGTATACCCGGTTATCACCCATCCATCATGCCCCTGATGGGCAGCCAGACTTTCAAGTGCAGCACGTACCGTCTGAGATTTATTACCCTCATAAAATTTTGATGCGAGCTTATTCAGAAGTTCAACAGTTGGATCATCCAGGGTAAAATTAAGCCGTTTCATTCTTCTCCTCTTTCATTAATGATTCTTCCAGTGGATGATGCGCATGCGATGCATTCTTACAACTTTGATGGTGACGGAAATTGAACCAGTGCCCTGCTATTAAAAGGATACTTCCGATTAGCGTAGCTGCGGTTTCAAAAAATTCCCCAAGCCAAAGGTGTCCAACGATCCATCCCATCAGGATCAGAATTAATCCGCCTGAAAGCAGTGAAACGATTTTTTTATCATAATGGCTTCTTCTGGACGCATAAAACACCGTTGGTGTGATCAAAAGAATGAATACGGGATGAAGCCATGCTTCGATGGTTAACGCCAAAGGAGTTAGAGGAAGGAGTGCAAGTACAACAGGAACAAACAAACAGTGAATGGCACAAAGGACTGATAAACTGAGCCCTAATCGATCCCAGATCATTGAGACTGATAGATTTTTAATGGTCAAAATAGAACAGTAATAGTGTGAATTAGAGTGTGTATAAATATACACACTATTTGATCTGCTATGCAATGACTAATTCACTTCAACTCATCACAACAAAATCACCTTCAAAGTCAGCGAGTACCGATTCCTTCTTTTTGATATGAGCTTGAAGAGTGATGCGGGCTTTACCAAAACGATCAAACATCTCCATAAAATTCTCGGACTCGTGCTTTTCAGGAATGACCAATTCTGAGCTAAAATCAGAAGTAACCGGCTTCAAATAGTTGGTGCAACTACGCCCGATCACAATTTTTGGAGTGGGATCAATATCATCAAACAGTAATCTCAAGTACGACCACCCGGTAGTGATCAACAAACTGCTGATACTGCCCCCAAAAGCTGTAGATCGATGATTGATATTAGCAGAAAGGGGTGCCTTGAATCTTATTTCTTTTTCAGAAAAAGCCATGGCCATAACTCCCAGTGACCTTGTAATAGGAATGTGATAATAAAGGTATTCTTCAATCTCGGATTTTTTCATTTCTACCTCGTTACCTATTTATTATTGACCGCATAATAAATAATTTCCATTAACAAACAACTATAATACTGCTTCATCACTCTTATCAAACCATTATATTTGGTTCTCATATAATCTGAATCATCTCATTTCATGTCCGACAACCAGATCCCATTTTTATTCGATATCCCCAGCGTTTCTCAGCTCACCGATAAGATCAAAAATGTACTGGAACAGAATTTTATCGATATTTTGGTGGAAGGCGAAACCAGTAATGTCAATCAAAGCCGGAACGGACATTATTATTTTACGCTAAAAGATTCCGGTGCTTCTCTACCCTGTGTGATCTGGCGAAGTACCGCACAACGACTCGACATCAATCTCACCGATGGACAACAAATTGTGGTAGGTGGCGATATTCAGGTTTATGCGCCACATGGGCGTTACCAGATGATCGTAAGCCTGGTTCAGCAGGCAGGCATCGGGAAACTTCAGCAGGCGTTCGAAAAGCTGAAGGCCAAACTGAAAGAAGAAGGCTTGTTTGAAGACCATCATAAAAAGCCCCTCCCAAAATTCCCGGAACGAATTGGAGTTGTGACTTCAGCAACCGGGGCCGCCTTTCAGGACATTCGTTCCACTCTTGAAAAAAGATGGCCGCTTGCTCAGGTTAAACTCTATCACGCCAGTGTTCAAGGAGTGAATGCTGCCCCTGAGATCGTAAAAGGGATTGAATATTTCACCTCCCAAAAAAATGTAGATGTGTTGATCATTGGTCGAGGCGGCGGTTCTCTGGAAGACCTATGGCCTTTTAATGAAGAAGCCGTGGCCCGAGCCGTGTTTAAAAGTGAAGTCCCCATCATCAGTGCTGTAGGTCACGAGGTCGATTTCTCGATCTCAGATTTTGTTGCCGATGCCCGGGCTGCCACTCCTACCCAGGCTGCAGTAGTTGCCGTTCCTGATATCAACGAGATTCGATTCCTGGTTGAGGATTATTCCAAAAAACTCGAGATAAATACCACGGGAGCTATACAGCTTTATAAAGACAAAGTTGCCAACATGGCTAAATCTCATGCACTGTTGGCCGTAAAACAGAAAATGGAATCGGCACGAACAAAAATTCAATCCCTTCGGCAGATGCTTGACCATCGCAGTGAATCTGTAGTTCGTTCGCATAAAGAACGCCTTCTTGAGCTTCATCACATTTTAGATATGAAAAACCCTAATGAACCTCTTGAAAAGGGATTTGTTCGGGTTTGGCAAGATGATAAATGGATCAGGAAGTCCGGTGAATTTGCAGACTCAGATACGTTCAGCCTTGAATGGAAAGACGGCAAAAAAGTTCTCAGCAAATAGGTTTTCTCCCATTTCTTCATCAATTCTTTATCTGAAGTTTTTAGCATGGGAAAAACTTTGGAGGAACCACCATGACTCTTATCACCCTGCACTCAGATAACCTTAGAAGTGAATCTATTCCCTGCGTAGATCTCAAGAATCCCAATAACCGTGACTTGTTCATGTATAACCAAACGTGGCTTCAAGATCGATTCGAGGAAGGTTTGGTCATTATAAAAATGGATTCCCCAAGAGAAGCTTTCCTGGAATTTATTCCGGCTGAAAAAGCATGGAAACCAATTTCTGCACCCGGATATATCTTTATCAACCATATATTTGTAGAGCATCCTGATCCTGATCATTGGATAAAATCAGAACTTTTACAGCAGTGTGAGACCGAAAACAGTGACACCAACGGCATGTTAATCATGCTCGATAGAGAAGAATTCCAAAGAGATAAGGATTTCTACATTCAGCGAGGTTATCTGGAGCACGCTCATTTACTCGGACTTGTATTGTTAGTGAAAAAATTCAAAATTCAAGCACCTTCCCCATATTTCACTCAGCCAGTTGAACTAATTGATGAAATACCCGCTCACGATATTACCATTAAATATGCCGACCAAAGTGAATTCAGTAATTACTACATGTATATCATGAAAAAAGATTTTGAGGATCTGGGTTTTAAAGTTAGACTCATCAAGCTCAACAATGCTCGGGAAGCCAGGGAATCAGGGTCTCCATACGGAACATTTGGCGTGTTCATGGATGGACATTTCCTGACTCATAAATTATTGAACCAAAATGCTATTGAAGCATTGATCGGGAACCTGGATCTGGATGAAATGTATCCTGAATTTTCTACTTTAAATAGTCGCGAGCTAACTGCTGACTAATTCTCCTGCTTTGGATAACAACCCAGGATCTTCAATTCCTCAGCTTTTGCTTCGAGTTCATTCAGTCCGGCTGAAACTTCCGGATCATCAATATTTCCGTGGATATCCAGATAAAAGGAATATTTCCACGGTTCATTCATCCGGGGACGTGATTCCAGCTTGGCCATATTGATCTTATGCTTATGGAGTATATTAAGGCAATCGATCAGAGAACCCTCTTCATTGGAAGTCACCATCATTAATGATGTTTTTGCGGGGATCTGAGCATCCACTTTTACCGGTTCCCTTGCTGCCACCACAAAGCGGGTATAGTTTTGCTGCTGATTTGCGATATCGCTTTCGATCACATGTAATCCATACAGATCTGCAGCATGGGCTCCCGCTATAGCAGCCTGTGTGATATCACCATCCTCCAGGATCTTTTTCGCTGACATAGCCGTATCCAGATACGATTCCACTTTACAGCGGGGCAATTTAGACAAGAAATTTGTGCACTGGGCTATAGCCTGAGGGTGAGATAAAATACGTCGTATCTTGGACAGTTCAACCGGCTCAACCGACATCAGGCAATGAACCACCTTCAGAATCTCTTCTCCTACAATATGGATGTTCTCATTCCCCACAATATCATACGTATCGTTAATAGAACCGGCCGTGGTGTTTTCGATAGGCAAAATGGCATAATCCACTTTTTCCTCCTGAAGCGCCTGAGCTGCCTGTTGAAAAGTATCATATCCTATGGCTTCTACATTTGAGTAGCGTTCGCTGAAATGCCTGGTTGCAGCAAGATGACTGTAAGCGCCATCCGTTCCCTGGTATGAGACCCGGATCAGATCTCCACCGGTATTTTCATTTTGATGATCAACCAGCGAGTGCGTTTGAAACCGAACCGAATTGGTGATGATCTCTCGAAAAAGATGCTCTGCATAATAACGATCCAACCCTACTTCATTAGCCAGATCACGGATGCGATTAAGGAGCTGTTCTTCCCGCTCAAGATCTCTGATCCCCTGTTCATTCTTTAGTTTAAGCTCTGAGACTTCTTTAACCAAACCCTGTCGCTGTGCCAATGCTTTTAAGATCGTGCGATCAATATCATCTAGTTTCTTGCGGATGGAATCCAAATCATCAGCCATACTTTTCCTGTTCTTTTGAGTGAGTATTAGAAAGTAATGAAAGTGCGGGGAATTTTATGGGACAAATATTTTCAGTGAAATATTTTTAAGTGTCATTCGTACATTTATCCTGCTAATTATTTATGTTAGCTTTATAAACATTCATTTTGGAGGATATATGGAATTTATCAAATCAAAGATCTTTACATCAATATTGGTTACAGGCCTGCTCATTCTTGTTTTTGGAGCCGATACCATCCGTGCACAGGAAAAAGCTGCCGAATACACCAATCCATTAATTTTACAACGAGCTGACCCCTGGGTCTTTCTCCATACCGATGGCTATTACTATTTCACTGCTTCGGTACCTGAATTTGACCGCCTTGAATTGCGACGCGCAAAGACCATAGAAGGACTCAAAGATGCCGAACCTAAAGTAATTTGGCGAAAGCATGAAACAGGGCCACAAGGCTCTCACATCTGGGCCCCTGAAATTCATTATATAGATGGTAAATGGTACATTCATTATGCCGCCGGTGGTGCTGAAGATATCTGGGCTATCCGAATGTATGTGGTAGAAAATGATTCTGAAAACCCAATGGAAGGTGAATGGGTGGAAAAAGGTCAGGTTAAAACAAGCTGGGAGACTTTTTCACTGGATGCTACTTCTTTTGAACATGATGGAAAACGCTATTTGGTTTGGGCTCAGCACCCACCACAAATGGAAGGAAATACAGCCCTTTATATAGCTGAAATGGAGAATGCCTGGACCATAAAGCAGCCTCAGGTTGAAATTACCCGTCCGGAATATGACTGGGAAACTCAGCTTTTCAGGGTAAATGAAGGAGCTGCTGTCATCAAAAGAAACGGGAAGATTTTTATGACCTATTCTGCCAGTGGTACCAATCACCATTATAAAGTGGGATTACTGACTGCTGATGAAGATGCAGATTTGCTTGATCCCGACTCATGGGTGAAATCCGAAGAACCCGTTTTTCAGACTTCTGAAGAGAATGGAATTTATGGACCGGGTCATAACAGCTTTACAACTACACCGGATGGTGAAACCGATCTCTTTATTTACCATGCCCGAAGTTATAAGGAGATCGATGGTGATCCATTGAACGATCCCAACCGACATACACGTATTCAGGTATTGACCTGGAACGAAGATGGAACCCCAAATTTTGGAGTTCCGCTTCCCGATAACGCCCCTACTAAAATTGAAGAACGCGATTAGGTCTGGCTGGATTTAATTCACAAAGAAAAGCCCCGCACATAAATTATGTGCGGGGCCTTTAATTTGATACCCTGTATCTAAAAACTACTCAGCAGGATCTACCCCTTCAGTTGTCATAACCACCCGCTTCATAGTTCCATCAGGATTGTAGTAAAGATAATCAATAGAAACCGAGCGTCGAAAACTGCCTCCTTGAGTTGGAATAGCTCCGGTGTGATAAATGAAGTAATCCCTTCCTTTATACTCAATTATCGCCTGATGATTGGTGTTAGTGTTTCCGGCAACTTCATTCAAGATATCCTGAAAGTAGTAAGGCCCTTCTATATCAGTAGCCATAGCATATGCCGTTCTTTCAGGGAATTGATAGGCATAACTCAAATAGTAATATCCGTTCTTTTTATGCACCCAGGGAGCTTCCACAAAATTCGGTAAGTCAATGGTCTTGATCTCCCCTTCCAGCTCTATCATATTATCTTTTAGTTCCGAATAATACAGCACCGTATTTCCCCAGAACATGTAAGCCTGCCCGTCGTCATCAATAAATACGGTGGGGTCGATATCATCCCAAGTGATATCGGTGTCGGTGGTCATATCGTTCGTCACCAAAGCAGAACCGCGGGCATCTTCAAAAGGGCCGGTTGGGCTGTCCGAAACCGCCACCCCAATACCTTTTGCATTATCATCAGCATTGGTTACCGATACATACCAGTAAAATTTTCCGTCTTTCTCGATCACCTCAGCAGCCCAGGCATCGCCTGAAGCCCATTCAAAATCAGTGGCTCTTAAAGGCACATCATATCCCTGCCAGTTCACCATATCTGTTGAAGAATACACCAGCCATTCATTCAGATCATAAAAATTATAGTCAGGTGCAGGATCATCATGCCCAACATACAGAAATACGGTGTCTTGATAAACGATTGCAGCTGGATCTGCCGTGAACTTATCTGTTATAATAGGATTACCTGGATCTGGTATCGGTTGTTCGGTTAACTCTTTGGGCTGAGTTTCCCCGCTACTGCATGCCGCAAAACTGAAGGCTATAAGTAGCACAAAAAGTATCTTTGGTGACATCGCCTTATCAAGCAATGAATTTTTTGAAGCTGATGTATACATAAGTTTTAATTAGTTAGTAATGATTTTTGTGTGTTATCTATTCTTGGTCTATTCTATTTTACCTACTCCTTCGAAAGTCATTTCTACCTCCTGCAGAGAGCCGTCTGAATTATAGAATAAAGAATCTATACAAACTGAGCGCTGGTAACTTCCACCAAGAACTCCGTTGTGATAAATGAAATAGTCTTGTCCTTTAAATTCGATGATCGCCTGGTGATTGGTGTTTGAGTTTCCAGACTCTTCACTCAATATGCCTTTATACTCATAGGGCCCTTCAATATTTTCGCTCATAGCATAGGCTGTTTTTTCGGGGAATTCATACGCATAACTCAAATAGTAATATCCGTTCTTCTTATGCACCCACGGAGCTTCTGTAAAATTGGGTAAGTCTATGGTCTTGATCTCCCCTTCCAGCTCTGTCATATTATCTTTCAATTTCGAATAATACAGAACCGTATTTCCCCAAAACATGTAAGCCTGACCGTCATCATCAATAAAAACAGTTGGGTCAATATCATCCCAGGTAATATCGGTGTCGGTGGTCATATCATTGGTTACCAAGGCTGAGCCCCGGGCATCCTCAAAAGGACCGGTTGGGCTATCAGAAACAGCTACTCCTATAGCTTTTGCATTATCATCAGTATGGGTTACTGTGACATACCAGTAGAATTTACCGTCTTTCTCTATCACCTCAGCGGCCCAGGCATCTCCGGAGGCCCAGTTAAAGTCAGTGGCTTTCAGAGGCACATCATGTACCTGCCAATTTCTTAAATCTGTTGATGAATATACCAGCCACTCATTCAGATCATAGAAATCGTCATGAATGCCCGCTTCATCATGCCCCACGTACAAAAATACGGTATCCTGATAGACGATCGCTGCTGGATCCGCCGTAAATTTATCCTTGATGATCGGATTGTTATAAATGGGAAGATCGGGCTCTTCCCCGGAGTCGTTATCAGAGCTTTGATTTACATCACAGGATGCAAATGCAAGAAAAGGAAGTATGATCACCCATAAAATTTTTTCCCAAAAGGAAGAGAGCATAATCTGTGAACAGGTGTTAAGGTGTGAATTTTTTAATAAGTGTAATTAATACGCTTAATATAAATAAACACGAGAAGTATTCAACAGAATTTTGGCAGGTAGATTAATTTTCTCTCTTGGTGAAATTATTCCTCGTCCATCCATCCGAATCTACGCTGAAGAGATTTTATAGTGATTGAATGACGTTCTGTACCGCTTGTGCCTAACAAAAAACCAACGGGCTTAAGGCTTTTAACATGTTCACAAATAATTTTGAATAAGCCCAGATATGGGATCACGATCAGCATTCCCGGAAGTCCCCAAACCATACCTGCCGCTATCAATGAAAAGATAATTACCAGCGGGTTGATCTCTACGTACGACCCCGTAATATTGGGAGTGAGAATATTGTTTTCAATGAATTGTACAACCACGAACTGACCCATCACGGCTAAGGCAAAGGACGGACTTTGGGTACCGAGCACAAAAAGCAGAACTACTCCATATCCAAGAATGGTTCCAAGGTATGGGATCAGGTTGAATAAGGCCGCAATGATCCCGAACAGAAGTGCATACTCCAGACCGATAAGATAAAATCCCAGAGAATTCAACCCCACCAAAATAAAACACACGGTCACTAAACCCTTCAGATACTTGGGAACTACCTCAGAAGCCTGATCAATAATTTCCTGCACGTTTGTCTCCTGATCTGATTGAATCAGCATAGAAATAAATTTCCGGAATTTATCTCTGTAAAAAAGTAACAAGAACGTGTAGACCGGCAGTAAACCAATGCTTAGCAATGTGTTTGTGGTTGCCGTGAATAACTGTGAAATGTATTCACCCGTTTCACCCAGGTCACTTATAAAACCATCTATTCCTTCACTTGAAACCCCCGTAAATGCTGTGATCGATTCCAATATGGACTGCATATTAATTTCAAACTGGGTCCTTATCTTTGGAAAGTCTTCTGTGAAATTTGTTGAAAGTGCGCTCACACCAAATAATATGCCCCCAACAAAAATGATAAATCCTATTACCACGATCAAATTTGTGAGTATTCTAGGCACATTATGACGTTCAAGCCACTCGGCATAAGGAAACAGGAGATAAGCCAGCATTATGCTCAAAAACAAAGGAACCAATAATGTACGCGTTAAGATAAGAGCTGCTATTACCAGGAACAGGAATGCCAATTGAATGGTGGTACGCAGTAAGAGCGGGTATTCTTTCATAGGATATTTTTGATCTTAAGAATACAATAAGTGAATGAATTTTTCTTAACTATTACTAGTGAATTTTCCCAACATAGTTCCAAAAGTAGGTTGGACAAGTTTGTCTAGCAATGGGTACATAAATCAATAACCTTATAGCAGTAATTCTAAAACGTAGGTCGGACAGCCTGTCCGCCCGTGGTAGCTTAGGCAACCGAGTTAATATAACACGGTCGGACAAATCTCTCCGACCTACTTGGTATTTATAAACGCTTTCTTGAAATCTCGTTTACAGTATGAATGTGGCCACTCTTCCCAATTATCAACTAAACCTGCTTTTACCGGATTTTGGAGCGTATAATAAATCACTCTTTCTAACTCTTCTGAATCCCTGATTACGTGATCATAACTCTCAGCTTGCCAAAATGACTTTCCTGTTCTGCTTAAAACCTGATTTGCTTTAAGGGAAGAATACCATTTCAGCGATTTTAGAATTTTTGTGACAGGGAAATCTTCATTCTCTTCCAGATTTACACTTTTTGGATCTGGTAACTTAAAAACAAGATGCACGTGATTAGACATTATGCAATATGCAATATGCATATAAATCATAGTCTGATGAATCTCTGTAATGAATAGCTTCTTTTACAATATTTGCTATCTCAGTTTGAGCTAACCAAGTTGGGCCTATGGACTCTTCGTCCAAAAACTGATCATAATTACTAAAAATATATTTGTGGATTTTCACCCGGAGGGCGGACAAGTTGTCCGCCCGTGACTGATTCAGATTAGACTTTCCAATCAAAGCATTTTGCTCTCTCTTTAACCTCACAATAGCTTCTCTTGGAAGTGACCCAGCTAACCTGAAGGTTATAAAATATTCAGCTCCCGGCGGTTGCCAATGTGGGAGTTTTCGACGGTAGAAGTTCATTTTTTTAGTTTTCTCTGCCCAGTTACTTATTAAGTAAGTAAATTTTCAACATTCAGTCAAAGATCAAAAATAAGCACTAACCGTAGGGCGGACAGCTTGTCCGCCCGTGGTAGCTAAGACAACCAAATTTATATAACAACGGTCGGACAAATCTGTCCGACCTACTTGTCGGTCAGCGATGCCACACCCGGCAATTCCTTTCCTTCCAGATATTCCAGGCTTGCTCCTCCACCGGTAGAAACATGAGAAACATCCTCACTCAATCCGGCTTGTTTGATGGCAGCAGCGGAATCTCCACCACCGATGATGGTCGTGGCTCCAAAATTGGTTGCTTCTGCAAGAGCCTCCGCTACGGCATAAGTACCATCTGCAAAATTTTCCATTTCGAAAACACCCATAGGGCCATTCCAAAGTACTGTTTTAGCAGCTTTGATCTGATTTCCAAAAGCGATAGATGACTGTGGACCAATATCTAATCCCATCCATCCGTCTTCGATCTCATCTTCGTCCACTACTTTATGCTCTGCATCATTACTGAATTCTTTGGCTACCACAGAATCGATAGGAAGCATGAAGCGGATTCCTTTTTCATCTGCTTTCTTCAGCAACTCACCGGCCAGCTCAACTTTGTCATCTTCCACCAGCGAGTTCCCGATCGGCCAGCCTTTTGCTTTATAGAATGTGTACGTCATACCGCCACCAATAATGATGGTATCTACTTTAGAGATCAGGTTTTCGATCACTCCTATTTTATCTGAAACTTTGGCTCCACCTAAAATGGCAACAAAAGGACGTTCAGGGTCATTGATACTTTCTTCCAGATATTTGATCTCTTTTCCTAACAAAAATCCTGAAACTGCAGGCTGCAGATATCTTGTTACTCCTGCTACCGAAGCATGTGCTCTGTGTGAACTTCCAAAAGCATCATTCACAAACAGATCACCATGCGCAGCTAGTTTTTTACTGAATGCTTCGTCATTCTTTTTCTCTTCGGGATGAAAGCGCACGTTTTCAAGGACTACGATCTCACCGAATTCAGCCTTAGCTATTACCGAGTCAGCTTTTTCCCCAATGCAATCTTCGGCAAAATGAACTTTGGCATCCACTAAAGTAGCCAGATGGTCAGCAGTTGGTTTGAGGGAAAATTCAGAGTCGTACTCCCCGGCCGGCCGGCCCAAATGACTGGTCAGGATCAACAACCCTCCATTTTCAATCACATGATTTATGGAAGGCAGGGCTTGCACAATGCGATTATCATCGGTGATCTTCCCGTCCTTTATAGGAACATTGAAGTCCACACGCATCAATACTTTCTTGTCTTTTACTTCGATATCGTTAAGAGTGAGTTTAGCCATGATCGAGCATTTAAGTTATGTTTTAAATTCGGCTTGAAGGTACCAAGATCTTATCATGAAATGAAGTTTTGATGAACCGGCTTTTCAATCCTGCTTTTCACCCATAATTTGAATATTTTCCTACACTGAAAATTTAATCCAACTTATCTTATTTCATGCGTACGGTTTACTTAGATCATGCAGCTACTACCCCCTTGGATGAGCGGGTCCTTGAGACCATGCTTCCCTTCCTTAAAGATAATTACGGGAACGCGAATTCCCCTCATCACCTCGGCCAAAAATCAAAAGTGATCGTGGAGGATGCCCGTGAAAAGGTTGCAGCTTTGATCGGGGCTGAACCCTCTGAGATCATTTTCACAAGTGGCGGCACTGAAAGTGACAATGCCGTTATTAAAGGTGTTTTGGCCGTTTCAGGAGATAAAAATGAAGTCATTACTTCCGAGCTGGAGCATCATGCAGTACTTCACACGGTTGAACTTGCTAAAATGCAGGGCGTGAAACCGGTATTTGCCAAAGCAAGGAATTGCGGCACCATTACTGCCGACGCTGTAAAAGAAGTGATCACGGACAAAACAGCTTTGGTTACCATCATGCATGTCAATAACGAGATCGGAACCATCAATCCACTTAAAGAAATTACTGAAGTTTGCAGAGAGCATGGAGTTCCTTTTCATTCCGATACGGTTCAGAGTCTCGGTAAAATTCCTTTGAATGTGAAGGATTTGGGTGTCGATTTCCTAAGTGGAAGCGCCCATAAGATCTATGGGCCAAAGGGCGCCGGGATCATGTACGTAAAAAATGGCTCGCGTTGGATTCCCTGGATGAATGGCGGTTCTCAGGAAAGACGCCGCCGTGGAGGTACTTTGAACGTGCCCGGAATTGTAGGATTTGCCAAAGCACTGGAGTTGGCTGTTTCAGAAATGGATGAACACCAAAAGCATTTCAAAAGATTGCGTTCATTGCTTCTTGAAATGATGGATGAAAAACTGGGTTTCAATTACACAGTAAACGGCCCTAAGGAAAATGGAGTACCGCACATCGTTAACCTTTCTTTCAGTGATGAGCAAGGGAAATTCATTGACGGAGAGATGCTTCTTCTCAATCTGGATATTGAAGGTATTTGTGTCTCTAATGGCTCAGCTTGTACTTCGGGAGCGGTTGAGCCTTCTCATGTTTTAAATGGAATTGGAATGGAAGAAGGGCTTGCTAAATCAAGTATTCGCATCAGTTTTGGAAAGCAAAATACCGAAGATGATGTAAGATATTTTGTTGAAAAACTGGACGCTGTCCTGAACCGAATGTTTTCCTTAGCATGAAAAAACATATCTGCGTGTATTGCGGCTCCCGAAAAGGCAACTACCCTAAATTTCCCGAATTAGCAAAACAAGCCGGACGTGAAATTGCCAGCAGGGACTGGGGTATTGTTTATGGTGGCGGTAAAGTTGGTATAATGGGTGAAATTGCAAATGCGGCTCTTACCGAAGGTGGGGATGTTGTTGGAGTGATCCCAACTCAACTCAAAAATCGGGAAGTAGCACATAAAGGCCTAACCGATCTCCACGAAACACAGGATATGCACACCCGAAAAGCACTCATGGAATCTTTATCTGATGCCTTTCTGGTGCTGCCCGGCGGATTCGGAACCCTGGATGAATTTTTTGAGATCTTAACGTGGCGGCAGCTTGGTATTCACAATAAACCCATATTCATAATAAATGTAGACGGTTACTTTGATGGCCTCATGGAATTCACCAACAATGCCGTAAAGCATGATTTCATCCATAAAGAAAGCCTTTCTCTATTCCACGTTTGTGAAGATCTGGATTCCTTCTTTCAACAGATGGAACGATTTTTTGAACTGAATTGATTGGATTAGCTCAGAGTCACAAATACAACGAAGTGATGTTCAATGGCTAAAAATAAACAAAAGCACCCCTTACCACCCTGTCCTGCCACTCCAAATTGTATGAGATCGTATCAGAATTTCAATTCCGGGATAGAGCAGGTTTTCGAAGCTCTTACTGATATTTTTGAGGATGAAGCACACAGTTTTAAGATCATAGACCCAAAACGAATTGAGATCCACGCTGTTTATAAGATTCCGATCTTTGGATTTAAAGATGATGTTGATGTGATCATGGAAGAGTCCGAAAGCAAAACCACCGCTTATATCCGAAGTGCCAGCAGGCTTGGGGCATATGATCTCGGCGTTAACAAACGAAGAGTGAATAGGATATTCCGAAAGCTAAATTCAAAGATAAGCGATTAATTTTCGCTATATTCAACACGAAATTTCAATTTAACATTTTAAGATATGTACACCGGTTTACTTCACGCACACTCAGGACTTCGATGGATCTTATTGGTATTAATTGTTTGGGCTTTATTTAAGGCGATCAGCGGTTGGGCAGGGAAAAAAGAGTATCAGAAATCAGATCGATTAGCCGCTTTACTGGCACTTATCTTCACTCACATTCAATTACTGCTCGGTTTAGGTCTTTATTTTATAAGCCCTAAAGTTTCCTTTCAATCCGGCGTAATGGAAAGTTCGGTACTACGATTTTACACAGTTGAGCATATCACGATGATGATCGTCGCCATTGCTCTGATCACCTTTGGCTTCAGTACTGCTAAGCGATTAACAGCGTCATTGGATAAACACAAAAGAGTAGCTATCACGTACGGAATTGGATTACTGATCATGATAGCTTCTATTCCCTGGCCATTCAGAGGATTAGGAACCGGCTGGTTCTAAAAGATCACTTTATTAATAAAAAAGTATACAGGAACGTACCTAAAAGTACGTTCCTTTTTTTATTGTGGATATCGAATACTTTCAACCATATCCTGAACATCTTCAGGCGGCTCTGGGAAGATCATCCCCACCGCAAATGCCACCAACAGATTCAGGATCATTCCTAAGGTACCAATTCCCTCCGGTGAAATTCCAAACCACCAAAATTCAGGGGTATTGAATTCAGGAAAGGCGATCTTAAAGAAAATCACGTAGCCAAGTGTAAACAGTAATCCCGCTATCATTCCTGCAATGGCTCCCTCCCGGTTCATCTTTTTGTAAAAAATCCCAAGTATGATAGCCGGGAAGAATGAAGCTGCTGCAAGACCAAAGGCAATGGCCACCACCTCAGCCACAAATCCCGGGGGATTTATACCAAAGTAACCGGCAACCACCACTGCACCTCCGGCAGCAATTCTGGCCCACATCAATTCAGCCTTATCAGAAATATCCGTTTTGATCTGCTTCTTGATCAGATCATGTGATACAGCTGTTGATATAACTAACAGCAAACCGGCTGCGGTTGAAAGTGCCGCTGCCAACCCGCCTGCGGCTACAAGTCCTGCAACCCATGCCGGCAAGTTGGCGATCTCGGGATTTGCCAACACCATGATATCCCGATCAACATATAACTCATTGGCCCCTTCCGCGGGCGCATTATTTACCTTTACTTCCCCAAAGTCTCCCCGAATTACCTCACCGGAAGCATTTCTCTGAATATCCGGAAGTCCTTCTATAGCTGAGCCGGGAGCATACGTGATGATCCCGTCTCCATTTTTATCGTACCAGGTCAGCAAGGCTGTTTCTTCCCAGGTACCAAACCATTCGGGCATCTCTTCATAGGGCTGCTCACTTACTGTTTGCATCATGTTGTATTTTGCAAAAGCAGCAATAGCCGGTGCCGTTGTATATAAAATTGCGATAAATATCAGAGCGTAACCTACTGAAACCCGGGCATCTTTTACTTTTGGAACGGTGAAGAATCGAACAATAACATGCGGCAAACCGGCTGTTCCAATCATAAGTGCTGCCGTAATAAAAAAGACATCCTGCATACTTTTTGTCCCACTGGTGTATGCAGCAAAACCGAGTTCTGTATGTAATTGATCCAGTTTTTCTAACAAATATTGACCTGAACCGTCGGCCAATTCAGATCCAAATCCAAGTTGTGGAATAGGGTTTCCGGTCAGCTGAAAAGAGATAAAGAAGGCCGGAACCATGAACGCAAATATCAAGACGCAATATTGAGCAACCTGCGTATATGTGATCCCTTTCATTCCCCCTAAAACTGCATAAAAAAATACAATCGCCATTCCGATCAAAACTCCAATATCAATATTTACTTCGAGGAATTTTGAAAATACAAGGCCTACCCCTCTCATCTGACCTGCTACATAGGTAAAGGAAACAATCAGGGCACAGATAACAGCTATGGTTCGGGCGAAGTTGGAATAATATCTGTCTCCAATAAAGTCAGGGATAGTAAATTTCCCGAATTTGCGAAGATATGGGGCAAGCAATAGCGCAAGAAGCACATATCCTCCGGTCCAGCCCATCAGGTAAACAGCGCCATCATATCCCATAAAAGAGATCAGCCCGGCCATGGAAAGAAATGATGCAGCTGACATCCAGTCCGCAGCGGTAGCCATTCCATTTACAACAGGGTTTACATGGGCACCGGCAACATAAAAATCACTGGTAGAAGCAGCTTTTGCCCAGATCGCGATTCCAATATAGAGTGCAAATGTGATACCGACTAAAATATAGGTCCAAACTTGAACATCCATGATCAATCCTCCTGCACGTTAAATTCCTGATCCAGTTTATTCATCAGGTACACATACACAAAAATGAGGATCACAAATGTATAAATAGATCCTTGTTGGGCGAACCAAAAACCTAACTTAAATCCTCCTACCTGAATTTCGTTAAGGACCGGAACCAGAAGAATTCCGAATCCATATGAAACTGTGAACCAGATACTGAGCAAGATCCCAAGATATTTCAGGTTCTTTTTCCAGTAACCTTTTAAATCCCGTTCCGACATTTTTTTAAACCTCTATAGTTTTATTCCGGCTAAGTATGCGGGATTTGTAGGAAGTAATCAAATACGGATATAGAAATGGAAAGGAAGAGAAAAACCATCAGTTTCTAATGGGTCTTTAATTCATCCAAAGCTGATGGCTGATAACTTTTTTAATATATAGCAGGGTACTTTTCAGGATCTGATTCGCGCATTATGCCATATATCGTTTCAAATATATCCTCTGCATTTGGCTTACTGAAGTAATCTCCATCGGAAGCATAAGCGGGACGATGTGGCTGAGCCGTTAAACATTTGGGCTCAGAATCGAGATTGAAATAGCCGCTTTGTTGTTCCAATACATTCTGCATGATATAAGCTGATGCCCCACCCGGCACATCTTCATCTACCACCAAGAGGCGATTGGTCTTATTCAGTGAATTGCCGATAACATGATCCAGATCAAATGGCAGTAAGGTTCTCACATCGATCAGTTCCATGGAGATCCCGGCCTCTTCGAGCTGTAGGATCAGACTTTCTACAATATTGAATGTTGCCCCGTAAGAAACGACGGAAATATCGGTTCCTTCATTTACTATCTCAGGTTTGCCAAGCGGAGTTGTGAATTCCCCAATATTTGAAGGGAGGTTTTCTTTGAGTCGGTATCCATTTAAAGGTTCCACAACTATAGCAGGGTCATCTCCCTGAAGCAATGTATTGTAGAAACCGGCAGCTTCTGTCAAATTTCTTGGAACGCATAAATGAACTCCACGTGCTCCATTGATTATCATGCCCATTGGTGAACCTGAATGCCAGATTCCCTCAAGACGATGACCACGTGTTCTTACAATAAGAGGAGCAGCCTGACCGCCTTTGGTTCGGTATCGCAGGGTAGCCAGATCATCGGAAATTCCCTGAAAGCAATACAGCAGATAATCCAGATATTGGATCTCGGCAATAGGACGAAGTCCTCGAATAGACATCCCAATTCCCTGTCCTAAAATAGTGGCTTCACGAATACCGGCATCGCTCACACGGGTTTCACCGTATTTATCCTGCATGCCTTCTAGGCCTTTGTTTACATCCCCAAGTTTCCCGGTATCTTCCCCAAAAACGAGCGTATTCGGATACTTCTCAAAGATCTTATCGAAGTTTTCACGGATAACTAAACGACCATCAACTCGCTTCGGCTTCTCATCATATTCAGGCTTTATTTCCTCAACATTGAGCGGAGATCTTGAAGTTTCGCTGTACAAGTGCGAATTGTATCGGTCTTTATTTTCTTCCCGAGATTGTTTAATCCAATCAGTTAATTCTTGTCGGGCGGATCCATTCTTCCCGGCAGTAGCAGCAAGTGATTTCCGTGCTGCAGACAAAATGTCCTTACGAATAGCAGTCGGATAATTCTTCAGATTCTTAGCAAATTCACCAAGTTTTTCAACACCCGTCTCATCTTTTAATTTGGTAATGAGGTCGATCACAGTTGATTTTTCTTCCTTGATCGGCTCTATGAAAGCTTTCCAGGCTTCCGTTTTGGCTTCATTCACCTCATCCTGCGCTTCCTGTTCAAGCTCATCTAGTTTCTTTTTGGTCGCGATCTTGTGGTCTAAAATGTAGTTTCTTAAACGTTCCAGACAGCAATAATCTTCTTCCCACTTAAGGCGCTCTTCCGATTTATAGCGCTCATGCGATCCTGAAGTTGAATGCCCTTGAGGCTGGGTGACTTCCTGCACATGAACCAAAACCGGTACATGTTCTTCACGAGCGATCTTAGCAGCCTTTTCATACGTTTCTATCAGGGCTTCATAATCCCAGGCTTTCACGGTCAGGATCTCGTATCCATCCTTCTCTTTCGTACGTTGGAAACCACTTAGAATCTCAGATATACTTTCTTTAGTAGTCTGATATTTTTTTGCTACCGAGATCCCAAATCCATCATCCCATACGGAGACAACCATTGGTATTTGGAGAACTCCTCCGGCATTGATGGTTTCCCAGAAAACGCCTTCCGAAGTACTCGCATCGCCAATAGTTCCAAAAGCAATTTCATTGCCTTTATTAGAGAATTTTTTCCACTCTTTGCCTTTTAGTGCCTTTTCGTTTCGATACACTTTGGAAGCCTGAGCAAGTCCGAGTAAACGAGCCATCTGTCCCGCTGTAGGCGAAATATCGGATGAGGTATTTTTTGATTTAGTTTGATCGATCCAGTTTCCGTCTTCATCTATCAATCGGGTGGCGAAGTGTGAATTCATTTGTCGCCCGGCGGAACTTGGATCTGCTTCCACATCAGCATGAGCATAGAGCTGAGCAAATAACTGCTGAGGTGTCACATGGTCTATCGCAAGCATAATAGTTTGATCTCGATAGTACCCAGATCTGAAATCACCCTCCTTAAACTGCTTTGCGAGAGCGATCTGGGGAATCTCTTTTCCATCCCCAAAAATTCCAAACTTGGCTTTTCCGGTAAGCACTTCTTTTCTACCGATCAACGACATATGCCGACTTACCCACCCCAACTTGAAATCCGCAAGGATCTCTTTTTTCTTAGCAGCGGTAAACTTCTTCTTTGTCGTCTTTTCTTTTGCTTGAGCCATTATAAAATTTGTATTCTGAATTAAGTAGGAAAGCGCCCTTCCAAACGGGGCGATAGTATACGGAAAAGCGCTTTTTTATGAAACAGCCTCCACTGCCTCTGTCGTTCTTTTCCCGCTAAATAATTGTTACTTCTGAGCTATCAAAAGCTGTTATTCGGTAAATCCGCCTTTGGTCATTTTGATCGGATCGAGAGCATTATCTAGTTCCTCATCTGAAAGGTCGGTCATCTCTTTGGCTACTTCCTTCAAAGGCCTACCGTCGGCAAATGCTTTCTTTGCGATCTTGGCAGCCAGATCATAGCCAATAATGGGATTCAATGCGGTAACCAGGATCGGATTCCGCCCAACCATATCAGCGATCTCTTCTTTTTTCACTCTCAGTTTAGAGACAGAACGGTCTGCAAGATTGCGAGCCGCATTTGCCAAAATTTCTATAGATTCTAGCAGGTTATGAGCCACTACCGGCAACATCACATTCAATTCAAAATTCCCTGCCTGTCCGCCAATGGTTATTGTTGAATCATTTCCGATAACCTGAGCACAAACCATAGTCAGAGATTCTTCAATTACGGGATTTACTTTTCCGGGCATAATAGAAGATCCGGGCTGAAGAGCAGCCAGTTCCACTTCACCTATCCCGCTGTTAGGTCCTGAATTCATCCACCGGAGATCATTTCCGATCTTCATCAACCCAACGGCAATAGTCTTAAGCTGTCCGCTCAACTCAACGGGGGCATCTACCGTAGCCTGAGCTTCAAAGTGATTTTCAGCTTCGGTGAATTTTTCTCCGGTCAGTTCAGAGATCTTGGCAGCGAATTTCTTTCCAAAATCTTTGTGTGTGTTGATCCCGGTTCCTACCGCCGTTCCTCCTTGTGGAAGTTCACTAATTCTTTCGAGGGCAGATTCAATCCGCTTAATTCCAAGCTCAACCTGTCGGGCATAGCCACTGAATTCCTGCTCTATGGTAATAGGCATGGCATCCATAAGGTGTGTTCGACCTGTTTTTACGACATCGGAATATTCTTTTCCTTTCTCGAGGAATGTTTCTTGCAGATGCTGAAGCGCCGGGATCAAATTATCAGAAACTGCTTTAACTGCAGCCACCCGGATAGTGGTAGGAATCACATCATTAGAACTTTGTCCATAATTGATATGATCGTTGGGATGAATATTTACATCCAGGTTTTTCTTGAGTTCGTTAGCCCGGTGAGCGATCACCTCATTGGAATTCATATTTGTTGAGGTACCGGAGCCGGTTTGAAAGATATCGATTACAAACTCTTTATCATGCAACCCGTCGATCACTTCCTGTGCAGCTGCTTCTATAGCTTTGGAGACTTTCTCATCAAGTAACCCCAGATCTGAATTTACGATAGCTGCGGTTTTCTTAACATATCCCAGAGCCTGAATAAATTCACGGCTGAATTTGATGCCACTTACCGGGAAGTTATCGTGTGCTCTTTGGGTTTGAGCTCCGTATAAAGCATCTTTTGGAACTCTGACTTCACCCATGGAATCTTTTTCGATACGAAATTCGCTCATTGTTCTATTGTGACCTTTAAGGTTGAAATTTTCTGCTGCCGGATTCAACGACTTAATTCAAATAAGCCAAAAACAATTTTAATCACAGCCTTAAAAAGATAAGGAAAAAGTATGTAGATGTTGTGAAATGCTTGTTAAAAAAAAGATAAGAGATCTATAAAAAGGAAGATCTTGATAAACAGTTTACTTAAAGTTCTTTAGAATACATCCGGTAGCTCTTATCGTGCTTTGCTCCTATTCTCTCTGCCACGCGTATCATTTCGGTATTGGTTTCCAGGATCCAGCTTAATTCAGAAATTGTTTTCCCTTCAGTTTCCAGTCCATTTTTGATGGATCTTTGATGTAGTAAAGCGTCAATTCCCTTGCCTTGGTATTCAGGCAAAACCCCCATAAGAGCTGTTCTCAAACTATTTAATTTTCTTTTTTTCCAAAGCAGTTTAATAATACCAAATGGAAACAATTTTCCATTCATATCTTTAAGGATCTCGTTTATATTCGGTAAACCCACCGAAAATGCCACCGGTTCTCCTTTTATTTCTGCAATGTGCGCAAAATCTGTATCGATGATCATTTTAAGATCATTTCCTAAAGCTTCGAACTCTTCATCAGAAAGTGGTATGAATCCCCAGTTATTTTTCCACGCTTGATTATAAATATCCTTTATAATTTTGATCTCAGACTTCATCTCCTTCAGATTAAGCGGACGGATCTCCAGATCGCTCAATCTATGTCTTACGATATTCATTGCACGTTCCATGCGTTCAACATTTACCGTTTCAGTATCTACCATATATGCATACATGTCCATTTCCTTGGTGAGTCCCGCATTCATGATCAGTTCATCGTAATAAGGAAAGTTATAAGGCATTAAAATATAGGGGTCCTTGTCAAAGCCCTCGATCAGCACTCCTATGGTATCCATCATACCGGGATTGGTAGGTCCCACTGCTTTATTCATTCCTTTATCTCTCAGCCAGTCAGTTGCTACACGAAAAAGAAGATTTGCCGTATGCTGATCATTGATGCATTCAAAAAAGCCAAAGTGACCTGTTTTCGAATTATGAAAATCATTGAACCTGTGATCAACGATCGCTGCAATTCGCCCAACATCTTTACCATCTTTTTCAGCTAGAAATAAAGCGATCTCGGCATTATTAAAGAATGGATTTTTCTCGGTACTGATCAGTTTTTTCTGATCCATCCTGAGCGGCGGCACCCAGTGTTCTTCATTTTTATAGAACGGATATATGAAATTAGTAAATCGTTTCTTTTCTTCTTTGCTTGAAACGAAGGTTACCCCGGAACTATTCATATAGCCTTTTGATGTTTATTATTCTGAGATATTGGAATGACCATTTCTATCTATCACACCGTGTTTCAGGCCAACTTTTCGGAAAGCTTCCAAAATTTGATCTAAATGTTCGTCGGTGTGGCTGGCCATGTAACTGGTTCTTAACAGTGATTGACCTTGAGGCACCGCAGGAGGAACCACCGCATTTGTGTAGACACCTGCTTCAAAAAGATCTTTCCAGAATTTAAAGCAATCCATCATTTCACCGATCACAACCGGGATAATTGGGCTTTGGCTGCTCCATACATTAAAGCCTAATCCGCGAAGCTCCTTACGCATGTAATTTGCAATTTCTTCCAATCGATCCAATCTCCACGGCTCTTCCTCTAAAATCTCGAGGGCTTTTAAAACAGTAGCAACATTGGCCGGTGGCATGGATGCACTGAAAATATGAGCCGGAGATTTGTGGCGAATATATTCTATTACCGGACGGTCTCCCACCAAAAATCCACCTAAAGAGGCAAATGATTTTGAAAAGGTACCACTGATCAGATCTACCTCGTCGGTAAGCCCGAACACAGAAGCTGAACCTCGTCCTCCATCACCAATAACACCAACTGCATGGGCATCATCCAAGTATAGACGAGCATTAAACTCTTTGGCCAGTTTCACTAATTCCGGCACCTTTGCAAGTGTTCCGGACATTGAAAATACTCCATCACTAACAATGATCTTACCTGCATCAGGATCGGCTCGCTCCAACTGCTTTCTAAGCTGACCCATATCATTATGGTGATAGCGCATAGTTTTTGCATTCGAAACAAGTGTACCGACTACAATACAGGCGTGATTATCTTTATCGGAGAATATAATATCATTTCTATCAGCAATAGTCTGTATAGAACCCTCATTGGTTTGATAGCCGGTACTGAAAAGTACACAGCTTTCTTTCCCCATGAAGCTTGCAAGTTTTTCTTCAAGTTCCAGGTGACTATCCAAAGTCCCATTCAAATAACGGGATCCGGTACATCCGGTACCATATTTTGTAAGTGCTTCCTGTGCAGCTTTTATGGTTCTTTGATCATTAGTAAGACCCAG
>Ga0136557_1000231_pt1 | contig 46467 bp, 45 predicted proteins | sample AntRauTorckE6832_FD_104796 | JGI IMG/M metagenome (GOLD analysis project Ga0136557, IMG submission 104796) | Saline lake microbial communities from Rauer Islands, Antarctica - Metagenome Torckler E6 #832 | ecosystem: Environmental > Aquatic > Non-marine Saline and Alkaline > Saline | place...
GTTGCAGGTAAACTTATCCACCTACCTGCGCCACCATTCATCGCAAGATGTTGTGGTTGAGGAAGATACTTCACTCAGGTCTATAAACTACTGTTACCCACACGATCTGAAACAGAGCCAGATATATGGAATGACCTGCGCCAGAAACCTGCAGAAATACCTTCCCCCGAATGGCATGCAGATGTGCTTCGCGCTCGGCAACAGCGCATCAACAGTGGCGAAGCAAGGTTTTATGATATTGAAGATGCTAAGCAAAGGTTGACAGAAATTATAAAATGAAGGCTCAGGTTCTCGATGAAGCCATTGACGACCTTGCTGCCGGGTACAGATTTTACCAGCAGCAAGCCGAAAGACTTGGATCATATTTTCTGGATACGCTCTTGTCTGATATCCAGTCATTAAGCTTGTATGCCGGGGTGGATGGTAGGAGAAATCCAGGATATATATTGCAGAGGTTGGTATAATATCCATTCCTGAATGCAATTATATAAACGATATATGCACCATGATTTGATCTTGCAATGAGCGGCTTTCAGCTGCGATTGTATATACACAAAGCACAACTACTCGCAAACCACAAAAGGCCCACGCTTATGCGGGGCCTTTTGTGGTGTTACGTTTTTGCACTCAGCAGGTTTAGAAAATCACCTGCAGCTGAGCGGTAAGTGTGTCGAAGTCTTCACAAACGTCTGCTACTTCGGTATCAAAGTCTACGGTTGAATACTCAAGGGTCAGTTTGAGGTTCTGACCGCGGAAGTAGTAGTTCAGACCACCACCAAACCAGTCAACTTCCTGATCGTATACGCCCCAGTGAGCGAATGACCAGTTCTCTGCGCGGGCAAAGAACTGCAGCGGAGTGTTGGGAAGCATATATGCAAACTTGGTGTAACCACCATTTTTCTGCCCGTTAGTACCAACAGCTACAGAATCTATATCACTAAGGGCGCCACCTTTGTAGGCATCATCCAGATCGTAGTCAACATAAGCAGTAGAGAAGGTGAAGGTACCGACATCTTCAACGGGATACTCAACGAAGAAATCAATTGAGTAAGCCTGGTAATCTACCTCATTCTGCTTAAGTGCAGTGTTTTCATAAGCTATGTCTGCCTCAAACTGATAGGAAGCACCAAGGGTAATAACCTTTTTCGCGCCCATGTAGGTACCGCGATAGCCGAAGCCGGTTTCTTTGTCGAGGAATGTCAGGTGTGCACGTGCACCATAACGGAAACTCGAATCAGCAGCATCGTCAGAGTAAGAACGTCCGTCCATCACTTCAACGCGATACTGGAACATATCCTCGAACAGGTTGCCCCACATGGCGATACCTTCGTCACGTGTCCCAATATCATAACTTCTAATCAACACTGAACGATCCAAGGTAAGAGGCTTCTCACATGCTTCGAGATTTTCACGGGTCAGACTGTGTTTGAATTTACCCATGCGGAACTTAACCGCATCGTTGTACTTGAAACGGAACTGAGCGTCCAAAAGAGTAAAGGAAGAGTTGTTGTTATCATTAACAGCAAAGTTGGTGATATTGGTATCTTCACGGTACTCGGTCTGAACGTAGATACCGAAACCTTCGTAGAGACCTACGAGAGCGAGACGATTACGACGGAACTGAAATTCCATAGTATCGTCATCAGAGTCAGAACCGGAACCGGTGTCACGATAGTTGAGCTGAAATTGTCCCTTGTAGTCAAGCTTCAGCAGGCCCTGATCTTCGGGGCCAAAGGTCCAAACAGGACCCGCAAATGCTGATGAAGCAAACAACAAACAGGACAGCAGCATTGCTCCTATAAATCTACCTGTTTTAAGATTAAGCATATAAAGCTCCTTGTAAATTATTTAAGGTGTGCCCCCGGATCTTCCGGGGGCACAAAGTTGTTCATAACATTAGCAGCCGATTGAACCGCCACCACCAGGTGCCGGGGCACTAGGCGCTTCGGTAGTGTCATTGGATCCAGCTTGGATCTGATACTCAAAGTCCTCACCTTCAACCTGGTTGGCAGCTGTATCTCCGGGCTGGAGATTAAGCGCATCCGCATCAGGGTTGAGAGATTCTACGGTCTTCAGGTTATCTACATTGTAGTTAATAATGCTCATGTACTCTGATGTGTCTGTGGCCCATGCAGAGTAGTCCACATCGCCACTGGCGAGCTCTCCGCCCATGTCCTCATCTTCGGACATCTTGCCCCACTGACTCCAGGAACCGTCGTAAGTCATAACATCAATATCCAGGATGGCATCCAGGACAAAGAAGCCGGTAGAAGCAATGTAGGCTGTGCGGCAATATGAATAAACAGGGTTGGTATAAGAACCGCCATCTGAGAAAGTAGAGACATCTATGCCTGCTGCTGTCATTTCGGAGGTGATCTCTGCCGCAGACTTGTAGCGCAAATTACCGTTAGCATAATCTACGTTGAAATTGGCAAACGAATAATATTTACCGTTATTCAAACGACCTTCAAAGACAACGTAATCACCGGACTCACCATAAACACCAGAAGTAGAACCGGTGCCTGATGCATCACCACGGAAATCAATCGCGGTACCGCGTCCATCGCGTGCTGCATCCATCAGCTCGGAGAGAGAAACCCGGGTGTCAAGCTGCACACCACTGTCGAAGTCAGCAACGCTGAGGCTGGTATCTGCAAGATCGGTAGGTGTAGACACCAGATCCTGGGCAGGCCAAGCACCATTGTAGCCATTGAGCACCTTGATCCGCTCTTTGGGGAAACCCCAGTAACGGAAGAGGAAGTACGCACGACTGGGGAAGTATGTTGCAGTCTTAGATGAAGTGATGACAATGGTTGTATTTTCGTCAATCCCAGCAGCCTGGATCATGGCATCCATCTTACTGCCTTCAAGAACCATATTTATTGCCGGGGCAGGACCTTCGGTACGTTTCTGCACATGCTTAAATCTATCCCACAACTGAGCTCCCGGAATATGCCCTGACGCATAAGGACCTGCCTCTGTAACATCCAGAATAACGACTTTTTCCCCGGACTCTGCATTAACATAGCCAGCGTCCATCCATGCTTCGAGAGTAGCGCGATCAATCAGGACGTCATCAGTTGCGGTGGCAACAGGAGCCGCAAAAGAGACTCCACCGCCGCCGGCAGCATATGCCTGGTCAGCAGCCTCAACCTGGCTCTGAACTACATCGCTGTCACCAGCAACATCTCCAGTAAAAGGAAACTTTTGCCGATTAACTGCTGAAGCGATATCCAGTGTTTCAATTGTCAAAGGTGAAGGGATATTGTCGTTGTAGCTGTAAGTATTCGGATCAAGATACTTGTCAATAGCCCAAGGAGAATTTTGAGGCAATTCACCACCGGCTTCGGCAAAGTCAGAATACTTACCAAACTGGCTCCAGGAACCATCGTAAAGCTGAACGTCTACACCAAGGATAGCCTCAAGAGCGAAAAAGAGGGGGGTAGCAGAATATGCAGAAGTGCAATAAACAGTGGCTTTTTTATTCTCAGAAAAACTGGCTTTTGCTTCAAACAAGGCGCGAATTTCTTCGGCAGATTTGAACTTTCCATCTTCAACCAGACTGCTCCAGCTCAAATACTCACCCCCAACAGGATGCCCGTCAACTACCACGACATCACCGCCAAGCTTTCCGCTAGTCGCTTTATTTCCGAGATAATACACATCTCCGCGTGCGTCAAAAACCATGTTTTCCGTTGAAGCGGGGAGATCCTTGACGATCTCAATCATTTCACCAACGGATGCGCGCAAGTCATCATTTAATACATCAAGATCCCTAACACTGAAGGTAGAAGGTTCCGGCACAGGAACTTCGGTAGTCATCAACTCAGGATATTCTGCGGCGAAAACTGCATTGCCACCATTAAGAACTTTAAGCTGATCTGTGTCGAAACCCCAATAGCGGAAGGTCCAGTAGGCACGAGTCTGAAAGTACGTCCCACCTGCAGTAAATACGATGGTGGTATCTTCATCGATACCCAAACGCTGAATAACTGCGTCCATCTGCTCACCGGTAGCAACCATGGGGGCAGCATCGCCCACCCCTTCAAATCGTGTCTTGGTAAGCATCGTTGTAGTAACTCTGCAGGAATTCTTAATGCGCTCCGGGTCTTCTGCCGGATCCATTGTATACCCATCAAAGTCCAGAATAACCACTTTGCGGTCAAAAGAACTTGCACTAACACTCGGTGCAATCTGCCCATTTTTTATCCAGGAAGCTACCTGGTCAGCATCAACCAGCACATCTGTAGCTGCGCCATCAATCGGAGCAGTATCTGTAGATGACGGTGTATCATAATCATCCGATCCGCCACCACTGCCGCAACCTGTTAAGGTAAACGAGCATACAAACAATGCCATAAGAAGTAGAGCTAAACGCCTACTCAGGTACTTGTAACTGTGTTTCATACGACCTCCATTTGAGTGTTGTAAATAACTAACTTCCTACCATGACTTAAAGAGAGAGCCTCCTTTCATAGAACATGAAAAAAGAACCGTTTCCCCGTCTGGAAAAACAGTAGACATGGAAGGCTGATAAGAACAATCGTTCCGCCCGGCGTTTCGGGTTGGTGTTCCGGTGTGGTGCGGTTGCGATTGACTTAGGCAATGCCTTCCTCCCTTGATTTTTAATCTAGAAAAAGAACGGTCTTTCAGGCTCCGAGAATAAATACCACAGTATGTGTAAAAATAAAAGAGATTCCGTACAAAATTTTACGTATAAACATTAGCTCATTATTGAAGAGGGGAAGCATGGATTAGCATTCGATAAAAAAGTACAATGTCTAGCGGAATCCCTCTAAACATAGGGTATTGAGTAAAAACTTATTTATTTCAAAAAAGTATTTAAATTAATATGTGATAATTTTTAGCTGAAATTTTAACTTATTAAGGGGTGTGAGTTTCAAAGATCAAATTCTGCCCAAACGGGGCAATGATCTGAAGGTTTTGACATGGCGCGAATGTTATAGTCGATGCCAGAGGTGCGGCAGTGTTGCCGGAGGGTGTCATTCGCGAGTATCAGATCGATACGCAAGCCCCGTTTCGGGTCGCGTTCAAAGCCGCGACTGCGGTAGTCAAACCAGCTGTATATCCCGGTGGTTGTGGGGTCGATGTGAGTAGGATTGGGATGGCAGGAACGGTAGGTATCGTGAAGCCCTACATCCATGAGGGTGACTAGCCAGTCGCGCTCTTCAGGGAGAAAGCAGCATTTGCCCTGGCGTAGCCAGCGTTTTTCATTCTCCTGCCCGATGCCTACATCTGCATCTGCAGGGGCAACGTTCATATCCCCCACTACTATAATTTTATCTGCAGATGCGTTGTGATTTTCAAGCAGACGGGTCAGATCCGCGTAGAAATTCTCCTTCGCGGGAAACTTCTGCGGATGATCGCGGTTCTCCCCCTGAGGGAAGTAACCGTTAAACACCTTGATACTTGATGCCGGAGTGGGATACTCCGCATAGATTAAACGCCGTTGCGCGTTAGCGCCATCATTGGGGAAGCCGTACGCTACTGCGAGAGGCTCAGTACGTGACAGAAGAGCCACTCCATAGTGGCCCTTCTGTCCATAACAGCGTACATGGTAGCCTAGTTCTTCAATGTCGCCGTACGGAAACTGGTCATCGTGAACCTTGGTCTCCTGCAGGGCGATAATATCCGGGGCGTGCGTCTGCACCAGCTCCTGAAGCTGATGCAGACGCGCACGGATGCCGTTGACATTGAAGGATACAATCTTCATTTAATCACACCGCTGAAGTATATCGGTGATCACCTCTTTAGTGTATTCATCCAGGCCCCACTTCTGCGCGAGCATGGTGGCGTTCTCCGCAATGGCGGGGATGTCTTCGGCGGGGATATCCCCCTCACTCAGATCGATGGGGGCACCGATCTTGCGGAACCAGTTTTTCAACGCTTCGCTGGCGTAGAGGCCGCGCTCCGCGGTACTCCCGCCGCTGCAGCGGAACACGCGGTTCGCAAAACGTGCAAACTTTTCCGGATTGCGCTCCGCCTGGTATGCCATCCATGCGGGGATAACAATGGAAAGTCCGGCACCGTGGTGGATGTCGTACATGGCGCTCAGGGAGTGCTCAATCATGTGATTGGGCATACCGTAACTGCCAATGCCTGCGGTGGAAAGACCATTGAGCGCCAGGGTCGAAGCCCACATCATGCTGGCGCGCGCATCGGGATCGTCACCCCGACGCAGGAGGCGTTCCGTTGCACCCATAATGACCTTCACCGTACCTTCGACAAAACGATCTTGAATCGGGGTCTCGGTATCGGTGCTGGTAAAGTAACCCTCAATCAGGTGCGAGATGGCATCCACCCCTGCGTATGCGGTGTAGTCCGAGGGTACGCTGTAGGTAAGTTCCGGATCGAGGATGGATACCTTCGGAAACAGGGGCGCACCGTAGATATTGAATTTCTGCTGGGTTTTCTCGTTGGTCACCACGCCGCCGCAGTTCATTTCGGAGCCGGTCGCAGCTAATGTGAGAACGGTGACCAGAGGGAGCGCATCTTCCACCTTGGCTTTATCGATGAAAAAGTCCCACACGTCGCCAGAGTATTTGGCTCCAGCAGCGATCGCCTTCGCTTCATCCAGCACACTGCCACCTCCGGCGGCGAGGATCACATCGACATTTTCCTTCTTGGCGAGTTCCACCCCTTCTTGAGTATGGCGCAAAACCGGATTGGACTTGATTCCGCCGAACTCTACGTACTCGACTCCCGCCTCTTTGAGAGAAGCAGTGATACGATCAAAGATGCCTGTGCGTTTCAGGCTGTCCTGACCGTAGACGAGGAGAGCTTTCTTCCCGAACTCGGCGGTTGTTTTTCCGACCTTATCCACTTTACCCGCACCAAAATCAATTTTTGTCGGATTGTGAAACACAAAAGGCTGCATAAAATCTCCTTTAGATCCTGTTTTTAAAGCCATAACGCATTTGGTGCCAGCTTTCCCCCACGGAACAGTGGCACAACGACATAACACATACCTAACATTTTGCTCATTGTACTTATGACAGCATATTGTGCAACACCTTCCGTACTTCGGCAGCAGAATATGCATCAATACGGAGCTGCTTGTGCCTGCTGGTGTGACCGCGTTCAAGGGTAACGGAGCTCTTGGGGCATTTGAGAAGGCGCGCAAAAAAGGTGCAGCACATCTTGTTGGCCGCACCATCTACAGGCGGAGAGGTAAGACGCACTTTCAACTCCTCCCCCTGCAGTCCGCACAGGGTGTTTTTGCTCGCGCGGGGCTGCACCAGCACCGCTATCAGGGTGGAGTCGTTGCACTGGGTCACACAGCACTGAAGGGTATCAGCACCCATAAAAGCACCAGACACAAGAGAGAAAATCGGGATGGGCAGAACGGTGCAATTTAAAAGCTGTATGCCAGAGATACAAACGCCGCATGCACAATGCGCTGCACAAACGACAACCCCAACAGAAGTACCAGCGGGGTAAAGTCGATGCCACCAAACTGGAGCGGGATTATGCGCTGGATACGGTAGAGGACAGGATCGGTGGCGCGGTGGAGAAAACGCACAATGGAGTTGTAGGGATCGGGGTTGACCCATGAGATTACTGCACGCGCCACCAGGATGATAATATAAATACTGAAGGCCAGATCAACCAGACCGGCGATGGCGAGAAAAAATTCGCGAAAAAACATATATTCCTCTTACTATTTAAGGGTTTCAATACTTGAATGATTGCTGATAATAGCAAAGTATACGGCGATGTTACAGGGAAAACAGGGCGGGATGGGAGAGAGGGGCATCACCCCGAAACGTTGAGGAGGATCAAACCCGAGGTTGCTATGCCTAACAAAAGTGGCGTCCTTTTGACAACAGCGTAGGTTTAGGAGTAATGTAAGCGCCTGCAATAGTGCATATAATAATGGCGCATTAAAGTAAAATGGGCATCGTTCATAGCAGGAGGAGGAACACGCATGTATCGTACAAACAACCTCAACATAAAGGGTTTTACCGAAGTTGTCGCTCCGGCACAACTGAAACAGGTATTCCCGCAGTCAGAAGCAACGTCAGAATTTGTGGCTAAATCGCGCCAGCAGATAGTTGATGTGCTGGACAATCGCGACAAACGCCTCATGATTCTGGTGGGGCCGTGTTCCATCCATGACCCGGAGTGCGCGCTGGATTATGCACGCAGGCTCGCAAAGCTCAGCGGAGAGCTGAGCGATCAGCTGCTGCTGGTGATGCGGGTGTACTTTGAAAAGCCGCGTACCACCGTGGGCTGGAAAGGGCTTATCAACGATCCGGATCTGAACGGGACGCATCAAATTTCCAAGGGACTCGGGGTGGCACGTCAGCTGTTCTGCTCCATTACCGACCTGGGTTTACCTGTTGCCACAGAGATGCTCGACACCATCACGCCGCAGTACTTTGCCGACCTCATCAGCTGGGGCGCGGTTGGCGCCAGGACTACGGAATCGCAGCCGCATCGGGAGATGTCGAGCGGGCTCTCGTTCCCGGTAGGGTTCAAGAACAGCACTGATGGCAATCTGCGCATCGCCATGGATGCGATGAGCGCAGCAGCACACGAGCACAGCTTTCTCGGCATCAACCGCTTTGGCAAGATATCCATCGTGGAGACCAGCGGCAACCCGCATGCGCATATCGTGTTACGCGGTGGAGAGGGAAAGCCAAACTACGCCCGCGAAGATATTGCGGCCACGGAGCAACAGCTGCTCGAACGTAATCTCCCGGGTGCAATCATGGTGGATTGCAGCCATGCAAACTCCAACAAGGACCACACGCGCCAGCCTCTGGTGGCACGCGACGTGCTGGATCAGCTCGAAGAAGGAAACACCTCCATCCGCGCCCTGATGATTGAAAGCAACATCGAATGTGGCAATCAGCCCATCAATGCTGCGCCTGACCTGAAATACGGGGTGTCGGTAACGGATAAGTGTATCAGCTGGGATGAGACAGAAGATCTGCTGCGCGATATCCACCAGCGATTGCTGACGATGGGGGGACGCAGGACCGAGGGTTAAGCAAAATGCTCCAGCGCGGTTTTGGCTACGGCGTTACCGATGCTTATTGACGCGGTGGCTGCAGGGGACGGGGCGTTGAGAACGTGCACCATACCCTCCCCTTCGCGGATGCAGAAATCATCCAGAAGCGAGCCATCCGGTGCTACGGCCTGGGCGCGCACCCCGGCACCATCGCGATAAATATCATCGGCCTGCAGCCCCGGGATCAGTGCGCGTAAATCGCGGAGCGTCTGGGTTTTACTCAGCGAGCGTCGATACTCGCCCAACCCTACACGCCAGTAGCGTCGCGCCAGGCGGGAAAATCCGGGAAATTTCAGGGTATCGAGCATGTCACGCAAACTGAAATCCCACAGCTTATAGCCCTCACGTTTAAACGCCAGTACCGCATTGGGGCCCGCTTCTACCCCACCGTCGATCATGCGGGTAAAATGCACGCCCAGAAAAGGGAATTTAGGATCCGGCACAGGGTATATAAGATTCTGGACTACGTGGCGTTGCTCAGGGCGGAGCTTGTAGTATTCTCCACGAAATGGAATTATTTTTACTCCAGGCTCTATCCCGCACATGGAAGCGACACGGTCACTTTGAAGACCGGCACAGTTAACAATGAAGCGCGCTTCTACATCTCCTGCCGCAGTATGGAGGAGGAACCTGGCGGCACGTCGCTCCACGCGCTGCACCTCAGCGTGGGTCAGAATGGTGCCGCCCGCCTCTTCAACTTTCGCCGCAAAGCCTTTGGTAACTGCGGTGTAATCAACGATTCCGGTCTGGGGTACATGGAGCCCGGCAATGCCGCTCACATGGGGTTCGTAGCTGCGCAGATCGGCGCCATCGAGGCGCGTGATCCCGTCAAGACCGTTTTCACGTCCGCGCCGCTCCAATTCATCCAGCGCCGGGAGTTGCTCTTCATCCACCGCAACGACGATCTTGCCGCAGCGTTCGTGGGCAATCCCCTCGGCGGCGCAGAAGGCGTACAGGGCTTCGCGCCCTTCGGTGCAATTGCGCGCCTTCAGCGAACCCGGACGGTAATACAGCCCGGAGTGGATCACCCCACTGTTATTCCCGGTCTGGTGCGCCGCCAGGTACGCCTCTTTTTCGAGTATAACTACCCGCATCCCCGGGGATTGTTCTGTAAGTGCTTTCGCTGTAGCTGCACCAACAATACCCCCGCCAATTACTGCCACATCATAACATTCCATAACACCTGTACCTATTTCCTACTCCTCGTTCTGCTCGCCAACAACCATGAGACGCACATCATCGATGTTCACCCTCTTAACCTCTTTGCCCTCACGTTCGCAGCGCACCAATCCTTCCTCTACCCAAAAAAGCAACTTGCTCGGCGTGATGCCATACTTTTCAGCCGCGCCCTCTACCTCGTACCATGTTTTCCCAAGTGCCATATCTGCCTCCTGTAGTGGTTGGTGGATGTTTCAAATATAGGGGAAACTTTTTAAATTCATTATTCTATTCTACCAGATACAGAACAGATAACCACTGATGATTACAGATCGTTGAGCAGACGATACAGCTGCTGCTGGATATCCCATACTCTGGCAGCAGAGGCATCCAATCCGTCCTCAACAAGCAGAAGACGCGCCCGATCGAGAAGATTGTGTGCATCCAGGAGGATGGGAGAAAGGTGGCTCTCTATCCGCATACGCGGAATCTCCCCTACTGATTCCACCTGGTCTTCAAGCAGATCTGCTCCATTGCGCAGCACCTTCAGAGCACGTGCAGTGCCACCTTCATCCTCAACCTGCTTTACTGTTGCAATCAAATCAGCAACAAGCTGCCGATAGCGTTCGGAAATACTCATATCAACCCCACTAATTCAGTATATGTCTGCATGATAAACATGTATATTTTGGCAGCATAACGCCACCTTGCGTTCGAAAGCGTTCATACTACTAGGTTTGCGCAAAAAAACCAACGTCGCTCTGCCTTATCTTGTATGCTGCCTCTTGTGTATGGCGCGTACAATATGGCATTGACTTCAGCACTGACGTGCTGTTAAGTTCGCAGAACAAGCAGATGCCCTGGGGGAGTTGTTTCCAACTGAGAGTCCATTATATGGACGACCCTTAGAACCTGATCCGGGTTATACCGGCGTAGGAAAGCGGCACGTGTACGGGCACCAGCTGCCCTGCATCAGGGTCGTGACTGCGACCCTGTTTTTGTTTGCGGGCGCATCAACCGTCCCTTCTAGGTTCTCAGCCGATTTTCCCTCCCTACGCATCTGCTCCGGGTTCGCCAGCTTTTATCAACCAGCAGGAATAGGCGCAGATGCAGATCACAGTCAATGGATGCCGACACAGTATAACTCCAGGTACCGGGGTTGCACAGCTGCGTGCTGAGCTCAAGGATGATGCCGCTGTTATTCTGGTCAACGGCAGGCGCTGTCTCGACTCCACCCAGTTGCATGCTGGAGACCGTGTTAATCTTCTGGGCTCATCCTCCAGCTATTCCCCCACAGGGTTTGATGCCATGCTGCGTGAGCGCCACGGTACTGAAGTACAGCAACGCCTGCAACATGCGTGTGTGGGAATCGCAGGTGCAGGAGGGCTGGGATCCAATATCAGTATCGCATTGGCACGTGCGGGGGTGGGACATTTAATTATTGCGGATCACGATGTGGTGGAACTCTCCAATCTTCATCGGCAACAATATTTTATCGACCAGTTGGATCTGCCCAAGGTAGAGGCACTTTCCCACACGTTGTACCGTATCAATCCTCAAATTCAGTTAGAGCTCCGGCATATGCGCGTGGAACGCAGCAATACCGCAGCTATATTCGGCTCCGCCCGAATCATGGTAGAAGCATTTGACGCTGCAGACGCCAAAGCTGACCTGGTGCAGAGTTGGCTGCACCTCTACCCCGAGCGTCCCATAGTAGCAGCATCCGGAATGGCTGGATTCGGGAGCGCCAACAGCATCAACACTACCGCCCCCTTCACCAATCTCTATATGTGCGGGGATGGCAGGAGCGCAGTGGAAACCAGCGGGAGTCTGTGTGCGGCGCGCGTGGCGGTGGCGGCCAACCACCAGGCCCATGCGGTAATCCGCCTCCTGCTGGGGCTGGATCCGGTGAAGGATGGCTAAAACAGCTCACACTTTTTGCCCAAACAACAATCCCATACCCACAGGTGAAGCATATGCAGATTACCCTTAACGGAAAAACGCACGAAATCGATTCGGACTGCACCATTGCCGGACTTATTCAGATGCTGAACCTTAAAGCAGAGCAGGTGGCGGTGGAACACAACCGCAATATTGTGATGCGCACCGAATTTGACTCCTGCGTTCTCAACGAAGGTGACAGGATTGAAATTGTCAACTTTGTCGGTGGAGGGTAGATTTAATCAACACAAGTAACTTCTACTGCAGCTATTAACTACCCTGGCGGCAAGGGTCTGTGGCACCCATTCCAAGGGACACTTTGCGCCGTCCATGGCCGTTCGACTGTCGCCGTCCGTGGCGACAGACGCCCTTTCCATGGGTGCCACAGACCCAGACCGGGAGTGTATATTTCCCTCTAAAAAGATAAAGCACGACGTCACTTCAGACGTCTTCATGCAAGGAAAGGCTATTTTCATGGATAATCTGGTTATTGCCGGGCGCTCGTTTCGCTCGCGTCTGATGGTAGGGACGGGAAAGTTTTCCTCCAATGCGGCCATGGCTGCGGCACTGGATGCCTCTGGGAGTGAAATCGTCACCGTGGCGCTGCGGCGCGTGGATATCGATAATCCCGAGGACGATATGCTCAGCCATATCGACCCGAAGCGCCATCTGCTCCTGCCCAACACCAGCGGGGCACGTGATGCGGATGAAGCGGTACGTCTGGCGCGCCTCGCTCGTGCTGCGGGTTGCGAACCCTGGGTGAAACTCGAAGTGACCCCGGATCCATACTACCTCCTCCCCGACCCCATAGAAACACTGAAAGCGGCTGAAATCCTGGTCAAGGATGGGTTTGTGGTTCTTCCGTATATCAACGCCGATCCGGTTCTCGCCAAGCACCTACAGGAAGCAGGCACTGCCACAGTTATGCCCCTGGGCGCCCCCATCGGCACCAACAAGGGTATCCGTACACGGGATAACATTGCCATCATTATCGAACAGGCTATAGTTCCGGTGGTGGTGGATGCCGGGCTGGGAGCTCCATCCCATGCAGCAGAAGCGATGGAGATGGGCGCAGATGCGGTGCTGGTCAACACCGCTTTAGCCGTGGCGGTGGATCCGGCGGCAATGGCGGCGGCATTTGCAAAGGGAGTGGAAGCGGGACGCGAAGGATTTCTCGCCGGACTCGGTACCCAGCAGCAACGCGCACACGCCTCGAGCCCGTTGACCGGTTTTTTGAGGGATGAATAAAATGACATTCAGTGATGTAATTGCACAATACCCCAGAGAAGAAATTCTGGAACAGATCCTCGCCGCCACACCCGCACAGGTGGAGCGTGCCCTCGGATCTGAACGTGTAGATCTGCAAGATTTCATAGCGCTTATCTCCCCGACAGCGCGCCCCTATCTGGAGCAGATGGCGCAACGCTCGCACCAGATCACACGCCAGCGCTTCGGCAACAACATCTACCTCTATACCCCTATGTATCTTTCCAATGAGTGCAGCAACGGTTGCAAGTACTGCGGCTTCAATGCGAGCAATAAGATCCCGCGCGCAACCCTGAGCATGGAGGAAATCGAGAAGGAAGCACGCATCATCCACGATTACGGTTTCCGACACATTCTTCTCCTCACCGGAGAAGCCGCAAAATTCGCAGACAACAAGTATCTGGTGGAGGCGATCGAGCGTATCAAACCACTCTTCAGCTCCATCAGTATTGAGGTTTACCCCATGGATACAGCAGGTTACACCCAGGTGGTCGAGGCCGGAGTGGATGGACTAACCCTGTATCAGGAGACCTACAATCCCGAACTCTATGCTGACCTCCATCCATATGGGAAAAAAAGCGACTACCGCTACCGTCTCGAAGCCCCGGATCGCGCCGGAAAAGCGGGAATGCGCCGCATCGGTATCGGCTCCCTTCTGGGGCTGGGGGATTTTATGCGCGAGGCATTCTACACCGGGCTGCATGCGCAATATCTGGCAAAACACTACTGGCGCAGTCAGGTGAGTGTGTCATTCCCGCGCATCCGTCCCGCAGATGGAGGTTTTGCGCCTCTGGATATTGTGAGCGATGCGCAACTGGTGCAGATGGTGTGCGCTATGCGCCTGTTGCTCCCCGATGCGGGACTGTACCTCTCCACGCGTGAAAGCGCCACCCTGCGCGACAACCTCATGCCGCTGGGAATTACGCACATGAGTGCGGGTTCGTGTACCGCTCCCGGCGGCCACGGCAAAGAGGTGGAATCCACTCAGCAGTTTGCCATCAACGATGACCGCACCCCCGAGGGGATGAATGCCATTATCCGTGCGAAGGGACTGGAGGCGGTGTGGAAGGACTGGGACAGCGCATTTCTGAACCGCGATGCAATGTAAGGGAGGTATCCGTGCACCGGGGTATACATACAAAGGGCTGCCCGATGTAAACGGATATCGCGTCATCCTGAACTTGATTCAGGATCTGCGCCTCAAAAAGATTGCAGATCAAGTCCGCAATGACGTGGGGTTAAATGAGCAACATGCACATCGACTTTAATCTCTACCTTATAACCGATCGGCATCAATGCGCCCCCGGGCACACCCTGGTCAGTGCTGTCGAAGCTGCGCTTCGGGGAGGGGTAAAGGCGGTGCAACTGCGCGAGAAGGATCTCACCCCGGCGCAGCTGCTTGAATATGCGCAGCGCCTGCGTATCCTGACACGGGCATATGGAGCAAAGCTTTTGATAAATGACCGCGCCGACATTGCCGTTGCCGCTGAAGCGGATGGAGTGCATCTTACCGAAGATTCCATGGATATCCGCAGTGCACGTAAGGTACTGGGAAAGAATAAATTGATCGGCGTTTCCACCCACAGCTTTGAACATGCGCGCAGGGCTCAGGAGGATGGCGCCGATTTCATCACCTTCAGCCCTATTTATTTCACCCCATCCAAGGCCGAATACGGCAAGCCCCAGGGGCTTGAAAAACTGCGCAGTGTGTGCTCCGAGATAAGCCTTCCCGTCTTCGCCCTCGGGGGCATTACGCCGGATTGCCAGGCAGAGGTGCAGGCCGCGGGAGCAACAAGAATTGCTCTCATATCTGCAATCATGAGTGCACAGAACCCCGCAAAAGGAGCACAGGCTTTCAAACTGTACCTCTTTTGAATTATTTGGCTCACTTATCCACCTTAACTCACTCCGGACAAGCATGAGAGGATTATGTCTTACAAAAAGAATACAGGCCTGAAACGAATCATCTGTGCCGCCGGCTATTCTGCCAAAGGTTTCGCCGCAGCATGGCGCCATGAAGCCGCATTCCGGCAGGAGATTCTCCTCTGCCTCATCCTCACGCCTATGCTGTTTATCCTTGAAGTGAGCGTGACAGAGCGTGTGCTTCTGTTAGGAGCGTTAATGCTGGTTCTGGTAGTAGAATTACTCAACTCCGCTATAGAGGCCGTTGTCGACCTCGCATCTTCTGAGTGGCACTCTCTGGCGGGGCGTGCCAAAGACCTGGGGTCTGCAGCGGTTCTGGTGAGCCTGATATTTGCCGCAATCTGCTGGGGTAGCATACTGGTGCCGCGTCTTTTTTGAGCACGTAAGAACGGTGCAACTTCAGGCGGGTCAATCTCACATTTCTGCACCCCTGTCTTGTCACAACTATCTCTTTTTGGCATAGTGCAGCAGATTCTGTAGCTCCATGCTGCGCGACACCATCAACTATGATGCTTTCGCAGAAAGTATTGATTTGGATGGCTAAGCAAAAAGCGCCAAATGCAAGGCGCGTGATTGTCGAGCAATGAGGCATACTTACGTACGTCGAAGCAGTGAGGCAATTGCAGCAACGCCGCATTTGGTGAGTTTTTGCGACGCCATCAACTATAACCACCATGCTCAAGGAGAGGGTTAATGCCCAAGCGCGAGGATATCCACAAGATTCTTATCATAGGTTCAGGCCCGATCATCATCGGTCAGGCATGCGAATTTGACTATTCCGGAACTCAGGCGTGCAAAGCACTGCGCAAACTCGGATACGAAATTCTGCTCGTGAACTCCAATCCGGCAACCATCATGACCGATCCGGAAATGGCGGATATCACCTATATCGAAGCCCTCACCCCGGAAGTGATCACCGAGATCATTGAAAAAGAGCGCCCGGATGCCCTACTTCCCAACCTGGGGGGACAAACCGCTCTCAACCTCGCCATGGAACTGGAGCGCCGCGGCATCCTGAATAAGTTCGGGGTCGAGGTTATCGGGGTAAATCTGCGCGCCATTGAGCGCGGTGAAGATCGGGATATCTTCAAGAACACCATGAACTCCCTGGGCATTGAGATGGCACGCAGTGCCATTGCAAACACCATGGAGGAGGCGAAAGAGATCATTAAAGATATTGGCCTCCCCGTGGTTATCCGGCCCGCGTACACCATGGGAGGTACAGGCGGTGGGTTTGCCTTCAACATGGAGGAATATGAAAATATCGTCGCGCGCGGCCTCTCATTGAGCCCGGTAGGTCAGGTTCTAATTGAGGAGTCCATCCTCGGCTGGGAGGAGCTCGAACTTGAGGTGGTACGCGATGCAAAGGGGCAGAAAATCACGGTGTGTTTTATCGAAAATGTGGATGCCGTCGGGGTACATACAGGGGACTCCTTCTGCACCGCACCCATGCTCACCATCAGCAAAGAGCTGCAGGAGAAACTTCAGCGCGCCGCCTATGACATTGTAGAGGCTATTGAGGTTATCGGCGGTACCAATGTCCAGTTCGCCTACGATCCTGCCACCGAGCGCGTCATTGTCATCGAAATCAATCCGCGCACCTCGCGCTCTTCCGCCCTCGCAAGTAAAGCCACCGGGTTCCCTATTGCGCTGGTATCAGCACAACTTGCGGCGGGCCTTACCCTGGATGAGATCCCCTACTGGCGCGACGGCACCCTGGAGAAATACACGCCGGGCGGTGACTATGTGGTGGTAAAGTTCGCGCGCTGGGCGTTCGAGAAGTTCAAGGGGGTGCAGGACAAACTCGGTACCCAGATGCGCGCCGTTGGCGAGGTGATGAGCATCGGGAAGAACTACAAGGAGGCGCTGCAGAAGGCGATCCGATCCCTGGAGATCGAGCGCTATGGCCTTGGTTTTGCCTCCAACTTCAACTCGTTAAGTCTCGACGAGCTCATGCAGAAGTTGGCAGAACCCTCCAGCGAACGCCACTTCCTCATATATGAAGCTCTGCGCAAGGGGGCCGACATTGACACCCTGTATCAGCGCACCTATGTCAAACCCTGGTTCCTGGAGCAGATGCTTGAGCTGGTAGAACTTGAAGAGCAAATCCTTAAATTTAAGGGACAACTGCCGCCGGATGAACTGCTGTTACACGCGAAACGCGATGGCTTCGCGGATAAGTATCTGGGCCAGATCCTCGAAATACCCGAAGCCCAGGTACGCACCCGCCGCCTTGAACTGAATATGGGCGAGGCGTGGGAAGCGGTACCTGTAAGCGGGGTTGAAAATGCAGCGTACTACTATTCCACCTACAACGCCCCGGACAGTGTAGAAACGAGCACACGCAAGAAGATCATGGTACTCGGCGGTGGACCGAACCGCATCGGCCAGGGTATAGAATTTGACTACTGCTGTGTACATACTGCAATGGCCCTGCGCGAAGCCGGGTATGAAACCATCATGGTAAACTGCAACCCGGAGACCGTTTCCACTGACTATGACACCTCTGACAAGCTCTACTTTGAACCCCTGACGCTGGAGGATGTTCTTTCCATCTATGCGAAGGAGAAGCCCGAAGGGATCGTGGTACAGTTCGGCGGACAGACGCCCCTCAATATTGCCGCAGAACTCGAAGCGGCGGGAGTCAACATCATCGGCACCTCCCCCGCCACCATCGACCAGGCGGAAGACCGCGATCAGTTCAATGCCATGATGGAAAAACTGGGCATCCCCCAGCCCGAATGCGGCATGGCAAGTACCTTTGAAGAAGCGATGGATATCGCCGCACGCATCGGCTATCCCCTGATTGTACGTCCATCCTATGTGCTGGGCGGGCGTGCCATGGAGATTGTCCACGACGAGGATGAACTGCGCACCTACCTGGAAAAGGCGGTGGTTGTTTCGCCTGAGCGTCCTATCCTTATCGACCGCTTCCTGGAAAACGCCATTGAAGCCGAAGCCGATGCGATTTGCGACGGGCAGGATGCTTTTGTCCCTGCGGTAATGGAACACATTGAGATGGCAGGGGTGCACTCGGGCGATTCCGCATGCGTAATTCCGCCCATCAATATTACTCCGGAACTCATCAACACCATCGAAGAATACACGCGCCGCATTGCGGTGGAGATGGGCGTTATAGGACTGATGAATATCCAGTACGCTATTGCGGACAACAAGGTATACATTATCGAAGCTAACCCGCGCGCAAGCCGTACCGTACCCCTGGTATCCAAGGTGTGCAATATCCCCATGCCCAGGATTGCAGTGGAGTTGATGCTGGGCAAGAAGCTCGCCAAGCTGAATCTTAAACGCCGCAAAATAAGCCATTTCGGGGTTAAAGAGGCGGTGTTCCCCTTCAACATGTTCCCCGAGGTAGATCCTGTCCTCGGCCCTGAAATGCGCTCCACCGGCGAAGTCCTTGGTCTGGCGGATAACTACGGACAGGCGTTCTTTAAAGCTCAAGATGCTGCCAACGGCCGTCTTCCCCAGGAAGGAAGCGTGCTCATTACCGTGGCTGAAGCAGATAAGGCGAGCATGGTTGAGGCTGCAGCTAAGTTTGCTGCTTTAGGATTCAACCTGGTCGCAACTGAAGGAACAGCAGCATATCTGCGCGATCAGGGCCTGGAGGCAGACAACATCCTGAAACTCCATGAGGGGCGTCCGAACATTACGGATGCAATCACCAACGGGGACATCCAGCTCGTGGTCAACACCCCGGCGGGACGAATGAGCACCCACGATGATTCTTATATACGTAAAGCGGCCATTAAGTACAAGGTTCCCTACATAACCACTACTGCAGCGGCAATGGCTGCCGCCAAAGGCATAGAAGCGCTGCGCAGTGGTAAAGGGGACATACGCAGCCTGCAGGAGTATCACAAGAACATCATCTAGCCTGTGCATAGCCCTGCTTGCTCTGCCTCTGCACTCCGGTTGATTCGTAGTGCAGAGGCAGGCACGCTCCACAAACATCCAACCGGGGTGCGTATCGGGTGTCAATCTCTCACTGATTAGGAGATCCTTACCATGTCTGTAACCCTCAACTGGGAAAAACTCCTCTCTACCCAACGCATGGAGAAGCCGGGGGAAACCGCACCCGTTCCTACTCCGTTAGACAGTGCAGAGCGCAACACCTTTGAAGCCGACTACGATCGCGTGGTGTTCAGCGAACCCTTCCGGCGTCTGGCGAAAAAAACCCAGGTCCATCCCCTCGCCCCCAATGATCACATCCATAACCGCCTCACCCACTCCATCGAGGTTGCGAGTGTAGGGCGCTCCATCGCCAAAAAGGTGCAGTACTTTCTCCAGGAGCAACACCCGCAGCACAGTGAAATATTCCAATCCATCCCTATGATTGTGCAGGTGGGGTGCCTCACCCACGACATCGGCAATCCCCCGTTTGGACACGCCGGAGAATACGCCATTCGCGAATGGATGGAGGCGCACCTGGAGATGATATGTCCCCCGCTGGTTTCCAACGCCACACGCCAGGATCTGCTGCTGTTCGAGGGCAATGCGCAGGGGTTCCGCCTCGCCGCACGCGCCGACAACCCCTGCAGCGGTTATATGCGCCTCACCTTCGCTTCCCTGGGGAGTATGATTAAGTACCCGTGGACCAGCACCGATACGCGCGCAACCGAAAGCAAGAAGTTTTCTGTGTTTGCGAGTGAAGAAGCGATTTTCAAGCGCATGGCAAACACTATGGGGCTGGTGGGAACGGACGGAAGGGTGGCGCGCCATCCCCTTTCGTTTCTGACTGAAGCTGCGGATGATATCTGCTACCGCATGCTCGATATGGAAGACGCCGTATCGATGCGAATCTTCCCGGAACAGCCGGTGAAAGAACTGTTTTTAAAGCTCGCCGGGCTGGAAGGGAGAACCGACCTCCCCATCTCCAAAGCGCGGGGGATGGCGATAGCCGCACTGATTGATGAATCGTTACGTGTATTCTGCAAATACTACACGCCTATCATGGCGGGGGAACATACCCGCGATCTGAAGGGGGATTTCTCCACCCGCTTTGAAGAGAGCTTTGCCGAAATAGCGGAGATGTATACGGAGATCTTCTCCCACCGGGCTAAACTGCGTTACGAACTGGGAGCGTACAAGATGGTGGGTCGCATCATCAAAGCGTTCTCCCTCGCGTTGCAGTCGCTGTGTAAGCATCAGGATTATGCAGCGACTCCGTTCATCTCACGCAAATGTCTCGATCTCGCATGGGATACCGCCTACATTGAAGCACACCGGGAGCAATCCTACGAGTGGTGGCTGCGCCAGGCGTTCGACTTTGTCTCCGGCCTTACGGACAACTACGCCATCCAGATATCGAGTGAAATAGAGGGGATTCTGACCGCATGAACACAGGAGACAGCGCACCGGCATGGATCGTGGTTACCGGTGCCTCAAGCGGTATCGGTGCAAACCTGGCCGGGCACCTGCTGCGCAGGGGTTATTGTGTAATTGGAACGGCCAGAAGCCTGAACGCCCTTAAACACCTGGAGCAGAACAATTTCTACCCCGTGAAAATGGATTTGGCTGAGGCCCACAGCGTTGAAAATGCGGCAGCGCAGATACTCCAGCTCTGCGCCAACAACCTCTTCGCTCTGATCAACAATGCCGCCTACGCCCAGCCAGGAGCGCTTGAAGATCTGAGCCGCCAGGAGCTGGAGCAACAGTTCGCTGTGAATGTATTCGGCACCCACCAGCTCAGCACCCTGCTCCTTCCCGCCCTGGAGCAAGATAGTGGTGGGCGTCTGATAAATATCAGCTCCATTCTTGGCTTGGTGGCGTTCCCTTGGCAGGGAGCCTACAACGCGAGCAAATTCGCCCTCGAAGGTCTGACCGCCACCCTGCGCCTTGAACTGGACGGCACCGCTGTACATGCATGCAGTATCGCACCCGGCCCCATAAGCAGTGCGTTCCGGCGCAGGGCGCTGGGCGAGTTCAGGCGCGGCATCGATGAAACAGCCAGCAGGCATGCCGCAACCTATGCCAAAGTATCAGCCTATTACGCCGCTACCGAGCATCCCACCCCGTTCACTGCGCCCCCGGACGCCGTGTGGAAACGCGTTGACCATGCCCTCCACAGCCGCAGACCCAGACCACGCTATCTGGTGACATTCCCGGCATATGCGCTTGCGTTTCTGCGCCGCATCCTGCCCGTTCGCGCCATGGATGCGCTGCTCAGGAAACTCGGGTCCATGCGCTGAAGCTTAAACCACCTGCCCCGCACACCAGCCGGACGACCAGGCCCATTGCAGATTGTAACCACCCAACCAACCGGTCACGTCGAGCACTTCTCCGGTAAAGTAAAGCCCTGGTATCTGGCGCGCCTCCATAGTTTTCGACGAAATGGCGTTACAGTCAACTCCGCCACGCGTAACCTCGGCAGTCCGATAGCCTTCGGTGCCGTTCGGTTTGAGCTGCCACTGCTGTAAAGCTTCAACAGCCCTGGAAAACTGCTGCTCGGTCAGGCTGCGTAGCGCAGTCTCAAGGAACGCTTCATCCAGACGGCTCGCCAGCAGCCGTTTCGGCAACCATTCGGCCAGGATCGATTTTAACTGCTTCTGGGGGCGCTGCTGCTTCGCCTGTTGCAACCGGGTGAACAGATCGACATCGGGTAACAGATCGATGCTGATCATTTGTCCCGCTTGCCAATAGTTGGAGATCTGCAGAATCACCGGGCCACTCAAACCACGATGGGTAAAGAGCAGGTTTTCGCAAAAACTGTGTGCGCCGGTAGCGACCCGGCTGCGCACCGCGATACCTGACAAAGTGGAAAGTTGTTGCTTGTCTCCCGGCTGCAGGGTAAAGGGGACCAGCCCGGCAGAGGTATCGACAATTGGCACCCCGAACTGTTCCGCCAGACGATAGCCAAAAGGAGACGCACCGGCGGCGGGTATCGACAGGCCACCGGTGGCAACGACCAGCGAGATTGCGGTGATCCCGCCCTGACGGGTAGCGAGCTTAAAGCCACCCTCCCCGCGTTCAACCTTATCGATCTTGCAGCGCAGCTTAAACTCCACCCCCGCCGTTTTGCATTCGGTAAGCAGCATGTCGAGGATATCGCTGGCACTCTGATCACAGAACAGTTGCCCGTGCTCACGCTCGTGAAACCGGATACCATAGCGGTTGATCAGCTCCAGAAAATCCCACTGGGTAAAGCGGCTGAGTGCTGATTTGCAGAAATGCGGATTTTGCGAAAGGAAGTTGTCAGCGTCCACCGAATAGTTGGTAAAATTGCAGCGTCCTCCCCCGGCCATGAGGATTTTGCGCCCCGGCTGATCGCCATGGTCAACCACCAGCACCCGCCGCTGGCGCTTGCCCGCCTCAATGGCACACATCAATCCCGAAGCCCCGGCCCCGATGATAACCACATCGTAACGACCAGGTTCAACAGACATCAAGGATCTCGTACTCATGGGTGACCCCCGCGTGAGAACTTTTTACCGACTGCAACAGCAGAGCATGATCGTTTTTTAAGATTGCAATTATCTGCCTAAGCAGGTCTGCCTTGTTCATGATACTCCACATTTAAACTATTTATCGCTAAACCTTGCTTTATCGCAACAGGTTTTGTAGAAGTGTTCTATGAATACTTCTACCATTTTAGTCGCCAGTATCTGGGGCGCAACCGCAGGGCTTCTCGCCATCCACACCTTAGCCAATCTTCTGGCTATGGGCTTCTGTCTCCACGGCCTGCTGATGACGCGCTGGAAACGCCTGGTAAAAAAAGCGGCCCCGGGAGTCGTCAAGTACGATACCAACCTGCAACTGTTACTCAAGGTGGTTTTTTACGCCCTGCTGTTCGGTGGGCTGCTGTACTCTGGCGACAGCTTCGTCGGCAGCGAGCTCCGTTTCCGCTACACCGGCAACGCACAGCTCCTGTTCGCGGCCGTAGCGGCACTCGCAGCCTTCAGTCGTCTGAATGTCCTGCGCAAACGCTCCCAAATAATCTGGCGGATGAGTCACGTTCCCGATTACGCGGAGAGAAGAAAGCGAACCAAACTGCTGAAAAGTTGAGAGGGATCATGGCTAGAGTAAGGGCGCACAGATGAGGGTGATCGGGGACGTCCACGAACCGCCAGATGTTATTATTCGTAATGAGTCCACATACGAATAATCTTCACAGTTTTTATATCATCCAGAATCTGATACACAATTCGATGTTGTATATTAAGCCTGCGGGAACATGCACCAGCCAAGTCTCCAACCAGTCTTTCATATGGCGGTGGTGTGCGATATGGATCCTCGCGGAGAATAGATAGGAGTTTTTCTCCCTGAGGTTTTAAGCCGGAGTGGGAAAGCTTTTTTGCATCTTTCTTTGCCTGTTTAGTATAGACTAAACGCCAGCTCACCAATCAAGCTCCTCTTCGCATTCCTCAACAGGTGTATTTAATCCCTTGCGAATAGATTCTCGCATTTTCGGTATTGATGTTAAATGTAGCGTTTCCTGTATAGCTCTCCAATCTTCTTCTGACAGAAGAACAGCTGAGTTCCGCTTGCCCACAATTTGTATTGGATCATGGGACTCAGCCACATCATCAACAAGACTATAAAGCCTTTTTCTTGCTTCAGTTGCCGTAAGTGTAGACATTTTCACCTCCCTAATTTATCGTACGCTATACCGTACGACAGCTAACAGAGCATGTCAATAGTTTAAAGGCGAACGTCAGCATCACCCTGATACATCTCGTTACGCATCCTGGCCACTTCGGCACTCTCCAGGTATTCCTCAAAGGTCAGCATCCGGTCGATGTAGCCGGCAGGGGTAAATTCGATAATCCGGTTCGCAACCGAGGAGAGGAATTTGTAATCTTGGCTGGTGAACAGGATCACTTCCTTAAAGTCGATCAGAGCGTTGTTCAGGGCGGTGATCGATTCCAGGTCCAGGTGGTTGGTCGGTTCATCAAAGACCAAGGCGTTCGCTTCGGTCAACATCATTTTCGCCAGCATGCAACGAACCCTTTCGCCCCCGGAGAGCACCTTCGACTGCTTCTTGGCTTCGTCGCCTGAGAAGAGCATGCGCCCGAGGAAACCACGCGCAAAGCTCTCGCCTTCCGTCGGGGCAAATTGCAGCAGCCAGCTGACCAGGTCCAGGTTTTTTTCAAAGTATTTGCTGTTGTCGATGGGGAAAAACGCCGGGGTAATGGTCACGCCCCAGCGTAAGCTGCCGCTATCCGGCTCAAGCTCCCCTTCCAAGATTTGAAACAGGGTGGTCTTGGTGAGGCTGTCGCCGCCGATAAAGGCGATCTTATCCCCTTTGTTCAAGGCCAGGCTGAAGTTGTCTAATACCTTGACGCCGTCGATGCTTTTGCACAGATCCTTGATCTCCAGAATCACGTCACCACAGGCACGTTCTGGTTTAAAAACGACAAAGGGGTATTTGCGTGATGAGACCGGCATATCTTCGACGCTTAATTTTTCCAGCTGTTTCTTTCGCGAAGTGGCCTGTTTGGCTTTCGAGGCGTTGGAGGAGAAGCGCTGGATAAACTCTTTGAGTTCGTTAGCTTTGTCGGTGACCTTACGATTTTCATCCTGCTTCTGTTTCAGAGCCAGTTGGCTGGCCTCGTACCAGAAATCGTAGTTGCCAACATAGACGGAGATTTTGCCGAAGTCGATATCGGCGACGTGGGTACAGACCTGATTGAGAAAGTACCGGTCATGAGAGACAACGATGACGGTATTGGCAAACCGATCGAGAAAGTCTTCGAGCCACTGGATCGATTTCAGGTCCAGGTGGTTGGTCGGCTCATCAAGCAACAGGATGTCCGGGTTGCCGAACAGGGCCTGGGCTAACAACACGCGAACCTTCTCCCCCCCTTCAAGCTCTTTCATCAGTTTGCCTCGCAGCTTTTCGGCGATGCCGAGGCCGTTGAGAAGCACCGCCGCTTCGCTTTCCGCTTCGTAGCCGTTCATTTCGGCAAACTCAGCCTCAAGTTCGCCGGAACGAACCCCGTCTTCATCGGTGAAGTCTTCCTTCGCGTAGATCGCCTCACGTTCCGCCTTGATCTGAAACAGGCGCTCGTGCCCCATCATGACGGTATCGATGACGGTTTTATCGTCAAAAGCAAAGTGATCCTGGCGCAGCATGGCAATGCGCTCACCGCTGCCGACAGAAACATTCCCTTTGTCCGCTTCAAGTTCACCGGCAAGGATTTTCAGAAAAGTTGATTTACCAGCACCGTTCGCACCAATCAGGCCGTAACAGTTTCCGGGAACGAATTTGATATTGACGTCTTTAAAGATGATGCGTTTGCCGTAAGCGAGAGCAATATCCTGTGCGCTGATCATGACTTAACTACCTTTTTTATAAGTGAAAAACCGCAGAGAGGGTTCCCCTGCGGCGAGTAAGTGGCGGTTGTAGCATTGTTTTGGTGGTGGGGGCAATCAGTTATTGACTTTCCCTGCACCAGACGTATAGCACCGGCGGTCATTTTGAATAAACGCGAGGCATAGGAAGGAACTTTGTTGTCTTATTCGGTATTTCTCTACCTTCTTATTGCAAATGTTAAAATATCAACTACGTTCCCATCGCTTTTACGCACGCGACCTGGAACCGATGCCGCGTGTGGAAGCGCAGGCCTTGGCGGATATTGCAAAAGGCTACCTGCAGAGCGTGGTGGTCAGGGGAGGATAGTCTTCATGGTCTTGAAGCCTTGCGAGCCGCGTCTGCCGTCAAGGCATGATTAAACCCCATCCTTGGTGGTGTGACAGGTAAAACAACCGCACTGTGCTTTATTCTCGCTGAGACTGTTACAGGCATTGAAATCCCAGCGCAGCATGTCCGGATAAGGTGAGCCGTGTGCTCTGTGACAGGACAGGCAGGTCACCACATCCCTGGTATGATCAATGGTCGTAAAATTTTGATCCCCCTCGACAACGTCGCACCGTGCCACCGGCACGAGAGGATCATACGTTCCGTAACCGGAATATTCTCCCGTATTCGGAATCAGAACATCGGAGGGGTGCCTGATCCATGAGCCGGCAATACTGTTAACACTGTAGCTTTGCGCGTCGTTCATTCTGTCGTGAAAATCCCCATGGCAGCCTGTGCAGAATGCACCGATTGAATTGCCATAGATATAGCCGTCCATCCCGTTGTCATAAATGTCTGTGGTCCCCTGGTACACATTGTGGCTGCCGGAACTCGTGTTCTCTTCCCAGTTTTCGGATTCAATGCCGACAACACCGTTCTCCTCGGCAAAGTATCGAAGTTTTTTAAAAGGGGAAATCGCCAAAAACCGGTACCAGCCACCGTCACCGTCAACCACGGTTTTCGAATCGTCGGCGTGGTGACGCGGCACGTGGCAACCCCGGCAACCGTTTTTGATTCCATCGACAGGAGACCATGACATGGTCGGCGGCCATGCCAGCGAGGTATGGCAGCTGTTGCTGCAGCCGGCATTTATGCCGGGAGCCCTTGTGAGCTGACTGTCCGGATTTGAAATACCGAGGACATTATGACCGTATGCATCACCCTCTTGCGCTACCCAGTAAAAATTGCCTCCCGCCAATGGATTGGAAGGCTCGGCGTGATTGAACACAATGGGGATCACTGACGGCCCAACATCAAGGGTTGAGCCGGAACCACTGTCCGAATGGCAGCCGACGCAGTCATTTTTGAGGAGAGTCGTGGCAGGACCCGAATCATAAACGGCTGAGCCATTCTGGCTGTTATGCATCGTATGACAACTGGAGCAGGCACCGCTGACCTGGGCGACTGCGGATGATACGGAGAGTAGTACAAATAAACAAACATATACCGCTGTCGAAACCTTGACAAGCAACATGCGATGCCTCCAGAACCGAATTTCAGCCCTCTCGTAGCAGTGACGGCCACGTCAACAAAATGAAAGAACAATCATTTCAACAACTTTATTGCAAGAAATTGGCCAAAAGACTTTTGCTTTCTGGGCGGCTTCGCGCACCTCAAGAACAATCCATGTCATGGGAACTAAAAGGGGAACCGCGTAAATAATAACGTCATAGGGAAGATTGCTTTCGGATGGCATCCTCGCCGCGACATCACGTTCGATTCAGCCAAATAACACACACGTCGTTGTTGATTTATTGATATTTATCTGCTTAGCTAGGGCAAATATCAGCATATCAATTCCGTTCCCATCCTAGGTGTTAATTTTACATTTAATAGTGTAAACTAAACGTCTCAAATCATTGCACAGCGCCGCTGGTGCCTTCCTCACAAAGGGAATGGCCTATCTGCTCAAGCATGAGGGTTAAGTGTCGGGCGACGTATACCACTACGGTGTTTTTCGTCGCTTTATACAGTTTGTCGAGTAGCGGCCGGTCAACACTTTCTTGCAGGGCATTGTCGGTTTTCAGAATTCAACATGTATCATCCTGAAGATAGTGCTAAAGCTGAGATTCTAACCATTCGGATGCGACAATGAAATTTTATTCGACAATGACGCGGGTGAGTAGTGCGCTCCTTATCATCCTGACATTAACGATTGTTTCTTCCACAAAGGCCCAGCCCGTCAGCGAAGCCGAGGTTGTAAGTCCCGGGCAGGAGGTTGCGGTCGAGCCCGACGTGCGCGACAGCGCCATCCAACATCGCATCGGGCGCATACTGAACGCGACCGGCTGGTACAGCAATATCGCGGTGACGGTCGACGAGGGGATCGTTTTCCTTGACGGAACCACCGCCACGCAAAATCGGTGGGAATGGGCGCGCAACGTGGCGAGTCGCACCGAAGATGTCGTCGCCGTGGTCAACCGGATTGAGGTGCGCGAGGAGGTAAGCTGGAATCTCGCTCCAGCACTCGCCGAGATCGAGCGGATCGCTCGACAGTTGGCTGTGGCTTTGCCTCTCATTCTGCTTGCCTTCTTGATCCTCCCCCTGGCTTGGTTGCTGTCGGGCGCACTTGCGGGAATGATCCGACGCCTCTTGGCACCGCGCCTTGATCAGGAGTTCCAGCGCGATCTGATTGCCCGCACAATCGCGATCCCAGTCTTTTTGCTCGGTGTCTATATTGTCCTGCAGATCGCCGGTCTGACGGGGCTAGCGGTTTCACTACTTGGCGGCGCGGGCATCATCGGCATTGTTCTCGGTTTTGCCTTTCGCGACATAGCCGAGAACTTCCTGGCTTCGCTACTCCTAAGCATCCGCAGGCCCTTCCGACAGGGCGACTTCATTTCAGTCGCCGAGCATGAGGGGGTCGTGCAAACCATGAACACCCGTTCAACGATCCTGCTGACGATCGATGGCAATCATGTCCAGATTCCCAATGCGATTGTCTTCAAGAACACGATTGTCAATTTCACGGCCGCTCCAGCCCGGCGCGTTACCGCCGAGGTCGGCATCGGTTACGACGCCTCAATTGCGGATGCTCAAGAGGTTATCGTAGCCGTACTGCGAGAACATGAGGCAATTCTTCATAACCCGCCGCCGATGGTGCTGGTAAATGCGCTCGGCGCGGCCACCGTGAACCTAAAGGTCCATTTCTGGATCGACGGGAATACCCTTTCGCCGCTTCGGGTGCGTTCTTCTGCGCTGCGGCTCATCAAGCGTGCTCTTCTAAAGCGCGGCATCTCCATGCCGGATGAAGCGCGTGAAATCATATTCCCGCAAGGCGTGCCTATTGTTCAACATACCGAAATGCCGCCCCCCGTACCTGCAGATTCTTCAGGAGCTGCCAAGGCCACCGCAGAACCCGCCACCGAAGCAACGTCGGCCGAGGGAGGACTAGGAAATGAAATTTCCGAATTACCACGCGAGTTCACCGACGCAACAATTCCCGAGGCTTCGGCGGGGAACCTGCTGGATCGGGAGTGATTCCTCGGAAAGCAGGGACATGTATTGAATTGCAATATTCATCTGAGAAAATGTAGCAATGCAAGACCTTACCCCACTGGCTTGCTTTACAGCTGATCTGATTGATTCTTATGCCCGGCCCATTTCGGCAAATCATCGTCCATATCCATTACCCGCATACCATAAAACAGATGACAGGTCGGCTTGAACGCTTCGGGCACATGAGGTGGATGACCGAAATCAAACAGTGAAGGAAAAGCTAACCACATCCTGCGACCTTCATCAGCTATCAGAGCTCCACAGTTGATGCAACTGACTTTGCAAGGCAGGATGCGTTGATTAAGGTTCTGTTCGCTGTTGTAAAAACGCAGTTGATCCCATCCGGCCGTGAATCGGACATGGTGTTTGTGAAAAATCGCCGCCCATTGCATGGGAGCGCCATGGAGTGTCTGGCAGCCCCGGCAGTGGCAGATTTTCGCATCCACCGGGCCGGCATTCACCTCGTACTGTACGCACCCGCAAAAACACGCCGCGCGGTATTTGGGGATGAAATCCGGACTGTCCAACGTGGCATAATCAGGGCCAAACTGGTTTTGTGTCGCTACGTTCATAGCTTTTCACCTCTATATTTTGTGTCACTAACGGCTGTTTTTTGAGTTTAGCAAGAAAGAGCGGGTTGTGATTTGATTTTACAGCAACAAAACAGCAGGTCTCGAGCTTTCTTCGCGTGCATGCAATTGCTATGTAATGTCTTCACGGTGTGGTTTATCGTACCCCTTCCGTAGCACACTTGACTAGAAATAGATGACGTTCTTGATTAATCGATATCAATCTGCTTGGTTAGTGCAAATATCAAAATATCAAGTACACCCTCGTCGTTTCTCCAGTCCGAAAAGCTCTTTCATTTTTCGCACCATGCCCCGGCGCGCTATTTTATGTGCAAAAGCGGTGTAAGGTAGGGGGCGTTGGCAGGGCAATGATAAAGTCCGTTGACAAATGGGTTCTTTTCATTAAGCTTGGCGCCATAGTTCGATACCCACTGGCGCTACTGAAGAGCTGCAGACATGTGCTCCAGATGCCCTAACCTGCTCGCGCAGAGATGAAAAGGAGAAACAGCGTATGACACTCAAACAAAGCCTGGGCCGCATGTTTGGCAAACTTGTGACCATAGTTACAGTGGGGCTGATGGGAATGGGAACAGGACTGTGCTACGACCAGCCATCGGTCAACCTTGGATTTACGAGTTTCCTCGATGGGGGGCCTCCGGCGGGACCCGGCCTGTACCTGACCCAGTATGTGCAATCCTACCATGCCGATACCTTTGCCGATTTTCCCGCACCTGATGCCGAGGTCGATGTGTGGGTCGGCCTGACACAGATGATATACCAGTCCGATACGCCCGTGGTGTTCGGGGGGAAATGGGGGCTGGATGTAATTATCCCGCTAGTGAGCCTCGACAGTGACCCGCTGCCGGACAACAACGTGGGTCTGGGGGATCTGCTGGTGGGCCCCTATATCCAGTGGGATCCGGTCATGGGGGAACAGGGGCCGGTCTTCATGCACCGAGTCGAACTCCAGGTACTCATTCCAACGGGCAAATACGACAATGACAGCGCCCTCAATCCCGGCAGCAATGTCTGGTCCTTCAACCCCTACTGGGCCGCCACCTGGTTTGTGACCCCGAAACTCACCGCCAGCTGGCGCCTGCACTATCTGTGGAACGCCGAGAATAACGATCCTTTCAAGGGCTTTGGCCTTGAAGACGCCCAGGCCGGTGAGGCTGTCCATGCGAACTTTGCCCTGGGGTATGAAGTCCTGCCCCGCCAGCTGCGCGTGGGCATAAACGGCTATGCCTTCAAGCAGATCAGCCACTCCGAGGCCAATGGCCAGTCGGTTCCCGGTCTGGAACAGGTTGTAGCCATCGGCCCCGGGCTGGTGTGGCATCTGGGACCGGATCACCACCTGTTTATCAATACCTACTTTGAGTCCGGTGCCGAACATCGCACCGAAGGGGAACGGTTCAATCTGCGCTATGTACACCATTTCTGAGCACTGCGCCTCTTTAACCGTAAGGCCTAGACATAAGGAGAATACTACCATGACATGCCCGCCCACAACCGAACTCGACAAGGCACTGGCTGCTTTTTTTACCGACAGCGAAAGCGAAGAAAATCGTGCACGCTTCTATGAGCTGTTTCTAAACAGTTCGTTTTTTATGCCGATTATCCCGCAGGAGAAAAAAGACGAGGAAGAAAATGACCAGGAGGAGCAGCAGAAAGTCACGCCCATGATCCTGGAAGCTGAGGGCAATGATTATCTGGTGCTGTTCGACACCTTGGAACGCCTACAGATATGGGCTGACGCAGATGCGCCTTATGTGCCTGTTGTCGGCTATGTGCTCGCCCAGAACACCACTCCACCCCTGCACTGGGCCCTTAATGTGGGCAGTGACTATTCCAAAACCTTCGTTCCCGAGGAGATTTCCTGGCTGGCTGAAATGGTTGAGGAGAACCTGAACGAACCAGAGGAATCTACTTAAGGGGGGTGCCAAGCCGGATTGGAGGTCGGGGAAGTTGTTGATTTATTGATATTTCTTTGGTTACTTAGCTCAAATGTCAAAATATCAACTACGTACCCACCGCTTCTCCGTAAAAGCAATCAAGCAAGAACGTCCCCTCTTTACCCTAAGATCGCGGCTCGTTCCTCGCGCTATCTATCCTTATTCGTTATATTTTTTTTGATTCATTGATGACTTCAGACTCTATCACTTCTTGAGACTGTTTCTGTTCTAAAGGAATTTGTTTTTCATTAATCACTGCTTTCAACCCAACCTCTCTTGAACGAACATTGATGTATTTATTAGCAATCCATGCACTTACCGCCAATGCTCCAATCTTTGCTAAATCTATAGTGACATTAATATTGATATTTAACGCAACAGCTACTTCATCTGGTGATGGAGCATGATCTTTAAAGCTCATTCTTATGGGTTGCAACTCAACATTAACTCCCTCAGGTGCCGAATTCTTCAATTCTTCATAAAGTGTATAAGATGAGGATTTAATATTTATCATTCTGTGTGCACCTTTAAAATATAACGCCCGGCTCACCAGCGGCCAAACCGGAGTGGTTTTTGTGTTAAAGTGTAGCGTAGCGAAACCACAAAAACTGCGCAGGTTTGGACGTCTGCGTGGAGCCGTTTGTTATGACTGATTTGAAAAATACTTTGTAATGAAACCCTCATTAACTGAACTTTTGCTTGAAGCGAAAAAACGTCCTTTAGCATTTTTCATAATCTCTTGGTTGATATATCCAAACATTTTTCTATTGTCGCTTTCAATGGCACTCAAATTTTGGCGCCTTGTAGCCATGAAATATGAATGAGGCCCGAGCGGGAGTATTAATACACACCGTTCATTCCCTAGATCATCCGGGCGAAATATCAAAGGATAATCACATGTAATTAGTTGCCTGTTACATTCAGAACCAGCAATCAGCCATTCAAATGATCGGAGGTCATTCATCGCTTTCTCGTTCTCTATTACCAGTGGCAGTTGTTCAATTGCGATATCTTTATTAATACCTTTCATTGAATAGAGATCTAAAAGCCGGCTCAAATTTTTTGGTGTTCTGATCATCTGCGCAAGCAGATATTTTGCCCACAGTCGGTGGTTATCATGGCCAATTTCAAACTTTACCGTACGTTGACATCTTTCTGAATCTAAAAGTTGAAGCAATCTGCTTGCATCATTGTCTAACGGCTTGAAAAATGCTTCTTCTAGTTCGCCATACAATCCATGTTCAAAAGCTATTTCTTTTGGCGACACTCTCTTCCAATGTAATTTACGCGTGTGCGGTATTATTTCGCAACGGGCGAGCTTCTCATCATCTTCCGCCCAGCGGCTTAGGTAGAACTGTGGAACATAATGATCCCGAGTACCTTTACTCATTTTCCAAGTTCAACCTCCTTCGCACGCGATTGTCATAACAATAAATAGACAGACTGTATAAAACTGTAAACACAGAAAGTCCAAGCTGTATAAAACTACCGGCTGAATTACTTACATACACATTTTTTGCCATATATTTAATAGAGTTACGGTCGAATTGGGTTTTACGCTTTCCGGTATATACAGGCTGTATAAACAGGTTTACAAACCATCCATCGGGCTTTTCACTCCCTTTCCACCTTTGTTGAGAACATGCGTGTAAATCATGGTGGTACTGACATCCTTATGCCCCAACAGTTCCTGTATGGTGCGGATGTCATAACCCGCTTCCAACAAATGGGTTGCAAAACAGTGGCGGAAGGTGTGGCAGCCGACACGCTTGACCACGCCAGCCCTGGCAACTGCTTCTCGAACAGCCCGCTGCAGAATTGTTTCGTGGATATGATGCCGCCCCTCTTCTCCTGTTACTCTATTTTTCCAGCGGTTTTCCTGCGGGAACACCCACTGCCAACGCCATTCTGCTGGGGCATTAGGATACTTACGTTCCATAGCGTCCGGCAATAAAACTCGCCCCCATCCATCGGCGAGGTCTTTTTCATGGATCTTTTTTACATGGGTCAAATGCTCCCGCAATACCGGGGTCAATGACTGCGGCAGCATTGTCCGCCTGAGATGACATTCTTCCCCCTGTGATAGTTACATTCCCCTTTGACACTTGCCCCACGGGGAATTTCGGGGACAGGGGAGGTGAAGTCAAATTACAATAAACGCTCTTACATTTTCAATAATTTTAATAAATTTTATTTTCAGGTAGATTCAACTAATATGACGTTTAACCACAGACTGGAGGGGCAGATTTTCTCTTGCCTCATTTTTCATAGAATACTGATGTAATTCAAAATCACTCCCCATGGATTACCCTCACCCCGGCTGATGACAGACCATGCATTCCTCTTTATGCGGATGGGTCTGCGACAACTCGGCCACGACATGGCAGCGCTGACACCCCTGCTCCACCTTCTGGCGCCGCTGGCCCTGTTCGAGCTGGGTAAAGAATGCCTGATGCTCCGCGTCGTCCGGCACATCGGACCCGAGCTTTTTGTTGGTACCGAGCACTACAACAAGGAGGATCGCGAATGCGCCCGCTGCAAAGGCCAGGTCTTTTCTGGATAGTTTCATTCCACCACTTCCATTTTATTCCAGCTTGAGGGAGGCGACAAATTCGGCAACAAGGTTCAGGTATTCACGCGCATTGACAAACAAAATGTCGTTGTGATTGCCCTGTTCAAAGATTTTCAGCTGTTTGGGCCCTGCAGCCCAGTCATACAGCCTTTGCCCGTGGCTGACATCGACAAGGCCGTCATGCTGCGTATGCAGGATTAGAACCGGGCTCTGAAACTGTTGCATTTTCTGTTGGTGGTTAAGGCGGGTGTCTACAGCGTCTTGCAGGGTCTGTTGATCGACGCCGAGTTCTTCGGGAGTGATGCGCAGCAGGAGGCGCTCCATAACATCGGCGACCCCGCTTTCGAGTATCAACCCGCGCGCCTGGGGGAATTGCGCTGCGGCCTCGAGCGCAAAGATTGATCCGACACTGCGCCCGAAAAAGATCAATTGCTGTTGTGGCTGTTTAAGGGCTTCAACCGTCGGCACCACATCGTCGAGCATTTTGCCCAGTTGGGGCGTCCCGCCGGATTGACCGTAGCCGCGCAGTTCGGCGAGGAATACATTGCAGCCCATCTGCTGAACAATATCCACAAAATCGCCCTGCCAGTCATCCACGATTTCACCGTTGCCGTGAAAATGCACCAGCGTGAGGGCTTGGGGATCAATCTCATGGTAGCTGCAGGCCAACTGGGTGCCGTCGCTGCAGGTGACCTGAAAAGGGTGTGGGAAAGACCCTTTGCGGGGGAAGAAGTAACGCTCACTGATCAGAGGGTGATTCAAAAGGTCGCTCATAGAGGTTTCCTTCTACGTTCCATGGTGCTACTCACTGGAGCATCTCCATGCGCGAAGTGTTTACTGCTCCTGCTGTTTGATACTCCGCACTGTCCACTCCAGCATAGCATTACTCAGGCGCCCGGCAGCGCGGTTGAATGCTTCCACTACCGTATCAATGTGAGTCCCACTACTCGGTTCGGTCATAGAAAAACGTCGCTGGGAAACAATGGTACTGGTCTGCGTATCAATAAGCTGCGCATCTATTTCCACTTCTATTACGGGATTATCCCGGTTGGAACCCGTATCCAAATAACTGCTTTGGAATGCGCGTATATCCGTAACCAATTGGTAATCTGATGTTACTCCTGTATCGTTATTTACCACGGCCTCGAATGCTGTAACGGTGCGAAAGTCACGAATTAAATAATCCTGCAGCATACGCGGCAAAGCATCGTTCCAACGGGCCCCTTTGTACACACTCAAGCGATGTGACTGCGGCATCACTATAATATTGGCACTATCCAGCAAGCCGCTGGCGTTGGGTTGAGGAATCTTGAGTATTGCAGAAGTAACAGCTGAAAACTGAGGTTCGGTATTGCCGGGGCTTAGAATATACACCTCAACCGGTTCCTTCTGTGGCAGAACCGAACAGGCCGCGCTTGCAAAGCCCAGCCCCAGAACAAGCAGTAATACTAAGACCTGTTTAAAAATTTCGCGCCATTTCCATGTATAGTTCATGGGGAAAACTCCTGTACCGAACCATTACCGAGGATAAATTCAGTGGGATCTTCCTCAATTTGGCGGGTTATGCGCCTTAAATTACTCAGTGTTGCGCGCAGTTCGCGCATTACAGGTTCCAGTTCACCTATCCCCTGCAATCCTCGTTCGAGTGAGGTGTCATTAGAGTTAAGTATCATCTCGAACTTATCCACAATACGGTTCAGACCTGTCATGCTTTTGCGCGCTGAAGCGAGCATAGGCCTGCCATCTTCATCCAACATTTGACTTGCACTTACTCCAACTTCAGCAAAATCGGCAAAGGTCTGTTCTGCCTTATCTGCTGCCCTATCTATTGATTTCAATGTTTGCGCCACATGCTCACCCTGCCCGGAGAGATCTTCACTCAGCTTTTCAAAATTGGAGATTATGGAGCTTACCTTATCCACATTTTCCCCAGAGAGCAGGTTGTTCAACCGGGTAAGCAAGAGTACAACTTTCTTGACCATATCCTCTCCTCCGGTAAGCAAAGCACTCAATGAAGAGGGCTGTGCCTGAATATCTGCGGGATTTTTCGCGCTGCTTCTCAGCAATGGGCTGTCAGGGGACCCTCCACTTAGTTGGATGCTCATACTCCCGGTAATATTGGCCAGAGCCAGGGATGCGGTGGTATCTTCTTTGACCGGGATATCGCTGTAGACACGAATAGCGGCACGCACCCTGCGAGGGTCTTCAGGGCTGAGCCCCAGCTTTACCACATCTCCTACTTTAATCCCGTTGTACAGCACTGAATTGCCTTCGGCCAGGCCACTGACCGCCTGGTCAAAACAGACTACATAGGGGGTATACTCCCGGTCAGTCTGTGCATCGGAAAGCCACAGGGCAAATAACAAGGCCGCTGCCGAGCTCAGCACCACAAACAAACCGATCAGAACATGATGTGCTTTAGGTTCCATCCTATCAATCCTTTGGCGTCGCAAAAATTCACCAACTGCTGCGTTGCTGTAATTGTTCCGCGGCTTCGACGTACGTAAGTACGACTCATTGCTCCACAAATACGCGCCTTGCATTTGGCGCTTTTTGCTTAGCCATCTAATTTTGTGCTTTCTGCGAAAGCATCAAGCCTTTGCCTGATTAGCGGTAGCCTGGGCTGCACGACCACGCGGGCCGTGAAAATACTCCTGAATCCACTCATCATCGGTTGCTGCGACCTCGTCCAGACTGGCAGCAACAAGCACCTTGCGCCGGGCAAGGACCGCAACACGATCACAGATACTGTAGAGGGTATCAAGATCGTGGGTGACAATAAACACGCTGATCCCCAGGGCATCGCGCAGGGTGAGAATCAGCTGATCAAATGCGGCGGCGCCAATGGGATCAAGACCGGCGGTGGGCTCGTCCAGAAACAGCACCTCCGGGTCAAGAGCGAGGGCCCGCGCCAGGGCGGCGCGTTTCACCATTCCGCCAGACAGTTCCGCCGGGTACTTAATTGCAGCTTCGGCGGGCAGCCCTGCGAGTGCAAGCTTCAGTCGTCCAAGATGTTGCGCTTCCTCGCGCGGCAGCCCCACATGTTCAATAAGGGGCAGAGCGACATTTTCCTGCAGATTCAGGGAGCTGAACAACGCCCCACCCTGAAACAGCATCCCGAAGCGGCGTTCAACGCGGGAGCGCTCTGAGCTGGACAGGTGCTGTATATCCTCGCCGAACACCTTAACCGTTCCGCCGCTGGGACGGAGCAACCCCACAATACTGCGCAGCAGAACAGACTTCCCCGTACCGGAGCCCCCCACCACAGCGAGGATCTCCCCGGGGTAAAGATCCAGATCCAACCCCTCGTGCACTACGTGGGAACCGAAGCTATTCTTCAGACCACGGACCTGGATGATTGCTTCACTCTCTGCACCGGCGGGTGTATCTGTTATCTCTGTCGTATCTGACTTATGCATTACCATCCCATCTGCATAAAAAACAATGCGGCAATGGCATTAAGTAAAATCACTATGAAGATCGATTGTACCACACTGGAGGTGGTGTGCTCCCCCACCGACTGGGCACTGCCACTGACCTTGAACCCCTCCAGACATCCGATAACCCCGATTACATACGCAAACACAGGGGCTTTCACCATCCCGACAATGAAGTGGTTTATAGCTATATCGCGCTTCACAATACTGATGAACTGGAACAGGGAGATGTCCAGAGTTGTTACACACACTAGCGCGCCCCCTGCAATACCGCTGAACATACCGATAAAGGTAAGGATCGGCAAAGTGACAAGCATGGCGGTAACCCGGGGCAGAACCAGCACTTCGACCGGATCGAGTCCGAGAGTGCGAATCGCATCAATCTCTTCATTGGCCTTCATGGAACCGATCTGGGCGGTAAAGGCGCTGGCCGTACGTCCGGCCATAAGGATAGCGGCAAGCAGCACACCAAACTCGCGCAGGAAGGAAAACGCCACCAGATTAACGGTATAGATCGTAGCACCAAAATCGCGCAGTACGGTAGCTCCCAGGAATCCTACCACCGCCCCCACCAGAAACGTGAGCAAAGCCACGATAGGAACGGCATTGGGGCCGGTCTGTTGAATGTGCGCCACCATAGAGGTGATACGCCAGGAACGCGGACGTGCAAAGGTGCCCAACATGGTGCTCAAGGTCTGGCCTATAAAACCGAACAGCTGCCATTGCTGGCGCCACACCGCCTCCGTGCGCTCTCCGACCCCGGCAAGAAACAGGCGGAGTAGGGATGCTTGGGGGGTTGGGGCTTCGAGAGGATTAGCCATGGTTGCAGCTATAGTTTTAAGAAGACGGACGCGCTCTTGTGGAAGCTCTGCAACTACATCAGGGTAGTCCTCCAGCCAGTGTGATCCGAGAAACTCCAGCAACAGTGATGCTCCGGCAGTATCCATGGCTGTTATCCCCTGCAATTCAAGGGTATAACTATCCCTCCAGGGAATCTGAGAGGTTGGTTCGCTCTCGGGATGTAGTTGACCTTTCAGAGACGCAATTTCACCACGCAACTGCTTATAGTGCTGCAGTATCCAGGCCCCCTTGAGAATAAAGCGGTGTTCTTCAATTTTTACGCTGCCGGGCTGCGACGCCATGTGGATTCCCCATTGATCAACTAGTTACAGACAATATATAACAAAATTTTATTGATACAGGGGGTCTCACATATGTGTCAATATATTTCACCCAAGTTGCCCTTTGTTACCAAAGAGCATAAACACTGGAGAGCTTTGCCCTTCTGCACCAATTTGCTATTGTGTAGTGAAGCGCCATACCGGTAGCACAAAAATGACCCGCGGAGGATAGCATGCAGGATGAACTGACCCTGGGCGAGGAACGGAAAGAGACCATACGCGAGCTTTCGGATTTACTTTTTGTAGTGCAGCAGATGGGGAACCGTCTCGCGGACGAAACCCACGGGGATAATTATGCCCTGGTGCGGGAACTCAACGAAACCCTGCACCACGCCAGAACATGCATCGCTACCCTGGAGAAGCACGAGGAACCGCAGGAACCCGGAACGCGTTGAATGCGCGGTATACATATTCGCGCAACAGGCTATCATGCCCCTATCCCATATGTTCTCCCCTGTCAAGGATCCTAACCATGAAACAGTCTACATCTTCGCCCCGGTGCCCCGACAACAAAAATGCGGTCTCCGCATTCTCTCTTATGCTCGGCATGGCAGGCACCGTCCTGGCGCTGTTGTTTGCTGGCACATGCGCGCATGCGGCGCCGTTCCCCCAGGACAAGCTTCCTCCTGTACTCCAGCCCTGGAGTGATTGGGTTCTACATCAGGATGAAGCAATCAATTGTCCGCTGGTGTGGGGACAAAACGAAAAGCGCGAGTGCGTGTGGCCTTCCGAATTGCACCTGCAGGCAACCGCCGCTGGAGCAGAATTTGTTCTTACGGGGCAGCTGGATAAAAAAGACTGGCTCATCCTGCCCGGATCGGCGCGCTACTGGCCCCAACACGTAACCAACAGCGGTAAAGATTCCAGCGTAATGCGCCACAACCAGAGCCCCGCGCTGTTACTCGACCCCGGAGTGTTCCGCATCGAGGGCGAGTTCGAATGGAAGCGCATTCCTGACTCTATCCCCGTCACTCCGGGGGTTGGGCGTATAGAACTCGTAGTCAACGACCGTCACATCCCTGCCCCTGAATATACTCGCAATCAACTCCAGCTGCGCCAGACAGAGCAGCGCTCTGAAGATGCCCAATCAGGAGTAGCGTTTCAGATATATCGCCATCTGGAAGATCGCATACCGCAGATACTCACAACCCTTATAAAAGTGCGAGTCTCCGGCAATGAGCGTGAAATAGTCACTGCCCGGGTCCTCCCTGAAGGCTTTACCGCCCTGGATATGCAGAGCGAAGTTCCGGCACGCCTTGAGGATGACGGACGCCTGCGCCTTCTGGCCCGCGCGGGCGAATATGAAATTACTATCCAGGCACGCAACACCGCTGTCAGCGACGCTATACAGGTATTCTCCCGCCCTCCTCCCTCCGGCCCCTGGGCTGAAGATGAAATCTGGAGCGTTGAACGCCGCGGCGAGCTGCGTTCCATTACCATCAGCGGTGCCCCGATCCTGGATCCGGCCCAGACCGACATCCCCGCACAGTGGAAACACCTGCCCACCTACCTTATGGATAGCGAAGCTGCATTGAAATTCACCCAGGAGGAACGCGGCCTTCAGACATCCAGTGCTGATCGCATTCGGGTCAAGCGGGACATGTGGCTCGATTTCAGCGCAGCCGGCTACAGTGTCAGGGACATTATCACCGGCACCCTGCATACACGAACGCGTCTCAACAGCACGGCCGAACTCGAACTGGGGCGCGCACATCTGAACGGGGAAGAGCAGTTTATCACCCGTCTTGGCGACAAGGGCGCAGCTGGAATCGAGGTGCGCCAGCAGCATCTTAACCTCCACGCCGAAAGCCGCTTAAACCCGCAGAACATAGCATCCGTCCCGGCACTGGGGTGGGAATTCAACCCGATTGCGCTTCACACAGAACTCAATCTTCCCCCCGGATGGCGCATGCTCGCAGCCTTTGGGGCTGATTCCGTTTCCAACACCTGGGTGCAGCAGTGGTCGCTCCTAGATCTGTTTGTAGTGTTGCTTTTGAGCATCGGCTTTGCACGCATGTGGGGATGGAAGTATGGGATTTTTGCCCTGCTGGGGCTTATACTCACGTATCAGGAGCCCAACGCGCCCAGGTTTATCTGGCTCCACCTCCTCGGGTCTGCTGCCCTGTTGCGCGTCGCTCCCCAGGGGCGACTGCAACGCGTGGTTCGCATCTACCTGGGGGGTGCGGCATTAACCATGGCTGTGCTGCTGCTGGTGTTTTCCGCACAGCAGATTCGCAGCGCGGTGTATCCTCAACTTGAGATTGTATCCGGATCTCATTCACCCCACCCCCAGCAGAAGCGAAATATTGTGCGCAGCGATATGGGTATGGAGCAGGCGCGGACGGGGGGGGCAAAGATGTTAAGCGCTGTTGCAGCGGATAACATGACAAAAGCTGCTCCGCCCCGCGTCATCCACTCAAGCTATTCCACCTCTCTGGAAACCCAGACCGGGGCGGGGATTCCCACATGGAACTGGCGCAAGATATCCTTTGATTTCAATACCTCCGTAGCTCCGGGAAAACGCATGAAATTTATATTTTCATCTCCCTGGATGACGAGAACGGGATTGGTTGCGGGAGTGCTCCTCGCTCTGTATATGTTCGGGCGCATCTGCTTTGCCCTTAAACCCGGAAAGGATTCTGCGGATACGGATACCTACCTCCAGGGCGGGGCACCAAATACCGCGGTTCTCATAGCGGGTATCTTTGCAGGAACCCTTGCGCTTATATGTGCATCCAGTCCTGCACAGGCACAGGATGCACAGACGATGGAACGGGAACACCACGCCACAGAAGTTGAGGGTTCAAGCACCATCCCCTCTATGGAAATGCTCGAGGAGTTGCGTCGACGCCTCACCCAGGCACCGGATTGCGCCCCCGACTGCGCCGCGTTACAGCGTGTACAGGTGGAGATATCCCAGGGTGAACTCAGGATAGAGCAACAAATCCACAGCGCCGTCCTGAGCGCTGTCCCCCTTGCGTTTCCGCTGGAGCAACTGGTTCCCGCTACAGTTACTGCGCGCACCGGATCGGACACGGACCTCCACCCCATCTTGATGCGCACCCCACAGGATCAGCCCCATGCACAACTGTGGGCACGGGTGGAAAATGGTACCACCACTTTGAGCCTGAGTGCCTCCATCCCTACAGGCACGACGCAGGTGGAGATTCCTCTGCCGTTGCGTGCCGGGGATATCAGGATTACTGCAGAGGGGTGGGACGTCATCAATCAGACGGAGAATCCTGCCAATACCTCCACCATCAGTTTGAGGCGTGCCTCAGAGGCACAGCTTAAAGAACCTGACACAGCTGAACTCCCTCTCTACGCCGAAGTGCGTCGCCACCTCGACCTTGGAGTTGAATGGCGCCTTGAAACAACCCTCAAGCGGATGAGCAGTAAGGGAAACGCAGGCGTAATCCGGATTCCCCTTCTGGAGGGGGAACAAATAGTCAGTGAGGGCATCGAAACCCGCGCCGGAGACGCACTTATTGAGTTGGGGCCAGAGACCGAAACGGTGCGCTGGGAATCAAGGCTGGAGATGCAGAGCCCCATTGAGCTGAAAAGTGGCAAAGCTGCACACTTTACCGAGATATGGCAATTGCAACTCAGTCCCCTATGGCACGCACATTTCAGCGGGACTCCTCTTATACACACGTATCAGAATGGCCACTGGCTGGCGCAGTGGCATCCGCGCGCACGCGAGAATCTACTCTTGCATGTTGAACGCCCCCAGGGAGCGCCGGGGCAGCACATAACCGTGGAAAACTGTACGCTTAAACATAAACGCGGCGAGCAACGCAGTGAAACAAACCTGCGGCTGAATATCCGCAGCAGTGTCGCCACACGTCACACCATCGTACTCCCGAGCACGGATGTGGAGGTGGAGCAGGTTCGGCGCAACGGCACGGAGATCCGTATCGAGCAGGAGGGAACACAGCTGTCCCTCCCCCTGCAGAAGGGAACCCAGAATCTCGATATCATCTGGAACCAGGAACACCCCCTGGGGATATTCAGCACCACACCGGAACTCAATCTCAATGCGCCCGGAGCAAACATCGGCCTCAACCTCACCCTGCCACAGACCCGCTGGGTACTCTTCGCTGGCGGTCCCCTTATGGGGCCTGCAGTGTTATTCTGGGGTATAGTGCTGGTGCTGGGGGTTGTTGCGCTACTGTTAGGGCGCTTTGCCCCTACCCCCCTGCGCTGGTGGCACTGGTTTATCCTCGGAGCCGGGCTCAGTCAGGCACCCCTTCCCGCTCTGCTCCTGGTTTCATTGTGGCTCATACTTCTCGGGGTGCGTAAAAAATATGCAGGCCGGATTCAACATGCTCTGGCATTTAATACCATCCAACTCGGGCTCGGAATTTTAAGTATATGTGCGTTGCTCGCCCTGATTGCTGCAGTGCAACAGGGGCTGCTGGGGATGCCGGAGATGCAGGTGGCAGGACAGAACTCCGGCGCTTGGGATCTGCACTGGTACCAGGATCGCAGCAGCGCAGAGCTACCAACAGCGTGGGTGGTTTCGGTACCGTTACTGGTTTATCGTGCTCTGATGCTCATCTGGGCTTTATGGTTGGCCCTCGCATTGCTCCACTGGTTGCGTTGGGGTTGGGGATGCCTCAGTGCAGGAGAGTTATGGCGCACCCTCCCCCGCAGGGTACGAACATCTAAAACCGGGACCGCAGACACAGCAGCAACCACGCAACACAAGCGCAGTGGAAAGGATAGCTGAATGGAACAACTGGATCAGATTACGCGCACCATTGCCCTGAGCATGGGGGCAGCATGGGCGAGTGGCATCAACCTGTACGCCACCATCCTGATGCTGGGTCTGATGGGCAATTCCGGCGCTATTGCTCTGCCCGAAACCCTGCAGATTGTGCAGGAGCCGCTGGTTCTCTGGGCGAGTGCTTTCATGTACGCAGTGGAGTTTTTTGCCGACAAGGTGCCGGGGGTTGATTCCGGCTGGGACAGCCTGCATACCTTTATCCGCATCCCGGCCGGAGCGGCCCTCGCAGCAGGTGCGGTAGGCGATGTAAGTCCGGCGGTGGCGCTGGCGGCTGCATTGGTGGGTGGTTCTCTCACCACCGCGACCCACGCGGGCAAAAGCGGCTCGCGCCTGCTTATCAACACCTCGCCCGAACCGGTGAGCAATTGGGGCGCCTCCATGGGTGAAGACCTCGCCGTTGTGGGAGGGTTATGGGTCGCTCTCACACACCCGGCAGTATTCCTGCTCGGGCTGGTGGTGTTCATTGTACTCCTGATCTGGCTGCTTCCCAGGATTTGGTATCTGATCAAACGGATATTGTCTTCTATCCGGCGGCGTTTCGGACACAGCGCACCCGTTTGCCCGCCGGAAGCTCCACTTACAGATATCCCCGCACGCAGACTTGAGGAAGCTCAGGTTGTAGATGCAGAAATTGTAAAGGAGGGAAAAAACAATGATGGATAATTTCATGCGCCGCTTTATTGCCACGGGCGCGGTTATGGGTCTGATTCTGTTTTTCGGCGCCATCAGCAACAACAGCTGGGAGCGTGCTATTGCCCTCGCAGTTATCGGTGGATTTTTGTTTGGCGCCCTGGTTGCGCAGCTATGGGGCGCACTGGAATATTTTAAATCCAAACGAAATAAGAAGTAGAGCCAGGTATCGGAATAGAGAAGAAAAACGTGTCTATATCAAAAGTACTCTCCAGGCGTTACGCATCACTGCCTGAAGGGAGGTCAGGGCTTCCGACCTTGTCATTCTCAGCGATGGGGATGGCGATCCACATACTCCCCTTATCCGGATCATTGCGATCAAACAGACATCCGCTGATCCGCGCCTGGGTAATAGAGCCACTACGGGAGCGCAGCGCAAGTTCAGTGGTATAGATATTCCCACCTTTGAAGATAGGGGCAGACTCCCGCGCAACTCTGGTGTAGTCCTCTTCATAGGCATACAGCTCACGCGTTGGCATCCCCTTCACTTCACTGGGGGCATAACCGGTAAGAGCACAAAAGGTTCTGTTACAGTCGGTAAAGGTCCGTTTTCGCACCAGTGCGATCCCCATCAGAGGGCTATCAAAAAACGCCTGTATATAATTCAGATTCTGCTGCAATTGAACTTCGTTTTCGCGCAGACGATCGCGCGTGGCCTGGAGCTCTTCTACGTTGCGACTCAGCTCCTGTTTCTGCGCTTCAACAGTTGTAAGACTCTCCTGAATCAGGGTACTCATCTTGGTATGATTGTAGATCAGACGCTCAATTTCGCGGATGCTGCAGTGGCTGAATTCAGGGGTGCTGAAATCCAAGCGTGCAATAGCTTCGCTATTAGCTGCAACAAAAGCAATAGGGGCCGCAAGTTTCTGCGCCATACTGCGTGTCGCTAGCAGAACCAGCCCCAGCACCACCAGCACCACGGCTAGGATGTAGCTTGAAACCATGGGCCAGGCCGGGGCAAATTCATGCCGCGGGGCAAACATCGCAATCCAGAAGCGCTTATTATCCCCGAGTTGAAACGGTCTTATCTTACCGTACCAATCCTGCCCTGCAGCAGAAAAACGGTATAGCGTATTCTGTGGGCGCGCGTCCTCATTCCAGCGCGTTAGCGCCTCTTTAATAACAGAATTGTCTAATGCATCCACCGCTTTAAGCCCGGAATCAGCTGAAGGTTTATGTGTATAAACCTCTGTGGGAGGAGATCCTATCAAATGCTGATTCTCGGTCATCACCAGCATAAACCCGCTAGTGCCAATCCGCTGAGTAGTGGTAAATTCGCTGATATCGCGCAACATCATATCCAGACCAAGCACGATATTACTCCCATCGTCCCTCTCCACCCGCGTGGAGAGGGTTATCCCCAGATCCCCGGTGGTAAACAGTTTATAGGGGGAAGTCCAGCACAGCTCTTCGGGCCGAGGCGTCTGCATAGCGGCTTGAAACCACGGCCGGCGGCGATGGTCATAATCCATTTTTTCCGTGTAAGAGCGTATTTTTGTCCCGTCCGGGCCATACTGGATAAAGCGCTGCAGATTTCCGCGCTCTTGTATGTCGGTAAGTCTATTTAACCAGCCACCTTCCGGCTGCTGCAACAGCATGTATCCCCGCCCTTCCGGAGAACCGGCTACTACTGAGGTTATGGGGGGATTATTTCGCAACAGAGGAAGAAAGAGACGGTTTAAATCTGCATCAAGGTCTGTCGCCTGTGGCGATGCCGCAGCCCATTCTGCTGCAGTATTTATAAAATGCTGTGCCGGTTGCAGCAACTGAAGCAGGGAGCGCTCTAACTGGTATGCCGAACGGTTGAAATGTTCGCGTGCTTCGCGTTCGATACAGGGTTGCAGGGCAAAAAAGGTATAACCCAAACACCCCAGCACGGTAATTAGGGCAAATAATCCACCAAACATGTAAAAGATATGTTGCTGAAGAGTGTGACTCTTACGTTTGCCCTGGGTTTCAGAACGTATATGCATAAAGAAACACCTCGCTATAAGCTCAATAAGAACGTCATAGACCAGCTATTCCCGACCATATATCACATACCGGGGATTTATGAGTTATTAACAATATTGGGTTATATTTTGCCCGCTGGATGCTCCAATTTTACTCTTTTGCGCCCTGATCGGGCAATTATTA
>Ga0136557_1000234_pt1 | contig 46159 bp, 28 predicted proteins | sample AntRauTorckE6832_FD_104796 | JGI IMG/M metagenome (GOLD analysis project Ga0136557, IMG submission 104796) | Saline lake microbial communities from Rauer Islands, Antarctica - Metagenome Torckler E6 #832 | ecosystem: Environmental > Aquatic > Non-marine Saline and Alkaline > Saline | place...
CACGCCAACATTCTTCCAGACAATCGAGTGATTTTCAATATCAAGGGCAATAACTATCGGTTAGTGGTCAAAATTAATTATGACTATGGACAGATATTCATCCGTTTTGTAGGTACTCATGCCGAATACGACAAAATTGATACAACAACAATTTAAAGCGGAACCTTAATTATGCAGATACAACCCATACATACCGAAAAGGATTACCAAAAAGCATTAAATCGCATCGAAAAAATTTTTGATGCTAAGCCCGGAAGTGTCGAAGGCGACGAATTAGAAATCTTGGGTATTTTAGTAGATGAATACGAAAAAAAGCACTTTCCCATTGAGTCTCCTAAACCAGTTGAAGCGATAAAGTTTCGAATGGATCAGCTTGGACTTGAGCAGAAAGATTTGGCAAAAATATTAGGTTCGAAATCAAGGGCTAGTGAAATCCTATCAGGTAAACGATCACTTTCTCTTCGTCAAATTAAGTTACTGTATAAAAAGCTTGGGATTCCTGCTGAAATATTGATTCAAGAACCGGAACCGGTTTCATAACAAGGCGTTTCAAGCAGATTTTAACGTAGCGTGACTTGCCACTTAGAAGTTATAGTTCGTTATTGCCGTTGTTAAACAGCATCTTTAAAAACAGCTTAAAAGTCAGACCGTATACTGACTTCGCCAATCGAATAAATAAATTAGATTATGAAGTAGAGAGCCTTTCACTTGAAACAACTTTTATAAAATGGCGCATGGGAAAGCGTGTATTTTAGGCCGAATTAAAAACGTCAGTTGTTGGAATTATTCATGCCTTTTGTTACTTACCGCAGATTAGCATTGTCAGCTATATTTATTTCTTTTTTAGCCGGTTTTTTGTGTGAACTGAATGCCCAGGATCCGACTTATTTGAATCAGTATTCCTATGAGCCTTATCAAATTGAAGAAGACTTTGATCTCACCGGTCTGATGGATCACCCGTATTGGGAGTTGGCTCCGGTCACCGAATTATACCATCAGAGACAGCCTAATGATGAGAGTCCCGCTCCGGTACCAACTCAGGTGAAAGTACTGTACAGTAAGACCCATCTTTATATCGGATTCAAAAGTGAAGATCCTGAACCGGGTAAAATTCGAGCAAATATAACCGACCGGGATGGCTTTTTTGGAGATGATTATGTGGGGGTGATACTTGATACCTATGCCAATAATCAGGAAGCTTACGAATTCGTTGTGAATCCACTCGGAGTACAGATGGACGCAACGCGAACGGCCAGCTCAGAGGATTTCAATTTTGATGCCCTATGGTATTCCGCTGCAAATATTACGGAAGACGGATATACCGCAGTGATGAAGGTGCCATTCAAAAGCTTTAGTTTTCCGGACCGGGATGTTCAGAACTGGTCTATACAATTCATTCGTAATTACCCGCGGGAAAACCGGTATCAGCTGTCTTGGACCAACGTCAAGCTGGATAATTCCTGCTTGCTCTGCCAAAGCGGGTCGTTGATAAATATAGAGGGCTTAGAAAGCTCCAAAACAATAGAAATTTTACCTTACGCGGCGGCCACACAAAGTGCTGCTATAAAGGATCCTTCGGATCGAAATTCAGGGTTGGATAATCTGCCACCTGAAGCAAAAATAGGAGGGAGTATTTCGTATTCTCCATCCACCTCAAGTACTTTGGAAGCGGTGGTAAATCCGGATTTTAGTCAGGTTGAAACGGATGCAGCACAGATCAGTGTGAATGAAACCTTTGCGCTCTATTTCTCAGAAAAGCGCCCGTTCTTTGTTAAAGGCTCAGATCTGTTTAGCACACGGGAAGATCTGTACTATTCCAGAACCATCAATAATCCTCTGGCTGCTGCAAAATATACTCAAAAGAGTGATAGCTACAGCATTGCTTTGTTATCTGCTTACGACAGGAATACTCCGTTCATTGTTCCGGGAAGAGAACGTAGTTCTTTTGTGCAAACCGAGGAGAAATCCTATAGTACTATTTTGAGAGCTAAATATAATTTTGGGAATGAGTCTCAGTTTGGCGGGCTTCTAACGACCCGAAACTATGGCAGCGGATTTAATTATGTGGGAAGCATAGATTGGGATCTGTTGCTTGCATCAAATTATTATTTTCGTGGACAGACCGGATATTCTAAAACCAGGGAGTTAAATAATAGTACTCTGCATGAGGACGGGAGAACCTTTGGAAGTACCGGCTATGATGCTACTTTTAATGGAGAAGAGTATGATGGGACAATGTTAAATACAGAATTTGCCCGTGAAGCGAAATACTATGACTTTTCATTTGAATACAAATCCTTTTCACCAACGTTTCAAACTCAAAATGGATTTATAAACCGAACCAACCGGCGTGAAATAGGGGCCAGTCAGAGCATTTCCTATTATCCCGATAACCGTATTCTTTCACAGGGTTCTTTAAGTACAAGCGGAACCTGGCGCTATGATTCAGAGGGGAATTTTTATGAACGCTACGTTTTTGTAAGACTCAATAATAGTCTGGGTGGGCAGAATAATTTAAATCTGAATTTTCTCCCCTTAAACGATGAGAGGTTTCGGGGAATCATGTTCAGTAATATTTACCGGGGTACTATCAGCTTTAGTTCTAATACCTGGGATGTGTTTTCTTTTGGCTCAAGCCTGGAATTTGGGCGAAATGTCAATCGCTCGGGAACTCCTTCATTGGGCAAAGGATATAGTTTTTCTGCAGATGCTACCTTAAAACCGACTCCCCGTTTTAGAATGACCCTTGATTATAATTATTCAAAATTATCAGCTTTGGATTCGGGTGAGACTTTTTACAGTGGCGATATCTATAGGTTGAATACGCGATATAACTTCACAAAAAAACTTTTTCTCCGTTTTATTACAGAATATGATTCCTTTAATGATCAAATACAGTTCTATCCACTGTTTTATTACAAAGCCAATGCCTTTACAAAATTCTATATCGGCATGACGAATTATGTTACTGATTTTGATCCCTCAATCAATAATGGATTCAGAGATTTCAGGCAGACCAACCGAGAGTTCTTTATAAAATTTCAGTATTTGATCCGTAGCTGATCACAAAAACTCAAAATAGATAATAACGGAGAGCAGAATTAAAAGGCTGACCCAAACAAAAATAGCGTAACGGCTTAATTCTTCCCCTTCCCGTTGATCTATGAAACTGTGTGGTTTTATACCCTGAAGTAAAAAAGTAACGACCCCGGCTAAATTAATGCAGATTATATAGGTTACCGTTAATAGACCTGCCCCATAAGCCAATTGATACATCCCACTTCCCAGAAGCAATCCGGTTGCCACCATAGGTGGAAGTAAAGCTACCGCTACCATAACTCCGATCACGGCAGCTGAGATCCCCCGGGTAAATGAAAGACAACCCGCTACACCGGCTGCAAGACCTAATGCAATATCCGCATAACTTACAGCGGTTCTTGATTTGATCTGTGAAACCTCAGGGTCAATATCAATGAGGAGCCCCATCAGGATTGACAGACTGATTCCAAGTGTAAAACCAAAAAAGATAGACTTAAGAGATCTTTTAAGTAGTTTTTTATCTCCCAAAGTAGTTGCCAAAGCAAGTCCTACATTTGGGCCCAGAATTGGTGCTATCACCATGGCGCCTATTACCATGGCTGCACTATCCCGGATCAATCCATTTGCCGCTACTACACAGGAGAGGGCTATTAAAACAAGGTAAATCCATGAAAAGTCACTGATCTTATTGATCTCCTCATACAGCTCTTCTCTTGAAATTCGACTTACCCTCTTATTGTCTTTCTCTTTATCAGCTGTTTCGTCTTTATCCTCTTCTTCATCAGTTTGTGATGGAAGTGAAGCTGATATGGGGAGAAGTATTATTCTGTAGTCATCCTTGCCGGTAAATGTTGTTTCAAGATCTCCAAGAATTTTCTCTGTGAGTTCTACATCAGCTAACAGGTTAACGACTGTTTTACCTCCTTCAGATTTATCGATCCAGGAATCAACGATATCATCTTCATTAATAAGGCTTTGAAGATCATCATATCCGCTTGGTGGTAATATTTTTATGAGTCGTAATGCCATTGGTTCAGTTCAATTATTTGGTCGAATAATAAGATCTAATAATTTGTTGTCAAGGAAGTAAATATAGATAAATTAAGCCAACCAAAATCAGACAGATGCATCTTTCCTTTCGGCCTCGTTGCTAAGCCGGAGCTTCGTGAAGAGGATCAAAGCGAATTTTAATTTCCTCATCATTCTTATAACAATTCTGAATTCCTTATTTTTAGGACATGCAGAAAGAAATTCAGATCAGAGTACTGCCGGAAGTAGCCGGAGAGCCACATTTACTTAAAGAATATCTTCTTGATAAAGAGGGATTAGCCCCAGAAGATCTTCACCATATAGAGGTTCTTCGGCGCTCCATTGATGCCCGTGCCCGTCAGGCTTATGTAAACCTTAAAGTGCGGATGTATATCGGCGAGGAATTTGAGCCGGAGGAGATCACGCTTCCTGATTATCCCAACGTGAGTAATGCTGAAGAAGTGATCATCATTGGGGCCGGACCGGCCGGATTGTTTGCTGCCCTGGAGCTAATGGAAAAAGGGTTGAAGCCGGTCATTATTGAACGCGGCAAAGATGCCAAAGAACGCATAGCTGACCTGAAAGGCATTAATGTAAACCACCTCGTTAACGAAGATTCTAACTATTGTTTTGGGGAAGGAGGAGCCGGAACGTATTCAGATGGCAAGCTTTACACCCGTTCCAAGAAAAGAGGGGATGTCCGTAAAGTGCTGGAACTTTTGGTGGGATTTGGAGCCGTCAAGAATATATTGGTGGAATCTCACCCACATATTGGAACCAATAAACTACCCGGCATCATCGGGAATATGAGGGAATGCATTCTGCAAAATGGAGGAGAGATCCACTTCAATACGAGGGTTACTGATCTGATCACAGATTCTTCATCCATAAAGGGAGTAGTAGCTAAAGACGGGACAAAGTTTCATGCCGGTCATGTGATACTGGCAACGGGTCACTCGGCGCGCGATATATTTGAGTTGCTGTATCGGAAAGGAATTGAGATCGAATTAAAACCGCTGGCTATTGGGGTGCGGGTAGAGCATCCACAAGCCCTGATCGATTCCATTCAGTATAATTGTGAGACCCGGGGAGAGTATTTACTTCCGGCTAATTACAGCATCGTGAAGCAAGTGAGAGATCGCGGGGTATATTCGTTTTGCATGTGTCCCGGTGGCGTAATAGCGCCTTGTGCAACCGCTCCCGGTGAGATCGTGACCAATGGGTGGTCTTCTTCAAGGCGGGCGCGTTCTACGGCAAATTCGGGAATTGTGGTAGAACTAAGTCCTGAAGATTTTAAGCCTTTCGAGAAATACGGTCCATTGGCTGCTATGGAATTTCAGCGGTCTGTTGAACAAAAGGCGTGGAAAGAAGGAGGTCAAACACAGACGGCCCCGGCTCAGCGATTACGGGATTTCATCAAAGGGGATGTTTCCAAAGATCTGCCCAATACCTCGTACGCACCGGGAATAACTTCAGTGGATTTAGGTTCTGTTCTACCCGATTTCATTCATAAAACCCTTAAAGAAGGTTTTCTGCAGTTTGATAAGAGCATGAGGGGTTACCTCACCAACGATGCTGTGGTTCATGCACCTGAGTCCCGAACTTCCAGCCCGGTAAAGATTCCCCGAGATCAGGAAACCCTTCAGCATATTCAAATAAAAGGATTATATCCGTGTGGGGAAGGAGCAGGTTATGCCGGTGGAATTGTGTCAGCAGCTATGGATGGAATGAAATGTGCGGTTCAGATACATGCGGCAACGAAGATCAGATCGTAATCACGATTTTATTCAGTGATAATAACAACTTCAGTTTCAATGGGTTCTGAATCTGCTACCCTCAGGTCTTCGACCCTTATAGTAAACTTATTCTCACCCTCTTTAAGCGGGACTTCCTGCTGTGCTCCAAATCCGATCATTTCACCATTCTGAAACCAAGTGTATTTTACTTCAGAGGTTTTTCTGTTTACTTCAGGGGCATCCAGTATTGTCTTAGGGTTAATAGGGTTCCAATCAAGTTGAATAGTCTGTCGTTCCTGTACAGCGCTAAGTTTCTCCATTATGGTAATGGGAAATTTTCTATACCAAATGGGTTCTCCGTTAAGGAACCAATATAGATTCAGGCTATCAGCTCCTACTGTATTTGCCACCCATCTTTCGGTAAAATTATCATTTACAGAAAATCTCCATTCAGAAGGAATATCCAATTCACTTAATGTAATGGCTCTGTTTTGTATAATAGATCTGGGGTAGTCAGGATCTATTTTTGGGATGTCTTTTGGTGTAATTTCAACTACGGCTGAATCAACTGAATTTGGAGCTCCACGTCCATCATTTTGCAATAAGGTAATACGATGCTTTTCTGCTTTTTTGGGGATAAATGATGCTCCTTCAATTGGCTTCCCATCTATGACCCATTGATTGGTAACAGGGTCTCCATCTTGGTCCTGGTTAGGGCTTGCTCTCAAAAAGACTTCTTCCCCAATATACCTTACGGCAGAGGTGGAAACCCTTGGCTTGGGTGCATTATTGGCAAAAAATGATTTCTCTTCTCTGACCGTGTTATTTGAAGTCGGTGAATTATCTACTACTTCGAGGGTAACAGTATGCATTCCGGGCTCTATAGCTTTTATGATCTCAGCGGAGTTATTACTTATAAGCTCACCATCATAATACCAGCTATATTTTTTTATATAACCATCCGGGTCTAGCGATGCCATGCCATCCAGTGATAGATCACTTCCTGCAGCTACTTGTTCCGGGAGTTCCCAGTTTATGACAGGTGGAGCATTTACTTTGATGGATTTTGTTAAGCTTGCGGTACTACATGCAGCGGTAGTATTTGTTCGTAAATTAAGGGTGACAAGATATTCTCCCGGCTCGGTAAATAAGTGACTCGTCCTGAATCCCTGTTTGGTAACGGTCTGTGATTGTTCTTGTATTTCCCATTCAACTAAGGAGAAATCATCTTCAGCTGTTGATGCTGATCCATCAAGGGTAACTTCTTGTCCCGGCGGTATCCATTCCGGAGTTTCATATACAGCTTTGGGGCCTTCAATTACTCTGACTATGCCTCTGACCTGATTCATATTTCCACAATTGATAGAACCGGAACCTTCAACGGAAAGTGATACAGGAAATATACCGGGCTGTGTAAATACGTGACGGATTTTTGGGCCCGTTTCTATTGTGCCGTCACCGAAGTTCCATAACAAGGAAGGGAGAGCACCGGAGGGGTCGAGGCTTCCTGAGCCATCAAATTCTAAGGCGGTATCCACACAGATCGTGGAATCGGTATCAGCTAAATTCATTTTTGCGACCGGAGAATCTCCAATGATGACCGGAATTTTAGTGACGGTTGGTTGTTCTGATATGCCATCACTCATAGTGACTTTAGCATCATAATTACCCGGCCGGTCATATACATAGGAAGGATTGGGGCGATTTGAAATTTCACCATTTCCAAAATCCCACTCCACATTAAAGGGGTCACCATCAGGATCATAACTTTGTGAACTGTTGAATAATATGGTTTGACCGGAACAAGATAGTATCAGGGAATCTACGACAGCTTGAACCGGTCTGTTGATCAAAACCCGTATTGTTTTTTCAGCTTTACTATTTGGCAAACCCTGTCCATCATCAACTTTTAATCCGAAAATATGTACACCAAATTCAGGTGCCTTCCAGCTAAAGCTTGTTTCATTTCTTTTTGAGCCATCAGGCAGAGTCCATTCAAAATTAAGGGGGTCATCGTCTGCATCGTAGGTATTGGAAGCATTAAGATGAATATCTAAGGAATTTGACCGGATCACCGATTCTGTTACGATGTATGGTGTGTGATTCACATTTACAGTTCCATCAACCGTATTTTCTGAGTTGGTAACTCCTTCATTGTCAACAGCGGTAAGTGAAAAATAATGGATGCCACTTTCCTGGAAACTGAATTTGGCCTGTTTCCCTTCAATTACAGTTCCATCTTCAAAAGTCCAATACAATTCTTCTATAGTCCCATCCGGGTCATAGGATTCTTCAGCGTTAAAGGTGATCTCGTCTCCGGGGCCTATGACATCAGGAGCGATATTCCACCTAACAACCGGGGCGTAATTGGCCCTTACGGTTCGGCTGATCATAGCCTGAGCAATTTCATTACCGGAATTGTCCCGCACTTTTAGTGAAATTGTATTATCGCCGGGTGTATCTACACTAATTAAAGGATTTGGGCCGGTGGCAATGGGTTGCCCGTTAACAAACCATTCATAACTGACAATAGCTCCATCTTCGTCATAACTTGAGCTACCATCTACTCTGAAACTGTCATGAGCAGCGATGATTTCAGGGAGTTCAAAATACGCTTCCGGAAATTTATTAATGACTATGGTATGCTGTTTTGTTTGAACACTGTTATTTCTTTGCTGATTGTCGTCAATGACTAATTCAACTTGGTAGACACCGGTTTCAGGATAAGTATGAGTCACGTTTTGACCTGTGGCTGTGGTTCCGTCTCCAAAATTCCAGGTATAACTACTGCTTGTATCAGAGGCAGCATCACCGCTTGAAGTATAACTAAAGCCAGCCGATGCTTGCGAAGTTACCTGGGGTGCTTCAATTCGGCGTGCGATAACATTTCTTGGTGATTCTGTTTGGTCTGCAGCATCATTGTCTACCTGTATTCGGATCTGTCGCTGACTGTTACTGCAATTGGGAATATCACCTCCGTTGTTGACCCTTACCGAAATGATATGATTGCCTTCGCGTGATGCTGAAAAACTAAAAGCCGGATCGGTTCCCTGGAGCTGGCCATCTACAAACCAATAATAATTTAATTCTCGTCCGGTTAGATCATAAGAATTTGCAGCAGAAAGGGTTAGGATCTCGTTGGGAGCGATAACAGTTTTATCGGCTTCCAGCCGGGCTATTGGAGGTTCATTGATTACTAAATCTTGTCTAACACTCCAAAATTCAGGAAAAGTGGATGAATTATTTGGGATGCGAACATTTAAAGTGACATTCCCTCGAGAGCTAAAGGATAAAGTTGGAGAAATTCCTGTACCTAATGTACTTCCGTTAACTTGCCATATGGCTGATTGTAAATTTTGATCACTTAAATTCTGACTACTCAATTGGAAGGGTTTTTCTGTACACCTCATAGTTGGACTTTGAGTAACGGTAAGATCAGGTTTTTGGAAAGGAGTGAATACCGGTTCATAATGCCAAAGAACGGGGCTATTATTTCCATAAACAGTAAAGTTCTTAGTGGTTTCTTCAGATCCGTTTACTGTTAGTGCCCATATATTTTCAGAATCCGAAATTGTTAGGGGAATTTGCGCGCCATTTATCGGATATGTGCTTCCAAAGCTATCTAAAAGTACAGCACTGCTATCCTCTTTCCCGGAAATAGTAAATTTTTGACCAGAGCCTTGAGGTTGATATGGTTTTATTTGTAATACCTGATCAGCAGGCAGATCAAATAATCCCACAGATAGATCAAAAGTTAAAATTTGCCATGATGAATCATTCGGTTCTTTTCCGGATGGGTCTGTGACCCTGACTTTATAATTGTTAACATCGTCACCGTTGTCAGTAGTAACACGCAGTATATATCCATTGTTTTGGCGTGATATTTCTCCCAGGTCTACCCATTCATTTATAAACCTGTCTTCATTTTGAGCAGTCAAAGACTGATTTGGTGTTGCTGATACGTCTTTTTTAACAGGGTAATTTGAGGAAATAGAGTAAAGATCATCGAAAGAATAAAGAGTATAAGTAGTTGATGTATTAGCCGTGTTATTAATAGTTGTGTAGTCGGCACTGCCCCCAAGGCCTGCATCAAAGATCTGCAGCTTGGCATTCGTAGGATTATTTCCGGGCTTTATCCAGATATCATATTGGTGACGTGAATCACCACTATTAAAGGTGGATTGTTTTCCGGAAACGGTCAAATATAGCTCTTGAGCACTGCTTGGTGAAACCCAGAAGAATATTACAATAAGAGTAAAAAGTACTTTTAAAAACTGTTCTTTCATTTCGCTATTCGACAGTATAGGTTTTAGAAGAATATAAGAGTCCGGTATTGGCATTTCTGAATTCAATTTTCAACTGTCCGGGAAGAAGATCCAAAGTAACTCCCCAGTTTCCATTGAAATCAGTTCTTACACTTTCGGTTAAACTTTCATTGATTAATTTTATTTCAATACCGGGATATAAATTACCGGAAAATGTAGTTGAGCCGGATCTTATAGAAGACAAGGTACTACCAAGAGCACTTCGAAGCCTGAAGTTGTACAATTTATCTTCCGTTAAACGTACCAGCGTTATATTTTTTGTTGTTCTGTTGCCGGAAGGGTCTGCAGCAGTAATCGTGATATCTTTAGTAGTTTGGATATCAGCTACCGTATGGGAAAAACGTCCTGTAGGTTGCACTCTTACATTTTTACCCGAAATAACTAAACGGGCTTCAGATTCTGTAGCCCCTGTAATTTGTAGAGATCCATCGCTAGTGAAGAGTAGGTCATTATGTAGATTATCTACAAAGACAGGTGGCGGTGTGCTATCAATAGTGCGAATTATTCGAGCAGTCTTTGAAAAAGGACCACGCAGTCCCAGTTCATCTATAGCCTGTACTCTGACGTAGGTCATACCCATTGGCAGGTCATCCATCACAAGGGAGGTTTCTGTTGTCTGTACTTCAACTACATTTTCTGTGAAATTGGGGGATCGGTCGTATTGGATCCTGTAATTTTGTGCTCCTTCTATTTCATCAAAAGCAAAAACGATCGTTTCATTATTTACAACTGTATCGGTTGTGGCCCAGGTAAGTGAAGGGGAGGGTAATAATTTAACAGGTTGCATCGGGGCTTTTCCACTTTCCACGATAGTACCTTCATTTTCTCTTATGGTGATCGAGACATTATTGGAGTTTACAATTGCCTCCCCATCATAATTTGTGAGTTTAACTAAGTCTGAATTGTCTGTTTCTGCATAAAAATTCTGAGATCGAAGCTCTGAAGAGGAAGACCCTGCATTCAAAGTATATGTACTACGGCTTTTCCCTGCTGCCGAAAGTTTAGTCAGCAACCCTCCATCCTCAAGGGTGATCTCTGTGTCCCCGGCATCATTCAGCCTGTCAATGCGAGATTTTCGTATAACAGCAACAGTATTAGGTTCCACCTGAATACTACTTCCATCTAAAAAAGAAAGCTTGGCATAACTTTCAACGAAAGTTCTGATTCCATCAGACTGTTCAAATAAGTCACCTTTCATGGCATCTAACCATGACCCTAAAAGCCCTTCCCGGCGATCAACCTGGCCGGTTTTCTCCGTTAGTTGAGCTTGAGCATCGACTACTCTATTCTCAAGAAGTGCGGCCTCCATACTATCTACAGAAGCTTTGATCTGGTTTCCAAAATCAAAAGCATCTTGAATAACCCCATCATTTACGGCCTTTTTATACCCTGACAGTAAACTTTGTACTTCCTGATATTCATCAGAAGCAAAAATAGTTGCTCCTGATGATATCAGTTCAGTTACGCGTTCTTTTTGTTTTAAAACTTCTGCAGAAACCTGAGAGAAGTTTTGCAATTCCTGCAATTGGGAAGGGGTGATCGTGAATATATTTTCCTCTGTATTATGGGAAGCTAAATTGAGTACCAATGGCCAATTGACAGACTCGCCGGTATACTGCTGAGCAATTTCCTGTAATTTTTCAGCCTGAAAGACAATAGGGTTGCCTTGTGCAATAGCATAGGTTGAAAAACCCCATGTTACTACTACAAATCCGATCCATAATTTTAGTTTCATTTCGAACCCTTTATTTTGGAAAAACCAGGGTAAAGCGGGAACCTATCTCTTCATTAGATTCAAGCTCTATTTCCCCATTATGTAAATCAATTATTTCTCTTACGTATGATAAGCCAAGGCCGGTACCCGTCTCTTGAATGGCTTTTTTGTTAGATTTCACACGGTAAAATTTATCAAATATTTTCTTTTGTTCCTCAAGACTTATTCCATACCCATAATCTGTAATACTGATGCTATGATGATCCGGTTTGTGACTTAACTTGATCTCTATAGTTCTATCCTCACCACCGTATTTGATAGCATTGCTTAGTAAATTTTGGACGGCATCAAAAATCAATTCTGAATTACCATTGATTTGAAAACCGCGACCTTCTCTGACAAGTTTAGTTTTTAAGTTTTTGTCTTTGAGTAATGGTCGGGTGATAGTACGTACCTCTTCAGTTAGTACCATCAGATCAATCTGTTTAAATTCGATATTTGTTCTACCCGACTCAATACGTTGGATGTCTAAAAACCGATTGACCAAGGTTTTCATTCGTTGGCCTGAAAGATAAATTTCGCTAATCATATTGTCCTTTTCAGCCTCGTTCATCTGATAAGTAGCATCCTTGAGCACCTCAGAAAGTCCCATAATACTAGTAATAGGATTTTTTAGCTCATGGGCAATGATATTGATCATATCATTTCGTTTGATGTCGTTGAGGCGGTCTTCAGTCATGTCGTGAAGAATGATCAATGCCGCTTCTTCATTACCGTCTTTATTGATGATAGAGATATACTGAAAGTCATAATAATCGCTTTTATTATCGTTTAGATAATGTGAGATCTCAGAGTTATTGATCTTTACAGTATATGGATCGGGGTTATGTATCCTTTGTTCAAATTTAGCTACACTGATTTCGGAATGGGAAAGGATATCATCAAGATGAGCTTCTTTAGGGTCTATATTCAGGGTTTCAAGAAACTGCTCAAAGTTATTATTTAGAAAGCTGAAATTTTTTGAAGAGTCAAGAATACCAATCAGATCTTCTGAATAGGTCATCATATACCTGTTCTTCCATTCCTCAAGGATGATCTTCTCAACATTTATTTTCTGATATCTTTCGAGTGTAAGCCTTATGGTTTCCAGAGTATTTTGCATGAGACTAAACTCTGGCAGCGCAACCGGTTTTATAGGATGCTCAAAATTTAATGAACTCATGTGTTCCACGTCGCTAATGATCTGCTCCACAGGTTCATTCACGCGTCTGCTCACGTACCAGCTGAAGGTGAATAGAATCAATAAAATTATACCTCCTGCAATCAATGAAAATACAATCAGATCATAAACAGGTTTAAGTATAAAAGAATCTTCTACAGCAACAACGTGCCAAAGTGGAATTGTCTGAAACCTTGAGTTCAATAAAAACCATTCATCCCCATTAATTTCAATGGTAGACTGATTGGAAAAGCTTGCTTCATTAAGTATAGTTTCAGGAATTTCTATTTCTTTAGATGGCAGAATAGTTGCTCCATTGTCAGTAAAAATATTGGCTTCATAAGCGCCTCCGAGAGGAATGTTTATGAGCTCATTTACAATGGAACTCGCATCAAAATACATTTCCAGGAAAAAGACACTGCCACCGATTCGAATTGCTTTCTGAGCGATCAGAAAATAGTTTTCATTTAGTAAATCAGGGCTGAGACTTATTCTTATAGTTGGGTCAAGATTGGAGGGATACCAATTATACTGGATGGTGCTAAAATCTACTTCATCGTAAAGTGAGCGGCGGATATCGACTGTTTCCGAAGCCCCTTCCTGAGTTATTGAAATTCTCATTAACCCGGGGGTGAGGTTGAGAGTTTTGGTAACTATATCCTGGGTTTGTGCAGCATTGTTCTCAATTTCATCTACCATATAGTTCGTGGAATTCAGCCAGTTTCTTATGATTTGATCGGATCGCTGAAGGGAGTACTCCTGAAGTTGAGAGACTATGGTAGTTCTTTCATTAATGATAGCTTCTTTATACTGCGGGCGTACAAAGATCCACATCAAGGTAAAAGCCAGTGAAATCAGTATAGAAGAGAATAAAAAGATCCTCTTCCTTAAAGTGAATTTATTAAGCATAATCATTTAATATTAACACATTGAGTTCACTTAAACTATAGAAACATTCTATTATAAATAATCGGTTTAGTAGGTTATTAAAAATAATTTTTATTAATAATAGCTTAACATTTAGATAACCTTTTGTTTAGGTGAAATGATGATTCTCTGTCAATTATTCATTAGTAATTTTTATGCTAATTGGCGGAGATTTTAACAACAGAGCAAAACAACTGCTGGCTTTACTTGCAGAACGGAGTGATCATAAGCCAAATGTTAAAGTGGATGTGGCTGGTCTGGTAGAAAAACTTCAATTGGACAGGACTGAATTGAAGAATCTACTTGAATACCTTGAAGGAAGGCAGTTAGTAGAAATTGCCTCAATTGGAGGACCATTTCTGTATGGTCATGTAGAGATCACTGAAAAGGGGATATTAAAAGCTGCAAAGCTGAAATAAAAAAAGCCTCTGTCGAAATACAGAGGCTTTGCAGTTTATGAGTTTGTATTAATTTGAGGGGTCTAAAATCTCGTTAATTCTCAACAAAGCATCATCAATATGAGCCCGGGTAAAGTTATCAGAAATTCGGGTTTGTGCTCTTTCAAGATCATTTTGAAGCTGATTTAATTCAACACGTAAGAAAGGACGGATATCAGAATTTTTCACATCTACCTGATTACGGAAACCGCCACTTTCATCATTCATAAATAACTCTTCGATGTTATCAAGATACAAGCGCTGCAAGTTTCTGCGATAGGGGTCTATGGTTGTCATTTCGTAGATCTCTGCCCATACACCACGGCGCAGGTCTTCCAGCATATCAAGCGGAGCGTAAGCATTATTTCCGTCAAAGATCTGTGCTTCAGCGAGGCGCATCATTACATCAGCACCCATTACATCATTAAGCATACGGCCCTGCAGGTTTTTAACTCTGTCAAGGGCACCGGCATGTTCTATTCGTCGAAGGATCTCTTTATCCAATAACCAGTCTGGAGTAGAGAATACATGCTCATTCAGGAATCCCATAGCCTCTTGCTGATAATCTTTTGGAACGGGAGTATAAAGTACTCCTTCCTGATCAGAGCTTTTTCTGCTTTGGTACACACCGCCAATATTGGTGGAAACATGTCCTGCATAGCGAGCCCATTGCCCAATTAACTCTCCGTAGATCTCTTCCAGGTCATCATAACCTTCGCCCGGAGTGGAGGTCCATTCAATGAGATTAGGAACTACTCGCTTTAAGTTCATCAATCCATAGGTGCTGGCTTTTACCGCATCATCAGAGAGATCTTCGGTTTGGGAAGAAGGATCATACCCGGTCGAAGAAGCAAAACGATAGATCGGATCATCTGCTTTGTCCAGTATCCATTGATCAAGTACTGGTTTCTCATCTTCCGGAGTTTCAGCATCTGGGATCACACGATAACCCCAGTTGACGGAATATTTGTCATAAGGGCCAATTTTACGGATGAACCTGATATTTTCATCGCCCGGCTGTGCAATATAATTTTGCCGTGCATATTCCATGATGGTTGTTGCAATTCCGTATTCCTGTGTGAAAGAACCTGATCTAAGAGAATCAACAGGATAGGCTGAGCTTGATTGCATGTTGTGGGGCAAGCCAATGGCATGGCCAATTTCATGTGAAATAACCCGACGCATGGTTTCACCGATCAGGTCGTCATCCAGCTGTAATTTTCTTGCGTCAGGATTAGCAGCTCCTGTTTCGATCATTAATCGGTTGCGGTAAGAGCGCATGTGATTGTGATACCAAACAATATCACTCTCAATGATCTCGCCGGTGCGTGGGTCACTTACGCTTGGTCCAACGGCATTCCTAATGGTACTTGCCACCCATCGAACAGTGGAATAGCGAATGTCTTCAGGACTCCAGTCGGGATCTTCCTCGGGAGAGGGGGCTTCTTTGGCGACTACCGCATTTTTGAAACCGGCTTCTTCAAAAGCTTCGTTCCAGTCCTCAACTCCCTGTATGATATATGGAACATATTTGGTGGGCGTGGCAGGATCAAGGTAGTAAACGATCGGTTCTACCGGCTCTACAAGTTCTCCCCGGGCATAGGCTTCGGGGTCTTTGGGCTCCAATCTCCAGCGGCGGATATAGCTTTTTTCCTCCGCTTTCTGAGCATCAGAACCATAATCAATTTGGTTGACGGTGAACCAGCCTACCCGATAATCTTCATAACGCGGACGCATAGGTTCTTTTGGAAGTAGCACCATAGACTGACTCATCATCATGGAAAGAGTAGCTGTCTGCTCATCTGATGGCGGGTTCCCTGCATTGTATGTGAGAACATGTCGGACTTCAATATTCTGGGGAAAGCTCTTTGCTGATTCGATATAGCTTCGGTCTCCATCAAGGCGGCGAACCTGATATTGTTGCCTTAAAAAACCAATAGCACCGCTTATGGCTTCAGTATCTGAGGTAAAGAAATCAGTCATTTCTATTACAAGAGAAGTAGAATCTTCACCCATTGCTTCAATGGGGAAAGCAGCGATGATCGGTGCAAAATTATTGGCTTTTACTGATTTATAAACTGGTAAAGTATCTGCAGCAACGGCATTATATGACTGTTTGCGAACCAAGATCTTATCTCGCTGACGTTCAAAGGTGATCACTTGCTCTGCCGTTTTTGATCCGGCTGAAAAGAAACCGAAAAAGTCGGTAGGGACTTCAGCAAGCCGGCTTACCAAAAGCATTTCACGATTCAGCAGGGAATCAGGGATCTCGTAGTATAATTTATCTTCTACCCAATGCACATCAAATAAACCTTCATCTGTTTTTGCATCTTTGGTGATGACAGAGGAATAGGCTTTTATTCCATTTGATGCCGGAGCAGAACGGGCATTTGATCTTTGATCTGAAGTGGTGTTTTTGCTGGAAGAACATCCTGCTGCAACTAAGAATAGAGTTAGAAAAGCGCACAGAATGCGGTAGGGAAAATTGATCATGATTATTTTAAAATTAGTTCCGAAAAAATGAGAAATAGAATTTAGGCTAAATGAATAAAACATATATCTCTTTAACAACTAATAACATAATAGAAAAAGGGTTGGTTTAAAAAATATTCATTATCCAGTTTTCCTTAAAATTGCCTACCTTAGCGTCCCAAAAACAACAGCCTAACTAAAGTTTATATTATGATTATTGGAGTTCCTAAGGAGATCAAAACTCACGAAAACAGGGTTGCTATTCAGCCCGGAGGCGTGGTACAGCTAAAGCGTAACGGACATGACGTTTTAATTCAAAATAATGCCGGTGTTGGAAGCGGTTTCAGTAATCAGCAATATATTGATGCCGGCGCCACTATCATCGAAGATGTGGAAGAAGTATGGAAGAAAGCTGAAATGATCATGAAGGTGAAGGAGCCTATAGCTGAAGAATATCCAAGGATGCGGGAAGGCCAGGTTATTTTCACTTATTTTCACTTTGCTGCAGAAGAAGCTCTAACCAAAGCTGTGATTGATTCAAAATGTATCGCCATTGCTTATGAAACCGTAGAAAAAGCAGACCGATCTTTGCCATTGCTTATTCCAATGAGTGAAGTTGCCGGACGAATGGCTGCCCAGGAAGGCGCTGTTTATCTCGAAAAACCTAAAGGTGGTCGCGGAGTTTTGATGGGTGGAATTCCCGGAGTATCACCTGCTAATGTATTGGTACTTGGCGGTGGGATAGTTGGTGTGAATGCGGCTAAGATCGCGGCCGGAATGGGAGCAAAAACAACCATCATGGATATCAATATGCCGCGTTTGCGATACCTTGATGATGTTATGGCGAAGAATGTAACCACTATGTTTTCTTCTGAAGCTAATATTCGGAAAATGCTTCCTGATGTAGATATGATAATCGGTGCTGTGCTTAAGCCGGGAGCGAAAGCCCCGCACCTGATCACACGTGATATGCTTAAAGATATGAAGCCGGGAACAGTCTTGGTTGATGTGGCCATTGATCAGGGCGGTTGCTTTGAAACTTCAAAACCAACTACCCACAAAGATCCTGTTTATATGGTTGAAGATGTAGTACACTACTGTGTGGCTAACATGCCCGGTGCCGTACCGTTCACTTCCACAATGGGATTGACCAACGTAACCTTGCCTTATGCAGTGGCATTGGCAAACAAAGGCTGGAAACAAGCACTTAAAGATGATGCTGAACTACTCAAAGGCTTGAATATTGCGGATGGCTCTATCGTCTATCAAGATGTGGCCGAAGCATTTGACATGGCCTGGGAAGATGTGGAGTCTGTTTTAAACTGAATCTTCAAAGAATAGAATTCAAGCCCGTTCAGGAAACTGATCGGGCTTTTTTTATGGAAATTACTCACGGTCTGACGGCTAAAGCCCGTCTGACCGATTGTTAGATTGGGTATCGTGGCCTTTCATCGATCAGACCGGCAATCGGTCAGATCGATATCTTGCACTGGAGTAATCTTTAAAATTCCGCGTACTTCCACTAATCAGTTTAATCTGTGTTTCAAAATAGAATAAGGTGGACAAGCAATAAAGCGTTCATCGCATTTCAGCCTAATTGATTTGCGAAAGGCCGATGAACCGAGTCGCGAAATTATTTCCTCAAGCTAATTTATGCTTCGAAAAAGATCAGAATTACCGCCCGAATGAGATCACTTTCACGGGATCAGTATTTGCAGCAATACGGGCAGGAAACCATGAGGCCAATGCTGAAAGCACGATCGTGACAACAGAGACGATCAGAAAATCAATGGCATGAGGTTCAACCGGGGCATAACTCATGTAGTAGTTTTCCTGGGAAAGGGGGATGATCTGGTAATTGACCTGCAGAAAGTAGAAAAGCAGGGATATAGCAATCCCTATGATAAGTCCAACTACCGCGACCATAAGTCCCTCCATTAAGAATATCCTGCGGATCATCTTAGATTTACTGCCGATGGTTTTAAGCACACCAATATCACGCGTACGCTCCAGTACCATCATTAGGATAGCACCGATTAAGTTGAAGGCAGCTACGATGATCATTCCGCTGATGACCAGAGGGATCATGTTTTCCTGTAATTCAACCCATGCAAAAATATTACCGAATACGGTATAAATGGGTTTATTGTAGTAGGGGAAAATAATGGTTTCATCAAGTTTCTCCTTAAAAGTAAGGATGGTGGAATTATCTTGTAACCTGATCTCGATGCCATCTGCCTGTGTCTTATTATATTTGAAAAGCTGGCGGGCATATTTTCGGTCCACCATGGCAAATACATCGTCAAAAAGATCGATCCCTGTTTCATAAATTCCGGTCAGGCGAAATTGTTTGATCTCCGGGGAGTTGATCATCGAAGGAATGCCCTCGATGGTATAAACGGTGATAACAGATCCAATTTCAGCCTGAAGCTGCTGCGCGAGTTGTTTACCAAGAACAATACCGGGCATTCCGGTGGAGTCTTGAGTCAGGTCATAATTTCCTTCAGTGATATAATTTCCAACACCAAAATCAGGTTTTTCGATATTGACGCCTTTAAGCGAAGTTCCGGTGACCTGATCTTTGGTTTGGATCATAACCTGTCCTTCGATCACGATCTGCTTGCTTTCGATCTCAGGGTAGCGGTCTAAATAGGTAAACAGAGTGTCAGCACGTTCTATAGGTTGATTTATATAGGTACCGATAGTGATATGCGGGGCAAAATCCATGATCTTGCCATTAATTGTAGACTTAAAACCATGAACGATGGAAAGGGCGATCAGTAAACCTGCAGCTCCAATAGCAATGCCGGCTATCGACATATATTTGATAAACGACAAAAAACCCGAGCTTTTGCGGGAGCCTTTGAAATAACGACGGGCAAGATACCATTCAAATTTCATGGATTCGTTACTGGTTATTCGTTAATGGTTTAAATACACCTGTCATTGTTTTATCCCTTTATCCAGATTTAGTTTTACTCGTCGATTTTTTAGAAAAACGAATATACCATTAACGAATCTAACGAATAATATTATTCCGGTTTCATTTGAGGGAAAAACAGCACGTCACGGATAGAATCAGAATTGGTCATGATCATAGCCAGACGGTCGATCCCGATCCCGATCCCTGCAGTAGGAGGCATGCCATATTCCAGGGCACGAATGAAGTCTTCGTCAATGGTCATGGCTTCATCATCTCCGCTGGCACGTAGTTTAGCTTGTTCCTCAAGTCGCTCACGCTGGTCGATAGGATCATTAAGCTCCGTGTAGGCATTGGCAATTTCCTTACCGTTACATATAGCTTCGAAACGTTCGACCAATCCTTCTTTGGAGCGGTGCTTTTTGGTAAGCGGACTCATCTCGATAGGGTAGTCAGTAATGAAAGTTGGTTGAATCAGTTTTCCTTCTACAAATTCTCCGAAAATTTCATCGATGATCTTGCCGGCCCCGAAAGATTTATCAATCTCTACATGTAGTTCTTTAGCAATGGCACGAAGTTCGTCCACTTCTTTACCATAAAGGTCTTTGCCTGTTTCTTTCTCTATGGCTTCAAATAAAGGAATTCGCGGCCACGGAGTTTTGAAATCGATCTCATTTTCACCAACCTGAACTTTGGTAGAACCGTGAAGTTCAAGGGCAACTTTCTCAAGCATATTCTCTGTGAATTCCATCATCCAGTTGTAATCTTTGTAGGCCACATACAGCTCAACCTGTGTGAACTCAGGATTGTGAAAACGGGAAAGTCCCTCGTTGCGGAAATCTTTAGAAAATTCATAGACACCATCATAACCACCTACGATCAATCTCTTCAGATACAATTCATTGGCGATGCGGAGGTAAAGATCCATATCCAGTGCATTATGATGAGTCACAAAAGGCTTGGCTGCCGCTCCTCCATAAACAGGCTGAAGGATAGGAGTCTCAACTTCCAGATATCCTTTTTCATTCATGATGTTGCGCATCAGCTGCACCATTTGGGTACGTTGCTGGAAGGTTTTACGAACTTCCGGATTCACGATCAGATCTACATAACGCATTCTGTAGCGCTGTTCTTTATCAGTGAAGGCATCGTGAATGATGGTTTCGCCGTCTTCCGTTGTTTCTTCTTTGGGAGTTGGGATCGGCCGAATAGTCTTGGACAGAAAGTGAAATTCCTCAGCATGAACAGTGGTCTCTTCGGTACGGGTTTTGAAGACAAAGCCTTTGATTCCCACAAAATCTCCGATATCCACCAGTTTCTTGAAAACCTTATTGTAATTATCAGTTCCAAGCTCATCGGTGGCTACATCATCACGGCGAATGTAAACCTGAATAGTTCCTTCCGAATCTTGAAGGTTAAAAAAGGCAGCTTTCCCCATAATTCGGCGCGACATAACCCGGCCTGCAATCACAACGGTTTCAGAATCCGGATTGGTCTCCTCATCGCGAAGAAATTTCTCTTCGTTATCCAATATTTGCTTTGAAGTATTTGTTACATCAAAAGAATGAGGGTAGGGGGTAACTCCTAATTCCTGGAGTTGCTCAAGTTTTTCCCGGCGAATTTCTTCTTGTTCAGAGAGGGATAATTCCTGTTCAGACATTTATAAAATTGAATTTGATTTTGACGTTCATATCGAAGCCCTGAAAATACCGAATTATGCAGAGAATTGTGAGCCTTACCGGCGAATACTTTAATTTAAGGAAATTCTATTCCGGCCGATAATGAAAGGGGCGAGATCCAATAGGTGTATGCAAAAGAAAAGACTGCTTATTCAGGTGTTTTCACATTCAGGTGTTTTCAAATAGATGAGGCATTTTTAATATAATCTTTACAAAAGCTTTCATAGTTTAAAGCTGATAAAAAAAGATAGCTTTTTGGCTTTCCCATCAATCTCACTATTCAACCTACATTAACCACAATCGGCAATGCAACATTATAGACCATTATTTTTATGGCTTATCGTTGGTTCCATGCTATCTGCATGTGAAATACCAGATAAACCAGATTTCAGAACATCACACCGGGTAGAAGCACCCATTTTATACAATAAAACCTTTCAGTTTATGGGGGAAGGTGACGGTGTGTTAATTGACACTACCAGTGCTGATCTTGACTCATTATTTACTGTAGACGGAGATAACTTTATTTCGGTTTCTAAGGAGCAGGACTTTGATTTTGGAGATCTTAATGATGCCATTCCGGAAGTTAATGTAGATCCTACTTCATTCAGCTCCGTTGTTGGAGAAATTGAGTTGGGAAGTTTTTCATCCGGAGGAGGAAATTTAGGTACGGCAAGTTTTGAACAGCTTACCGGGCAAGATCCGAGTACGGTTCCAGCAGGGACAGGAATTATAGGTGGAAGTTCCCCGCAACCAGTAAATATCGAGATTGGAAATAACACAGATTATTTTGTCAGTGCTACTGTTAAAGGTGGTGCACTGGAAATTTCAGTTACCAATAACTTAGGTTTTGATATAGATGGAATAGTTATTGATCTGAACTCAGGGACTGCCCCGGTTAGTTCTGCAACATTGACTAATGTACTTCATTCAGAAACTTCAAGTGAGAATATTCCTTTCAATGATGGTGATGTACTGGAAGATCTAAATGTAGATGTTTCAGTTTCATGGAGTGCACAAACAACACAAGCTGAACCCGGAGATCTTATAATTGAAAATGTTCAAGGGGTAAATCTCATTGCCTCTCAAGTTGAGGCTGTGGTAGAATCCCAGGATTTTTTAACGAGTAACGTTTCTAATTTCGATGATTCTGAATTCATTTTTGACGATCCGAGCCATTATGTGGAATTAGAATCAGGCGATCTACAGATTGACGAGATCATCAATAATATTGACATCACTGTAGAACAAATGGTGATCTCTTTTCCCGGAATTCGTTCGGCTCCATTCACAGAAGCTGATTCATTGGTTATTACATACAGTGGTTCTACTGAAATTACCCGAAATGGAAGTGCACCTGCACGTCAGGAAGATCTTTCAGGGTACCGAATTTATGCCAATAACAATCAGGTTGAATACAACATTGTAGCTCAGACGGAAAATACTCAAACTGGTTCGGGAGCAGAGGCACGGATAATGAATGAAACCGATCAGTTATCATCATCTGTTTCGATCAATAACCTGATAATTAGCGAAGCCTTTGGACAAATTGTTCCACAAACTGTGCTTTTGAGTGATGATGATCCAAACAACAACAACGGAATAGAACAATTAGACATCTTCAATGAAAATGAAGTTGAGCTTACAGAGCTTGACGGACTTGGAGATCTTTCCAAACAACTGGAAGGACTTGAGTTTACTGAAGCTGAATTAAGTATAAACTATACCACAACAGTTAGTGTGCCTACTACGGTCTATGGAGCTATTCTTGGTGTGAATGGTAATGATGAAAGAATATACCTAACCGGTAGAAATGGCAGCGAGTATGTGGTTTCATCATCGGTAAATGGACTTCAGGAAAACGGAACAGACATTCCAATTGAAAGCCTGATCAAGTTTGAAATTGACCCTTCATCCAACTCAGGATCTATTGTTTTTGATGCAACTACTTCCAATGTAGATGACTTTCTGAACAAGCTGCCAAGTGAGATCAGGTTCATAGGTAAAGCAGTGGTAAATGAAGCGAATGAAGTAGGTACTATAAGAACTCCTATTGACTTCGATCCTAAGATCAGTGTAAGTCTACCGCTGGCATTCCGTACTACGGAGGCTGCAACATTTACTGATACCACAGATCAAGATCTGGGAGACCTGCCATCTACTGATAATGATGACACCCAAAGAATTACGGAAGGAATAATTACTATCAACTTTGATAACGGTTTGCCTCTTAATGTAGATCTGAATATTAACTTTTTGGATTCCTTATATAACAACTTCGAGACCCTTAACATAGATCGACTGGAAGCTGCCGGTGTAGATGCAAATGGATTTGTGAGTGATCCGGCTATGAATCGAACCCTTGTTATTGCTTTAAACGAGCAACAGCTTAATCAGCTTTATAAAACACGGTATTTAGAAATATCAGCCGGTTTATTGAGTACCGATACGGATGGCACGGGCTCCGGTAATGAAGTGAAATTACGGACTACTGATTTTATAAGACTTTCAGTAAATGCCGACTTCACTATCGAATCAGAGGTAAACTAAAATGAAGAATCAGGTTAAAACAAATTTCATGAAAAAGACGATATTTTCCCTCATTCTAATTTTTGGGATCACTGCAACTGTCGGACTTGCGCAGTCCAGATACTTTAGCTCTCAATCCCTGGGTATGGGAGGTGGAGGAACTGCTTATGTTGACGGATATCAAGCAAATTTTATCAATCCTGCTAACTTAATGCTCGACATTCACCGTCCTAAAACAACCATTGGTCTTGCCAATTTGGGAGTAAATACCGGCGGAACATTGGCAAATATTGCGGTTTACAATAAGTATCTGACTACAGGGCAACTTATTGCCGGAGAAACCAGAAGCAATATGCTGAATGAGTGGTTTGGTGAAAGCTCTTCCAATACCCGTCGCTTAGGAGCAACGGTAAGTGTTTCGCCTTTTGGTGTATCTCACAGACGCTCAAATCAGGCTTTCAGCTTGGCTTCACGAGTTAGGATTACCGAAGATATGACCGTTAACAAAGGGATGGCTGAATTGGCTACTTATGGTTTGGATGCAGATAGGTTTTCTGATCCCACACCCATTAACTTTTCATCGAGTACCGTAGCTTTTGCAGAGGTTTCAGTTGGTTATGCCCGGCATATAATGAATCTGCCCGATATGCTTTTTGCAAAGGATATCAAGCTTTATGGTGGTATTGCTCCAAAATATTTATATGGAGTATATGCTGCTGATGTCACTTTTAATTCCACGTTGCAAATGACAAGAGGAAATGGTTCTACTCCTTTCACGATCGATCATCAGTTCAACTACAACATCAAAACTATTGGGGAGCTTTCAAGACAGTTACAGGCTTATGAAGCTGCATATAACCTCGACAGTGATGCCGTACTTGAAGATTATGTTGATTATGGTGGTGAAGATGTTGGAGAAGCTCAGGCTACCGGTTTTGGTGTAGATCTGGGTGCTACGCTCGAAATGGATGTTTCATCACTTCCGATCCCGTTATTTCTTAACGCGAATAAGACTTTGCGGGTATCGATGTCAATAACTGACCTTGGATCACTTAGTTACGATCAATCTGCTTCCAGCGTTTTTGCTGATGGGGAATTCACTTATCAGGGAGCGCAGGATGAAGACTCATTCAATGATTTCTTTGATAATCTTTCTGATAGTCTGCAAAACGATGTCTACGGGAATTTTACTTCAGAAGAGATCGACGCTGTTAAGTACAACCTTCCTTCCATGTATAATTTCGGAGCTTCTCTGGAGATGGGTAAACTGCTAGTTGCTCTGGACTACGGAGTTGGATTCAGTAACCAAGGCATTAATTCAAAGCGAAGTGTACTTACGCTGGGTACTCAATACAGAGTGTTAGGTTTTATTCCGATCCGTGTAGGAACTAAGATAGGCGGAAATGCTTCTGCTGCTTATTCAGCAGGAATTGGTCTTGACTTCAGCTTTCTTGAGTTTTCTGTAGGAGCAGCAACTGTGGCAAATTCCACTAATAATGGATCCTCAGCCGCTGTCGCCTGGAGTGGGTTGATAGTTCGTTTCTAGAAGAACGCCGCTAATCACAGAATTTTAATAGCTCAAAGCTTGTTGTCTGGTAATAATGAAAATACCGGACAATGAGCTTTGCTATTTATGAAATCCTGGTGCTATTCATATCCTTGCCATTGAGCTATACCATAGCTCGGATTGCTAAGATATATTCTAAGAATACCTATAAGGAAGAAGTCGTCAGGGTTATCATGTCTACCTGGAATGGGAAAGATGAAGACGAATTAAGCGCCTGGGTAAAGGTGAATCGGCTCTATTTTCACAAAAAAGCTCCAAAAAAAATACATTCTGAAAAATATCAATGAGCTAGATACCAATCATCTCATGGAAGATTCTTTGTAGATGATAAAGGGGAGATAAAAGAGGCTGAGCAGCTTAGGACAAATGACGAGAAATTGATATCTCCTTCGGAAGTTTTATTTCATCCGTAATGTAATCAGCCAGTAGAGAACCCAGATAATCACTGTACATCAATCCCTTTGAACCAAGTCCCGCAAAAACGAATATGTCCTCATTTTCAGGATGTGAACCTAAAAATGGCTTTCTATTTGGAGATGAAGCCCGGACGCCTGCCCATTGATCTACAAGAGTAGCTTCTTCAAAAAGTGCCGGATAGACTTTATTTAGCCTTTTGATCAGATATTCAGCGCCTTCATCATCCGGTTTCCCATGGTCAAAATCATGTTCGTAGGTACTGCCTGCAATAAACCGTGTTTTGGAGATAGAGGCGATGTATCCAAGTGCAGAGATTGAATAATCAAAGTCGCCCGCTTTAGGAGTATCGAATATTGCAAGTTGACCCTTGATAAGATTAAAGGGTAAAAACCGCCACGGTTCCAGCTCCCCGGTCTTATCACCCGTAGCGTAAATGATCCATTTGGCCTGAAGTACTTCATTTTGAGTAGAAATAGTAAAAGAAGATTGAGAAGTTTCAATTTCATACTGCATATTTGTACATACCTTCAGGCCCTTATCCTTCAAAAGATCCGCTTTGGATTTAAGGTACAATCCGGAATCTACGGTAAGCCCTTTCGGCAGCCACATCCCGCCGTCAACACAATTCAGCTCCGGATTGATAGATCTGATCTCATCCTTATTTAGCCATGTACACCAGCCTTCAGGCCAGTCTTGCTGTTGGGTATTATCTTTCATTCGGGAAGCCATTTTTTTGTCCTGAGAAGGACGTAGAATTCCCGTTTTCTTATAGAATTTAACCGGGGTTTGCTCTTGTACTTTTTCCAAGTCAGATGAGATCCCACTATAACATTCTTCAGCTCTCCAGGTTTTAGTGCCGAATCTTCCTGTGGCAGGATTTACTAACCCAAGGGGAGTTCCTGAAGCTCCTGAAGCAATATCACCGGTATCAATGAGGCAAACGGAAGCGCCTTTTTGCAGCAATTTACCGGAAATGGATAAGCCGGCTAGTCCGGCACCAAGCACAAAAAAATCAAAATGGGTTGAGTTGGGCAAGTTATCCTGAGATATCGTTAGAATTTTTGACAGTTACACCGGCTTCTTTCATTTCTTTCATAGCTTCGTTTACGGAACCATCCATGTCAATGCCACGCACGGCATCTTCTGCAAGGGTAACTTTATAACCAAGTTTGAGAGCATCAAGCACGGTCCATTTCACACAGAAGTCGGTAGCTAATCCGGTAACTACAAGCTCCTCAACGCTTCTTTCCTGAAAATATCCATGCAGTCCAGTAACCGTTTTCTGATCATTCTCAAAAAAGGCAGAGTAGGAATCAATATGCTTTCTGAATCCTTTTCTCACTATTAATTGTGAAGGCTTTGTTCTCAGGTCGGTATGAAATTTTGCTCCTTTCGTGCCCTGTACACAGTGATCGGGCCAAAGCACCTGCTCACCATATTCCATTTCTGTTGTACTGAAAGGTTCTTTGTCGGAATGATTAGAGGCAAAGGAAAGATGATCTTGTGGATGCCAATCCTGCGTTTGGACTACACAATCAAAAGAATTCATGAGGGTATTGATCGGTTCAATTACTTCATCTCCGCCAGGTACAGCTAATGCACCGCCGGGGCAGAAATCATTTTGAACGTCAACAATAAGTAAAGCTTTCATTAGATTATGCTTTTTGAATAAGTTCGATCTTCAGTTCTCGCAATTTCTTGCTCAAACCCACTTTATACACGTGGGGGTTATCAAAGCGTTTATGTTCGCTATTTAGTTTCGATAGTCTTTCCTGTGCGTATTTTGCACTCTCTTGAATGGTAGGTATTGAAATATTGATCTTGCCTTTGTCGATCACTTTTTGGAGCAACTCTTCGCATTTAAGTTTAGAAACAACTGTTGAGCGGTGGGAGATGTACGGGTGATAAATAGAATCAGGGTTATCTTCATTATCTAGCGCCACCCCATCACTGTAGAAAGAACCATCAGTATTAAAATAACGCAGTACTTTTTTAGCACCAGGGAGCGTAACTTTTTCTTCATTTTCAGAGATCTTTAGCGTGGGTTTTCCGTTGATTGAGCTTAGCTTATACACCCCATCAAGGGCAGGGTCATCATAAGCCGTTACTAATTTTGTGCCTACTCCAAACAGATCGATGGGAGCTCCCTGCTCTTGTAAACTTTTAATAAGGTATTCGTCCAGCTGATTCGATGCTGCGATCTTGACATAATCCAGCCCGGCATCATCCAGCATTTCTCTGCTCTTTCGGGCAAAATAAGCAAGGTCTCCACTGTCCAGTCTGATACCGATCAGTTTATGTCCTTTTTCTTCAAGTTCTTTTGCTACTCTGATGGCATTTGGAACCCCTTGTTTTAAGGTGCTGTAAGTATCAACCAAAAGAATGGATGCATCCGGATAATGCTCTGCATAGGTTCGGAAGGCTGTTAGTTCATCGTCAAACGACTGAACCCATGAATGGGCCATTGTTCCATTTATGGGTATATCATCCAGTTTGCCGGCCAATACATTTGATGTGCCTTGAAATCCGCCAATAATGGCGGATTTTGAAGCTTGTAATCCGCCGAGTCCTTGTGCTCTTCGTAATCCGAAATCAACAACTGAATGATCACCTGCTGCCTGTTTGATGCGAGAAGCCTTGGTAGCAATCAACGAAGAAAAGTTCAGAGTATTTAAGACTAAAGTCTCAAGGATCTGAGTTTCCAGTACCGTGCCTTCAACACGAAGGATCGGTTCATTCGGAAATACGATCTCACCCTCCTTAACAGAATAAATGCTTCCCGTAAATTTGAAATTATCAAGAAAGGTGAGGAATTCTTCTTTAAACCCCTGAGTACGTAAATAATCCAGTTCATCGGAATGAAACCGAAAATTTTGAATGATCTTAAGCAGATCACCCAATCCGGCGAATACAACGTACCCACCATCAAAGGGAAGGCTACGAAAGAAATAGTCAAAATTAGCGGGTTGTTCATGGCGTCCGGATAGAAAATATCCCTGAGCCATCGTTAGTTCATAGAGGTCGGTGTAGAGTGCCGGTTTTTGTAAGATCATATCTATAAAATAAAAAGGCTTTCTGACAATCAGAAAGCCTAAAGACAAAAGATTTATCCTCTATAATTTCTTCGTTCGATCAGTTTCTTGATTTTTTTATTATTGATCCAAACTTTCTGATTGGTCTCTACATTTATCAGTTCCAGATTTACGGTATAAAAAACAGCTAAAGTACGCCGATCAGGGGTTTCATCGACTATAGAGCTGATATTCCCGATAAGTATGAAGTCAGCACCCATTTCTTGTGCCATGGCTTTCATAGTTTCCAGAGAAGAAAATTCCTGTTGCTCAAGTCTTTCTTGGCGGATGTCCTGTCTTTCGTCACTGCTGGCAACGATATTAACAGAACCGGAATTGACAAAGGCACGCTCCATTTCTTTAGTGATCACTTCCGTATCAATGTGTTCCATAGTTTCATTTCGGACATTACCTACAATGACTACCGGTGGCTGCTGTTGTTGTCTGTTATGCTGATTGAGCCATGGTTTACTTAGAGCATCAGATATCATTTCTTCTGATACCATGCGTGCATCAGTATCATTCCAGCGGCCCGACAGGTCTGTGGTTTCGGATGGATTGATTCGATTTACTTTATTAGTTGGCCGGCATCCTGTAAACAGAAGTCCGAAAAGGAGGGTAGTTAGAATTGCGTATTTCATGATGTGGTATTTTGTGAGTTCTGATTTTTAATAAGAATAAATAGATTCAATAAGATCCAATCTGGTTTCCCCGGTAATTTCAATAGTTCTTTTTTCGGAATAAAGTATAGAGCCGGATGGTGATAGGTATTGGATCTCAATTTCGTTAGTGCCATGTGGTAAATGCATCACGCTCATCCAGGCTTTACCGGGCATGGTCTGCCATCCTCTGAGGTCCGCTTTTTCCGAAGTTTCCTGCCCGATAATTCCTAAAACATTAAACAGAAACCCTAAGCCTTTATCTTTTTTACGAACTGAAGAGGCCAGATAAGTTGACCCAGCTGCCTTCGCTGTGGCTCTGAGCAAAGAACGCGTATAAATAATAGGCATTTTTGCCTTATAAACTTCTGAAGAAACAACGTCCATCTCTTCTAAAAGCATAATATTTTGTGGTGGCAGCGAATCAGTTAATACACGAATGCTATGGATGCGAGATCTATAGAGCTCTATTTTTGGAAGGGAGAATTTAACATAGAAACTGTCTCCATCATCTCCATCTAACCACAGCCTGAAATCTTCCTGCTTTTTAATAGGGGCTTGTCCAGAAAATGCGGTTATAAGTAGATTATAAGAATCGGGATCTTTTATCGCTTCAAGTTCGTCACTTATTGGGCGGTCTGTGTTCCCTATTTTTGCTTGTTCACCCAATGCAATTTTCAGTTTTTCAAATTCAATACGGGAATCATCAGGTTTCCCTGTTTTGGCATATAGTATGGTTGCTAAATAATGACTGAATGCACTGTTCTGAATATTAACTTTACCTGACTGCCACTCCATTCTTCCCATAGTGTCTTGTTTAGCAAATGCTTCAGCTAAGCCCTTTAAACGAATATCAAGCTGTTCCATTTTAAAAGCCATTCTACGGGTTTCAACAAGGGCTGCTTCCCAATTATTTTGATGAACGTAATTCAAGCTTTTGAATGCGTTGAGGTATATATCTTCATAAGGTTCGCCATCATAAACCAAGGTATTATCATTTACTAACATAGCTGATAAGCCCCGGCTTATACTTTTTGTATAGGCATCATCGATCAAGTACTCTGCCCGATCAAAGAACACGCTGCTGCTGTCATAGTTTCCGGAAAAATGATGAATCAACCCGGACTCGAGATTTTTCAGAACAGCATCTTTTGATCTGTACACTTCATTTCGCTCAAACTCTTGTAATAATTGAGAAGATTCCTGATAATTTCCTGAAGTGAAAGAAGAGCGCAGATCCTGTTGTGCATCATCAAGCACATAAGCATGGCAGCCAGTAAGTAAAATGATCATACCAAGGTAAAAGAGATGAAATCCGGCTTTATTTATGATTATCTTGGCGTTCATTTAGAAAAAGACGACCCCGTGTTTAAGGATTTACTGAATTTTGAATTATGATCAATGTACGTGGATAATAGAAGTTTGTTATATAGCATCTTAGTGTTAGTGACCTCTGTGTTTATGGTTTCCTGTGCAACACCTATAGCCCCAACCGGGGGGCCGTCAGATAGTCAGGGCCCGCAACTTGAATTCACTGATCCTGAAACAGGTACTATCAATTTTAAAGGTAAGGTGTTTGAATTTCAATTTGATGAATTTGTAGACAGATCAAATATTCGCTCAGCAATAACCGTAGAGCCGGATCTGGGTATCAATTACAATATTTCCTGGAGCAGGAAAAAAATGATCATGGAGTTCGAGAATTCTTTTCCGGACTCAACAACTGTAATTATTACCCTTGGGACAGATATTTCTGATACCCGAAATAATGAAATAGGAAGCCCTATAACCCTTGCTATATCTACCGGGGATGAAATTGACAGTGGTGAGATAACGGGTAAAATTTTACGGGCTGAAAACGGACGTCCTGCAACCGAGCAACGAGTATTACTATATCGCCAGCCTGTGGATCTAACTAAAAGAGCTAACTATCAGGCACAGACAGATACTTCCGGAAGCTTTACTTTTTCCTATTTATCGGAAGGGAATTATAAGGCACTTTTAGTTGATGACAGAAATAGAAACAAGATCTGGGACCCGGAAAACGAGCAAGCATTTCCCTTTTATAAAGAGTTTATTACGCTTGAAAAAGAAGGAAGTGATACGCTGGATGTAGTTTATGCCTCCCAGTCAGATACCACAAAACCTGTCCTTCAAGGTGTAGGTTTGTTCTCTCAAAACCGGATGCGGTTCAGATACAGTGAAAATATCATGATCACGGAAAATACTTCTATTGAAATATCTGATTCTTTGGGGAATGAATATTCAACTGCTTATCCGTTATATATTTCCAAGAAAGAAGGATTTGTGTTTTTTGGGCAAAGTATTGAGCCCCTGTTGGGTGAGGTAGCATACACCGTTAATACAAAAGGAATAACAGACCTTGCCGTTAATGCCCCCGATTCTACCGATTTCAGTTTTACCGGGACGGCTCAGGAGGATACTACACAACAGCGTATTATTGCCGATAATGGAGAGAATGGACTTTTACAGTCAGATGATTTTGTGGTAACCTATGCTGCTCCGATCACAGAAAGTGAACTCATCGATTCGGTAGTTGTTATTGAAGGCGAAGTGGATTTTAATGACTGGCCTGAAATTATGGTCCAGCGAAATCAATTAAGAATTCAGCCACAGGGAGAATGGATCGAAGGAGTCAATTATCAGTTTTTAGTGTGGAACCCGATCACCCAAAGGCGCAGTATGTATGAGCCAGAAGTATGGGATTCGACTGAATACGGAGAGATCGAGATCAATATTGAGAATGCAGACTCTTCACAGACACATTATGCAAGGATATTGAATCCCAACGGGGAAGAGATCGAATTTGTTCGTTTCAATACGTCTGCAAGTATCATAAATTTACCACCGGTTGCTTACACGGTGATATTGTTCAGGGACGAAAATGACAATGAACGCTGGGATCGCGGCTCGGTGTCGCCTTATCAACAGCCGGAGCGGTATTATGTTCAAAGAAATCTAAATGTTCAGGAAGGTTTTATTTCCGAAGTAAACATCACATTTGAATAAATATGAGTGAACTTTTAAGCAGATATTTAAGCCCGGAGTGGTATCTTCCGATTTTGATCGGGGTCATCCTTTTTCTAACCATTATTGTGGGTTGGGTTACAACCCGGATCATCAACCTGATGATAGAGCGTACGAAAGAGGATGAGGAAGATGATGATGTAACCAATTTGGTATTTTTCAAACGGTCGGTCATTGTCTTGATCTACTTGACGGGGATCAGCTTTGCCATTTACATGGTGCCTCAGTTACGGGTTATTGCGGCTTCATTACTTGCCGGTGCCGGTTTATTAGCCATTGCTATCGGTTTTGCTTCCCAGGCAGCCTTATCAAATGTTATTGGCGGATTATTTATTGTGATCTTTAAACCTTATAAGATAGGGGATCGTATTCAGGTCCGTATGGATCTTACCGGGGTAGTAGAAGACATTAATTTGCGCCATACAGTGATCCGGAATTTTGAAAATAAGCGTATCATCATTCCCAATTCAGTGATCAGTAACGAAGTGGTCATAAATTCCAATTACGAAGACAACAAGATCTGTAAGTGGATAGATATGGGCATCAGCTATGATTCAGACATCGACCTTGCTAAAAAGATCATGAAGGAAGAGGTAGTAAAGCATCCGTTTTTTGTAGATAACAGAAACGAAGAGCAGATCGAGGAAGGTGAGGATATCGTAATTGTACGTGTAGTTATGATGGGAGAGTCTTCGGTCAATTTAAGGGCATGGAGTTGGGCAGAAAATCCGCAGGATGCTTTTTTTATGGGCTGTGATCTGCTCGAAAGCATTAAAAAGCGTTTTGATGCTGAAGGTGTTGAAATTCCTTTCCCTCACAGAACTTTGGTTTATAAAGATCAAATGAATAAAAGCAGTGCTGACAACTCTGAGCAAATCAGAAGCTAGAGTTAGCTTTATATGCTTAGTTATGTGATTACTTAATTATTTAACTGGGTGAAGTAGTTTTTGGTAAGGTAAAGTCACTCTTGCTGAATATCTCTGATAAGATAGATTGTTCAATATAACTTCTTTCACCAGATTTAGCCGGAACTCTGACGATCAGATGTATTTCGCCGGCCACAGGTACTTGTAAGGTTACTCTTGGATCTACAGATGGAACGGACAAACCACGCTCCTCGCTTATTTCGTGCATATATTTTTTTACTTCAAGCAGATAGGGTTTACAATATTTATTTGCTGCTTTTAGCACCGCTTCCTGAGCCGCTTTCCAATTTTCCTCTCTTTTGAATGGAATGGTAAATGCGTGGAGTACGTAGTCATGAGTGAAACTCTCATTAATCAACGGTTCAGATACAAACAGAGCATTTGGAATAACAGTCATCCTTCCAGTACGTTGATGGGTCAATTTTCCCGGACCTACTTCAAGAATGGTAGTTGCAAGTAAATTTTGATCAATGACATCTCCCCTGAAATCTTTAATCTGAATTCTGTCTCCAATTTCGAATGAACGGGCACCCGCTTTCAGAATAGAGCCGGTGATACATAAGATCAATTCTTTTGTAGCAACAACAAAAGCGACAGCAATGGCTACAATGGAGATAGCAAATGTTCTCAGTTCATTACTCCATATAACAACAAACCCAAATATGAGAAGCAATATTAATCCATTTCTTAACTGAACATGCCACTTCCGCCTTAGATCTGCGGACGCTATTCTTTTCTTTAAAAACCGGCTGATCAAAATTCTTATGACCACAAAGGCCAGAATCAGCAACGCTGAAGTTAAAAGTGATTTAGATAGCCCTTCATAAAACAAAAAATCAGAAAAGTTAGCCTCAAGTTGTTGGTAGAAGTCATTCATACGGCAGTAAATACTTGGTGTGGGTTAAAAGAGGTACAAATTTACGAAAACTTTTATGCTTGTGAATCAACAATCGAATATCCCTTAACAAATCCTTATCTTGTGAAACCGCTTCCAAACATCAAGAAATAATTTTATGTCGGTAAAAACGAAAAATACATCCTCGAAGAAAGAAACTGCTCAGTCCGGTAAAAAAAATGCTGTGCAAGCGCCTTATCAATCTGAAAATAAAATTCGCTTTGTAACGGCAGCGAGTTTGTTTGATGGACACGACGCCAGCATTAACATTATGCGCCGCATCTTGCAGAGCAGCGGGGCTGAGGTTATTCATCTCGGGCATAACCGTTCAGTTCACGAGATCGTGAATTGTGCTATTCAGGAAGATGCACAGGGAATTGCAATCAGTTCATATCAGGGCGGACATGTTGAGTATTTCAAATACATGATCGAGCTGTTGGAAGAACACGGTGCCGGGCATATCAAAGTATTTGGCGGCGGTGGTGGCGTTATTGTCGGGGATGAAATTGAAGAACTTCATAATGCAGGAGTAACCCGGATCTTTTCTGTGGAAGATGGAAGCAAAATGGGGCTTCAGGGCATGATCAACTTCATGCTTGAGGAATGTGACTACGATCCTGTTTCCATCGCCAAGCCCGACCACAAGAAAGTAGCAAAAAGGGACACTATCGCGCTTGCCCGTTCCCTAACTGCAATTGAGAATGAAAAAGAAGATGTGCTTTCTTACAAAGAAGGAAAGCTGTTAGATGGGAAAGGAAATGAAATTAAGATCGGTTCCAAGACCATTCCGCTTGTTGGAATTACAGGTACGGGTGGGGCAGGAAAGAGTTCGTTGACTGACGAGTTGGTCCGGCGGTTTTTAACCGAATTTGAAGACCTGACCATCGGCATTATTTCCGTTGATCCGTCCAAGATCAAAACAGGTGGGGCACTGCTTGGCGATCGCATCCGAATGAATAGTATTGATACCGAACGGGTATTTATGCGCAGTATGGCCACGAGAGCTTCCAATCGTTCGACCAGTCAGGGATTGCTGGGAGCCATAGAGCTTTACAAAGCGGCTGGTTTTGATATGATCATTGTAGAAACCAGTGGTATTGGTCAAAGCGGAACCGAGATCGTGGATATTACCGATATTCCACTGTATGTGATGACGAGCGAGTACGGGGCAGCCACACAGCTTGAGAAGATCAATATGCTGGACCTTGCTGAATTGGTGGTACTGAATAAATTTGAGAAAAAAGGCTCATTGGATGCCCTGCGCGATATCCGCAAGCAAATGATACGGAATACAGGTTCTTGGCATGCCAAGCAAGAAGATATGCCGGTCTATCCAACCATTGCTGCTCAATTCAATGATGAAGGGGTAAACCGCTTATTCAAGGCTTTGGTGAACAAGATCAATGACCGCTATGAGATCGGTTGGGAAACCAAATTATATAATAATCCTGAGCCGGCCGAAGATATTCAGGCGCAGGCCATCATTCCGGGAAAACGAGTACGTTATCTGTCAGAGATCTCTGAAACCGTACGTGGATACCACGAGTGGGTAGAGGAGCAAGTGGATGCAGCTTCTAAATTAGATCACGTTTCAGGCACCATTGATCAGTTAGAGAACTGGGATCCGGATGAAAAAGCGGTGATGAAGGAGAATCTCACCAAGATGAGAGAACACTGGTTGTCGAAACTGGATGTACTCCCAAAGAAAATCCTGGAAGGTTGGGATGACCTTTACGAACAGTATCAGCAGGAATATTTTGAAGTTAAGATCCGCGATAAGGTTTTTAAGAATAAATTATATCGGGAATCTCTAAGCGGATTAAAGATCCCAAGAGTTGCTCTTCCCAAAACAAAAAGCAAAGGCGACCAGCTTAAATTTGCCTTGAAAGAAAATCTACCCGGATATTTCCCTTATACGGCCGGAGTATTTCCATTTAAACGGGAGGGAGAAGACCCAACCCGAATGTTTGCAGGAGAAGGAACTCCGGAGCGAACTAATAAGCGATTTCACTATGTAAGTGAAGGTATGCCGGCAGCCCGACTTTCAACGGCTTTTGACTCGGTGACTTTATACGGTGAAGACCCAGGTTACCGGCCCGATATTTATGGTAAGATCGGTAACTCAGGGGTGAGCATTTGTACGCTCGATGACATGAAAAAGCTCTACTCCGGTTTTGAGCTTACTTCCCCTAAAACATCCGTTTCTATGACTATTAACGGTCCGGCGCCCATGATACTGGCTATGTTCATGAATACAGCTATTGATCAGGAAGTGGAGCGTTATTTAAAGGAGAATGGGAAGTGGGAAGAAGCCAAGAAAAAGATCAAAACTTATTTTAAAGAACGGGATGTAAAACAGCCCGAATATGGAATGGAAATTCCGGAAGGAAGCGATGAATTCGGTTTAGCAACTTTGGGTATTTCAGGAGATCAGCTGCTTCCGGAAGAAACCTATGATAAGATCAAGGAAAATACATTGAGTGTGGTGCGTGGCACGGTTCAGGCTGATATTCTGAAAGAAGATCAGGCTCAGAATACCTGCATTTTCTCTACCGAATTTGCCCTGAAAATGATGGGCGATATTCAGACGTATTTCACAGAACACAATGTTCGAAATTATTACTCGGTTTCTATTTCCGGATATCATATTGCGGAAGCAGGAGCAAATCCCATCACACAGGCCGCCTTTACGCTGGCCAACGGATTTACATTCGTAGAATATTATCTCGCCCGCGGGTTGGACGTGGATGATTTTGCTCACAACCTTTCGTTCTTCTTTAGTAATGGACTTGATCCCGAATATGCGGTGATCGGCCGGGTAGCGCGCCGTATTTGGTCTGTAGCCATAAAGAATAAGTATGAAGGCAGCGATCGGTCTCAAAAACTGAAATATCATATTCAAACCAGTGGACGTTCGCTGCATGCTCAGGAAATTCAGTTCAATGATATACGAACTACACTACAGGCGTTGCTGGCGATCTATGATAACTGTAACTCCCTGCACACCAATGCTTATGATGAAGCAATTACCACTCCGACTGAGGAATCAGTGCGTCGTGCACTTGCCATTCAAATGATCATCAATAAAGAGATGGGAACGGCGAAAAATGAGAACATTAATCAGGGTTCTTATTTCATTGAAGAACTGACCGATCTTGTTGAGGAAGCTATTCTCACCGAGTTTGACCGAATCACTGAACGAGGCGGCGTATTAGGTGCCATGGAAAGTATGTATCAGCGTGGAAAGATCCAGGATGAGTCGCTGTACTATGAATCCAAGAAGCACTCCGGTGAGCTTCCAATTATTGGTGTAAATACCTTCCAAAAAGAAGGAAAAGGGGAGGAAGAAGATAAAGAGGTCGATCTGATCCGATCAACAGAAGAAGAAAAACGACAGCAGATCGAGAACCTCGAGACCTTCTGGAAACGCAATGAGAAAGATGCGGAAAAAGCCATCGAAAAACTCAAAGAAGTAGCCCGCAACAACGGCAACTTGTTTGATGAACTCATGGAAACCGTGAAGGTAGCTTCACTGGGGCAGATCTCACATGCGTTGTATGAGGTTGGCGGGCAGTACCGAAGAAATATGTGATCACGGATTCGATTAGTTTGTTAATTGCTACTCGTAAAACGGCCCATAGCATTTTTTTGATTTGCGATAGATCGAACGACCGATTTGCGATGGGCGAATTATGCTTCTTTTTCTAACTATAATTTTTTCAGTCTTTAGCAAAGCGAAGACCGGAAAGTACATCCTCAGGAAGTCTCCGACTTCAAGTATGGCAACCGATCTAATTCAAATTAGAATCTCCCAAATCCATGATCTGACCTTAAGTCAGTGATCGGTATGCTTTTCAAATTTTATAACAGTGAAAGTGTTCGCGTAACACTTAAGGATTATTCGAGATCTCAGACGCCTTGATTCTGTAGATAAACCACATCCTACCTTTAAAACGTATATACAGACCGAAATTTTTTAACAATTTCTTAAAGATTAGTTGATGCCTGTAATTTCGGTTTATGGAGTTTGAAAGGGCTTTTTACGGCCGGAAAAGCGGTTCCAAAGTCATTGTATATACATTGTAAATATTGATATTCGGATCTTCGACCATTAATGTAGGCCAGTCAATGTAATCGAGTCAATTGTTGGACTACTTTGATAAAGCACCCGATCGAAACGAATGAAAAGCCAAAATAACTTAGATATGAAAAAGCCCTTCTTTCTACTAATTGCTTTACTGTTTATATCCACAGCAGTAATGGGACAATCCGAACAAGTATCTGTCGAGAAAACCTCGGAAGGTTGGCAACTGCTTGTTGATGGTGAGCCCGAAATGATAAATGGTATGAATTGGGATTATTTCCCGAGGGGTACCAACTATGCCTACAGCTTATGGAACCAATCTCCCGAATTCATACAGCAGGCCCTGGATTACGAAATGTCGTTACTTAAAAATATGAATGTAAACGCCATACGTGTTTATACCGGTATTCCTAAAAGGTGGATCACCTATATATATGAGAATTATGGGATCTACACCATGCTCAATCATTCATTTGGTCGCTATGGTCTTACTATAGACGGCGCCTGGATGGCCAATACAGAATATTCTGATCCAAGAGTAAGAGAACTGCTACTGAGCGAAGTAACTGAGCTTGTAGAAGAATATCAGGATACACCGGGTCTATTGCTGTTTTTATTGGGAAATGAAAATAACTATGGTTTATTCTGGGGGGGGGCTGAAACAGAGGATATCCCTATAGAAGACCGACAATCAACTATTCGTGCTCGTGCCATGTATGAGCTTTTCAATGAAGCGGCTGTTCAAATGAAGCAGATCGATGACAGCCGACCTATTGCTATTGCCAACGGTGATCTATTATTCATGGATCTTGTAGCTGAACTTGTCCCTGATATGGACATCTTTGGAACCAACACGTACCGGGGAATGACTTTCACTGACCTTTACGAAAGGGTTGAAAATGAATACGGGAAACCGGTTTTATTGACAGAATTTGGTTCTGACAGATTCAATGCCAGAACACTGCAGGAAGCACAAGGTGCACAGGCGAACTACTTATTCAGTAACTGGAAAGAAATTTACAGGAATGCATCCGGTTTGGGAGGAAGCGATAACTCGATCGGTGGCTTTACATTTCAGTTCAGTGACGGCTGGTGGAAATTTGGTCAAACCGAAGGGCTGAATACTCACGACACCAACGCATCATGGGAGAATGGCGGGTATGAGTTTGACCATGTTGAGGGCGAAAATAATATGAATGAGGAATGGTTCGGGATCATGGCTAAAGGCCCGACAGATCTTGCCGGATTCTATAAATTGTTCCCTCGTACAGCCTATTACGTTTTAAAAGATGTACACCAGTTTAACCCTTATGAGCAGGATACCAGACCTGAAGATCTAGAACGTCACTTTGAAAATATTTCAGTGATCGATGCGGAACTTAGAGCAAGTGCCGGTGGCGGTCAGGCCGAGGGAGGATCAGACCTTATCTCTTTAAGCAGATTTTCTGCCACCTTTGAAACCTTCAATACCGGCGGCAGCCTGATCACAACTCCCCAAGATAACGACCCAAGCACCGTGCAGTATCCGGATGAGCAGGGTTTCGACCATATGCAATCATATTTCATTGGTGTTGAAGCGAAACCGGCACCTAATATGAGAGCTGAAGTGGTTACCAATATTTTGGGTAATGTGGCTGAAAATCCAATTGATGAGATCTTTTACGAGAACAGAGGAAGAGCGGTAGAATTACTGGGGCAAAATGGCAATATAACTGCTGAGTCTCTAAACAGAGTTGAAGTTTACAGTGCCAGCTACTCCTGGAATCAGGAATACTTTAACCTGGATGGCTTCTACCGAACCGGACATTATCACTGGGGGTATGAAGGCGACTTCTTCGGACTTTATCCTGAAGCTAACTACGGGGAGCAGATCGATATTTACAACGGTATTGCACCTTTTGGTTTTGAAGCTGAGGGGAAAAAGATGCTTGATGGCTTTAAACTCGCTTTTGGTCCACAGCTATGGTGGGGAGCCAATCCGGCTGTATTACTAAAATACTCTACAAATGTAGGTCAAACCGAACTTACCGGGATCTATCATGAAGATATTGAGCGACAGGGCCTGACAGGTAGTTCTTTTGCCATTCCACAACCTAAAACGAGACGTCTGACATTAGCAGCCGGTCGTGAATTCGGTAATTTTGGAGTAGAACTCGGCGGTATCTGGGCGGGACAGCCTTTGAACGGACGAGAGTTTCAATTGGTACGCGAGCAAGATGATGGCAGTTATGATGTTTTTGTAGACGAGATCAAACCGGAAGATAACTGGGGAGGGAAAATCAAGCTTACCTATTCCCAGGGTCTATTCAATTGGTATGCACAGTCTGCTCTTATGGGACTGGTAGCCAATGGTGGTGCAGATCAAACCATGACCTTTACCGGATGGAGATTGAAAGACAGTGGAAGTGGTAACCAATACAATTTCCTTTCAGGTTTTACCTATAACATTGGCAACATACAAGTTGCACCAAACTTCTTATGGCAGAAGCCAATTGAGGGGCCGGTACCTTCTGATGTTGATGCACCTGCAAGACCGCGTAACATTCTCGATGACCCCTTTGTTGTGGGCGGGAACCGTGAGCAAATAGCCGGTGAGTTATTGCTTACCTACGATCCAACACCGGGTACTTATATGTATGACTGGGACAATGATATGGCCGAAGATGCCCGTTTTGCCATGAGTTTAGGCTTTGTTTTCCGACACTTGAAAACAACTCGTGATGCTGCGATCGGTATTCTGCCAGATGGACGTACATTTTTCCCATTCCCGGGAGCACCACCAGCAGAAGATCTCTGGGAAGTAAACACCAGGATAGTATCTAAGGTGAACAGAGACCTTGGTTTCATTGCTAACCTGTATGGTGGAGATTCACAAGCCAATGGCAGCGATCCAAGACTGATCAGCCGCTATGGTGGAGATGTTCGCTTGATCTACAAGAAATTGAAGTTCAGCAGTTTTGTTAAAGTTGATGATTGGGGTCCATATGACTACCACCGGGATTTCAACCTGACCTTCCCGCTACAATTGATGGCTGATTTCTCCACCGATCTTGGAACACCTGACTGGTTTGATCTCCCATCTACACGTATCGGAGTGAGAGGAACCTGGAGATCACTGGATCAATATTCACCACGTTATGCACCCACGTACATGATGGATCCAAGCGGTGAAATGGTTCCTGACCCAACTGCACCCGGCTTTGATAACGGTACTGAATGGGAGTTCAGAACATACATTCAAATTGATATTACGAATTAATAAGAGGCAAAAAACATGAAAACAATGGCTTTAAAAAATACCACACGTACGATACTGGCAGGTTTACTGCTCATGTTCATTGCACAGGGTTGTGAACGCTCTGTTGATGGCCTGGAAGAGCCGGGTTTCACTGAAAATCCGGATGTATTTATTGATGGATTCAGTGCCGGATTGGAATATTTTCCATTTGAAGGATCCAGACTGGATGCCTTCAGCGTGGATGATGATGATACCTACGACAACAGCGCTGCAGCCATGCGCTTTGATGTGCCAAATGTGGGAGATCCACAGGGAGCCTATGCCGGTGCTATTTTCAGAGATGAAAATGGTGGAAGGAATTTGACCTCATACAATGCGTTAACATTTTATGCCAAGGGCACAAAGGCCGGAACAATAAATGAGATCGGTTTTGGACAGGATTTCTTAGGAAATGAATACGCAGTTGCATTGAACGGTCTCAAGCTTACTACCAATTGGGAGAAGTACGTTATTCCTATTCCTGATGCTTCAGTTCTGACATCATCACAAGGTTTATTCTGGTATGCAGAAGGACCTGAAGAGGGTGATGGTTATTCCTTCTGGGTTGATGATCTGAAGTATGAGAATCTTTCCGGATTAGCACAACCAAGGCCGGCTATTTTGAATGGTAATGAAGAGACCCAGACTAGTTTCACGGGTTCAGCAGCTTCTGTCACAGGTCTTACATTTACCATAAATCAGGCAAATGGAATAGATGTAACGGTTGGTGCTGCACCGGCCTATTATACATTTAATTCTTCAGACACCGATGTAGCTACAGTAAATGAGAGCGGACAGGTTTCAGTAGTTGGAGCCGGTACGGCTGAAATTACAGCGACTCTGGGTAATTTAGATGCCGATGGAACATTGATAATTGAATCACTGGGTAATTTCAGTCCGGCCCCAACACCGACTGAGGATCCATCTGATGTGATATCTATTTTCAGTGACGCCTACGAAAATGAACCGGTTGATTTCTATAACGGGTTCTATGCTCCGTTCCAAACCACTACTTCAAATGATTTTGAAGTAAATGGTAATAATGTCCTGGGGTATGACAACTTCAATTTTGTGGGAATCGAATTCAATCAGAATGTACCGACCATTGATGGAAGTAATATGAATTTCCTAAGCATGGATGTTTTCTTTCCAGATCCAATTCCTGCGAACTCAGCATTAAGGGTAACTCTAAGAGACTTCGGTGGAGATGATGCATTTGATGGTGGAGACGACACTACTTTAGCAACAACAATAAATTCAGGAACTAATCCATCCTTAGTTTCTGGTCAGTGGATCAGAATTAATCTGAATATCTCAGGTATGGCTAATAAGTCAAATCTAGGTCAGATTGTTTTAGATGCCGATCTAGGTACTAATTTACGAGGGGAAAGCTTTTACGTTGATAACATCTATTTACGCCAATAAAGGTTATCAACTGACTATATAAAACTAAAAAAGCATATAGAATAAGAACACAGCAGAATGAAAAGAGTTTTAAAATTTTTCCTAACAATTAGTTTTTTAGCACTTATTACTGTGGGGTGTGACAGCAATAACGAGCCCGAGGAGACCTATACCAACATCGTATGGCAGGATGAATTCGAACAGGATGGAAGTCCCGATCCGGAACTTTGGTCATACGACATAGGTACCGGTGAGGAAATTTTCGGGCAACCCGGTTGGGGAAACAACGAACAACAGTACTATACGGATCGCTCCGATAACATAAAGATCGAAGACGGAATGCTTCAGATCACAGCGAGAAGAGAGTCTTTTGAAAGTTCGTCTTACACTTCAGCCAAGATTCTAACTAGAGGCCTATTTGAAACAACCTACGGACGATTTGAAGCCCGTATTATGTTGCCATTCGGACAAGGCATCTGGCCTGCATTCTGGTTATTAGGCGATGACTCAGGTGGAACTGTGAGCTGGCCGCAAATTGGAGAGATAGACATCATGGAATATAGGGGGCAGCAGCCCACTATTGTTCATGGAAGCGTTCATGGGCCCGGTTATTCAGCAGGAAATGCTGTTACCGATCGCTATCAGATCACAAATGGGAGATTTGATACTGAATTTCATGTCTTTGCCATCGAGTGGGGGCCTGATTTTATCAAATATTATATGGATGACACTCTTTACAATGAAATTACTCCTGAGGATGTAAACGGAGAATGGGTTTTCAACGACAATACATTTTACATCATTATGAATGTGGCTGTAGGTGGTTCATTTGTAGGGCCACCAAGTTCAAATACACCATTTCCACAAACAATGCTAGTTGATTATGTAAGAGTTTACGAAGAGTAAGCGAGCAACAGGTACTCCTGAAAAATTAAATTTTATAACAAGAAATAGTTCAATATATCGTGCCAATAACCCGACAAAAAATTAACAGTGAAGACTGGTTCAAGATCTCAGAATTTGACAAAATGAGACCATTTTTCATGAGCATTGTAAGTGATTCGAATCACTGGATGTTCATTTCAAGTAATGGCGGAGTTTCGGCAGGACGAAAGAATGCGGAATTTGCGCTATTCCCTTACTATACTGATGATAAGATCACTGAACTGGCCCATACCACCGGAAGTAAAACGATCTTGCAGGTTACTTTTGAGGGTGAGAATTTGATATGGGAACCATTTTCTGATCGATATACCGATCGCTTTGAGATAACCAGAAACTTGTATAAAAACAGGTTTGGTAATAAGGTGCTGTTTGAGGAGATCAACCACGATCTGGATTTAAAATTCAGCTATCAATGGAATTCAAGTAATATGTATGGGTTCGTCAAGAAGTCTGAACTGACCAATCTGTCGGACCAAAAGAAAAAAGTGATGTTACTTGACGGTATTCAAAATATCATGCCACATGGTGTAAGCAGCGACTTACAAGCGCGATCCAGTAACCTTGTGGATGCATACAAAAGAAACGAACTGGTGAAGGAATCAGGCCTTGGCGTTTATGCACTGAGCGCCATTATTGTTGATAAGGCCGAACCAAGCGAAGCTTTGAAGGCAAATATTGCATGGTCACTTGGTCTCAAAGATCCCAAATACCTTGTTTCATCTTTACAATTAGATCGGTTCAGAAACCTCGAGCCGCTTAAAGAAGAAACAGATGTGAAAGGGGAGAAAGGGGGATACTTTGTTTCACAGGAAATTAAGATTGCCGGTAATTCAAAAACTGAATGGGCTATAGTTGCGAATGTAAATCAAAATCAGTCTCAGGTTATTGAATTGAACCGTGCTATTAGTTCTGATGATAACCTTTGGGAAAAAGTTGAACAGGATGTTTCTCGAGGTACTAATAAACTACTTGAATTGGTAGCCGGTGCGGATGGGATTCAGCTCAGCAATGATGAGCTTCAGGATGCCCGACATTATGCCAATACGCTCTTCAATATTATGAGAGGGGGAACATTTGATCATAATTACAGGATCGAAAAGGATGATTTCAGCAAATATCTTGAAAATGCCAGTAGTGAGGTTTCTCAAAGAAACCGGGACTTCCTGAGTAAACTGGAAGAAAGTTTTGATAAAACTGAATTGGATCAGCTGCTGGATGGATCTGCTGATTCCGACCTGATCAGGCTTGGAAAAGAATATCTGCCATTAAAATTCAGTCGTCGCCACGGAGACCCAAGTCGACCATGGAATAAATTCTCCATCAATACTCACAACGAGGAAGATGGTTCAAAGATATTGGATTACGAAGGGAACTGGCGTGATATTTTTCAGAATTGGGAAGCTTTAGCTCATTCCTATCCGGGGTTTATTGAGGGGATGATATTTAAGTTTCTAAACGCCTCTACTTTTGACGGTTATAATCCGTACCGCGTAACAAAGGGAGGGTTTGACTGGGAAACCATTGAGCCTGATGATCCATGGTCATATATAGGTTACTGGGGAGATCATCAGATCATATATTTGCTGAAATTCCTTGAATTTTATCATCGCCACCAGCCGGAAAACCTTTCAGACCTGTTCGATAAAGATCTGTTTGTGTATGCAAATGTACCATATCGCATCAAGTCGTTTGAGGACATTGCTCAGGACCCCAAAGATACCATCGAGTTTGATGAGGAATCCGACACTGAAATTCGACAGAAAGTTGAAAAGCTGGGAGCTGACGGTGCGCTAAGAAGCAGCAAGCAAACTGATATTCATCACGTCAATTTCACCGAAAA
>Ga0136557_1000238_pt1 | contig 45563 bp, 40 predicted proteins | sample AntRauTorckE6832_FD_104796 | JGI IMG/M metagenome (GOLD analysis project Ga0136557, IMG submission 104796) | Saline lake microbial communities from Rauer Islands, Antarctica - Metagenome Torckler E6 #832 | ecosystem: Environmental > Aquatic > Non-marine Saline and Alkaline > Saline | place...
CAGCGCCTCCTGCCGCAGATCCTGGAGGTTCTGGACGGCCACAATGTCACCTTTGAATTTGAAGAAACCGGTGAACAGGGTGAGGTCCGTTACATGCTGCGTTCCTATGTCCCGAATTTTGATGAGCAGGGAGATATTATCGGTTTCTTCGTGCTGATCCGGGATATTACAGACCGGCGAAAAACTGCGTTGGCCCTGGAGCAGGCCTACGACAACCTGGAGCGGCGGGTCAAACAGCGCACTGCCGCGTTGACCGGACTGAACAATCAGTTGCGGGAGGAAATAACCGAGCGGGTGGCAGTTGAGGCCCGGCTGAGGGATGCCAAGCTGGAAGCTGAACAGGCCAACCTTTCCAAGACCAAGTTCCTGGCTGCGGTCAGCCATGACCTGCTGCAACCGCTGAATGCAGCGCGCCTGTTCACCAGTGCGCTTCTGGAGCAGTCGTTCGGGCCCAAGGCCGAGGGGCTGGTACGTTCAGTGAGCACCTCTCTGGACGATGTCGAGAACCTTCTGGGTACTCTGGTCGAGATTTCCAAACTCGATGCCGGGGTAATCCAGCCCGATGTTACAGCGTTTGATCTTCGGGATCTGCTCAACAACATCGCCAGGGAATTCCGGCAAATGGCCAGGGCCGGGAATCTGAAGCTGGATTTTGTGGCCAGTTCTGCAATTGTGGAATCCGACTCCCAGTTGCTGGCAAGAATCCTCCGGAACTTTCTGACCAACGCTATTCGCTACACAGGCAGTGGCCGGATTCTGCTGGGCTGCCGCCGACGAGGGGATCATGTTCTGCTGCAGGTTTGGGATACCGGCCCGGGTATTCCGGAAGACAAGCTCACGGAGATCTTTCAGGAATTCAAGCGCATCAGCCCCGCCGGCTCTCATCAGGATAAGGGGCTGGGCCTGGGGTTGGCCATTGTGGACAAAATTTCCCGCATGCTTGGCCATGAGGTAACCGTATCGTCCATCGAAGGTAAGGGTTCAGTGTTCAGCGTCAAGGTGCCCCTTGGCCGGCTTCAGCCCCGGCAACCGGTGGCGGATCAGAATCGTACCGTTTCCTTTGACAGCGGTCTGGGCGGGGCCCGAATCTGGGTGATTGATAATGACCCCGCGATCTGCGAGGGCATGAAAACCCTGCTCGAAGGCTGGGACTGTCAGGTGGTAACAGCGCTGTCTCTGGAGGATCTGGAAAGCCAGCTTGATCCCGTCAGCGCCACGGTCGATTTGATTCTGGCGGATTACCACCTGGATAATGATGTAAATGGTGTGGATGTGGTGGCAGAGATCAACGGTCGCCGTCGCTGCCCGGCGCCCGTGATCATGATTACCGCGAACTATACCAACGAGCTCAAACAGCAGATTCGCGACCTTGGACATCTGTTGATGAATAAACCGGTGAAGCCTCTGAAGCTGCGAAGTGCCCTGAGCCATCTGCTGAGACACTGATACGCCAGCCGGATGCCCGGGGTAACCAAAGGCGTTATCCGACAAATAAAGATCCGGGGGATGGGGTCAGCGTTTCAGGTACTGGCTGAAGTCCACATCGCTGGCAGAAAGGATCGCCTGGACCCGGTTATGCACACCCAGCTTGCGCAGAATGGCAGAAACATGGGCCTTGACCGTGGTTTCGGCAATATTCAGGTTGTAGGCGATCTGTTTGTTGGATTCGCCTTTGGACATGCGCTCCAGAACCAGCAGTTGTCGCCGGGTGAGGGAATTCAGCAGCTCCGGGGATATCGGATTGTCCTCGTGTCGACTGCGACGGGTGTTGCTTTCCTTGCCGGTGCGGATAATGTCTGAGGGCAGATACACGTTGCCGTTGAGGATCTGCTGGATGGCTTCGGTCATCTGCGCCCGCGGCGAGGACTTGGTTATGAAGCCGCAGGCGCCGTAGGTAATGGCCTGCAATACCACCTGCTTGTCTTCCTCTGCCGACACAATCACCACGGGAATGGTGGGTGCCTCATTGCGCAGGGAGATCAGGCCATTGAGGCCGTGCATGCCCGGCATGTTGAGATCCAGCAGAATAAGATCCAGGTCGTCATTTTCGCGGGTTATTTCAAGCGCGCTGTCCAGGTCGTTGGTCTCGATGATCTCGCTCCCCTCAAAACCTGAAGCAATAACGCTACTGATGGCTTCTCGGAAGAGTGGGTGGTCATCGGCGATCAGAATCTTGTAAGCCGGCTCCATGGATGTTTCAGCCTGTTTGTTGTCATTGTCGGGTATGGTTTTTGAATCATCATAACGGTTTTCGGGAGAGAGTGGGACATCGAGCTCGTCCAGCATGGGACCTCCTGTACAGAGTATCACCGGAGTCGGTTCTGATCCTCTGTTTATTATTGTGATGATCTCATTACACGCCATCTGTGCTTCGGGGTGAATGCGACCATCGCACCAAAAAACAGGCACCAAAGTACTATTCTTGCCCGGCTGCGCGGTTCGTATTGTGGGGGGCATGAAACAACAATCAATAATAAAGTCTGTTGCCTGGCACCTTCTCCCGGATTTCCGATTTTTCCGGATGGCAGTGGCCGCGCTAGTGATTCTGTCTGTTCTGATCAGCTCCGCCCATGGTGGTGACAAGACTTCAGAACAGTTGCCGGTGCTGTCCATCAGCGTGCTGCAGTTTGGTACGGCCCATTGGGAACTGGACCACATCCTTCACAACGAGCTGGACCGCCAGAATGGCTATCAGCTTGAACTGAAACCCGTTGCCAACCTTCCGGCCTCCAGGCTGGCGGTCACCAGCGGATCGGTGGATGGTGCGGTGGCCGACCTGTTGTGGGCCCAGTCGCGATTCCAGGCTGGCGCACCCTACCTTTATGTCCCGTTCTCTTCCCAAATTGGTGATATCGTCGTCAGTGAAAGCTCAACGATTGGCTCTGTGGAGGATCTGGCGGGCAAACGCATCGGCGTTGCTGGCGGACCAGACAGCAAGGGCTGGATACTGCTCCGGAAGGTTGCCGGGAAACAGGGCATTGATCTTAGTGAGTCCGCCGACATCCAGTTTGCAGCGCCACCCTTGCTTAGTCAGGCCCTGAAGCGGGGCCAGGTGGATGTCATCGTTACCTACTGGCATTTTGCGGCCCGCTTGATAGGGGAAGGCGGCTGGCGTTCCGCATTCCGTATGTCCGACCTGCTGGACGCGATGGGGATGGACAGAAATCTGCCGGTTCTGGGGTATGTTTTTCCCGCACCCTGGGCGAATGACCATGGCGCCCTGGTCCAGCGTTTCGAAAAGTCGCTGCGAGAGGCAAAAGCCGAACTGGCGGAAGACGAGTCCCACTGGCAGCGGCTACGCCCATTGATGGGCAGCCCGGAAGAGGGGGTGTTCAAGGCGTTGCTGGAGGGCTTCTTGGCAGGCACACCCGCGCCACTGACCGATCCACGCATTGTCGACCTGCACCGGTTGTTGACACTCACCGGGGCCGACTCTGACAACCTGATGCCGGCGAAGCTGTTCTACCGGAGCCAGCCGTGAAAACCTCCTCGGGCCGCCCGCCGGTCTGGAGCTACTGGATTGTCCTACCCTCGTTTGTTCTGCTGTGGATGCTGGTTGCCTGGTTTATTCAGTCTCCGCTCCTGCCCACGCCCCTGAATGTGCTTGATACCCTGGTGCGGGAATCGGCTTCGGGTGAACTCTGGCATCACCTCGGCGCCACGCTTGGGCGCGTAGTTGTCGCTTTTATTGTGGCGATGGCTCTTGGTACGGCAATCGGCATTGTCATGGGGCGTTCACGGACCACCAACGCCCTGTTCGACCCCCTGCTGGTACTGATGCTCAACCTGCCGGCATTGGTCACCATTATTCTGATGTACGTCTGGTTCGGCCTGGTGGAAGTGGCTGCGGTGACGGCAGTCGTCATCAACAAGGTTCCCAATGTCGCCGTCACGGTCCGGGAAGGCGCCCGAAGCCTCGACTACCGGCTTGAAGACATGGCCACCGTCTACGACTTCACCCGCTGGCAGCGATTTCGCGAAGTGTGGGTGCCCCAGCTGTTCCCCTACTTGATGGCGGCCACCCGTGGTGGCCTGGCTCTGATCTGGAAAATCGTTCTGGTCGTGGAGTTGCTCGGCCGTTCCAGCGGCGTTGGTTTCCAGCTACACATGGCCTTTCAGGTTTTTGATGTCGCTGCCATCCTCGCCTACAGCCTGGCGTTTATTGCCGTCGTGCAGGTCATCGAACTGGCTGTCCTGCAGCCTCTTGAACGACGCTCCAGTCGCTGGCGTCAGCCGGAGGCCGCCCATGCTTGAGCTCAGAATTGCCGGCCGGGATTTTGGCCAGCCTGTGCTTGGCGAGATTTCCACAACCATCGAGCGCGGTGACCGTATATGCCTGCTTGGGCCGTCGGGTATTGGCAAAACCACGTTGCTCAATGCCATTGCCGGACTTGATAAAACGATGCCAGCGGAGGCGGTTCATGGTCGGGATGGGATTCGGGTTGGCTACCTGTTTCAGGAGCATCGTCTGTTGCCCTGGCGGACTCTCGAGGCCAACCTTCAACTGGTTGGCGCCACAGAATTGGAGGCTGAAAACTACCTGGGTCAGGTAGGGCTGCGTGGTTACGGTCGTTATCTGCCAGATCAGCTTTCTCTGGGCATGGCCAGGCGGGCGGCACTTGCACGTTGCCTGGCTGTTAAGCCTGACTTGCTGTTACTGGACGAGCCCTTTGCCTCTCTCGATCCGGTCATGGCTGGCGAACTCAAGGCACTGGTTGGCACGCTGCTTGATGCCCATCCGGGTATGGCCATGATCTGTGTTACCCATGATGGTGCCGACGCGAAGATTCTGGCGAATCGTCTTTGGTACCTGGATGGCAAGCCGGCGAGATTGCAGTGGGACGAGCCAGTTGGTGAGCCCCGGCTGATAGAAGAGTTACTGGGCCAGTTGCGCAAACCGGAATTGTCGGTGTGAGTGCAGCTTAAAGGTCCGTCTGGCGGAGACGGACCTTTCGCGATTACCAGACATGACCGGCTGGCTGTGTGCTTCATGACGCCCAGTTGTTTTCTGAACTTTTTATTGCCCCGCTGGAGTGGGTGGGCATGAGCCGGATTGACTTGCCATTTTAAGGCGGGTAGGCGCATCCTTTACCGCGACCTGTTTCTCCGGCCGCTTCACCTTTTTTCAGTCCTTGATTGGCGTCCGGTGCCACGGCAGCCAGCAACTGCTGATCCTTGACTCTCTCCGTGTTGCGTTCGCTTTTCAGCCCCGCAGGCCGCTTTACAATAAACATGTTATAACATAACATTTGAAGCCTTGAAGTGATACTCAGTTTGCGATCGACAAACCCAAGGAGCGTCTGAGCATGTCTGGAGAAAACAACTCTCTTTCCCTTCCGATCGCAGTGCGTGGTGGCAAAGCCGATTGCCTGACGGAAATTTTCAGGGATGAGGTCAACCTGGTGGTTTGGGAACGAACCCTGTCGGATGAGTGCACCGCCTTCGCGCATCGGTTTTCCCGGGAAGCCGGCGTGTTTGAGCGCTTCGTCGGTGTTGAAGCGGATGACAGCGTTGAACAGATTCTGCCTGCCTGGGCACTGGAATTACCCGGTGCTCATGCCTGGTTGGCAGACGTTAATGAGGTGGTGGAGATGTTCGGCTGTCTCTTCGAGCCCGCTGCTGTGGGCGTTCGCCTGCACGTGCTCCCGGATACCATGTGCCCCCGCTTTCACACCGATCGGGTTCCGGCGCGACTCCTGGTGACCTATGCCGGGCGGGGTACAGAGTGGTTGCCTGAGAATCTGGTGACCCGGCCTGGACAGTCCGGGCCGCTTCCGGATCAGTCGGTCAGCGAGGTTGATATCGAGGTTTTGCCTGCGGGTGGCGTGTCGCTCCTGAAGGGGGAATCCTGGGTTGGTAATGAGGGCCGGGGGCTTGTCCATCGTTCTCCGGCGCCGGGTACCAGCCCCCGTCTCGTTCTCGGTCTTGACTGGCTTTCCTGACTTTCAATAAAGCAATGTTATAACGTTAAATGGAGTGTTTATGTTCAACCGTGTTGTACCTTTCGTGTTGGTTCCTTTGATCGGAATCAACGCCGGCGTTTCTGCCAACGAACTCAATCCCGATGTAAGTGTAACGCTGGATGGTTATTACAAGCAGAACGACACTGCCTTGTCCCACCGGGAAGAAGGTTTTGGTCTCGGTCATACTGAGCTTTCCCTGTCTTCCCCGATCGATGATCTTTTCTCGGGACGATTGACCACCGTTTACGAGGAGCACGATGGCGAGAGTGATATTCTGGTTGAAGAAGCCTACCTGCAGACCAACGGCTTGCCAGCGGGGCTGGGTGTCCGTGCCGGACGGTTCCTTTCTCAGGTGGGCTACCTCAATGGCCGGCACATGCACGAAGACGATTTCGTTGAGCGCCCGGCCGTGTATCGTGCGCTTCTGGGCAGTCACTACTACGACACCGGCGTGCGCCTGAATGCCGTTCTGCCTACGCCGTTTTTCTGGCAGGTGGGGGCCGAAGCCTTCAGTGGTGATCAGCTATCGGAAGGGGATGAGGACATCGGCGCCTATACCCTGAATACCCGGGTCGGTGGCGACCTCTCTGTTTCCCAGAGCTGGCAGGCCGGGCTGTCCTGGCTGCACAATCGCCAGGTCAGCGCAGAGCACGGCGAAGGAGAGCATGAGCATGAAGAGGAGGGTGGCCACGATCACAGCCATGGCGTGTCCTATACCGGCGAAAATCTCTACATTGCCGATCTGGTGTGGAAATGGTCGCCAAACGGCAATACCCGCGAGCAGCAGATCACGCTCAGTGGCGAATATCTCTATGCCGATGATCTGAACGAGTTCGCGACCTCGGATGACTTCCATGAAGGTTGGTATGTGTCGGGTGTTTATCAGTTCGCCCCACAATGGTCGGCAGGTGTCCGCTATGGCGAGGTGGATCTGCGGAAGGCCCATGGAGACCATTTCCATAGCCAGAGCCTTGAGGAAACCGATGTCATGCTGTCCTGGTCACACTCGCACTTCTCGACGGTACGGCTGCAGTACACGCATCAGGAAGCGACCGGCTTCAGCGAGGCGGATAATACCGTGATGGTGCAGTATGTGATGTCGCTCGGTGCCCACGGCGCCCATGGGTACTGATATGGGTTTGCGCCACGCATTCGTGGCCCTGTTGCTGGTGCTGGCAGCGCTGCCGGCGCAAGCACAGCTTCGGGTGTTCGCCTGTGAGCCCGAGTGGGCGGCACTGGTCCGGGATCTGGCGCCGGATGCCCAGGTCACCACGGCGACCAGTTACCTGCAGGATCCTCACTACATTGAGGCTCGACCCAGCCTGATTGCGGCGATGCGGCGAGCGGATATTGCCGTCTGCACGGGCGCCTCTCTGGAGGCCGGCTGGCTACCCACGTTGCTGCAAAGAGCCTCCAATCCGGACATACAGTCCGGACGCCCGGGGCTGTTCTTTGCCGCCGCCCACGCTCAACTGCATGCGCCTCATGACCATGTTGATCGCAGCATGGGCGATGTGCATCCGGAGGGTAACCCCCATGTTCATCTGGCGCCGGACCAGTTGCCTGAAATTGCCCGGGCTCTGGCCGAGCGGCTGGGAGCGATTGAGCCGGAAGCCGCGGCGGCGATCCAGGGCCGGTATATCCGCTGGCGGAGCAGCTGGAATCGCCTGCGTACCGAGTGGCGCGACAAGGCGGAGGCGATTGAAGGGCAGTCCGTGGTGGTTCAGCATTCAAGCTTCAATTATCTTTTGCGATGGTTGGGTGTGGAAGCAGCAGCGGATCTGGAGCCGAAACCGGGTCTGCCACCCAGTGCCAGCCATCTGAGCCGTTTGCTGGCAGAGCCGGGCCTTGGTGAAGCAAGTGCTATCCTGATTGCCAGCCACCAGGACCCTCAGCCCGCTGAATGGCTGGCGGAGCAAACCGGGCTGCCAGTTGTCGTGGTGCCGGGTACGGTCACGGACGAGGCGCCGATAGAGACCCTGGGCGGACTGATCAGCGAGATCATCCGTCAGATCGAGTCGGCCGTATCGGGAGCCTCCAATGGTGGCCTATGACTGGCTGCTCTTGCCGGCAGCGGGCAGTGCGATGCTCTGCCTGCTGCTGGTTCCGTTGGGGTATCAGGTGATCGCCCGTGGTGTCATCTTCGCAGACCTGGCGATTGCCCAGTGGGCGGCGCTGGGAACCCTGGCCGGGCTGTATTTTCTGCCTGACCATACGCTGGCCGGGACACCGGTCAGCAGCCTGTTGTTCGCTCTGCTGGCCGCCATCGCGGTGCACCTGATCTTCCGGCGGCTGGGTGAGGCGAAAGAGGCGTGGATCGGTATTCTCTACGTGGTTGGCGCGAGCCTCGCGGTACTGCTGGTCAGTGGCGACCCCCACGGCGCCCAGGCGCTTCAGAAAGCCGCTTCGGGCGATCTTCTGTGGGCCAATTGGCCGCTGGTGCTGGCCACGGCGACACTCACAGCATTGGTCTGGATGCTGGGGTGGTGGCGCCCCAGCTGGCTGACGGGTGCGTTTTTCATGCCAGTGTTCGCGGTGGCGGTAACCTATTCGGTCTCCCTGGCAGGTATCTACGTGGTGTTTGCGACGCTGATCATGACGCCACTGATCCTCGGCGCGCTTCTGGGTAAGCGGCCTTTGCTGGCCGCCTGCTGTGCAATCGCCGGGCACCTGACCGCCATCGTGGTGTCGGTTGCCTTTGATGTGCCGGTCGGACCGGCCATCGTGGTGGCGACCTTCGCCATGTCTCTGCTCTGGTTTGTCGCCTTACGCGGGTTTGCCGCCCAGAATCTTCGTGCGTTGGGGGCGGAATCCGGCGGTGGCCAGTAGTGCCAGAACGACCGCCACACCCGCCGTGATGCCGTAAGCCATCGGATTCCACTCCAGATACAGCGAGAATCTGATCGCCTCTACCGCGTGGGTGAACGGATTGAACTGGGAGATCCAGTACAGCCAGGGACTGGCCTCATTCATTCGCCAGAGGGGATAGAGTGCCGAGGACATGAAAAACATCGGGAAAATGACAAAGTTCATCACCCCGGCGAAGTTCTCCAGTTGCTTGATCCAGGTGGCGATCAGCAGTCCGAGGGCGCCGAGCATCAGGCTGGTCAGAAGCAGCGCCGGCAGCACCGCCAGATAGCCCCACAGGGGTGGTTCCACATCCACCAGCAGGGCCAGCAGCAGGAACACATAGACCTGCCCGATTGATACCACCCCCATGGCCAGAAGCTTGGTGACCAGCAGGAACGGCCGGGGCAGGGGGCTCATCAGCAGAACACGCATGCTGCCGAGCTCCCGGTCATACACCATGGACAGCGCGCCCTGCATGCTGTTGAACAGGATAATCATGCCGCACAGGCCGGGGGCGATGTAGGTCTCGTAGGTGATGTAGGTTTCATAGGGCGGAATGATGGAAATCCCCAGCACTGCCCGGAAACCGGCGGCGAACACCACCAGCCATAACAGTGGCCGCACCAGCGCACTGGCGAAGCGGGTACGCTGCTGCCAGAACCTCAGCCATTCCCGGGTCTGGATACCTACAAAACAGTGCCAGTAATGAGCTGCTTTCATGTCAGCCGGCTCCGGTCAGGGAATGGAAGGTTTCGGCCAGATCGTGCGTGCCTTCGGCTTCACATATTTCGTTGCCGGCCCCGTCGGCCAGTAACTGGCCCTGATGCAGGATCAGTACCCGGTCGTCTTCACGGACTTCTTCGATCAGGTGCGTGGCCCAGAGGACGGTCAGGCCATCCTCGTCGCAGAGGTTGCGGACGTGCTGGTTCAGCGCCTTGCGGCTGGCCACATCCAGACCAACTGTCGGCTCGTCGAGCAACAACAGGGAGGGTTGATGGAGCAGCGCGCGGGCAATTTCCACGCGCCGGCGGTGACCGCCATTAAGCTGGCGGACCGCTTCGTTGGCCCGGTTCAGTAACCCGAAGCGCTCCAGCTCCTGGTCGCCCCGGGCGCGGGCCTCCTTGCGGGACATGCCGTGGAGAGCGGCGTGGTACTGGAGGTTTTGCCGAACGGTCAGGTCCAGATCCAGGGCGTTCTGCTGGAATACCACGCCGATTTTCCGCATGGCTTCTGCGGGCTGTTTTTTCAGCGACTGGCCAGCCAGCAGGATATCGCCCTGCTGCAGAGCCAGCAGCCGGGTCAGCAGGCCAAACAGGGTCGACTTGCCGGCACCGTTGGGGCCGAGCAGGGCGTGAAAACCGCCAGAGGTCAGCGCGAAGCTGACCTCCCGGAGCACCGGCTTGTCGCCGTAGCGAAAGCTGATGTTGCGCGCTTCAATGGTCATGAACTTGGGTCGATGACCACGCCCCAGGGGTAGCGGCCCACCTTGATGGATTTGATGACCTTCAGGTCTTCCACATCAATCACCGAGACATCTCCGGAAACACCATTGGTGGTATAGAGGTGTTTCTCGTCCTTGTCCAGGTCCAGCTGCCAGACGCGGGCGCCCACCAGCAGGTAGTCCAGGACTTCATAGGTTTCGGCGTCCACGACGGCCACGTGGTTGGATGGGCCGAGCGCAACAAAGGCGTATTTGCCATCGGAGGTCAGCTCGATTCCCACTGGCTGTACGCGGTCCTGGTTTACGCCGGGCACCTTGAAGGACATCTCGTGAATCTGCTCCAGGTTGTCCACGTCAATAATGTGCACGGTGCCGCCGATTTCCGCTGACGCCCAGGCAATCTTGCTGTCTTTGCTGAACTCAACATGGCGCGGGCGCTGGCCCACCACAATGTTCTTTTCGATCTCGAAAGTCTCGGTATTGATCCAGTGCAGCATGCTGGTGGTTTCGCTGGTGTTCACTGCCCATTTGCCATCGGGGCTGACAGCCATGCCTTCCGGCTCAATACCCACGTCGATCTGGGCAAGTACATCTTTGTTGCTGACGTCCACCACCGTCACGATGGCATCGTCTTCGTTGGCAATGTACAGGTGTTTGTCGTTGGGATGTAGGGCGAACTGCTCCGGGTCTTCGCCGGAGGGCAGGGTGTCGACAATCTTGCGGGTGGCCAGGTCCAGCACCTGAACCGTGTCGTCATCACTGGCGCAGATGTACAGTTTGCTGTGATCTTTTGACAGCAGAATACCCCGCGGGCGCGCACCCACATCGATGGTGTCAACGACCTCCTGGGTTTCGGTATCAATGATCGAGAGGGTGTTGTCTTTCTCGTTGGAGACATAGGCCAGACTGGCCAGTGCCGGTGTCGACAGGCCGATCATGGCGGCCAGTGCGGTCTGTTTGAACAGGGTTTTCATGGTGTAACTCCTTCTTGTTTTGAGGGGGCGTCAATGTGCTTAGTCATTGATGCGGCAGTCGCTTTCGGGTCTGTCGAAGCCGAGGGTGTCCATTTTGCTTTCGGGATGCAGGAAGCCTTCAAAGGGTGCCCGCGCTACCAGGCCACGTGGATGAACCAGGGGAATCGGCTGGCGCAGCTGACCGTTCCAGTTCCGGAAGGTGAGTTTTCGGCCTTTGAAAGCGGCCAGCTGGAATTTGTCGCTGAACAGGAAGTTCCGGATCTCGCCCGGGTTTGCGTTACTGAGTGCTGTCACCGACGTGCCGATGGAGCGAATGGCGGCCCAGGCTGCGTAGTCCTCGCTGTTCATATCGCGGCCGGCAAGGTCGCGGAAGCGGCTCTGCAGCTGCGCCGCGCCCCAGCTTTCCACAACCCGGTGCCAGGTCACCGGGGACATGCCCTGAGTGCCGACAACCGGGCGGGGCAGCCAGGTGTTGAATGGCACGTACTCACCGAAATCGCCTCGCACATCGGCCACCACCACGGCGTCGTAATCGGAGCCTTGGGTAAACAACGGCAGCTCTTTGGAGGCCGTGCGGCGAAGGTCGGCCTCGAATGTCCACGGCTTGTCTTCAACGATTTCCAGACCAAAGCGTTGGGCGGAGCGACGGAAAGCATCGGCCCAACCTTTGTCAGCCTCGGTTGGGCCGGTAATCAGGAACACCTCGTTCCATCGCCGCTGGTTCAGCCACTGGCCGAGGGCGTCGGTCAGCATGGAATAGCTGGGCATGGTATGCAGGAGGTTGGAATGGCATTGCCCGGTGCGCAGCGCATCGTCTTTGGCGCCGGCATTAAAAACCAGTGTGTTGTCTCCGGCCCTGGCCATCATGGTGTTCAGAGTCCCGGCCGGGGCGTTGACCACGAATAGCTCGGTGCCGTCCTGGCGCATGGCCTCGAAGGCAGCAATGGCGGCTTCTTCAGAGTCTGCCACCTCACTGTTCAGTGAATAGGTCTGTCCCAGGAATTTGCCCGTGGTGCTGTTGTCGCTGATGGCCAGCTCTGCTCCGCGCAGGCCGGCGTCTTCCGGTTCCGGAAGGACATTGGAAAGCACCGGGCCCTGGTCCGGAACCCACTGCAGGTAGCCGATACTCACCTCCAGAGATTCAGCCTGAATGGGGGCTGAACAGGCCAGGGTGATCAGTGTTGCGGTTGCGGTCCGGGATAGAAAAGACATGGGATTCTCCGGTTTTTATTGTGCTTCCAGCTTAGAGAGGGGGAAAACGCCCGGAAATATTCAGAAAGTAGGAAACGTGCGGTACTAAAGAACTATTCCGGTGAAAAGTGGCAGCTTTAGCATGGACAGTCAGGCGCTCCTTGAATCGAATCGGACAATAACAATGACGGTCTACCGGAAACTCTTTTTACTGATGCTGGCGGTGTTCGCCGTGATCTACGTAGCGGGCGCACTGTTTTATACCCAGCAGGCTCGTCACGATGTCGAGCGGGAAATGAAAGGCGTGGTGGGTTTTGCGCTCAGCCTTGGGGCCCCTTCGACGTTGCCTGAATCTGTTGTGGCGAATGCCCGCCACCTGCGTCCGGCCAACGAATTTCGTGCTCCGGATAATGAGGTGCCCGCATGGTTCTCCGGCCTGTTTGAACAGCAGTCCGGCAGGGCCGAGGTCAATGGCTGGGAGGTTGATCCGGCGGACGAAATTGAGGAAATCTGGGAAGGGTTCGTACTCATTTCCGCTTCATACGCGGTGGGTGTTGTGTTGTGTTTCCTGGCCTTGTTCGGAATGGTTCGGGCTGGCATGCGAACGTTATCGGGCCTCTCCGGTGGCATGAAGGCCGTGTCGGAAGGGCAGCTTACCTCCCGGCTGCCACGACAGCCCGAGCAGGAACTGGACGAACTCATCTGCCGTTTCAACGCCATGGCGGAGGCGCTGGAGGGCGAGCAACAAACGGTCCGCACACTGGTGAACGAGCTGCTTCAGTTGCAGGACCGGGAGCGGGAACATATTGCCCGGGTCCTGCACGATGACCTTGGCCAGTATCTTACCGGCATCCGGGCCCAGGCCCGCAGCCTGCTTTACGATCCGGAGCTGGGTGACCGGCAGAAACAACAGGCCCGGGAGCTTGCGGAACACTGCGAAACCATCCAGAAGCATTTCCGCCACCTGCTGCAGGATCTGCACCCGCTGGTGATGGAACAACTGGGATTGGGCGGTGCGATTCGTCATCTTGCCGAGCAATGGCAGCAGCTCAGTGGCCTGGACTGCCGTCTGGCCGTGGATGAGAGCCTGCCGGACTTCACCGGTGAGCAGCAGACCCACCTGTACCGGTTTCTCCAGGAAGCCCTGAATAATATTTCACGCCATGCCAACGCCTCCTCAGCGACCCTGGCGGTCGCCCGCAGCGACAATGAACTGAGCGTTGAAGTGCAGGATGACGGTGTTGGCTCTGATGAGTTGCCGCAGAACGCCGGTCTTGGTGTGCGTTCCATGCGCGAGCGGGCCCGTTGTCTGGGCGGTGAGGTGCAGTTTTTGAGCCGTATCGGCGAGGGCACCCGTATACGCCTTGCCGTGCCGCTTTCCCGCTTTTGTCCGACCCCCGGAGGTGCCCTGTGAAACTGATGCTTGTGGATGACCACCAGGTGGTCCGGCAGGGAATCGCCAATCTCCTGCGTTCAATGATGCCTGCGGTTGCGATCACGGAAATTGACAACGGCCAGGATGCGGTTTCCCGGTACGGGGAATTGCGCCCGGATGTGGTGCTGCTGGATATGGGGCTGCCGGATATTTCCGGGCTGGAAGTGGCGCGGCGGCTGCGTCAGCGCTGGCGTGGGGCGGCCATCCTGTTCTTTACCATGCACGATGAATTGCCCATGGTGCGCCAGGCACTGGATGTGGGCGGCCTGGGGTTCGTCTCCAAAAGTTGTGCCCCGGAAGAACTGGCCGAAGCGGTCAAGCGGGTCGCGGCGGGCCAACCCTACATTGAACATCCGATTGCCACCCGGCTGGCGATGAATCAGGAACGGCCGGTGGATCACCGTCTGAAGGACATGACCCAGCGGGAAATGGAAGTGTTGTTGATGTACGTGCGGGGTGAAGGCGTGCCGGGGATTGCAGAGAGGTTGTGCGTCAGCAGCAAGACGGTTTCCAATCATCTGGCCGGGTTGAAAAGCAAGCTTCAGGTGTCGTCTTCGGTGGAGTTGATTCATCTGGCGGTGGATGCGGGCCTCATTCGCTACGGTCAGTTGGAGGAAGCGAGGCGGGCCTGAGCCCGCCCCGGTTTACCAGTCGAAAGGGCACGCGGTGCAGCCCTCCATATAGGTTCCTTCAAAGGTGGCGTAATGGATACGGGTGCCGGTCAGGTTTGCGTTTGCAAGATTGGCCAGCCCCAGCTTGGCTTCCTGCAGGTTTGCTCCTTTCATATTGGCGCCCGCCAGATTGGCCTTTGGCAGCCAGGAGATCTCGAAACTGCTGAAAGGCATGTTGGCGTTGGTCAGGGTCGCCCCGGAGAACCGGGAAAAGTCGAAGTTGGCACCGGTCAGATCAGCGCCGGAGAAGTCGGCCCCCTGAGCAAACAGGTATTCTCCCTGCATGCCCTGCAGTTGGGCATTTTTCAGCGTTGCTCCCCGCATACTGGCACGATATACCTGAAAGCGGTAACCGGTGACCCCGTTGAGATTTGCGCCATCAAGGTTGGCACCTCTCATGCTGGTATGGCTTAGGTTGGCTCCCGAGAGATCGGCTCCCCGGAAGTTGGCGGACCGCAGATCCAGGTTGGACAGGTCTGCCCCCCGAAGGTCTGCACCGGAACAGTCAGCGTCCCGCTCCAGTGTGCAGCCGTTTATAACCGGTACCTGGTCCTGATCGGCCATATAATCCCCGGCCATTGCCGGTGTCATGAACAGTAAAAGTGATGCGGTAACGACAGTTTTCATGGTTTTACTCCCGAATCGGAGGCGAAAAAGGGCCTGGCGGAGTGCCAGGCCCTGGCCGAAGGGCGGTTAGCGGGAGGCCTGTGCCCAGGAAGGCATCTTGAAGACCCAGAATGAGCCGCCCTGGGAAATGGGCTTGGTCAGCTCGGCCATGTCGCCGCCCCAGAGAGGCACGGCGCCGCCGTAGCCGGAGGCAACACCGATGTACTGCTCGCCGTCCATCTCCCAGGTGATCGGGGAGGAGATGATTCCCGAGCCAGTCTGGAACTTCCAGAGTTCTTCGCCGGTTTCGGCATCAAACGCTTTGAGGTAACCATCACCGGTACCGGTGAACACCAGGCCACCCTTGGTGGCGAGAACTCCGGCCCAAAGGGGCATGTTCTCCTTGTGTTCCCACTCGATCTCACCGGTCTTCGGGTTCATCGCGCGCAGGATGCCCACGTGGTCGTCATACATGCGCTTGATTCTGAATCCCTGACCAAGATAGGCGGCTCCCTTTTTGTAGGTCACTTCCTCGGTCCAGTAGTCCTCTTTCCAATGATTGGCAGGCACATAGAACAGGCCGGTATCCTGGCTGTAGGCCATCGGGTTCCAGTTCTTGCCGCCAAGGAACGGTGGCGATACTTCGACCGGCTCGCCGCGGGTTTCGCCTTCAGCGACGGGTGGCGGACGCTGCCCCTTTCTTTCCACTGGCCGGCCATCCTCGTCAATGCGTTCGGCCCAGGTGATGTTGTCTACAAACGGAAAGCCTTTCTTGAACTCGCCGTTTTTACGATCGACTACGTAGAAGAAACCGTTTCTGTCGGCATGGGCTGTCGCTTTGACGGTCTCGCCGTTTTCATCGTATTCGAACAGCACCAGCTCGTTGTTGCCGGAAAAGTCCCAGGCATCGTTCGGCGTGTGCTGGTAGAACCACTTCACTTCGCCGGTAGTGGGGTCTACACCCACCTGGCCGGAGGTGTACAAATTGTCGTAATCGGCGGGGTCACCGCCCGGAGCCGTCCGCTTCCATGTGTTCCAGGGGGCCGGGTTGCCGGCGCCAATAATGATGGTGTTGGTTTCGGCATCGAAGCTGGCGCTTTGCCAGGGGGCTCCGCCGCCGTGGCTCCAGGCTTCCACTTTGCCAGTCTCGGTATTCGGGTCATCGGGCCAACTGGGAGCACGGGGATCTCCGGTTGGGGTGCTCTTTTCTCCGTTGAGTCGACCATAATGACCTTCAACGAACGGGCGCATCCAGACTTCCTCCCCGGTATCCGGATCCCGGGCAAATAGTTTGCCCACCACACCGAATTCATCACCGGAAGAACCGTGGATCAGCAAGACCTTGCCGGACTCCTGGTCTTTTACCAGGGTCGGAGCGCCGGTCATGGTGTAACCGGCTTCGTGGTCGGCGAATTTTTCACGCCAGACGATGTCGCCGGTGTCCTTGTCGAGGGCCACAATGCCGGCGTCCAGTGTTCCGAAGAAGACTTTATCGCCGAAAATGGCAGCGCCCCGGTTAACCACATCGCAGCACGGGCGAATGCCTTCCGGCAGTCGGTGGTTATATTCCCAAAGCCGTTCGCCGGTCTTTGCATCCAGAGCCCAGAGGCGTGAATAGGAACCGGTAATGTAGATGACACCGTCATGCACCAGAGCCTGGGATTCCTGGCCGCGCTGTTTCTCGTCACCGAATGAAAAGGACCAGGCGGGAACGAGCCGTTCCACGTTGTCCCGGTTGACTGTCGTCATAGGGCTGTAACGCTGAGCCTTGGGGCCAATTCCGTAGCCGAGAACATTTTCCGGCGTTTGGGCATCGTTGGCGATGTCTTCCCATGTAACGTCTTTAGCATAACCTTGGCTGGCCAGGCTTGCGGCCCCGCCCAGAGCCAGTGCCATGCCAATTCCGCGAAGTAGCGGACGTTTGTGTGTTTTGCTGTTCATTGTCTTTCCCCTTGGTTTTTGTTGTCACCATCGTCTTGTCGACGTCCTGAGTATTGGACTCAACGCGCAGCTTTGGCGACGGAAAAAGACCGGGATAAATCGGGAAAATGGCATTTAAAACCGGGAGAAATTCCCGAAAATCATCTTTCTTCATGAAAACGGGCACCTTTTTGCATTGCGTCGGGCGTTCTCCTGCTTTGGCCTTCGCTCTCAGCAATTACTACCAAGGAACTAAGTTTCAAACCCCAAAGTGGCATTCGGGTTGCTCCCCGGGATTCCTAGACTGTTGGTCAGCACGTTGGCAATGACAAATCCAATAGCCAACCACGGGGAATCCAAAAAACGAGGTAACAACAATGGCAATGTCCTTTTCACTCAAAACACTGATGGCTGCAGCCCTGCTTAGTCTCGCCGGGCTGGTTTCTGCGCACGGAAACGTAACACCACAGGAAGTGGACACGGGAGATCTGCCTAAGCTCGGTGATGAAGTCCGTACCGAGAACCCTTTCCGCGAGGGTAACGAGTATGGCGAATACAATGGTGAGGCGATCAATATCGGCGAGAGTGCCTACGCTGGTAATTGTGCCGCTTGTCACGGTATTCGGGCTATGTCCGGAGGGTTGACCCCGGACTTGCGAGAACTAACGATCTGGGACGACGAATATTTCATTAACCGGGTGCGCAACGGTACCGACAGGGGCATGCCGACCTGGAAAAAAATTCTGGACCAGAACGCCATGTGGGCCATCAAGACCTATGTTGAGTCCCTGCCGAAGCCTCAGTGATGAAGTGTCTGGCGGTCAATTAAGTTGTGCTTTCGGGCCAGCCTTGTGCTGGCCCGTCGTCGTTGGGAGAAAACAATGAAAATACTGACTCGAATTCTGGCTTTGCTGCTACTTGCCCAGGTTGTCATGGCGCAGGAAATTAACGATGGAAACGAGCTCCTCAACCGACCTGCGGAGCGGACCTACGACATCATTCTGGATTCCGGCTATCTGAAGGTCGGCGCTTACGAGAATTTTCCGCCTTACTCCTACCAGGTAGACGGCAAGCCCAGGGGGATTGATATTGAACTCGGCCGCCGGATTGCCGAAGAAATGGGCGTGGAATTCAAGGTCCACTGGATTATCCCGGATGAAAATCTGGGGGATGACCTGCGCAATAACGTCTGGAAAGGGCATTATCTGGCCAAACAGCGGCTCGCTGACGTGATGCTCAGGGTTCCCTACGACAAGACCTACGCCTACATGCAGGATTCAACCGGGGAGTACATCAACGAACAGGTTGTGCTGTTCGGTCCCTACCAGCAGGAAACCTGGCAGATCGCCTATAACCCCGAAAAGCTTGATTCGGTCGAGACCGTGGCGGTCTTTCAATACAACCGTATCGGTGTGGAGATAGACACACTTCCGGATTTTTACCTGACCTCTGCATTTGGCGGGCGCATGCGTGACCAGGTGCATCATTTCACGAATGTGGCGGAAGCGTTTGATGCGATGCGCGAGGGAGAGGTCAGCGCTGTTATGGGCATGAGGTCAGAGATTGATCATGAACTGGTAAAGCCTGAAAACTCTGAATTCAGGGCAGCAGGAAACGGCTTCCCTGGCATTGGCAAGCAGGTCTGGGATGTGGGCATGGCGATCAAGCACACCCATCGTCAGTTGGGTTATGCGCTGGAAGCCATCATCGACAGGCTGGTCAGGAGCGGTGAGATGAATGCCCTGTTTGATCGCCAGAACCTGCGCTACAGCGTGCCCGGCTATTACCGGGAATTTCTTGATGAAGAGGCCATCGCAAAGGCCGAAGGGAAGCAGTGAATGTCTGTTTCACTTGCCGGGCTTGTGGAAGGTAGTAATACCAAGTGATGAAGAAATCTGGTCAGGGGAATCATTGTTGGTTCCGCTCTCAGAGCGAAGAATCGCATCAGAGGCGGGAAAAGTTCCCGGTTCGCCGACAAACAGAAAACAAGAGAATTGGAGAGCGCAACCATGAGAACTAACAAGTTCGGGATTCGCATCGCGGCCAGTGCCCTGGCAATGGCCGTGTCTTACGGGGCAAATGCGGTAACCGATGAAGATATCATCAACGATCACAACACCCCGGAAGATATTGTCAGCTATGGCATGGGCACCCAGGGCCAGCGGTACAGCACTATCGATAACCTGAATACGGAAAACGTTCAGCACCTGCAGCCGGTCTGGGCGTTTTCTTTTGGCGGAGAGAAACAGCGGGGCCAGGAGTCACAGCCTCTGGTCAAGGATGGAGTCATGTATGTGACCGCGTCCTATTCCCGTATTTACGCCATTGATGTCAGAACCGGCGAGGAAATCTGGCAATATGACGCACGCTTGCCAGATGGCATTATGCCCTGTTGCGATGTGGTTAACCGGGGCGCTGCCATCTACGGCGACAAGGTTATCTTTGGCACTCTGGATGCCAAGCTGGTTGCCCTGAACAAAGCTACCGGCAAGCCAATGTGGATCAAGAAGGTGGCTGATTACCAGGCCGGCTACGCTATTACGGCAGCGCCTATCATTGTGAAAGGCAAGGTTATTACCGGTGTTTCCGGTGGTGAGTTTGGTGTGGTTGGCAAGGTAGAAGCATACGACGCCAACACGGGTGAGCTGGCCTGGACCCGTCCGACCGTGGAAGGCCACATGGGCTACGTCTATAAAGACGGCAAAAAGATTGAGAACGGAATCTCCGGAGGCAAAGCCGGCCAGACCTGGCCTGGCGATATGTGGAAAAACGGCGGTGCGGCGCCCTGGCTGGGCGGCACTTACGACCCGGATACCGACTCTCTGTTCTTTGGTACCGGCAACCCGGCACCCTGGAACTCGCATTTGCGCCCGGGAGACAACCTGTTCTCCTCATCGCGCCTGGCCATTGATCCGGATGACGGCAGCATCAAATGGCACTTCCAGACCACGCCCCATGATGGCTGGGACTACGACGGTGTTAACGAGCTGATCTCGTTCAATTACGAGGAAGACGGCAAGAACGTGAAAGCCGCGGCCACCGCAGACCGTAACGGCTTCTTCTACGTCCTCAACCGTGAAAACGGTGACTTCATCCGCGGCTTCCCGTTCGTGGACAAGATCACCTGGGCCGAGGGCCTGGATCCAAAGACCGGCCGCCCCATCTATGCGGAAGGCGGGCGTCCGGGTGATCCTTCAGAAACCGAGGGTGGCAAGGGCGAAACGGTATTGGCGCAACCCGCGTTTCTGGGTGGCAAGAACTGGATGCCCATGGCTTACAGTCAGGACACCGGTCTGTTCTACGTGCCGTCGAATGAGTGGTCCATGGATATCTGGAACGAGCCTGTTTCCTACAAGAAAGGCGCTGCCTTCCTGGGGTCAGGTTTCACCATCAAGCCGGCGAACGATGACTACATCGGCGTGCTCCGCGCAATGGACCCTAAAACCGGCAAGGAAGTCTGGCGTTACGAGAATACCGCCCCGCTGTGGGGTGGTGTGATGACCACTGCTGGCAACCTGGTATTCACCGGCACACCGGAAGGCTACCTGAAAGCGTTTGACGCCAAAACTGGCGAAGAGCTCTATCGCTTCAATACCGGTTCCGGCGTTGTCGGCACGCCGGTCACCTGGACCATGGACGGCGAGCAGTATGTTTCTGTGTCCTCCGGCTGGGGCGGTGCGGTGCCGCTCTGGGGTGGTGAAGTGGCCAGAGTGGTCAAGGATTTCAACCAGGGCGGTACGGTCTGGACCTTCAAGCTGCCGAAAGATCGTGTAGCTGCTAACTGAAGGGGTTTGAGTGAGTGACCTTTGGGCTGCCTGCGGGCAGCCCTTTTTCGTTCAGGCGCAGCAACTTCTGAAAGAATCTACTACCAACGAACGAGTTTTTCGCCCCCAACGCATCATTCCCCTATCAGGGTTTGACGACTACATTGAACGAGTAAGCGCGAAAGGCCGCGTTGCCATGCGATAAACACAACAAAGAGGTCGATATCATGATCTACGCACAACCAGGAAAAGAAGGTTCCGTCGTTTCCTTCAAGCCCCGTTACGAGAACTTTATTGGTGGCGAGTGGGTTGCCCCGGTGAAAGGCCAGTATTTTGAGAACATTACCCCGGTAACCGGCGGGGTGATCTGTGAAATTCCCCGTTCCAGCGCTGAAGATGTCGATCTCGCTCTGGACGCTGCTCACAAAGCTGCTCCGGCCTGGGGTAAGACCTCGACCACCGAGCGCTCCAACATTCTGCTGAAAATTGCCGACCGTATTGAGCAGAACATCGAGATGCTTGCGGTCGCCGAGACCTGGGACAACGGTAAGGCGGTTCGTGAAACCGTCAACGCCGATCTTCCGCTGGCGGTGGACCATTTCCGTTATTTCGCTGGCTGTATCCGTGCTCAGGAAGATGCTTCCAGTGCCATCGACAACAACACCGTGGCTTACCATTACAACGAGCCTCTGGGCGTTGTCGGCCAGATTATCCCCTGGAACTTCCCGCTGCTGATGGCCGTCTGGAAACTGGCGCCCTGTCTGGCTGCCGGTAACTGTACGGTTATGAAGCCGGCAGAGCAGACTCCTGCCAGCATTCTGGTTCTGATGGACCTTATTGGTGATCTGTTGCCGCCGGGCGTAGTGAACATTGTTAACGGCTACGGCATCGAAGCCGGCCAGGCGCTGGCTTCCAGTAAGCGTATCGCCAAGATTGCCTTCACTGGCTCTACGCCGGTGGGTGCCCACATTCTGAAGTGTGCGGCCGAGAACATCATTCCATCTACCGTGGAACTGGGCGGCAAGTCTCCGAACATCTACTTCTCGGATGTCATGAAAGCCGAGCCGGAGTTCCTCGACAAGTGCGTGGAAGGGCTGGTTCTGGCGTTCTTCAACCAGGGTGAAGTCTGTACCTGTCCGTCCCGCGCGCTGGTGCAGGAAGACATGTATGACGAGTTCATGGCCAAGGTCATCGAGCGCACCAAGGCTATCAAGCGTGGCAACCCGCTGGATACCGACGTTCAGGTAGGTGCCCAGGCCTCGCAGGAACAGTTCGACAAGATCATGTCGTACATGGAAATCGGTAAGCAGGAAGGCGCGGAAGTGCTGACCGGCGGTGACCGTGAGCAAATGGATGAAGAATTCAGCAACGGCTTCTACATCCAGCCGACCCTGTTCAAGGGCGACAACAAGATGCGTGTATTCCAGGAAGAAATCTTCGGCCCGGTAGTGGGTGTAACCACCTTCAAGACCGAAGAAGAAGCTCTGGAAATCGCCAACGACACAGAGTTTGGCCTGGGCGCCGGTCTCTGGACTCGTGACATGAACCGTGCCTACCGCATGGGGCGTGCTATCCAGGCCGGTCGTGTGTGGACCAACTGTTATCACCAGTACCCGGCTCACGCAGCCTTTGGTGGCTACAAGAAGTCTGGTGTTGGTCGTGAGAACCACCGGATGGCTCTGGATCATTATCAGCAAACCAAGTGCATGCTGATAAGTTACGACACCAACCCGCTTGGTTTCTTCTGAGGTTGTAAGCAGTAACAGGGATTGTCTGAAAGGACCCTCTTCGCCTTATTGCACATGGATGTGCGCTTTTTGAGCCCGGCCTTTCCGGGCTGCTCCTCTCGGAGCACGGGATTAGTGAATACTCTCCTTTGGCCCTACCCCGGGGCCTTTTTTATGCCTATCGAAATGTCTCATCCTGTGCGTTTACCCCGCAACATGGCGCAATAGCCTGCCTGCGTGTCTGGTTGCGACTGCACTGGCCTGGCCAGTGCAGAGTCTTGTATGGAGGGAGTTCAGGTGGCGGGTAGGGTAAGGCAGCGCCCGGACTCAGGTCCGGGTCGCGTCGGTGGCGAGGATGTGTGCCGCCTTCTTCTGCTTCTTATTGCGAATGATGGCGTCGACACACTGGTTCGGGTCTCGAAGAATAACCACACACTCCAGGCATTGAATGCACTCATCGTAATCGATGCGCCCATCTTTGCGAATGGCGTTAATGCCGCATTCATTCTTGCAGTGCTGGCAGGGCTTGCCGCAGCGATCAATCCGTTTCAGCCAACTGAACAGCCGGAATCGTCCAAGTACGGCAAGACCGGCGCCGAGTGGGCACAGGTAACGGCAGTAAAACTTGTGGATAAACATGCCCAACAGCAGTAACGCCACGGCATAAAGCACAAACGGCCAGTGGCGGACAAACATCAGCGTGATGCTGGTTTTGAAGGGCTCTACTTCAGCCAGTGTTTCAGCCAGCGTGAGTGAATAGAAGGCGGTGCCCACCAGCCCCAGAAGAATCGGGTATTTGACCAGAATCAGTTGGCGGTGCCAGCGCTCCGGTATTTTCAATTGGCGCAAATGGAGCTTCTGGCCAAGCCAGGAAAGCATTTCCTGAAGTGCGCCAAATGGACACAGCCAGCCGCAGAATAGTCCCCGGCCCCAGATAAACAGGGTAATAAAGGTATAGGTCCAGAGAATAAAGATGACGGGGTCCAGCAAGAAAACGTCCAGAGAGAACCCATCCCGAATGGCCAGCAGCACGGTGTAGATGTTCACCACTGAAAGCTGTCCCTGAGCGTAAAAGCCGATGAAAAACAGAGTAAAAAACAGGAATCCCCAGCGAAACCGGCGTACCAGTCCCGGATGTCGGGTCAGGGTCTTCTGGCGTGCGAAGAAGACCGTCAGCAGCACAAGAGCAGTCGTTAACAGCGCAATCTGCCACCACCGTTCCTTCCACAGCCCTATCCACGCCGGCTCGCGGTTATCGGCCTTGTGAGGCTCAACCTCAACCGTTTCGAACAGCTCTTCGGGAAAGCTGACCGGCATCGCGAACTGTGCACTGTCAGTAATCAGGTGATTTCTTCGCAGTGCCACTTCAAGACTGAAAGTGGACTCAGCTCCCGGGTTGAATCCGGCGTTTCCGCCCACGCGGAACAGGTTGATGGCTGCCATTTCCGGCGCACCCGGGGCTGCCAGCTTTTGCTCCGGTTCCAGCCAGTTCAGATCACGCATTTCGGTGGACAGGTTGTTCTGATCAAGTCGAATACGGGATGGCGTGCTTCCGGGGGTAAAGTCAGGGCCGATATGCGGGTAGAGCCCTTTCGACAATACCATCATGACCTTGCCGCGACCGGCAAGGCGTTCCCGGAACGCCTGATACTGTTCCTTGCCCAGCAGATTGATCCCGACCATCGGAGAGTTCATGTAGGCGAAGAAGACTTCAGAGAAGGGCTCATCCTCCGTGGCCGCCAGGTCTATCGGATAATCGGACAACGGCCGCGATAGTCTGTTTTCAACCGCATCGGTGGTGATGGTGGCTTTATGTATATAGCCGCGCTCCAGCATCTGACCCCACGTCAACGGTTCATAGAACTGCTGGCGTGCACGGGTCGGAGGTTCCTGGCTGAATCCTGAGAGTTTCTTCCGTGCCACCTGCAGCGCCGAAGACAGCACAGTATCGTTGATGATCAGAACGGATATGGTGGCTTTGCTGATGCCATCAAAATACACCTGGTCTCCGGTGGCGGTTTTCCCGGCACGGCGGGAGGTCTGCACAATAATCTGATCCGACAGGGAGCGCCCTTCATACTGTTCAACGAACTCCATTAAGGGTTCTTCGCCAAGGCCATAAAGAAATACCGGTTCGTGGTGGTCGAGTACCCGCACGCCGGTAAATCGTCCCCTGGTATCCAGCCCGATCATCATGGTGATCGGCTGGCCTGAATAGCCTTTGACCGGTGTCAGGTCGGTGGAAATGTAGGCGTACCCGAGCAGCTCCTGTAACTGGTAGACGGGATAGACGGGCAGGTCCGCCAGTTTGTCTTCAATAACGGTGGCCGAGGGGAACAGCGTCTGAATAAGGTTCCGGGTGTGTTCCGGAGGTTCGGCTTGAGCCCCTTCAAATGAGAAGCAAAGGACAAATACAAGCAGCAGGCGAGCGGCCATGAGAGAGGTCTCCAGAAGTTATTATTGTACTTCTCTCATGGTATGGAGGCGGGCATTTGCCTCAATGCAACCTCGGAGCTAAAGGCTTGCTACTTTAAGTCGGCGAAAAACGGTTCCAAAGTACCATATAGGCTGTCCGTTTCTGTGATTAGCATGAATGTGTACCGATGGCACAAGTCAGCGGTGTCGATACATGTAACGCACTAATAATCACGACAAGAGGTGAGCACCATGTGGACCAAACCAGCTTATGAAGACCTTCGCATTGGTTTTGAAGTAACCATGTACTTTGCCAATCGCTGAGTAGTGAACAGCCGGTCCTCGCGGCTGGCTGTTTTTATCCAGGAGGTCGTCCATGCAGATTCGTATCCTGGGCTCTGGAGCGGGAGGTGGTTTTCCGCAGTGGAACTGTAATTGCCGCAACTGCGCCGGTTTCCGTAAAGGCACTCTCAACGCTCAAGCCCGAACCCAGTCGTCCATTGCCATCAGCGAAGATGGCGAACGCTGGATTCTGTTTAACGCATCCCCCGATATTCGGGCTCAACTGGCCAGTTTTCCGGCCATGCAACCGGCTCGCGCCCTTAGGGATACCGGCATTTCCGCCATTGTTCTGATGGATAGCCAGGTCGACCACACCACGGGATTGCTGTCCCTGCGCGAGGGTCTGCCACTCGATGTCTGGTGCACGCGTCAGGTACACGACGATCTGAGTACCGGGTTTCCCCTTTTTGAAATGCTTCGCCACTGGAACGGCGGGCTGAACTGGCGAGAAATTGAAGCCAGTGAGCAAACCTCCTTTACTATTCCCTGCGCCCCGTCTCTGGAACTGACCACCATTCCACTACTGAGCAATGCGCCGCCATACTCTCCAAGGCGGGATAATCCGCATCCGGGCGACAATATCGGCCTGTTCATTCGCGAGGCCAAAACGGGCCGAACCGTACTTTACGCACCAGGCCTCGGCCAGCCAGACGATCGCATAAAAAACTGGATGAAGCAGGCGGACGTGCTGTTGGTGGATGGCACAGTTTGGCACGACGACGAAATGATTCGCCAGGAAGTGGGCACCAAGACCGGCCAGCAGATGGGGCACCTGGCCCAGGCCGGAGAGGGCGGCATGATCGAGTTGCTTGATTCCATGCCGGCCAGCCGGAAGATCCTGATTCATATTAATAATACCAATCCGATCCTTGATGAGGACTCGCCCGAGCGAGCCGAGCTGGCAGAGCACCGCATCGAGGTTTCCCGGGACGGCATGGACATCGACCTTTGAGGCCCACCATGAACGCCAAAGCCCATACGCCAATGAAGCGCGACGATTTCGAACAGGCCCTGAGAGCGAAGGGCGCCTACTACCATATACATCATCCTTATCATCGGGCGATGTATGGGGGGCGATGTACTCCCGAACAAATTCGTGGCTGGGTGGCCAACCGTTACTATTATCAGATCAAGATTCCCCAGAAAGACGCCGCGATCATGGCCAACTGCCCGGACGCCTCGGTTCGGCGGTTGTGGCTGCAACGGATTCTGGACCACGACGGCCATGACGGCGATGTCGGTGGTATCGAAGCCTGGTTGCAGCTGGCCGAAGCAGTTGGACTGACCCGTGAAGAGGTGATTGATCAGCGCCACGTGTTGCCGGGAGTGCGGTTTGCGGTGGACGCCTATGTGAACTTCGCCCGCCGAGCCACCTGGCAGGAAGCGGCCTGCTCTTCGCTGACCGAACTGTTCGCTCCGGAAATCCACCAATCCCGCCTGGATAGCTGGCCGGATCATTACCCGTGGATCGAGGAGGACGGCTACCGGTATTTCCGGAAGCGTTTGTCAGAGGCCCGACGGGATGTGGAGCATGGCCTGAGTATTACGCTTGACCATTTTGTGACCGAGGCAGATCAGCAGCGGGCATTTGATATCCTGCAATTCAAGCTGGATATCCTCTGGACCATGCTGGATGCCATGTCGATGGCCTACGTGCATAACACGCCTCCCTATCACACGGTGACCGACCAGCAGGTGTGGCACCGGGGGCTTTAAGGAGATTGCCATGCAGACAATTCCGCGACTGCGCCGGGGCTTCCGCTTCCAGTGGGAGCCGGCCCAGCAGGGCTATGTGCTGCTTTATCCGGAAGGTATGGTCAAGCTCAATGGCAGTGCCGGCGCGATTCTGGCAGAAGTGAGCGGTGACCAGACCACACCGGAAATTGTGGCCGCACTGGAACAGCAATTCCCGGATGCCGGCCCGCTGGCCGACGATGTGGATGAATTCCTGGCCGAAGCAACCCGGCAACACTGGATTGAATGGGTATGAGCAACACCACGAACACCGTAGGGCCGCCACTCTGGCTGTTGGCAGAGCTGACGTACCGTTGCCCGCTGCAGTGCCCTTACTGTTCCAACCCGCTGGACTATGCCCAGACGGAGCAGGAGCTCTCCACCGAGCAATGGCTGGATGTGCTGCGCCAGGGTCGTGCCCTGGGAGCCGCCCAACTGGGTTTTTCCGGCGGTGAACCGCTGGTGCGCCAGGATTTGCCGGAATTGATTGCCGGCGCCCGGGAGCTGGGCTATTACACCAACCTGATCACCTCCGGCCTGGGGCTGACGGAGGCCAAGGTGCAGGCCTTTGCCGAGGCGGGGCTGGATCATATTCAGGTGAGTTTTCAGGCCTCTGATCCGGAACTGAATAACGCGGTGGCCGGCTCCCGCAAGGCCTTTGACCAGAAACTGGCCATGGCCAGGGCGGTCAAGGATGCCGGTTACCCGATGGTGCTCAACTTCGTTATTCATCGCCACAACATCCATCAGATGAATGACATTCTGGCGCTGTGTGAAAACCTGGGAGCCGACTACGTGGAGCTGGCCACCTGCCAGTATTACGGCTGGGCCTTTGCCAACCGGGAAGGGTTGATGCCGTCAAAGGCTCAGTTGGTGAAGGCCGAGGCAGAAGTAAACCGGTATCGCTCGGAACAGCAGGAACGGAATCATCCTATGAAGGTGATCTTCGTAACCCCGGATTACTACGAGGAACGACCCAAGGCCTGCATGAACGGCTGGGGCAACCTGTTCCTGACCGTGGCGCCGGATGGCACCGCCTTGCCCTGCCACAGTGCCCGCCTGTTGCCCATCGAGTTTCCCGATGTGCGGACCAGTTCTCTGGAGCATATCTGGTACCACAGCCCCGGTTTCAATCATTATCGGGGCGACAGCTGGATGCCGGAACCCTGTCGCTCCTGCGATGAAAAAGACAAAGACTTCGGTGGCTGTCGCTGCCAGGCGTATCTGTTGACTGGCAACGCCGATAACGCGGACCCGGTTTGTGACAAGTCGCCTCACCATGATCGGGTGCTGGCGGCACGAACGGCGGCAGATCACGCCACGGCCGGGCTTGACGACCTGATGTATCGCAATGTCCACAATTCCCGTCTGCTCTACCGGGGATAACCCGATATCCGCCGGAGAGGCCTGTGAAGGATTCCGACAGTGCGCGGAACTGCAGGTCTGCGGTCAGTCGGTCTTCTGGCTGGCCTCGGAGCCTTCAGAAAATATTGTCTGTCTCTGGCAATCTGATGCCGGGGGCACTCGACGGCTGAACACAGGGCCGGGCAGTATTCGCAGCCAGTTGAATGGCTACGGCGGCGGGGTTTATGCCGTGCTGCCTGAGTTTATTTGCTGGGTCGCGGATGACCAGAGACTCTGGATCCTGAATCGCCGGACGGGCACTCGATCCGTGTTGGTTGATGAGCCGGGAGCCGTCTGGGGCGGCCTGGTTGCTGATGCTACCCGCCATCGCTGGCTGGCTGTGCGGGAAAACGGCGGCTGCCAGTCCCTCATGGCTGTCGAGCCTACCGGACGAACGCACGCCCTTCACCAAGGGCAGGACTTCTATAGTGCGCCGGCGATCAGTGAAAACGGCCGGGAGGTGGCCTGGGTCAGTTGGCAGTTGCCGGATATGCCCTGGGTGCGAACTCGGCTCTGGACGGCGCGGTTTGATGACGACGGCGATCTGGAGGCTGCCCGGTTTATGGTGCCGCCTGCCGATGGTTCTGTTCAGCAACCCCGGTATCTTGGCAGCCAGCTCTGGGTGATGTCGGATCATCAGGGCTGGTGGCAGCCCTGGCACGTGGTTACCGAAGGCGGCCGGGATCTCTGGAAGCGGGCGAATGTTCCGGATCTGGACCATGCCAATGCCCCCTGGCAACTGGGCGAATGCCATGCCTGTCCGTTGCCCTCCGGCGGCTGGGCGCGTGTTCGTTATCGCCGGGGAATCGGCGAGTTGTGGCTTGGCGGCAGTGAAAACGAGCAACGTGTTGCCGGGGACTTTACCGACTTTCGCGCCCTGAGTACGCGGGCGGATAAGCTTCTGTGCATCGCCCGAAGCCCGGACAAGTTGGATAGTGTGATTGAGATCTGCCCGGGAACCGGGCGGGTTGTTATCCTGTCAGGCGGTGAAACGCCCCTCCCGACAGCGACGCTTGTCCGGCCTGAATCCGTTATGGCGCCGGCCAGCAGTGATGGCGGCCACCCGGTACAGGGGTTCCTGTACTCACCTCGTCGGGACTCTCCCGAACCTCCGCCACTGATTCTGGTTGCCCATGGCGGCCCTACATCCGCTGCCTACGCCACCTATAATCCACAGGCGCAGTTCTGGTGTCAGCGCGGATTTGCCGTGGTTGACGTGAACTATACCGGTAGCAGTGGATTTGGCCGGGCTTATCGTCAGGCCCTGGCCGGTAACTGGGGAATAGCGGATGTGGCGGATATGTTTCGCATGGCTGATCATCTGGTGCGCCTGGGCAGGGCAGATCCAGGCCGGCTGTTCATCCAGGGACGCAGCTCCGGGGGGTATACGGCCTTGATGGCAGCCGCTTCCGGCGGAGCCCGGTTGGCGGGCCTTGCCAGCCTGTTCGGGGTGACCGACCCGATGCGGTTAAAGGCGGCAACGCACCGGTTTGAATCTGGCTATCTGGACTGGCTGCTTGGCGCGCCGGGGCCTGACGGAGAAAACTGGCGTTGCCGCACACCAGCGCTTATGGCCAGCGATATCAATTGCCCGGCAATTTTCTTCCAGGGCAGGCAGGATCGTATCGTTGTGCCAGAGCAGACGCGCAGTATGGTGCAGGCCCTGCGGGCATCAGGAAAAACGGCCGAGTTCCAGTGCTTTGACGACGAGGGCCATGGTTTTCGCAGAACTGACAACCAGGCCAGAGTTCTGGAATGCCTGTGGCGCTTCTATTCCCGGCTGTCAGAGAGGTAAGCTTGTAACGAAAAGGTCGGTGAAGCCCCGTAAAGCTTGGGTTAGACTATCAATCATTTTTATAACAATAAGCCGGCTGCTTCAGATCATCATGAATTACGATATATCTTCACTGCGAAAATTTGTCTCGCCTGAAATTGTTTTCGGCGCGGGGGCCCGCCGCTCTGTCGCCAATTTTGCGAGCAATCTGGGGGCTCGTCATGTATTCCTGGTGTCTGATCCGGGGGTAGCCGCTGCCGGCTGGGTTGGTGAAATCGCAACCTTGCTGACAGAAGCAGACATCCGGTGCACGGTTTTTACCGCGATATCCCCGAACCCGAAAGTGGATGAGGTCATGGCGGGGGCAGAGCTGTATCGTGACAGCCAGTGCGATGTCATTGTTGCCATTGGCGGCGGCAGCCCGATGGATTGCGCCAAGGGCATCGGCATTGTTGCTACCCATGGTCGCAGCATTCTTGAATTTGAGGGGATTGATACCATCACCAATCCGCCACCCCCGTTGATTCTGATTCCGACCACCGCCGGCACCTCAGCCGATGTGTCGCAGTTTGCGATCATTTCCGACCCCAATCGCCGTTTCAAATTCTCCATTATCAGCAAAGCGGTGGTGCCGGATGTCTCCCTGATCGACCCGGAAGTCACCGAAACCATGGACGCCTACCTCACAGCATGCACGGGTGTTGATGCGCTGGTTCATGCGATCGAGGCCTTTGTGTCGACCGGCAGTGGTCCTTTGACGGATACCCACGCGCTGGAGGCTATTCGTCTGATCAACCGCAATCTCGAGCCTCTGGTGGCGAACCCTTCTGATCCGGTGCTTCGTGAGCAGATTATGCTGGCCTCCATGCAGGCGGGCCTGGCCTTCTCGAACGCAATTCTTGGCGCCGTGCATGCCATGTCGCACAGCCTGGGCGGGTTTCTGGATCTGCCTCATGGCCTGTGTAACGCGCTGCTACTTGAACATGTGGTTGCCTATAACTTTTCGTCAACAGAAGACCGTTTCCGTCGGGTGGCGGAGGCCATGAACATCAATACCCGGGGCATGGCCAATGCCCAGGTGAAAAAAAGACTGATGGCCAGAATTATCGAACTCAAGAAAAATGTGGGTCTTGAGGCCCGCTTGCAGCAACTGGGGGTGACTGTCTCTGATATTCCGTACCTTTCAGGGTATGCATTGAGGGATCCCTGCATCCTGACCAACCCAAGGAAGTCTTCGCTGCGGGATGTCCAGGTTGTCTATGAAGAAGCGCTCTGATCACCCGGACAGCGGGTACGATATAGGAGACCTGCTCGGCCTCGGCCAACAGTCGGTTCGCAAAAACTATTACCCGGCTCTTCAGGATCGCATTGAAGAGCTCGAGCAGGAGCGTAACCGCTACAAGTGGCTGTTTGAAAACGCCCTGCATGGCATTTTTCAGGCGAATCTGCGTGGCGGGTTTCTTGCCTGTAACTCCGCCATGGCCCGTCTGTGCGGCTACGACAGCTCGGAGCATCTTCTGGCTGGTGTGGTTCGGCTGCGAGAGCAGCTGTTCTGCCGTTCCGCTGAATTCGACACAATTCGCCAGGAACTGTTGGATTACGGCAGCCTGAGCGCCCGGGAAACCACCCTTTTACGAGCTGATTATACGCCCGTTCATGTGGCGATAACGCTCCTGCGACGGCCGGATCTGGGGCCGGAAATCGTCGAGGCATTTGTTGCCGATATTACCGAGCGGGTTCAGGCCCGAGAGAAGCTGGTGCAACTGAATGCAGAACTCGAGCAGCGGGTGGCAGAACGGACCGAGGCTTTACAGGGCGCGAACACGGACCTGCATTATCAGATAGAGGAACGGGAGAAGGTCGAGCAGGAATTGGTGGTGGCTGTGGATGCGGCGAAGGAAGCCAACCGTAGCAAGGATAAATACCTTGCGGCGGCGAGCCACGATCTGCTGCAGCCGCTTAATGCTGCCCGCTTGATGGTCTCGGCACTCCAGGACAGTCATCTGCCGGACAAACAGGGTCGCATGGTTCAGCAGGCTCATCGTGCCCTTGAGGGCGCCGAGGAATTGCTCACGGACCTGCTGGATATTTCCAAACTTGACCAGCAGGCCATGAATCCGGACTTTGCCTACGTCAATGTACAGGACATGGTGTTGGGCCTGGGGGAGGAGTTTTCAGCCATGGCGGCCGGCAAGGGCCTCGATTTCAGAGTCCGGAGCTGTCCGGCCGTCGTTCCCACCGATCAGAGAATGCTGGTCCGGATAATTCGTAATCTGCTCAGTAATGCTTTGCGCTATACCAATGCCGGCGGCATTGTTCTGGCATTACGCAAAAGAGCCACTCTCCTGATTGTTGAAGTATGGGACACAGGGATAGGCATCGAGCAGTACAAGCTGAAGGATATTTTCACCGAGTTTCATCAGTTATTGCCTCAGGGAACCGGTGGGCGACAGGGTGTTGGCCTTGGGCTGGCGATTGTTGAGCGCATGGTGCGTATTCTGGGTTACCGGATAGACGTCAGCTCCCGCCCGGGGCAGGGTTCCAGGTTCCGGATCAGCATTCCACTTGATCAGGCGATTACCGAGCAACAGTCAGTGCCGGATCCGGCTCCGCCCGTCCGGGTTGACGATCTTGATGGCACCATTGTTATGGTGGTTGAAAACGAGGCTCTGGTGCTCGAGAGCATGGTGGCGCTTCTGGAGCGGTGGCATTGTGTGGTTCTGGCCGTCGGTTCTGCGGAGGAGGCGATCGCGTTGCTGGATGACGGGCTTGACCCCGACATCATCCTTGCCGATTACCACCTTGATTTAAACAGAACCGGCCTTGATGCTATCGAAGCTATCCGGAAACACGCTGCCCGGGAGATTCCCGCCGCCATCATCACGGCAGACCGTAGCGATGACATCAGAGGATTGATTCGAGCCCGGAGCCTGCCAATACTGAATAAACCGGTAAAACCGAACCGACTCAGGGCGTTACTTGGCAGCTTGCATGGCGAGACCTGATGTGTGGCAACAAGACAGCTACACTTGATTATATAAACGCTATTGAAAGGAGGTTGTGTGAGCGAATTCAGAACGGAAAAAGACAGCCTGGGTGAAGTAAAAGTACCGGCTCAGGCGCGGTGGGGCGCCCAGACCCAACGTGCGGTCGACAACTTCCCGGTCAGTGGCCAGCCAATGCCGCCGGCATTCATCAGTGCTGTGGCTCAGATCAAGTGTGCGGCGGCCCAGGCTAATGCGTCGCTGGGCCTGTTGAGTACGGATCTGAGGGAGGCCATTGTAAAGGCCTGTCAGCGGGTATCTGAAGGTGAGTTTGCCGATCAGTTTCCGGTTGACCGATACCAGACCGGCTCTGGCACCAGTACCAACATGAATGTGAATGAAGTGGTGGCTTCCATTTGCCGGGAGCAGGGTGTGGATGTGCACCCGAACGACCACATCAACATGAGCCAGAGTTCCAATGATGTCATCCCCACTGCGATCCATGTCAGTTCGTTTCTGGCGGTGAAAGAACAGTTACTGCCGGCCATCTCACACCTGCGGGGTGTGATCTACGAGCGTGAAGCGGAATTGCTGGATCAGGTTAAGACCGGCAGAACCCATCTGATGGACGCCATGCCGGTCACAATGGGGCAGGAACTGCGAACCTGGGGTGAGCAGCTGGCAGCCGTGGAGCGTCGTCTTGAGCAGGCTTGCAAGGAACTCTCAGCATTGCCCCAGGGTGGTACTGCCGTGGGTACCGGAGTGAATGCCGATGAGGAATTTGCTGGGCAGTTCATCAAGTTCCTGAAGATCAATACCGGCCATTCTTTCCGCTCAATGGACCACAAGTTTGTGGGCCAGAGCGCGGTGGACGGGCCTGTAGCCCTGTCAGCGCAACTGCGGGGCGCCGCAGTGGTTCTGACCAAGATCGCCAACGATCTGCGCTGGATGAACAGCGGGCCGATTCATGGCCTGGCCGAAATCAGTCTGCCGGCACTGCAGCCGGGCAGCAGTATCATGCCGGGCAAGGTCAATCCGGTGATTCCGGAGTCGGTGGCCATGGTCAGCGCTCAGGTGATGGGGCTGGACAGCGCCGTGGCAATTGCCGGGCAGTCCGGTAATTTCCAGCTGAATGTGATGTTGCCTCTGGTGGGCGCCAACCTGCTGGATATGACGTCGCTGCTGACCAATGCCTCCGGTATTCTTGCGGATAAAGCCATGGCAGGCTTCACCGTTAATGCTGACAACCTGAATGCTGGCGTAGGGCGGAACCCGGTACTTGTGACTGCGCTTAATCCGGAAATTGGTTACAGCCTGGCCTCTGACATTGCCAAGGAAGCCTATGCCAGTGGTCGGGCAGTCATTGATGTGGCTGAGGAGCGCAGTGGCCTGAGTCGAGAACGCCTGGAGCAGTTGATGGACCCACTCAAGCTGACGCGTGGAGGCCTGACGGAGTAGCCTGGCAATTTGACGGGCCTGGCCACACCGGGGAGATCAACCCTTGCTGCTGTCACTGGAACTGTTTGTGATGCTGGTCCTGGCTAACGGTTCGCCGGTGGTCATGGCCTGGCTGTTGCGCCAGAGAGGGGGCTGGCCGGTGGATGGTGGCCGGCTCTGGCGCGATGGACGCCCGGTATTCGGCCCCAGCAAGACCTGGCGAGGGCTGATTGCCGGAGTGCTGTCGTGTCTGCTGTTTGCAGCCTTTGCCGGAACAGGCTGGGAGTTCGGAGCACTGTTCGGGCTGCTGGCGCTGTCCGGAGATTTGCTCAGCAGCTTTGTGAAACGGCGAATGGGGCTCAGGGCCAGTGCCCGGGCGACCTGGCTGGATCAATTACCGGAATGCATACTGCCGATGGTACTGGCCTGGTTCTGGCTGCCGCTGGCCTGGTGGCAGGCCACGGCAGTGGTCATGCTTTTCGCGCTCTCCAACATCCTGATCTCACCCTTGTTGTACCGACTGGGCATCCGCAACCAGCCGCACTGAACCGTTATTCCGGGCCGCGCGTCAGCGTGTGAATGGTGACTTCCGGCGGACAGTTCAGGCGAACATTCAGTACCGATGTTCCCGCCCCCGGTGAGGTATAACCCTGCATGCCGTTCACCCGCCATGGCCCGCGCCCGAGGCGGCGGGGGCAGTCAGAATCCAGCGTTAGCGGAATACCCCCGGGCAGGCAAAGCTGGCCGCCATGGGTGTGGCCGCACAGAAAGATGTCATAGCCTGCATGGGCGGCCTCACGCCAGATCTCGGGTGTATGACTCAACAGCAGGCTGACGCCGCCAGTCGGGATGTCGTCACCGGCGCGATGCAGGTTGTGGGCCTTGTAGTAGTGGGCATCGTCGACGCCGGCCAGATAAAGCTTCTGCTGTTTTCGTTGCAGCGGCACCATCTCGTTCATCAGTAATTTGTAGCCCATGTCTTCCATCGCCGGGACCATGCGCACGCTGTCGTGATTGCCCAGGACCGCGTAGGCATCGCCATGAATGGCCTTGCGCAAACGGGCCATGCCATCGAGAGCATTGTCTACCGGCCCCCAGGTGCGTTGGCGGTAGTCTCCGGTCAAGACACAGAGGTCGTAGTCCAGGGGCTGTATCTGCCTGATGACTGCCTGCAGGTTCTCTTCATCCATATCCACGTGCAGGTCGGTAAGGTGCAGTATCCGCAAGCCTTCGAAGGCCTCCGGCAGGTCAGGCAGAATAAAGACATTGTTTGCCGTAGTCAGCGCGCGGCTATTGCTGCGCGCCCGACGAAGCAGGCCGGTGGCCTGCAGGCAGAAACGGATAAGGCGAGGTGCACTGGTCAGATTTTCCAGGTGGAAGGAGCGGTGGTCACGGCCGAAAACCCGGGCTTCCGTTTCCTCCTCAATGCCCAGCCTCTGACGCGCATGAACCGGGCCAAGCCGGAGGCTCAGGCGGTACTGCAGTAGTTCATCCGGTTTTTCTGGTGCGTGCGCCCTTGCTGACATTGTATTGCTCCTGATATCGGGCGGGAATCAGCCAGGCGGAATAGCCGCGGCCGGCTCCTGATATTCATTATGGTATGCTCACCGGGTACATGCCAACGCTGTCTCAACCAATGATTGGAGCACTGCCATGAGTGATGCCTGCAATATTCCGGGTTTAACGGTGCCTCGAAGCCGTTTCCCGGTTCCGGAGCATGATCTTACTGCTGAAAGCAGTTCAGAAGCGCGGGTCGTTCTGGCCGGCGGTTGCTTCTGGTGTGTCGAGGCCGTATTCCTGGCCCTGGAAGGGGTAACCGCAGTGGTCTCGGGCTATGCCGGAGGTAGCGCTGAAACTGCCAACTACGAAGCCGTCTGTACGGGCACAACGGGCCATGCCGAAGCGGTAGAAGTGCACTACGATCCTTCGCGAGTGAGTTTTGGTGAGTTGCTGAAGGTGTTTTTTTCGGTTGCCCATGATCCCACCCAACTGGATCGCCAGGGTAATGATGTCGGCCCTCAATATCGCTCCGCCGTATTCTATGAAACCGAAGAGCAGAAACAGGTGGCCGAGGCCTATATCCGGCAGTTGGACCAGGCTGGGGTTTATTCAGGGGAAGTTGTTACCAGGCTGGAGCCACTGAACGCGTTTTATCCGGCTGAGAGCCACCATCAGAACTTTGCTGCCCGAAATCCATGGCAGCCATACGTTATGGCGGTCGCCGCGCCCAAAATGGAAAAGCTGGCCAACACCTGGCCTGAGCAAATGAAGCCGGAATACAGCCCGGATGACCCTGACCTGGCTTGAGGAGGATCTTATGACATTATCTGCAGCAGGCTATGACCTGACACCGTTGACAGAAAGCGAAGTGGCCGAGAAAGCGGCCGATCTTACTGCTGAAGAGCGCCGCATATTGCTGGACCATGGTACCGAGCACCCGTTTTGCGGAACGTTACTGGATAACAAGCAAGCCGGTGCCTATTACTGCCGGCTTTGTGATCTGCCGTTGTTCAGCTCTAATTCCAAATTTGATTCCGGCACGGGCTGGCCAAGTTTCTTTCAGCCTTTTGATCCGGACCACATCCGGTATCTGGAAGATGAGAGTCTTGGCATGAAACGCACGGAAGTTCGCTGCCCGCGTTGCGACAGCCACCTGGGGCATGTGTTCCCGGATGGTCCGCCCCCTACCGGGCAACGATACTGCCTGAACTCCACGGCTCTGGTATTTCGGGCCGAAGACTGATTGCAGATTCCGGTAGCTGCCGCGGATCAGGTTGCGGCAGCTACCACCGTGTAGAACAGGTAACCGGTGTAGCTGGCGTACACGATAACCAGCACACTGCCGTCCACTCTGCTGATGACCTTGCGCCAGCCGGTCAGGCCGAGGGCCATCACCAGCAATCCCAGCGTCAACGCCAGCATCAGGGTCCAGTCCCGGTAGAGTACTTCCGGGTCGACCTTGAGTGGCTCAATGACGGCGGCCAGACCCACGACGGCGAGCGTATTGAAGATGCCAGAGCCCAGAATGTTGCCAAGAATCAGGTCGTGCTCATTCTTTTTGACGGCGGCGATGGCTGATGCCAGTTCTGGCAGGGAAGTGCCAATGGCCACAATGGTCAAGCCGATGATCAGATCGCTGACCCCGAGGCTCTGAGCGATAGTCACGGCGCCCCACACCAGCAGGCGGGAGCTGGCAATCAGCAGAACAAGGCCGATGATCAGCCATATGACAGCGGTTCTCAAGGGCATCGGGTGGGCAATGATTTCGGCATCGGCTTCACCGCCAAGCGGGTCTTCTTTGCCCTTGAATCCCTGATAGATTGACCAGCCCATGACGGCCGCAAACACGGCCAGCAGCACCCAGCCGTCCAGGCGGGTGAGTTCACCGTCAAGGAGTTGCGCCCCTGCAATCAGGGTCAGGATGACCAGTAGCGGCAATTCTTTCCGAATGACCTGAGAGTGCACGGCAATCGGCGCGATAATAGCGGTCAGGCCCACGATCAGAGCGATATTGGTGATGTTCGAGCCATAGCCGTTGCCCAGTGCCAGGCCCGGATTGCCGTCAGAGGCTGCCATGGCGGATACTGCCAGCTCCGGCGCCGAGGTTCCGAAACCGATGATGACCATGCCGATCAGCAGAGTCGGCATGCCCAGGTGTTTCGCGGTAGCCGCGGCGCCTTCCACAAACCGGTCGGCACTCCAGACCAGCAGGACAAGCCCAAGAATAATGGCGCCTGCTGCCATCAACATAAAAATACCTTAAAGCGCATGTTTTGATGCTCCCTTGCCATCGATAACCAGGCTCAGTAAAAGCCGGCGCATAAGATACCCCATGTTCAGGGTTCGGTCAGCCTCAACAGCTTTAATTACGGGCAGGCCGTGTTGATCTAACGATGTAGAACTTAAGTATCAGACTAAAGTGGCGCTGATATTGTTAACAAAAGAAGGGAGAATTGCGGCAAACCACGATAGCTGTAGCGATGCATATCAGCTAGCGAGTGCAATTTATTTTCCCGTCAGAATCCGGATAATTGCGCCCAATTTCAGACCGGAAGCAATCGGCAGCGCCCTTTAACCTCGCGCCCCGCCGGCTTCCGACAGGCTGCCTTGCTGATCGTGAGGTGGCGACAACAGGCTCAACACTAGTTAGGGTGAAAATCAATGGCCGTTAGACAGGCAGATGTAGTGCTGGTCGGCGGGGGCGTCATGAGCGCTACCCTCGGCATGATGCTCAGGCAACTGGATCCTTCCCTCGACATCGTCATGGTAGAACGTCTGGATCACGTTGCCCATGAGAGTACCGATGGATGGAACAACGCAGGTACCGGTCACGCCGGGTACTGTGAGCTGAACTATACCCCGGAAACCGATGATGGCGATGTGGCCATCGAACGGGCCCTGAATATCAACGCCCAGTTCGAGCGTTCTTTGCAGTTGTGGTCATACCTGGTGGAGCAGGGCATCCTGCCGGAGCCCTCCAGCTTCATCAACCAGACACCACACCAGAGCTTTGTCTGGGGCGATGACAGCGTGGCATTCCTGAAGCGTCGCTGGGAGCGCCTGAAAGAGCACCACCTGTTCCAGGAGATGGAATACACCGAAAGCCTTGAGGAGCTGGAGGAGTGGATGCCGCTGGTGGTTCGCAATCGTGACCGCAGTGATAAAGTGGCCGCTACCCGCATCAAGCATGGTGCTGACGTGGACTTTGGTTCGCTCACCCGAAGCATGGTCAAGTGGCTGGAAACCCAGCCGAATTTCGAGCTGATGTTGAACTCGCCGGTCACTTACCTTGACCAGCGTGACAACGGCAGCTGGATGCTCCGGGTGAAGAATCAGAAAACCGGCGAAGTTACCAAGCTGGAATCCAGCTTTGTGTTCCTGGGCGCCGGCGGCGGCGCGCTGCCGCTGTTGCAGAAATCCGGTATCGAGGAAGCCCGTGGTTATGGCGGCTTCCCGGTTAGCGGCCAGTGGCTGGTCTGCCAGAAGCCCGACATTGTTAAGTCTCATAACTCCAAGGTTTATGGCAAAGCGCCGATTGGTGCTCCGCCCATGTCGGTGCCACACCTGGATACCCGGATTATCAACGGTAAGCCAGCCTTGTTGTTTGGCCCGTTTGCCGGCTTCACCACACGTTTCCTGAAACAGGGCTCCGTTTTTGATCTGTTTGGTTCGGTTCGTGCCAACAATCTCAAGCCGATGCTGTCTGTGAGCAAGAACAACATGGACCTGACCCGTTACCTGATCGGTGAGGTGTTCCAGTCTCATAAGGACCGTGTGGATGCCCTGCGTAACTTCTTCCCGGATGCAAAGGAAGAAGACTGGACGCTGCAGATGGCCGGTCAGCGGGTGCAGATCATCAAAGAAGCAGCCGGCGGCGGTGGCAAGCTGGAGTTTGGTACCGAAATCGTAGCAGCCAAAGATGGTTCTCTGGCGGCGTTGTTGGGCGCATCTCCAGGGGCGTCTACGGCGGCTAATGCGATGATTGACGTTATTGAACGGTGCTTCCCGGAGAAGATCAAGACCGAGCAGTGGCAGGAACGTATGCGTGAAATCATACCGTCTTACGGGCAGTCACTGGTGGACGATGCCGAACTGCTGGGCAAGGTTCGGGAGAGAACACTGTCTACCCTCAAGCTTCGCTGAATAATCTGGCCGGATCTTCCTGGCCAGCATAGTGGCAAAGCCAGAAAAACGGGCGCTGAGCGAGAGTTCAGTGCCCGTTTTTTTGTGCCTGCTTGAAGGGTGCGTATTTGCTGTTTACAGGTAATTGGTTCAGGGTTAAGGCATTACCCTGCAGAGGAGATCGCCTATGACAGAGCAAGATTACAATCCCGAAAAAGGCTACATAGCCTTGCTTGGCTGGAGTTTGAATGCCGTTGAAGCGGCCGACAAATTTGACCGTCGTTATGTTGTGGTTGCTCCTGACTGGGCACAGGAGTATTGCGAGCAGCACGATATTCCTTATGTGCCGTGGAATTTTGAACGGCTGAATGATCGTTCCTTCGAGATCGCCCAAACTCTGAAGGATATGGGGGTGGATGTGTCGATCCCCCTGTTCGAAGAGACCGTGGAATGGGCCGGTGCCATCAACTCGGTACTGATGGGTAATCCCCGCCTGTTTGGCCAGGCCATGCTGCTGCGAGACAAGGCGTTAATGAAGCGCCGGGCCCAGTTGGGTGGTATTCGAGTGGGCATCTTCGAAGAAGCCCATGACCGGGAAGACGTCACTCGCTTCCTCAAGCGTGTAAACCAGACCCTCCTGAAGCTGGATGGCGACCCCAACGACCCCATTCACCTGAAGGCCTTCGATAAAGCCGGCTGCCTTGGTCACCGGGTAATTCGCACGCCCGACGAGGTGGATACCATTCCGGACGAAGAGTTTCCGGTGCTGATGGAATCACACCTGGACGGCTGGGAGTTTGCCGTAGAGGCCTGGGTTCACAATGGAAAGATCCGGTTTCTGAACATCTCGGAGTACGTGACGCTTGGTTATTCGGTGTTCGTGCCGGCTACCCCGGACCTGGAAAAGTACCGGGCCCAGATTACTGCAGAAATTGAAAAGCTGATCAAAACCTTCGACATCGAATTCGGCTTCATTCATCCCGAATATTTTGTGACCAGTGACGGCACTATGTACTTCGGTGAAGTGGCCTATCGCCCGCCCGGTTTCAAAGTGTTCGAGTTGCTGGAGCGTGCATACGGCTTTAATGCGTATCAGGGCATGATTATGGCCTTTGATCCTAAAACCACGGAAGACGAAATTACCGCGTTCTTCCCGAAAGAGGTGGTCGATGCCAAGGGCTATGCCGGCTGCTTCGGTGTTTATCCGCGTCGCCGGGTTGTCAGTCGCCTGGAAATGCCGGAAGAGACCGAAAATCACGAGTATTTCGAGTCTCACGAACTGACTCCGCCAATGGAAGAAACCGTCACCAAGCGGACAGCCTTCGGGACGCACTGGGGGCTGATTTACTTCTTCGGTGAGGATCCTTATACAATGCGTGACCTGCTCAAACATCAGGAAGATCTCGATTTCTATGTATAATCAGGTCAAGTATTAACAACAAGGGTCTGCTTCAGGCCCTGAGGACCTGCGTTTGAGTGATCAGCAACCGGCCAACCAGATGCCGATAGTCAACTTCGATAAACTGGTAAGCAAGCTGGACGATGCCATCCTGGCACTGGAAGAAAGCCGTTCTTTCGCTAAATTCGGCAAGCTTCCGAAGCTGTTTGACATCGCACGGCGGGTGCTTCTGCAACCGGAAGGCTTTGCGGCCATCGAGGCCCGGGCCGAACGGCTGGAGCGGGCCGGAGTGTTTGAGGGAACAGACTGGGCCGACCCCGCTATTCTGTTGCCCTCACTGACCACCGCATCGCTGCAGAGCCCGAATGCCGACACGGTGGTGATTGAAACATTCAGTGAGCTGCGTCTGCTGGCGGTTGCCCGGGGCGCCTATCTGCATTCCGGATTTTCCGCCGAGCAGGCACATAACTACCTTACGCAAATGCTGGCCATCAACCTGGGTTTGCTGTTTGGTCTGGCCGGTGAAGCCGAGCGGGAACAGGGAAAGCTGGCGCAGATCAGCCAGGGCCTGGTGCAATACGTGGCCACCCACATTGGCTATGAGCATGTGATCGACAGCCTGATCGAGGAAATCTGGCGCATTCTGGAGCAGCGCCCGATTCAGGTAGACCACGTGCGCAAGATGATTACCCAGATAGCCATGTGTCGGGCCGATCCGGGAACCGATCTTGGCGGGGCTGGCCTCGGAGCAGACCGCCTGATTTCCAGCCTCTACGGCCCGACTCGTGCTTGCAGTGAAGATCCCGGTATTCCCGTTTATCAGCAGCGCCTGGAGGCGATGGATGCCGCTGCGCTTTACAATGAAGCCACCGGTTTTGCCCGCTCCATGCACGATACCGGCTTGGTGTCGCCCTACCATGGAACCTTTATTCGTTTCGTGCTGGAAGATCAGGACACCCTGGTCACCGAGGCGCTGGGTTTGTCCAGCACCGGCCGGGATTGCTTCCTCTGTTACCGGGATCTGGTACGCACACTGATAAGCGAAGCAATCTTTCCCGAGACTTGCCAGGGCATTTATGGTCTGGCCCTGATGCTGGAGCGGGGCATTCTCTATCAGCCACCGCTGGCGCCTGCACTATGGCGCCAGGTGCGGCTGACTGTGTGCCCCGAGGCCCGGGACCGTCTGGAACTGGCCTTCGGTTATAAGCCCCAACCCTCAGCCTGGCTGTTGCAGGGTGTGCTGAGCATGCTGGGGCAACCCCTTGGGGTCGGGCAGGGTAACAATCCTACCTGCCAGTCAGCCAGGGCGTTGTCCATGTGGGCCTATAACGATCCGGACTACCTATTGCAGATGGTGGCCTGGGCGGGCCGGGATAACGAAATTGTGATGCATTTTGAGGGGCAGCCGGTATCGTCAGCCGCCAGCGCCGGCGGAGTTGCGCCTGCCGTGGCACTGGACCTTGACCCGGTGTCTCTGGTGGTGGTGCCGCACCTGGACCGTATTTATGCGGAAATGGGTCGAATGTGTATTGGCCGGGAAGGTGATCCGCACCGTTGGGTGAACCCGGAATTCCATGGCTGGTCTTCTGGCCGGGGATTCGCCATTAATGTGGATGTCGCTTCCGGCCAGCTGGAAGATCTGGAGGGCTTCATTCGCCACTTCTATGCCAGCTACCACCCTTATTACAATGGCAATCAACCACTGATCCATCCCCAGCCCGCCGGTATTGCGGTTACCGACAGCGCGGCACGGTTTATCGGCTGGCACGCCATAACTATTCTCAGGGCCGCTCTCGATCCGGACGGTGAAATGCGCGTGTATTTCTTTAATCCGAACAACGACAGTGGCCAGAACTGGGGCGATGGGGTGAAGGTCAGTACCTCCGGCTGTGGCGAAAGGTTCGGGGAATCGTCGTTACCTTTTAAACAGTTTACGTCCCGACTGTATATTTATCACTTTGATCCTCTGGAGCGAGGCGAGCCGGCAGACGTGCCGGAAGAAGAATTGCACAGAGTGGTCAGTCGGGTTCATGACAGCTGGGGCAGAGATCGTGTGCCTGCGGACAGCCTGCAGGCTCAGCGACCAACGCACTGAACGATTGCGGGGCCCGGGTTTTTACTCCCGGGTCTTTTCCGCAGCTCTCAGCATGGCATGTAAAAGTTCATCGGCATCGAACTTGGTCAACGCTTCGTTGGCGCCTACCTGATTGGCATAGCTCAGACTCATCTCGCTGTTAAGAGATGTGTGCAGAATAATGTAGGGCTGTTTAAGGCTTCTGTTGTCGCGGATATTGAACGTCAGTTCGTAGCCGTCCAGACCGGGCATTTCGATATCGCTGACCAGAATGTCGATCGGCTGGCCCAGATCGTGTTCCCGCAATAACACCTGCATGGCCTGATCACCACAGGTTGTGACGTGGTAACTCACATCTTTGGCGTCAAGCACATCACTCAGCTGTTTGCGGGCCACCATCGAGTCGTCTACCAGCAGGATGTTCAGCGACCGCAATGTCTCAATTTCCATAGGCGAGAGCAGCACTTCCCGGGCATCCACCGATTCCGGGTATACCTTCGCGAGCAAAAGTTCCACATCCAGAAGCTGAATAATTTCGCCGTCCATATCCAGCAGGCCGGTGATAAACGCATTGGTGCCAAGGGCTTTGGGTGGTGGCTTTACCGTTTGCCAGTCAGTTTCAATGATCTGCTGAACGCTGCGCACCATGAAACCGATTTCCTGCCGCTGAATATCGGTGATGATGATTGAGCCATGCTCCTGCTCGTCTTTCGACATGGGCGGGTAGCCTACGGCAGCTGCCATGTCGATCACCGGCACGGCCGCACCCCGAAAGGTGGCGGTGCCAATCACCGCATGGTGACTCTGGGGCAGGCGGGTGAGACGCTGAAGTGGCAGTATTTCCCGGATCTTCAGCGTGCCAAGGCCAAACAGACGCGACCCGAACAGGCGGAACAGCAAGAGTTTCTGGGTCTGCTTGGCTTTGCTCGACATAGACTTATCCTTGCGGTATTTGCAGGCAGCGGCCGCCTGTCTGTAACTGGAGCACAGCCTGTTTTCAGGCTGGCTGAAGCTGACTGCTATGGTAGCAGTTTTGCGCCTGAGATGAAGGCTGGCTCCTACCAGGGTAGATTGGTCGCGATGAACCAGCCAGTGCCCGTTGTAGCGGCTATGGCAATCAGTGCCAGCAATCCATCTTTTGCCACAATGGCCAGGCCGAACGCCACCAATGCCAAGCCGCCGCCATTAGCGCTGAAAGGAACCAGCTCCATTAACGGCATGGCCAGCGCCACCATCATGCAGATGATGGCCATCAGGTACTGACCAGCACCGGAAACCAGCCAGGACAGACGCTGCTTTGTCCAGCGATCTACAAATGAAGCCGGTTTTTCGGCCCAGTCCAGCCCCTTGAGCAGCTTTTCTCGCGATAGCGAGCGCCGGGAAAGCTTTCCGGGAATCCAGATGCTGCGGCGTTGAAACAACAGTTGCCCCACTGTCAGCAGCACCAGAAGAGCCAGCAAAGTGGGCACGCCCGGTATGTCACCAATCAGCGGAGCCAACGTGATAACCCCTGTTATCAGCAACACCGGGCCAAACGAACGCTCACCCACAGCTTGCAGGACGTCACCGACAGAAACCTGATCTGTTGTGGCAGCACCCACACGAATACGTTCAAGCAGCTGCTGCAGATTGCCTGGATCATCTGACTGTTTCATGAATCTGGCTGCCATAAACGAAAAAAGCCCCTGATATCAGGGGCTTGATTCGGAGAGTTTGGTGGAGACGGCGGGAATTGAACCCGCGTCCGCCAGTACTCAGCCTTGAGGTCTACATGCTTAGCATCCCTCTATTGGTTTAAGTTCAAGCGACCCAAGGGTCAGGGTGCAAGAACCGAGC